>Ga0310038_10002223_pt1 | contig 14330 bp, 7 predicted proteins | sample Sb_taG_6_FD_200461 | JGI IMG/M metagenome (GOLD analysis project Ga0310038, IMG submission 200461) | Peat soil microbial communities from Weissenstadt, Germany - Sb_50d_4_PS metaG (v2) (version 2) | ecosystem: Environmental > Terrestrial > Soil > Wetlands > Peat | place: Germany: Weissenstadt... | reverse complement strand
CGCCCCCTTCGGGGCGCCGCCGGCGCTGAACGCCCTCGGGCCTCCGGCCCTCGGCCGTTCAGCGCTGCTCAGCAGCTCTCTCGTACACCACGGCCGGGGACGTCAGCTTCTCAGCTCGCCGGTTGCGATCGAAATCGCACCAGACACTCATCGGGATCAAGCGGTTGGCGAGAGCACTCGCCGGCCGCCCTGGTGACCGCAGCCACCCCAGAAGAACGTTGGTGCCAAGTCGTGTCCAAAAGTACTGCTCACAGATCGGTGGCTGCCTTAGAAGGTGCCAGTCCAAAGCGGGCTCACGACTTGGGCGATTCCTCATAAACTCCCTTCAGCGGCACAAGCACAACGTTCACCGCCGGTCGCGACCGACCGCTCAGCGCCGTCATGCTCCTGGTCAAGTTTAAGCGTCCGGCTGGGACCTCTTGCGCTGGTCAGCTCATGGATTTAGACGCGGTACGACTTTCTCTTCACACTTCAGTGTGATATCCGGCGATGCTTAGAAGGGGTTTAGTGCTTCTGCAGTGTATCGCGGAATCCCTGATTGCTGAGCAGGTTATAGCTTGCGCGCAGCACCATATCCGACATCGTCTCGTAATAGTTGTCAGCTTTGTACGAGCGGCCAAACCGCTCAGCGTTTCCGCCGACCAAGCCTGTCCACACTTCCTTTCCGGCACTGTTCTTGACGTGGATTACCATCGATACCTCGCCCATATAGGTCGTCGTCTCGGTCACAAAGAACTGGCGGAGTTCCCCGCTGATAGTGACGTCGGCTGCGCCGTCGACGATGTTCAGTCCGCCGGCGTGCAGGCTCTCCTTGAAATGGTCGGTAACGAAAGCGGCGACATCGCTCGTCGTTGTCACCTGCCGGAACTTGTTGGCCTTCTCGCGGTTCTCCGCGATTAACGAGGGATTCTGGCGCGCATCGACCAACGCCTCAAAATGGATGCTGGTCGCAACGATATTTCCGCTGAGATCAATCGAACCCATGCTGGCGAAGGTGGATGTCGGCTTCCAGTTCAGAGGGATATTCAGCAGATCGGCCCCGCCGAAGGCCGATCCGCTGACGAGGACAGACGCGAGGCACGTGATAGCAGGAGTTACGTGGCGCATGATTTTGTTCCTTTGCATGGTTTGTGTCCGGGCCGTGCGGCCAAGCTCCTTGCTGCGTTGTATATTAGCCAATGCGTCGGCGCGCGCCCAGCGCGCTGCCAACAGTGGCCGAGTTCGCTTTTGCCATCACCGAGGCCGTGACTGCGGCACACCCGTGCGGTCATACCATCTTTGTTGGAGGCACTGACTGAGCTGCTGCCGAGATCAAGAGTCTCGCGCTACACCTCGAATGACCGCTTTGTGACGAGCATTTCGAGTTTCGCAAGAGCCGCTTTTCGGCCGTCTGCTGCCTGATGGCCTTCCCCGGACCGGCCATTCCGAGTTTAGCTTGGCCTTACAATACCTGTGAGTTCAGAACCTGGTTTCTGCGGCTAAGCGTGCATAAAATTCCGTTTCGTGAGCGGACCCCCTCGACGCCAGCGGTGATAAAACCAAGGCAGACGGGCGCGCGTCGGCAGTTCCAGACGAGTAGCGAAGCGCCAGGCGCGGCCTTATGCCCACCAGATTCCCACACCGATGAATACCACTGACATCGAACAATTAACAATATGATATATCTGGCGTCCCCAAGGGGATTCGAACCCCTGTTACCGCCGTGAAAGGGCGATGTCCTGGGCCTCTAGACGATGGGGACAGTCGAACGGCCAGAATGATCGTGGTGGAGCTAGGCGGGATCGAACCGCCGACCTCTTGCATGCCATGCAAGCGCTCTCCCAGCTGAGCTATAGCCCCACGGGAGGGGCGCGAAGCTACGCAAGCCCATGAATCCTGTCAACCACCGTCTTGCTGCGGGCAGCATTCGGCGCGCGGCGGCCATTGAGGCCGTCAGCGAGCCGTCAACGTCCAGCGCATTGCCGCCTCGATACGAGCGCAGGTCTTCTCCTTTCCCAGCAGCGCGACGGTAATGTCGATTGGCGGCGAGACCGCGCCGCCCGAGACCGCCACCCGCAATGGCTGCGCGACCTTCCCCAGGCCGACACCGTAGCGCTGCGCAACGGCGTTGATCACCTCATGGATCGACCCGGCATTCCATTCGCTCAACGCCTTGAAGCCGTCCTCCAGGGCCTGCAACACCGGCGCCGCATCGTCCGTGAGATTCTTGCGCGCGGCCTTCTCGTCGTACGCCTCGATCTCGCAGAAGAAGAACAGGCTGTTCTGGGCCATTTCGTTGAGCGTCTTGGCCCGTTCGCGCTGCGCGTTGGCAACTCCCTCGAGCAGCCTGTCGTCATCGACCACCACGCCGAGCGCCGCGAGACGCGAGCGCAAACCGCTCGCCAGAGCGCCCACGGGCGCGCGCATGATGTGCTGCTGGTTGAGCCAAAGAAGTTTCTCTGGATCGAATGCCGCGGCGGCCTTGTTGACGTCCTTGATGTCGAAGGCGGAAATCATTTCCTCGCGCGTGAAGACTTCCTGATCGCCCTGCGACCAGCCCAGACGCACCAGGTAGTTGAGCAGCGCATCGGGCAAATAACCGTCTTCCTTGTACTGCAGCACACTGACCGCGCCGTGACGCTTAGAAAGCTTGGCGCCATCGGGCCCAAGGATCATCGGCACATGCGCGTACACCGGCGGCGTCGCGCCCAGCGCGCGCAGCATATTGATCTGCCGCGGTGTGTTGTTCAGGTGATCGTCCCCGCGGATCACGTGGGTCACGCCCATGTCCATGTCGTCGACCACGACGCAGAAATTGTAGGTCGGGTTGCCGTCTGAGCGCTCGATGATCAGGTCATCGAGCTCGCGATTGTGGAACACGACGCGGCCATGGACCTGATCGTCGATGATCACTTCCCCATCGAGCGGGTTCTTGAAGCGGATGGCCGGCGCGACGCCCGGCCGGAGCTGCTGAATCTCGCGGCAGCGCCCGTCGTAACGCGGCTTTTCCTTGCGGGTAAGCTGCTGCAGGCGCATCGCCTCGAGCTCCTCCCGGGTGCAATAGCAGCGATAGGCGGCACCGCGCTCGAGCAGCTGCGCTATGACCGCCCGGTAGCGCTCGTAGCGCTGCGACTGAAAATAGGGCCCCTCGTCGGCGTCGAGATTCAGCCATCGCATGCCGTCCAGGATCACGCCGACGGCTTCCTCCGTCGAACGCTCCCGATCGGTATCCTCGATGCGCAGGATGAACCTGCCGCCGTGGTGTCGCGCGTGCAGCCAGGAGAACAGCGCCGTGCGCACGCCGCCGATGTGCAGCAGGCCGGTGGGGCTCGGGGCAAAACGGGTGACGACGGTCATTGCGTGGTCTCGCGGCTAGAGTACGTAATCCTCGGCGGCCGGGAAGCTGGCGGGTGCCCAGGATTGGCCAATCAAGGCCGCGCATGGTACCGGCGCGGCAATTGATTCGCCACGGGCCGCCGCTTAAACTCTCGGCCCTTTCGCGACAAGGGCGGTTAGCTCAGCGGTAGAGCACTGCTTTCACACGGCAGGGGTCACTGGTTCGATCCCAGTACCGCCCACCATTAAATGAACGGGGTCAGTCGTTCGTGTTTTGTCCTGCGCCGTCTCATACGCACGCTCATGCGGATATACTCACGGGAGACGGACTTGCCCTGAAGGAGACGGTGGGAGACGCTGGCGGCTGTCAACGGCAATCGACGAAATTGTCGAGCAACACTGGCCGCTGAATCGGCTGAAGTCAGGCCCGGCTCTGCCAGAGAGCCTGATTCGACCAGCAGCGCCCCACGCGCGGGCAGATTTCCTAGAGCGCGTACCGCGATTCGATGGTGCAAGTAAGGTCAGACCTTTCGCCGGAATTCTCTAGGAGTCGAACCCCTTGGCATCAGGCGCGAAAAGCGTACGGTCGCGCGTTGTGAGGAGTGTTCTCCTGGTCGGTGTTGTCGCCTGCTCCATCGTCTGGACGTATCATTCCTACCGACGATTTGGCGAACAACTTTCCGTTCTCAGCGGTATCGCTATTAGCGAAACGCGAGGGAACATCAGGTACAAGCTGGGAGATCCGCCTGTCGTATACGCCAATGAACAGCCCGGCGAATCGGGTGGCAATATCTTCTACACGGATCCTCAGAAAGACCCGGCATTGCCGCCAGGGGCGGACCTCAATCGGTATCGCACCTGGTTATACAACAACGGGGCCAGCTTGGACCCGCGTCTCGATGTAACATTCGACGCCAACCTCGGGCGCGTCACCAAGATCGACTGCATCGATCGATCAGAACCGCCAACAGCGTACTGCTCCAGGCTCGTTGGCGCGGGAATTGATGATCCAGAATCCAGAATCGTCGCGCTTTTCGGGGCGCCAACGCGCCAGTCAATCGACGATGAATCCGGTGTGAAGACCATGGACTACAGCGATATCGGCGTGGAATTTTTGCTGGCCAGGCAGCGCGTCTATGCTATTTCCATCGTCGGTACGGGGGCTGCCCGACAGGCGCCGATAAGCCGCTTTCTGATTTGGATTTCAAGCAACCAGAGAACCGATTTCAAGCTATAGACACCAGCGCGCGACCAATGGCCGCGCCTGATTGTGCGGCTGGCTGCGATAATTCCAACTGACCGTGCTGCATCCGTTACGCGGTGCCCTCGCAGGCGCTGCTCCCCGGTAACCAAACATAACATCGCACGCGGCGTGACCGGCTTCACCTAATGGCGACAGATATTGTCGCGCTGAGACGGCTATCACGGCCCTCGAGCGCCCCGTACCGAATAATCGCTGGGAAAGATGGCGGCGCCGACGTACCCCAAAATTTCCACCTGCAACCGCAATTGGCGGTGCAGTCACGCGGATCTCCCGCTAGTCACGCGCCGAGGGCAGCACGGCACGATTGGAGCAATATCATATGCATCTGACTGATCCGCGGCATGCTCGCCTGGTCACGCTGCGCGCACTGGCACTGGCCATGTGCGCCAGCGCCATGGTGGCTGCCTGCGGCCCGGCCGGACTCGACAGCGCAGGCGACACGATCAACAGCGGCAACGGCAGCGGCAACGGCAGTATCAGCGGCAGCAGCAGCGGCGGATCAGTCACATCGTATACGGTCGGCGGCACTGTCATCGGGGTCTCGGGCTCCGGTCTGGTTCTCGCGAACAATGCGGGCGACGCACTGCCGATCTCGGGCAACGGCGGCTTTACCTTCTCTAACAGCCTTGCCGGCGGAGCGACCTACGCGGTCACGATCCAGAGCCAACCCATCGATCCTTCGCAGATCTGCACGGTGATGAATGGCGCGGGCAAGGTATCCACGGTGAACGTGAACAGCGTCATCGTCTCCTGCACAACGAATTACTACACGGTCGGCGGCGCGGTCAGTGGCCTCAGTGGCTCCGGACTGGTGCTGCAGACCAACGGCGGCAACAACGTCGCGGTCACGAGCAGCGGCAGCTACACGTTGGCCACACTGGCGAGCGGCAGCAACTACACGGTCACGGTCATGACCCAGCCGACCAGCCCGTCGCAGACCTGCACGGTCGCGAACGACACCGGCATGCTCACCAGCGCCAACGTCAGCAACGTTGCGATCACCTGCACGACCAATAACTACACCGTCGGCGGCAGCGTCACCGGTCTGAGTGGCACCGGTCTGGTTGTGCAGACCAACGGCGCTAACGGCTTCCCGGTGTCCGCTTCAGGGTCCTACACCTTTGCCACCCTGCCGAGCGGCGCTGCCTACAACGTCACCGTCCTGAGCCAGCCGATAAACCCGGCGCAAACCTGTGTGGTCGCCAACGGCAGCGGCACGATTATCAGTGCCAACATCACCCTGGTAGCTATTTCGTGTACGAGCAATGGCCACACAGTGGGCGGCACCGTCAGCGGTCTCGCCGGCTCCGGACTGGTATTGCAGGATAACGGCGGCGACAATCTGGCAGTGTCCGCCAGCGGAGCCTTCACATTCGCGACCCCCCTCGTCAGCGGCGCAGCTTACGCCGTCACCGTGCAGACGCAGCCCTCGAGTCCGCCGCAGTACTGCAGCGTGACGAACGGCACCGGTACGATGACTGCCGCGAATGTCACCAGCGTGACGATCACCTGCCGCACCGATGGCCGCTACGCGTTTGTATCGGATTACTACGCCAACAGCGTCACGGCCTTCAGCATCGAAACCATCTCTGGCAACCTCGCTCTGGTCAACTCAGCGCCCTCCGACGCCAATCCGACCGCAATCGCGGTCACTCCGAATGGAGCGTTTGTCTACACGGCCAATGCCGGCGCCGCGGATATCTCCATTTACGCGGTCAACGCGGCGACCGGAGCGTTGACGGGCGTCGGTACTCAATCGACCGGGGCGGGGAGCACGCCGTCGGGGATTACCGTGGATCCTTCGGGGCAGTTCGTGCTCGCGACGGACAGCGCCGGCGGCACGGGCTTAGGCACGGTGTTGGTATTCCTGATCGATCCGACCAACGGCGCGCTGACCCAGGTGGCCGGCTCACCGTTTGCCACAGCTCCGTTCCCCGGCACTAGTCCAAGCAGCGTGGCGGTCGATCCTTCGGACCGCTACGTGTTTGCGACCAACCAATATCATCCTCCGCTGGGCCTTGCGGGCTACACGCTCAATGCAACGCCGGGCTCGGGCGATCTGACTCAATTTTCGACCTGGCAGGTCCCCACCGGCAACAATCCGGTATGGGTAACTGTCGATCCGCTCGATCGGTTCGTGTACGTCTCCAACAATACCGACGCAACCTTGTCCGGCTGGACGATCGGCGCTGGCGGTGCGCTGACAGCCGTAACCGGCTCCCCATTTGCGGGCGGCTTCGCCGGCGGCGCGAACCCCGAGATCATCGCGATTGACCCCACCGGCCAGTTCCTGTACGTGACGGACTCGTTGAATGATCAGATTGTTGCGTTCACGATCGATCAGACCACCGGGGCGCTGACGCCAATGGCCAGCTTGCTGACTGTCGTTGGCGATGGCGCGTTCGCGCTGGCAATCGATCCCTCGGGACAGTTTGTGTACGAGGGCAACAGTTATGTCGGCACGATCTCGATGTTCACCCGCAATCCGAACACCGGAGCTCTGACTGCGGTGCCCGGGTCCCCGCGCACCTACGGTGGCAATTGGCCTAGTGCCATAGCGATTGAGTAGCGCAGCGCCGCCGGCGCACGGTGCGGCGGCGCCGTCTTGAGCGACCCGCTCCGCGCAGACATGATTGGACCGGGACGAGCTCCGCAACAGCGGGCCAACGCCGCGTATTATGAAAATAGACGCTCATAGATCCGAAAAGATAGTCAGCCCCGCAGCAGCGCGGCCATCTGCGGAACTGGAATGCTCGCAAGCTCCTTCGGCTCGACCTTGTGCAGACCGCCGCCATACACGCGGCCGCCGGCGGTGATCACGTCAGCGCCGATCCGGTTCAGCACATGCCATACCAGCCTGGCGCGCTCCGCATCGCGCCTGATGAACCGGTCGAGCGCCTCGCGCGGATAGAGCATCAGGTAGCTGTTGGCGGCGATGGCCTGCGAGCGATTGAAAATGAAACGCTGGACGCGGCCGTCGCGGCGGCTGCGCGCGATATACGTGCACAGAAAAAACGTCGGCGCGCGCACTTCCTGCGCAAACCATGGCTCGCGCCTGCCACACAGGTATCCCTTGGCGACCGCTGCCCTGCCGCTATCGAGGTAGCGCCAGAGATCCGGGTGCCGATCGCGGATCTCCTCCTCGGACAGCCGACAGTCGAGAATCCACAGCTGCCGCGCCAGTTGCGGCAGCCCGGCCGCATCCGCCTGCACTTCGTCCAGTTCCAGATGCCGCGGGCCGGGCAGAATGGGACGCAGGCATTGGGCCGGGATCCTGCGCTCCGCCGCCTGTTCACCGGTCATGATGAAAAATCCGTTGGCGCCCGTGGCGACACCGCGCTGCACCCGAAAATAATCTCCCAGCGTGGCCGCATCGGATCTGGGGCCGCCCGACAGCGCCGCCGGAAATCCCCTCCACTTCGGTGCCGTCTCCAGCCGGGACGCGGGAACCAGCCCGCATGCTTTCGGGCGGCTCAAGCTCCCGCCGCTGCTGAACTGCACCTGGTGTCCGCGCACTGGTCGCTGATTGCGCAGCCACACGATCGCCGAGGACACCAGCGCGTCGCCGAATTGCAGCTCGGTGGGATCGAAGCGATGGATGCGCAGCAGGGTGACCTCGCGCAGCAGATAGCGCTTGAGCTCCCGACCGTAATTCACATCCATAAATTCGCTGGGAATCAGCCATCCGGCCAGCGCGCCGGCGCTCATCCAGGCGTGTGCCAGGGTGATGAAGTGCGCATACAGTCCGGCCAGCCCACTCAGTCGCACGCCCGTCGTCAGCATCGAACGCAGCTGCAGGCGGGCCTTCACCGTGCGCTGCAGATGGTGGTGGCGCACGTACGGCGGATTGCAAATCACGAGGTTGTATCGCCCGGTCTCGCCTGGCGGCGGCCTGGCCGCAGTGAAGTCCTCGAGCCGCAGCTGCAACGGCGTGCCATGCCACAACGCCTTGCACGGGTCACCATAGTGCGCATCGACCTCGAAGCCAGTGGCGGCGGAAATCTCGGCCATCGGCCACTCGCGCAGCAGCGCCGAGTAGAACGATCCGGTCCCGATGGCCGGATCCAGAAAGCGCACCGACCCGGTGGGCAGCAGCCGATGCGCGTAGTGCAGCAGCTCGCCGGCCAGGCGAGCGGGCGTTGCGAACTGCCCAAGGCGGTTGCGATCAGCCTGGGTTCGCGCCCGGTCCTGCACCTGCTGAAGCGCAAGTCGCCGCGCCTCCACCGCTGGCAATCCGTGCTGCAACCCCCGCTGGCAGCACGCGCGCGCCACTCAGGCCTCTCCGGCGAACGTCACGATGATCTCGCGCCGCATCGCGCCTTCCCGGTGCTCCCACAGATAAATGCCCTGCCAGGTACCCAGACCCAGCATGCCGTTCCGAATCGGCAGCGTCAGCTCATGGCCAAATATCAGGCTACGCGCATGCGCGGGCATATCATCCGGGCCTTCGGCGTCATGCAGGAATCGGGGGTCGCCATCCGGCGCCATGCGCTGAGCAAAGCCTTCCAGGTCGCGACGCACCTGCGGATCGGCATTTTCAGTAATGCAGAGGCTGGCGCTGGTATGGCGCAGGAACAGGTGACAGATTCCGATCCGGATGCCGGAGTCGCGCACCCTGGCTTCGACCTCAGCGGTCAACTCGTGAAAACCACGCCCGCGTGTTGATAATTCGATCTCAGCTTGCCGCCACACCGCATCCCTCGCCGCTACTCTCGCATGAACCTGCGGTTGCCCTGGCCGCGGGGCGGTCGACAACCAGCACCGCCCGATGGACCATACACTCACGACCACGCTTGGAGGGCAGAAAAGTGACTTATAGCAAACTCATCCTGCCTGTGGTCGTCGGAGCTGGCCTGATCAATGGCTGCGCCGGCGGCCCGCAGGCTCACGGCCCGGCCGCGCGCGCCAATTCGCGCAGCCAGACTGCGCCGCTGAGTCCGGATGCGGCCACCGCGGCGACAACGGCCGCCGTCAAGCAGGTGATCGCCACTGAGCAGGCCTTTGCCAAGACCATGGCCAGTCGCGACTTCAAGGCGTTTGTTACGTTCCTGTCACCCGACGCCGTGTTCTTCAGCGGCACTACCGTCAAACACGGTCCCGCGGAAGTGGCGGCGCAATGGCAACCGTACTTCGAGGGTCGCAAGGCGCCTTTCTCCTGGGCGCCGGATCACGTCGAAGTCCTGGCCTCGGGCAAGCTCGCGCTCAGCACTGGACCGGTGTATGAGGAGGGCAAGATTGTCGGACGCTTCAACTCCGTCTGGCGACTCGAGGCAGATAATGGCTGGCGCGTCGTGTTCGACAAGGGCGAGGCGGTGTGCAGCACCAAGCCTTGATGTGCAATCACTGTACAGAGTATATCGGCGGCTGATCTCAGTTGGATTTCAGTCCGTAGACGTCCAGCTCACCAGACACCGTGGTTGAGCCGTAGACCCCGCCGGTATTGTTACCGCGCGTTCCCAGATAGACCTTGCCGTTGGCAATGGTCGAGACAGTGAATTTGACCGCATTGCCCGCCGCATCTGCGCCCACCATCGAGCTGTTCCATAGTTCGGTCGCGACGTTCGTCGCGTTGTAGGCGTGCAGCACGGCCGGGCCGCAGTCCGGGGACTGGGCCGTACAGTAATTAGTGTTGTCCACAGTCCAGACGATACCGTTGGCCGTTCCTGCCGCTGACACCGACGGCGCGCTGCCCGGAAAGCCGTAGTTATTGGCCGAAGAGCTCGCGAGACTGAACTTCGGGACCGTTGGGTCGAGCACATATGAGATCAGCGGACCGCCGTCGCCCACCAGATAATAATACCTGTTCCAGTACGCTCCCGTGGCATAGATCCCATGGCCGAAGCTGATTTCCTGCACAGCGTTGGGATCACCCAGGCCGCCGAGCAGATCCCGATTCAGGATGTAGAGATTGCCGTCCTTGCCGCCACCCATGACCAGATGCGTTAACGGACTGCCCGCGGGCAGATCCGCCAGGATGGCCGCGCCGCCGGATCCGAAATCGTAGTCGTCGTCGTAGTCCGCCAGCTGATCCGTCGGCGTGAAGTATTCCGAGACGGTCAGACTGCTCGTCAGCTTGAGCAGCGAATCGCCGTAATCATTATTCGGTGCACTGCCACTGTTGGCGTCGAATGGGCCGTTGCCGGTAAGGACATAGAGATAGTTGCTCGAATCGGCCGCCGGAGCCCCGCCTCCCATCCAGATGCCGCCATCCCGGGCGTTCGGCGTCACATTGAACACCGCCGACCGCGTGAATGACGAGCCGTTATAGGTATAGGCCATCATCCAGCCGTGCCAAGGAGAGGTATCCTCGTGGGAAGACCAGGCGATGTACACGGTGCCGTTGACGAGTGCCAGTCCGGCCCGCTGGTTCTCCTGCTGCGGGTTGAAGATGACCGTGGTGCCGCCGTCACCTTTGCCGGAGACGCTTCCGGCGATCGTCACCGGAGAGCCGGTATTCTCATTGCCGGTGGTCGGATCAATCGCATGGAGGCGCTGATAAAACGTCGGGCCTGCGGCATTCACCGATTTTGAGACCACGTAGAGGGTGCCGCTGGCCGGATCAATGACGGGCGTACTGGTCACCCCCACTTCCGGCGTGATGTCGCCGGCGCCCTGACCGACAAGATAACCCGGGACGACCCCGGAGGGCACGGTGGTCTCGCTGCCGGTGCCGCCGTGTACGGTATCGATGAGACTGACCTTCCAGAGCTGTACGCAGGGGTTTGCGTCGGCGTCGAACGCGTACAGGCTGTCGTGCTGGGTCGCGACAAAGACCACGTTGTGCTGCGCGCCGTTCACCGTCAGATTGGCGACCCAGAGCGGTTGCGCATAGATGGCGCCGTCGGCAGTGCAGGAGAAGAGCTTGCCGAAGCTCGAGGTGTTTACATTGGTCGTTGTCAGCGCATATTCCTGGCTATTGGCGCCGTCCCGGTAAAGGTCATTATGGTAGGTATAAACACCGGCCAGACCCGTGACCGCCACGGTGGCGCTGCCCGACAGTGACGGATTAGTCACACTGGTAGCGACGATGGTGTGCGTACCGACGGCTGACCCCGGGGTGTACAGTCCGCCGGTAGTAATCGTGCCCACCGTGCTATTGCCGCCGGTGAAGCCGTCGACCGTCCAGGTGGCTCCACCTCCTCCCGAAATGGCCGCGGTGAACTGCTGCGACTGATATGGCGTGATCCCGGCCGCTTGTGGCGTCACCGTGACCGCAATCTGTCCGATGACCGTGATGTTATCGAACACCGCGGTGCTCAAGGTGCCGTTGTCGTGGCTGGAGACGGCCAGACCGACATAGGCCTGGGTGGCCATGGTCATCGTTTCCGACCCCATGGAAGTCCAGGTGGTGCCATTGGCGGAGTAGTAGGCGGTGAAGACGTTGCCGGCGCGCACCATGCGCACCCAGTACGGATCGCTGACGATCGGACCGTAGGTGACGTCGAAGCTGGTAGCACCGGTGGTGGGGCGCACCTGGTAGACCACGCCGTTGCTCGGGGTCATCGCGGCGAACGCGTTGGTGGCACCGGTGGTCAGAGTCTCGCGGAACATCACGCCGGCCTTGGCCCAGCCGTTGGTGTCGGTCTGGCTGACCACGCGCGCGGTGATCGAGCCGTCGCCGGTGAGAGCTTCGGAGACGAACTGGAACTCATCGGCCGCGTTCCAGATGTCGGCCCCCGAGCCCTTGACCGTGAACGTGCTGCCGCTGAGCGTGTAGGAGCCGGCCGCCGTGACCGCCCCGATGTCCTCGTCGCTCCAGCTCGCGGCGACCGCACTCTGCGTGGTCACGATCAGAGCGGTGGAGAGGGCCGAGACATTGGCCGGGGAGGAAGTGTCGAAGGCGGCGACCTGATAGGAGTACGCCGTCGCGGCGGTGAGCCCGGTGTCGCTGTAGGAGGTGCCGCTGGTGACGGTGGTCAGCGGTGTGGTGCTGCCGTTGCGATACACGTAGTAACCGCCCACGCCGCTGCTGGGATTGGTGGAGGCGGTCCAGCTCAGCGTGAGGCTGTTCGCCGTGACGTTCGTCGCCGCCAGACCCGTGGGCACCGTCGGTGCCTGGGGCGGGGGTAGCGTCGCGGCGGTGACCGTGACGTTATCGAACACCGCGGTGCTCAAGGTGCCGTTGTTGTGGCTGGAGACGGCCAGACCGACATAGGCCTGGGTGGCCATGGTCATCGTTTCCGACCCCATGGAAGTCCAGGTGGTGCCATTGGCGGAGTAGTAGGCGGTGAAGACGTTGCCGGCGCGCACCATGCGCACCCAGTACGGATCGCTGACGATCGGACCGTAGGTGACGTCGAAGCTGGTAGCACCGGTGGTGGGGCGCACCTGGTAGACCACGCCGTTGCTCGGGGTCATCGCGGCGAACGCGTTGGTGGCACCGGTGGTCAGAGTCTCGCGGAACATCACGCCGGCCTTGGCCCAGCCGTTGGTGTCGGTCTGGCTGACCACGCGCGCGGTGATCGAGCCGTCGCCGGTGAGAGCTTCGGAGACGAACTGGAACTCATCGGCCGCGTTCCAGATGTCGGCCCCCGAGCCCTTGACCGTGAACGTGCTGCCGCTGAGCGTGTAGGAGCCGGCCGCCGTGACCGCCCCGATGTCCTCGTCGCTCCAGCTCGCGGCGACCGCACTCTGCGTGGTCACGATCAGAGCGGTGGAGAGGGCCGAGACATTGGCCGGGGAGGAAGTGTCGAAGGCGGCGACCTGATAGGAGTACGCCGTCGCGGCGGTGAGCCCGGTGTCGCTGTAGGAGGTGCCGCTGGTGACGGTGGTCAGCGGTGTGGTGCTGCCGTTGCGATACACGTAGTAACCGCCCACGCCGCTGCTGGGATTGGTGGAGGCGGTCCAGCTCAGCGTGAGGCTGTTCGCCGTGACGTTCGTCGCCGCCAGACCCGTGGGCACCGTCGGTGCCTGGGGCGGGGGTAGCGTCGCGGCGGTGACCGTGACGTTATCGAACACCGCGGTGCTCAAGGTGCCGTTGTCGTGGCTGGAGACGGCCAGACCGACATAGACCTGGGAAGCCATGGTGATCGTGTACTGGCCGAGGGAGGTCCAGGTCACCCCGTCGGGGGAGAGGGAGCCGGTGAAGAGGTTGCCGGCGCGGACCAGGCTCACCCAGTACGGGGCCGTGACAATCGGACCGTGGGTGCTGAGGCTGCTGGCGCCGGTTGTGGATCGGGATTGGATGATGGCGCCGTTGCTCGGGGTGATCGCGACGAGCGCGTTGGTGGCACCGGTGGTCAGAGTCTCGCGGAACATCACGCCGGCCTTGGCCCAGCCGTTGGTGTCGGTCTGGCTGACCACGCGCGCGGTGATCGAGCCGTCGCCGGTGAGGGCTTCGGAGACGAACTGGAACTCATCGGCCGCGTTCCAGATGTCGGCCCCCGAGCCATTGACCGTGAACGTGCTGCCGCTGAGCGTGTAGGAGCCGGCCGCCGTGACCGCCCCGATGTCCTCGTCGCTCCAGCTCGCGGCGACCGTACTCTGGGTGGTCACGCTCGAGGCGGCGGATGCCGCGGCGATCCGCACGCCTGCGGCCGACGGACCGTTGTCGGGCTGAGTCAGGAGGGTCGGCGCGGTCGGCGCGATCGGCGCAGTCGGCGCGGTCGGCGCAGTCGGCGCGGTCGGCGCAGTCGGCGCGACCGGGGCGCGAGTCGCGACGGTCGTCGGCGAGTAGGTCAGCTTATGCACCTCGGAGCCGGACAGCCCGGTGATGTAATAAAGATCACCCGTCCGCGGATCGTCTCCGAGC
>Ga0310038_10002210_pt1 | contig 14359 bp, 8 predicted proteins | sample Sb_taG_6_FD_200461 | JGI IMG/M metagenome (GOLD analysis project Ga0310038, IMG submission 200461) | Peat soil microbial communities from Weissenstadt, Germany - Sb_50d_4_PS metaG (v2) (version 2) | ecosystem: Environmental > Terrestrial > Soil > Wetlands > Peat | place: Germany: Weissenstadt... | reverse complement strand
TGGCAGGTTCTTCCAGCCGATGCGCAGGATTTCGAGGAAGCAGCGCTGCACGCCTGCGATCTTGTCCTGGCAGGGGATCCTAGAATCGGGAAAGTACCAGGGGAACGGCGAGCATCAAGATCGGTGCCCAAGATGGCAACAAAATCCTCGAAACAGGCAAAGGCACCCAAGAGACAAGCGAAAGGTCGCAAGATGCTGTAACGAGCGGCGTCCAGACCTCGCCATGGTTTTGCTATCCAACGTGCCCAGCCTTCTACCTTGTCGATTTCTCCCGAGTTACGGGCAAACCCTCTCATACCGATCAGGGAAGTTTGCCGACCACCGGCCCAAGACCGGACCTGTCGCCTTCGCAACTAAAGCTCAGCTTGTCTTTGCGGAGAGCCACGCCGCCGCAGTCAAACACACTGTTATCAGGATTGAGAAAACGAGGGGGGTGGTGAAGGCGTATCTCCAGCTCAATGCTGTGATTGCTGCGAAGCAAACGGCGAGCGCCCACGCAATGCTGTGCACGCGCGCCAAAGTCTCTGCTGGAAGTCCGCCCAGCAGCCACGCTAATACCGCCGCGAAGAAAAGAAACACGGAGAAAAAAAGTCCGAACGCGCTGAAGAAGTCCCAATAAGTCCGGGTAAACCCTTGCGCGTCGAAGTGGACGGAACGCATTAACCCAAGAACCGCCTCCGCCCCCCATTCCGGATTATTCTGGCGAAACCCAAACGTATGTCCGGCGGCAAAAACCAGCAGAAGAACAGAAGAGATTCGATAAAGGATTGGCGCTTTCACCTACTCCCTCCCGAACGTTTGCCGCGCGGCAGTTTACCACATCAGTCAACTGGTCTGGCGCGTGCTGCCGTTTCGGGTGGTTTACGGAAACCGGAAGTGATCCACGCGGACGAGACAGACCGGGCGAGCAAGTGGATGCAGATTGTGTCGTAATCAGGCCATGACACCAACAGCCGTTAATGGATGACTGCTGCTGTCGTCCCGGGTCCTCACGCAGCCGGCTCATCAGGCTTCGTTCCCGACAACTTACGCACGAAACCCGCGACCGTGCGCCGAATGCGGCTGGCGAAGATCAGAAAAAACGCCCAAAGCGCGGCCAGCATGGGAAGCAGGATTTGCAGGAACGATCCTCCGGTCGGATCGCCGTAGGCATAGGCCGGAACTCCCAACAGAAAGAAAAGGGTTACGAAGAACACAATCTGACCACGTTTCATGCTCTTGATTATATCTTTTCGCCCTCCCGCACACAGTGTCTTCCAAGGTATGTTTGGACATGTACCACAATCCAGGGTGGCTCGCCGACGATCTTCACCATTGCACCCCCGGATACAGGCTGGGGAGATGGATCGTCCGATAAGATTCCTGCCCGTTTACGTTGAGCTCCCAAATGATCTGCGGAGGTTCCTGCCGCGTAACTTCCATCACCCGCGCTCCGGGTTGGGTATCGGGCGGGTTAAACGGCGGGAGAAACGAAACGGCGATCACAACCAGGGCGAAGAAACTGGGTCTGCTGACTCCCTTCACGGCTGAGATCAATGCCCGGCGATAGAGACCTGAGCGGCTTTCCGCATCTTGGTGCTCAGGTTTCTTCTGTGTTTGCCCGGCCATCACAACCGCTCCGTCGATGATGACGCCTATCGCCACGGCAATCGCGCCCAGGATCGGAACAAAGGTGAGGATCAACGCGATCGGGATGGCCAACATCGGGATGGCCGCACTCGGGACCTGCCAGAAGAAAATCACAATGACGAGGCTGACGAGGACCAGCCCTTCAATCAGGGTATGTTCCACACTATTGACCGGTCGATCGATCAGGTCCGACCGCCTGGTAATGTCGAAATACATATCTGTATTCGGCAATTCCATGTTCACGCCGCCCCAATACGAGTAGGGAACGACGTAGGACCACAGCAGTTTGGCCGTTCTGGCGGCTTCGTTCACGTCGAAAACTACCGGCCTGCTGTAGCAAGTTGCGTCCCGAACCCTGAGAATTGCCGGCCTGATGTAAGTATCTGGGGCAGTCGCTCCGCAGATGGTTGCACTCGAATCCGGAACCCGGCTGTTTCCGTTGTCGAATAGAGCAAGCTGGAAGTCCCGGGTGGTCGCGGAACCGATGAAACTCGCAAAATGCTGAGCAAAAAACCAATCCGCGGGCGATCTGGAATTGAGCAGAGTGAAATCGCCCTGATAACCCAGCCTCCACACGATGTTCCCCGTGCCGTGTCCATTCGCGTAGTCGATCTTGACGAGCCAGGACTGGTGTCGCATGGACAGCACAAGGTTGCCATCGTCGGGCGAGTATGAGATCTCGTTGGTGTGGGTCCAATCGGGCAAACCCATAGGATGTCGATTCACGTCGAGGTGGTCGAACGACGACCACACCCACACGGGTTTGTAATTCGTATCCAGATCGATGACCACATCCCCCAAAACCTTCGTCCTCCAGCGATGGCCCGGCAGGGTGAATTTCCGGTTGGCGTTTGCCAGAACCAGAAGGTGCCCGTTGGGCAGAGGAAGGATGTCATGGTGAATGGCATTGGCGGTCAAATTGAAGCCCGCCGCGCTGAGACAGCGGTTGAGGTCATCGACAGTAAATTCGTGGATGGTCTGGCCAGTGAGATCGATCTCCCGAACCGTTCCTCCTGGTCCAGTGGTGCCTCCGAACAGCACCATCAGAAAATGGCCGTTAGGCAGCAGCTTGATGGGCTGCGCAATGCCTAGATCGGAGTCAAAGTCGTAGTACCAAATCAAATCCCCGGCCGGATTCAGCGCCACAACCGTTAAGGGGTTCCCCAGGTTCTTCGTGGGGGGATTGAGGCCTACCAGTTCCACACCAGGGGACGGGACGCTTCCCGATGGTACAGTGACAGTTATGCCTGGCATGCGGCCGGCTGGGGCTGCTCCGGTGGTAAAGACCTGATCACGATCAAAATCTTTAGTCCCGTCTGGGTGCATCGTGACCGCGCGCATGTGGTAGGTTGAATTCTGCTTCATCCCAGCAACAAGAATGGGGACGGTGGGTGCTGCCGCCGTGGCAGATACGGATGAGGTCATGAAGCCATAGTTGGCGTCCGGTCCAAATTCAACGGCAGCCGCTGATCCCATAGGCGGGGAAACCAGGTATTGGGCCACTAATGGATTCTGAGTGTGAGAAATCTGGCCGACCGCCGGAACGCCACAGCCGATAAAGCAGAGACAAAGGGCAAGAGTTATGGCCAGGCGGACGATTTTCATCAGCAGACAATTTTCATGCGTGGTTGACCATCGACCGATGGGGCGAAATTATATAACGGACGCGTTCTTCGAATGTCAGTTTTGCGATCGTAGAGAGAAAAAATGAACCGCGAAGGACACGAAGTGCCACGAAGCTTCGGTTTCGGTAGTTTCCTTCGTGGGACCTCGTGTCCTTTGTGGTTAAGCTCGGCAAATTGACCCACGACCCGCTCTCCGGCTACCTTGCCTTGTCCAGAAAAAACGAAATGAAAGTTGCCATCCAGGGCGAACTCGGTTCCTTCAGCCACGAAGCTGCGGAGCGCATGCTGCCGCGCTGCACCGTCGTCCCGTGTGCTCGATCTGGCGAAGTTTTTGACCGCGTCGAGCGCGGATCGGTCGGCGCGGCCGTCATCCCCATCGAAAACACCCTGGCTGGCACGGTGGCCGAGCACGCCGATCTGCTGGTCGCGCGCCAAGTCTTCATCCAGGCGGAGTTTCTGCTCCGCATCGTGCACAATTTGATCGCTGCACCGGGAGTGAAGCTCAACTCTTTGCGCCGGACGCTTTCGCATCCCGTGGCTCTCGATCAATGCCGCGACTTTTTTCGCCGCCATCCTCAGATCGAGCCCGTCCCGTTCTATGACACCGCGGGCAGCGTCAAGCACGTGATGGCCAACAACCTTCGGGACGCCGCTGCCATTGCCGGACGCCAGGCCGCGCGCCAGTACTCGGGCACGATTCTCCAGGCCAGCATCGAAGACGACAAGCGCAACTTCACCCGCTTCTTCCTGATCCGCAAAGCGCCAGTTGCAGGTCGTGCACGCAAGGGAAGCGCTGCGGGCCGCGCGCTGCAGCGCCTTGTCCTGCCGCGCGCCAACAAGACTTCGATCGCCTTCAAGGTGAAGAATGTTCCCGGAGCGCTGTTCAAGTCGTTGAGCGTGTTCGCCCTGCGCGACATCAGCCTGAGTAAAATCGAATCGCGCCCCATGCGCGGGCGCCCATGGGAATACGTCTTCTACGTGGACTTTCTGCGCGGCGACGACGAACCCGCCCGCAACGCTCTTCGCCATCTGGAAGAAGTTGCCGATTTCGTGAAGGTTCTGGGGATCTATCCCGCCGCCTGAAAATCGGCAACCTTTATTTCCCCAGTTCGTTCTGTAGAGTCAGGAGGACTTTCATGGAATCCGCATCTTCAGCGCGCAGCAACTTTCTTCAGCAGCACTGCGTCGTGCAATGCGCTCGCTGGAGGTCCGCACGTTGGCGCCGCCGATTCTTTGCCGAAGCATGTGAGTGCGGGTTCCGGCAAGAATGTACTTGATTCCCGATCATGGATTCGTGTACCCGGAGAGGGGCTCAAACCATGGGTCGATGAGGCCCTCCCAAACCGGGAGGTACCCGCGTTAGCCCCGGAACCTTGGGCACGTGAAAAAAAATCAACAAAGGCATATAGAGATAGAATCGCAACGTCGGGAGGTTTGAATCCTTCCCGGCGGGCCTTCATCTAAAGTTGAGCGACTTACACTCAAGGAGAGCCAATGAGCCAGCAACCGCTTTCCGAGCAAGCTCCTAAGTATATGGAAAAAAACGACCTACGAGCCCTCCCGGTGCTTCCCGTGCGGGACACAGTTCTGTTCCCCCATGCCGTCCTGCCGCTGACCGTGGGCCGGGAGAGTTCGGTCCAACTGATCAATTCGCTCGGCGAAGACAAGACCATCATCGTCGTCGCGCAGCGGGAAGCCCGCGTGGACAATCCGCAACCCAGTGATCTCTACACCCTCGGCACTTCGGCCGTGGTTCACAAAGTTGTCAAAATGCCCAACCAGAGCCTTTTTGTGTTCGCGGAAGGCTTGGAGCGCGTACGTTTGGGCGAGTTCACCCAGCTAGCCCCCTTCATGCGAGCGCGGGTGACAGCAGTTCCCGAAGGCGCGCTCCCGGACACTTCTGAAATCGAAGCGTTGCAGCGCAACGTTTTGACTCTGTTCCAGCAAATTGTTGCCGGATCGCCCACGCTTTCCGACGAGCTTTCCACCGTGGCTATGAATATCGACGAACCGGGCCGCCTGGTGGATTTCGTGGCATCGTCTCTGCCCTCGCTTTCGACGCCCGACAAGCAGGACACGCTGGAAACCATCGACATCCGGGTGCGCCTGGAGAAAATCAATCAGCACCTGGCTAAGGAACTCGAGGTCCAGCAGCTGCGCAACAAGATTCAGAGTGAAGTACAGGATCGAGTGCAGCAGACGCAGCGCGAGTATTACCTGCGCGAGCAGATGAAGGCCATTCAAAAAGAACTGGGCGAGCAGGACGAAGGCCAGCGCGACGTCGAAGACCTGAAGAAGAAGATCGACGACGCGGGCATGCCGGAAGAGGTAAAGAAAGAAGCGCTTAAGGAATTGGGCCGTCTTTCCCGCATGTCTCCCATGGCCGCCGACTATTCGCTCACCCGCAATTACGTGGAGTGGCTGGCCGTGCTGCCCTGGTCCAAGACCTCCGGCGGAGAAATCGAGATTCCGAAGGCCAAAGAGATTCTCGACACCGACCACTACGATCTCGAGAAGGTGAAAGACCGCATTCTCGACTATCTCTCGGTCCGCCGCCTGAAGCCGAACATGAAAGGCCCGATCCTGTGTTTCGTCGGACCTCCGGGCGTAGGCAAGACTTCGCTCGGCAAGTCAATCGCGCGTGCTCTGGGAAGGAAGTTCGTGCGCTTGTCGCTGGGCGGCGTGCACGACGAAGCCGAAATCCGCGGCCACCGCCGCACCTACATTGGTGCTCTACCGGGGCAGATTATTCAGGGCATCCGTCGCGCCGAAACCAAGGATCCCGTCTTTATGCTCGACGAAATCGACAAAGTCGGCCGCGATTTCCGCGGCGATCCCGCTTCCGCGCTGCTGGAAGCGCTCGATCCCGAGCAGAATTCCTCGTTCCGCGACAACTATCTCGACGTGACCTTCGATCTCTCGAAAGTTCTCTTCATCACGACCGCCAACATGCTCGACCCGGTTGCCGAGCCGCTGCGCGATCGCATGGAGATCATCGAACTGCAGGGCTACACGGAAGAAGAGAAGACGCACATCGCGTTCCAGTACCTGATTCCGCGGCAGATCGACGAGAACGGCATCACCGCCGAGCAGATCGAATTTCCCGAGGAAGCGGTGCGCAACGTCATTCGCCATTACACGCGCGAAGCGGGAGTCCGCAACCTCGAACGCAACATCGGTACCATCTGCCGCAAGCAGGCGCGCCGCCTCGCCGAAGGCAAGACCGAAAAGCTGGTCGTGACCAAAGAAGTGGTGCGCGAGTTCCTGGGCGGCATCAAGATTCGCACCGAAGGCGAAATTGCGGAACGCACGGAGCGTCCGGGCGTGGCCGTGGGCCTGGCTTGGACTCCGGCCGGTGGCGACGTGCTGTTCGTCGAAGCCAGCCGCATGAAAGGCAAGGGCGGATTCACCATCACCGGGCAAATCCAGGACGTCATGCGCGAGTCCATGCAGGCCGCGCATAGCTGGGTGCGTTCCAACGCGCAGCAGTTGGGGTTGGACGAAGAGTTCTTTTCCACCCACGACATTCACGTTCACGTGCCCGCCGGAGCGATTCCAAAGGACGGTCCTTCAGCCGGTGTCACCATTGTGACCGCGCTGGTATCGTTGCTGTCCGGCAAGCAGGTGCGCCCGCTCACCGCCATGACCGGCGAGATTACTCTCAGCGGCAACGTGTTGCCGGTCGGCGGCATTAAAGAGAAGGTGCTCGCTGCCAAACGGGCTGGTGTGCGTGACGTGATTCTTCCCGCGGAAAACAAAATGAACGTCGAGGAAGACCTTACGCCCGAGCAACTGGAAAACCTCAACGTGCACTACGTCAAGACCGTAGACGAAGCGTTGACCATCTCTTTGCCGAATACGCTGGCGGAGGAAAAGCGCGGCGAAGAGGAGCGGGAAAAGATCCTCGCCACGCAGTCGGCCGGCTGAAATCGGCGGGCTGAAGTTGCGACTCCCGTGGTTGTCGTCCTGGCTAATGTTGTCATCCCGAGCGAAGCGAGGGATCTGGGTTCTTTTCCGACGCCGCAGAAAAACCCAGATGTCTCGTATTCTCTCCTCGGGATAGCAAGAACCTCTACGTCGCCAGCCGCCGCGTCCAATCCACCAGATTTTGCAGCAACTGCCGGATCAACTTCTTTGCAGTTTCGTCAGTGAGATTTCCGCTCGCGTCAAATTTCTCGTGCGCTTTCGCGATCATCACCTCGGGCTGGTTTACCGCATACATATTGAGAAAGACAAAGCTCTGCCGCAGATTGTATTGAGCTCGTGCCCCGCCCAGCACGCCGCCTGACGCGCTGATCAAGGCGACCGGCTTTTCGTTCCACGCATTGTCGCCGTAAGGGCGCGAAGCCCAATCGATGGCGTTTTTCAGAACGCCCGGCACGCTGTAGTTGTACTCCGGCGTTGCCAGCAGAATCGCATCGGCGGCGCGAATGCGTTTCTTGAAATCGGTCACCACTGCAGGAGGATTGTTCTCCTGATCCTGGTTGAATATCGGAATGCCATCCAGGGCGAAGATCTCAATCTTCGCCTCTTCGGGCGCCAGCGCTTGCGCGGCGCGTAACGCCATGCGGTTATACGATCCTTGTCGCAAACTTCCGGCAATGCCAAGAATTGTGAGTGGAGAGTGCATTGTCCGTGCTCCTTAGGGTGAGAATTTGTGTGTTCCGATTGTACGGGAGCTGCCAAGTTGCGACTCTTTTAAGAGGTGTCGAGTCGCGCCCGAATTCTTTGAGGCGCGTTATACTGGCATCTGGCCACTGACCACTGCTCCTATGCGTGTGCGGGTTCTCTTCTTCGGTATCCTAAAGGACCTTGCCGGCAAAGCCGGCGACTCGCTGGACCTGCCGGACAGCGCGTCGGTAGCCGATCTGCTGGCGCATTATGAGTCGCAGGTGCCTGGGATCAAAGAATCGTTGCGTTCGCTCGCGGTGGCCGTGAATCAGCACTATGCCAGCGCGGAAACGAGATTGAAATCCGACGACGAAGTTGCCCTGCTGCCGCCCGTCAGCGGTGGATCGGGAAAGCCGTCTGGACCCGCGCGCCACGCCTCGATTATTCGAAACCCTATCGATACGCAGAGTGTCCTGGCCCGCCTCAAGCGCGGCGAGGACGGCGCTGCTGTGGTCTTCGAAGGCGTCGTTCGTAACCACACCCGCGGCCGCCCGGCCCTCTACCTCGACTATGAAGCCTACGAGCAGATGGCGCTGCAGCAGATGGAAGCTCTCGCCGCACAGGCACTCGAGCAATTCCAGGTTCGCGACGTTGCCCTGGTCCACCGCCTCGGCCGCCTCGAGATCGGTGAGACCAGCGTATTGATCGTGGTCGCGTCCGCCCACCGTGCCGCCGCCTTCGACGCCTGCCGCTGGCTTATTGACACGCTCAAACGCACCGTGCCCATCTGGAAGAAAGAACACTTTGAAGATGGCGCCGTCTGGGCCGACGGCGAGCCCTTTCCCGCCGAAATTCCCCGCGCCCAAGGCAGCCCCGGACCCAGCGACGCATCTAAGTGATGGGTCAGCCGCGTGATGGGTCAGCGCGAACCAGCCAGAAGAACAGGCAGCGTGATTTTGCAAAGGTATAATTCCACCACTCGATGATGAAACCGGCCACTCTGGCTCTGCTGTGCGTCGTACTGGCCTGCGTCGCAGCCCATACCCAGCAAGCGCAGCAAGCCCCGGCCGCGCCTCGCCAATCGGAGCCAGTCACTACCCTCAAAGTCGACGTCAAACTGGTCAACGTGTATGTGACCGTGACCGACGCGCATGGCTCCCCCGTGGGGGGCCTGAAGAAAGAGAATTTCACCCTGCAGGAAGACGGCCGCAATCAAACCGTCGCCGTCTTCGATAAAGAGTCCGCGCTCCCGCTTTCCATTGCACTCGCAGTGGATACCAGCCTCAGCACGCGCCACGACCTTCCCCTGGAGCAGGCCTCCGCCAAACGATTTGCCCATGACATCATTCGTCCGGTCGACGCGATTTCGGTTTTCGGATTCAATGAATCTGTACAGCAGGCCACGTCCTACACCGCCGAGCTGAAGCGTATCGAAGACGGCATCGACCACATTCACCTGGGCGCGGCCACCGCGCTCTACGACGCGATCTATCTGGTGTCGCACTCGCTCGATCGCCGCCAGGGACGCAAGGTCATCGTGCTGATCACCGACGGCGGAGACACCATCAGCAAGTTCGGCTACAAAGAGGCGGTGCGCTCCGCCGAGGAAGCCGAAGCCATCGTGTACTCGATCATCGTCGTGCCCATCGAGAACAGCGCCGGACGCGAAACCGGCGGCGAGCACGCCCTCATCCAGCTCTCCGAAGACACCGGCGGCAAGTACTATTACGCGACCTCGATCGCCCAGCTCGACGAAGCCTTTCACCAGATCAGCGACGAGCTCCGCACCCAGTATCTGCTCGCCTACTATCCCACTCAGCGCACCTCGAACTCCGAGTTCCGCCGCATCCAGGTCAGCGTCTCCGATGGACCCACGCCCGGGCCCTACCATGTGCGCCACCGGGCCGGCTACTACACAGTCAAGTCAGAATTCTGAGCGCTGGTCACTGTTTCAAGTATGTTCAGCCCTGAAATCGCGCGATTGGCAGAGATTTAGAAGGCGATCCGCCCCTAAACCATGTCCTTCCAAGCTGTGTTTGGGCAATTTTTTGTTTCTGGAATGAAAATATTGTTTTCGGTAGACCAGAAACCACATTTAGGCGATCTTTCGCCCTAACTGTTATTTGTTATTGCCAGTAAGTTGCTGATAACAATAGCTATTGTTGTCTCTATGGCGATGTCTCGGACGCTGGCCTACAAATTGCTTCAGACACACTGGTTAGACAGAGTCTGTTCACGACAGATCGAAGATTTGTGTTGTTGGGTTTCGGTCGAGTTGCAGGCTAAACATTGGGCAACTGACCTCTGTTGAATGGCGATCATTCATCTCGCTCGTGCAAGATCCCAGTAATCCAAAGACTTTGCAAGACATTGAAACCACAATTCCGAAAGGAAGGCACTACGATGTCAAACCTTAATTCCTCCCGTCCGGGCGTCCGATTTAGCCTGCTGGCACTGACAACTGTATGCGCGCTTCTTCTATCCTCTCTGGCCTTCGCCCAGACCACCGTCGCCACGGGCAGTATCGTCGGCACCGTGACAGATCCGAGCAACGCCGTAGTAGATGGAGCAAAGGTCACGATCACGAACGTCGATACGAACGAGCTGATCAGCCTGACTTCGAACTCGGCCGGTGCCTTCAATTCAGGCGCACTGACTCCCGGCCACTACAAGGTCCAAGTGTCGGCCAAAGGATTCAGCACGATCAGTGAGGTTGTGAACGTGCAGGTCGGCAATACAGCATCAGTGAACGCTAAGCTTCAGCTCGGCCAGGAAAGCACAGTTGTCGAAGTGCAGGGTTCCGCCGTTACGGTGAACACCGAACAGGCCTCTGTGCAGGGAGTCGTGACCTCCTCGCAGATCGAAAACCTTCCCATCAATGGCCGCAACTTCCTTGATCTGGCGCAGTTAGAACCAGGGGTGCAGATTCAGGACGGCCAGAACTTCGATCCCACCAAGGCTGGTTACTCCTCGATCTCTTTCGGCGGGCGCTTCGGTCGCACGGCGCGCATCAACGTGGATGGCATTGACATCAGCGACGAGACCGTCGGTACGACTACTGCCGACATTCCCGCCAGCGCAATTGCGGAGTTCCAGCTCAGCCAGTCATCCCTTGACCTCTCGCAGGATCTGACCTCCTCCGGCGCGGTTAACGTGACCACGCGCTCTGGGACCAATTCCGTGCATGGAGAGGCATTCGGCCTGTTTCGCGACAACACTGTGGGTGGAGCGTCTTCACCCGGTGGCGCCAATCTCCCCACCCAACGTTCGCAATTCGGCGGGAGCGTGGGCGGACCCATCATCCACGATAAGGCCTTCTTCTTTCTAGACGGCGAACGCACCAAGCAGGACTCTCTGTCTCCGGTGCTCTTCACCTCGCCATTTAACTTGCTCACTGGCGGCTTCAGCCAGGCGTTTCGTGAGAGCAATCTGCTGGGCAAGGTGGATTACAACCTGGGTCACAACGCGCATCTTTTCTATCGCTACACCTACTTTGCCAATTTCCTGCCGGCTGACTTCGGCTTCGGGTATTCGGTCTATGCCAACAAGGACTACACCCGCGTGCATGCCGTTGGAGCGGACTTCAACACCGGCAGCTTTACCCATAGCATTCGTTTTTCCTACCTGAAGTTCCAGAACCAGATTACCGACATTACGACCGGCAGCAGCCTGCCCCTTGCCAACACTGGGGTGGAAATCAACGGTGCAGGGAGCCCGTTGTACGTAGGGCCAAATCTTCTGGCGCCGCAGAGCACGCCCCAGTCGAACCACGAGCTGAAGTACGACGGCAGCAGAGCCATCCATTCTCACATCTTCCGATATGGCATCTCCTTTAACCATATTCAGGGTGGCGGTTTCGCGAGTTTCTTTGGCGTGGCGCCTCGCGTCTCCTTCCAGGTGACGCCCGACAACATTGCCTTCGCAGCTGCCGGCCCATACCCGGCACTGATAGCGGGAGACCCAAATCAAAAAGCTGACAATCCCCTGAACTATCCAACCCAGAGGGTGCGATACGGCAACGGGCTGGGTTTTAGTACCACGTCACCCGCTCTGGGCTTCCCGGCGGGTGGGTTGGGTCCGGATAACCGGCTGGGCATTTACTTCGGCGATAACTGGAAGATCAGGCCTAATCTCACTCTGAGCTACGGCCTACGGTGGGATCATGATACAGGCCGTACTGACAGCGATCTGGGCGCAGATCCCACCATAAACGCGGCCTTCCCGGGTTGGGGCAATAAGGTCAACAACCCGAGCAAGAACTTCGCCCCGCAAGTGGGCTTCGCCTGGGATCCTGCCGGCAACGGCAAGACGGTTATTCGCGGCGGAGCTGGCTTATTTTACGAGAACATCATCTACAACAACGTCTTGTTTGATCGCCCCCTGCGTCTGCAGACCGGTGCTTTCAACCAGACTCCGTATGCCTGCGGGTCGGGCGGATACACCGGCATACCCGCGGCGGTACCGGTTTCGAGCGGCACCATCACTCCTCCTGCAACTTCCTGCGGCGACTCTGTGCGTATCGGGGATGCCATTCCTAGCATCCTTACGTTCTTCAACCAATACAAGGCAGGCAATCCCGTCGATCTGACGTCACCCAACCCCAATTACATCGGCAACTTCCTAGGCGCGGGCCTGGGCGTGCCGCTGGGCGTGATCGGACCGAATTACAAGACGCCTGTCTCGGTGCAGATGAACATCGGGATCCAGCGCCAAATCCGCCCGGGAATGGTCCTCAGCGTAGACTACCTCCGTAACGTGGAAACTCGTTCCTTGCTGGGTCCTGACCTCAATCACGTTGGGGACGTCAAGAACTTCAGCCTCGCCAATGCACAGGCGGCGATTGCGACCACTCTGTCAAATTGCGGAGTGGGAAGCATCGATCAGGCGATCATTCTATGCCCCACCAATCCCGCGGGCGGGACGGGAGCCTACACACCCCGGGCTGCCACCATGGCTGACTTTGCTGGCAACGGCCTGACTGCCGATTCTGATTTCGGGCAGGCCTGTATTCAAGCTATTGGAGTCGGTTGCGCTTTTGGCGGCGTCAACCCCAACCAGGCCGCGGCGCTCTTCCTCCAGCCAATCGGACGCTCGGTCTATAACGCCCTGCAAATGAAGTTGGTGGAAAACATCACCAGCCCGATACGCGGAGTGAAGGCCCTGAATTTCCAGTTGTCCTACAGCCTTTCCCGCTTCGAGAACTCGGGTGGGGCGCAAGTGGCCGGAACCGCGGGAGACAACGACCAGGACTTTGTCCTGCAATCCGCGGACAACAATGTTCCCAACCGCTATTTCGGACCCGCTTTGCTGGATCGCACCCATCAGATCTCGTTTGGCGGCTACGCGGATCTCCCTGCTGGATTCCGCTTCGGGCTGACCACCCATTTCGGCAGCCCGCAGGCGACCGCGCTGGACGCTCCTAACTCAGGCCTGGGAGCCGGTGAAATCTTCCGCACCGACTTCACGGGGGATGGAACCGTTGGTGACCCGCTACCTGGAACTCACTTTGGTCAGTTCGACCGCGGCACGAACGCTTCCAATATCAACGCGCTCATCAGCAACTATAATGCGAACGTTGCCGGTCAGGCTACGCCTGCGGGGCAGGTGCTGATCAGCAGTGGCGTGATGACGCTGGCTCAATTGCAGGCTCTGCAAGGAGTGGCTCAGCCCATTCTAGCTGCTCCGGCCAACCAGGTGAACTTCAGCTGGTTGCGGGCTCTGGATATGAGAGTGGCGTGGCGGCACACGTTCGCTGAGAGGTTCACCATCGAACCCAGCGTGGGTATCTTCAACCTCTTCAACTTCGCCAACTTCAACCTGCCTCCGAACACCATGTCCGGTATTCTGACCGGCAGCCCGGGCGCAATAAACGGCACCACTCCGGGCACTGCAACGTGCGATCCGAATAATCCCATCGCCTGCGGCAACAATGCGTTCCGCGTGGGCAATGGCACGGGCGTGTATGCCGTGGGCGCCCCGCGTCAGGTTGAATGGGGCGTGCGGTTAACTTTCTAAATGTGCAGGTGTAGACTTGCAGGCCACCAGTTTCAACTGGTGGCCTTTTTTTCTTTGGCCGCTGGACCTGTTGGAGGTCTTCATGAACACCAATGTCTATCGGATGGCGGTTGTTGCGCTGGCATCTCTTTTAGGGGCGACTTTGGCGACCGGGCAAGCGAGACCGGCTTCCGTGCCCGCTCAGAAAATTGTATTCGTGCGCGCTGACCCATTTCTGGGGGTTCGGGCGACCGAAATCATCACGGACATGGACTCCAATAGTGGCGCGTTCGCGGGGAGGCACGCTGGTCCGCAGTTCGAAGCTACCGCTCGTGCGAATGCCAAGACGGACGAGATTGCGCTCATGAACCCCGACGGCAGCGGAGTTGTGGAGTTGCACGTGAATGGTTCCGATCCCGCATTGTCGCCGGACGGAACCAGGATCGCGTACTGCTCAATCCGCGAGGACGTCTATTCGCAAATCTACGTAATGAAGGCGG
>Ga0310038_10002205_pt1 | contig 14371 bp, 13 predicted proteins | sample Sb_taG_6_FD_200461 | JGI IMG/M metagenome (GOLD analysis project Ga0310038, IMG submission 200461) | Peat soil microbial communities from Weissenstadt, Germany - Sb_50d_4_PS metaG (v2) (version 2) | ecosystem: Environmental > Terrestrial > Soil > Wetlands > Peat | place: Germany: Weissenstadt... | reverse complement strand
CAGACGGTAAATCTCAATCCGCTCCCTGAGGCACAACTGCTCATACTTTCTTTTTTCCATCGCAACACCTTTGTACGGTGTTGCACTTGATTCGTGAACTCATGGGGGTCTGCATGGTTCCCGGCGAAATGCAGATCCCTCGCTTTGCTCGGGATGACAATTGGGAACTGATTCGAGGAGAAGTCAGTGTCAGCCAAAGAAGCGGCCACCATCAAAGAAACCATCACCGCGACCATGTCCCGCTGGGCCGCGGGGCTTGAGTACCAGCAGCTCTCGCAACACGCGGTGCACCATGCCAAACGCTTTCTGCTCGATTCGGTGGGCTGCGCGCTCGGCGGATATCGGCAGCATGACGTGATCATTGCGCTCCAAGTGCTGCAAGAGATTGCCGGGCGCGGACCGGCGACCGTGATCGGCACGGGGCAAAAGATGGACGCAGTTTCGGCGTCGCTGGCGAATGCACTGATGATCCGCTGCATGGATTACAACGACATTTACTGGAAGCAGGATCCGTCGCATCCCTCGGATATTTTTCCGGCCGCGATCGCGTGTTGCGAGCGTGCCAAAAGCGATGGCAAGGAGTTGATTGTTGGATTTGTGTTGGGCCACGAGTTCGAAATGCGCCTGTGCGAGGCGGCGTTTCCGGGCATCCGCGAGCGCGGCTGGCATCACGCGACGCTGACGGCGTTTGTCTCGCCGATCGTGGCGGGACGCGCGCTGCATCTGAGCTGGGAGCAGATTCAGCATGCCATCGGAATTTCCGCCTCACGGCATTGCACCATGGGCGCGGTAACTGCGGGCAAGCTGACGATGATGAAGAACACCGTCGATCCGATGGCAACGCAGAGCGGCGTGCTGGCGGCGTTGCTGGCCGAGCGGGGCTACACTGGCCCCGAGCACGTGATCGACGGGAAGGAAGGATTAGTGCACTGTTTCGGTCCGGAGTGGAAACAGAATTTGCTGACCGACGGACTCGGCCTGTCGTGGCGCATCACGCAATGCGGAATGAAATTTTTCCCAAGCGAAGCGCTAACGCACGCTCCAATTTCGGCGATGCTTGATTTGGTCAAGACCAACGATCTGCGTCCCGATCAAGTGGAGAAGATTCAGATCCGGTCGCTGGCGCGCGCGGCTGACATTCTTTCTGACCCGAGCAAGTACGATCCGCATACTAAAGAGACGGCCGACCATTCGCTGCCCTACGTGATTGCAGCAGCGCTGGTAGACCGGCAAGTGACTCCGGCACAATTCGAGATGAAGAAGATCATGGACCCGACGATTCGCGCGCAACTGAAAAAAGTGGAAGTCGTCGCTGATCCGGAGATCGAAAAGGTTTTCCCGGCGCTACAGCGGGTGATTGTGAACATCACGACCACCGACGGAAGAGAATTTTCGAAGCAGCTCGACTATCCGAAAGGCGATCCGCGAAATCCGCTGAGCGATGCGGAAATAGAAGAGAAATTCCGCGCGCTCGCGGAGGGCGCACTTTCGGCGAAGGCGCAGGCCAAGCTGATTGACGCGATTTGGAATCTGGAGAAGTGCGCGTCGGTCACAAAGCTGATGGCGCTGATGAAGGCGGATGTGAAAAAACCGAAAGCAAAACTAACTAAGGGGACGAGCAAGAAACGCAGCCAGCCGACAAACACGTAGGGACGGACGCCCTCGTCCGTCCAGCCGGACGAAGTCCGGCTGACGTTGGCAGTGGAGTCGAATCCGGCGAGCAGGAGCAACCTATGACCGATCTAAAACAGACGATTGCATCAGACCTAACGGCCCGTTACACAAAACTGGCAAGCGTGGTTCGCGAGCTTGCGGCGCCGCTGAGCGACGAGCAGTTTTGGGCCAAGCTCTTCGCTTTCGGCAACAGTTTTGGCCACCTTATACTGCATCTCACTGGCAACTTGAACTACTACATCGGAGCGCAGATTGCCGGAACCGGCTATGTGCGAGATCGTCCGTTGGAGTTTTCGGAAACGACGCGGCCATCTAAAACAGAGGTGTTAAAGAAATTTGATCAGGCGATGGAGATGGTGCTCGGCGCGATCAACAGCCAGACGGCGGAAGACTGGTCAAAGGAATACACCGCTGTCGGTGTGGACGTGCGCGACCGGTTCGCCGCGGTGCTGCTATGCGCGACGCATCTGCATTCTCACATCGGGCAGATGATGTATCTAGGATTCGAATTGAAGCGGAGAGGCTGAGTTACACGGAGTAATCATGGGCCAGACCATCGTTGAACAAATCGCGCAGAAACACATGACCGAAGGGCCGGCGCGGCCGCTTCGAACGGGTGATTTTCTTTCGATTCGCCCGCACCGCTGCATGACACATGACAACACGTCGGCGGTGATGAGCAAGTTCAAGGGCATCGGCGCAAAGAAGGTAAAAGATCCGCACCAGCTCACATTCGCACTCGATCACGACATCCAGAATCAAGATGAAGCGAACCTGAAGAAGTACCACGCCATTGAAGCGTTCGCTAAAGAGCAGGGCGTGGACTTCTATCCCGCCGGGTCGGGCATCGGCCACCAGATCATGGTGGAACGCGGGTATGTGGTTCCGGGTTCGTTCGTGGTCGCGTCCGATTCGCATTCCAATATGTATGGCGCGCTGGGGGCAATCGGAACGCCGATTGTTCGCACGGACGCGGCCGCGGTGTGGGCTACGGGGGAATTCTGGTGGCAGATTCCGCGGTCGATTCAGGTCGTGCTCGAAGGTAAGCTGCCGGAGGGCGTCACGGGCAAGGACGTCATTATCACTTTGTGCGGGCTGTATAACCACGACGAATGCCTGAATGCGGCGGTCGAGTTCACGGGGCCGGGAGTGGCGTCGCTTTCGATGGACGCGCGGCTTTCAATTTCGAATATGACGACGGAGTGGGGTCCGCTGGTGGGCTGGTTTCCAGTGGACGCAGTCACGATCCAGTATTTGCGCGGTGTTCACTCGCGGCTCAAGGCGATGGGCATGGAGCGTTTCACGGAAAGCGACATTGCGGGATGGGAGAAGAACCCCGCCGCGCCGGATGCGGATGCGGTCTATGGGGCGCGGATTACGCTCGATCTCGGGCAAGTGACGCCGCACGTGTCGGGACCCGACACGGTGCAGACGATGCAGTCGTTGGCTGAGATCGAGAAGAGCAAAGTTGCGATCCAGAAGGCGTATCTGATTTCGTGCGTAAATTCGCGACTGGAAGATCTGGCCGCGGCCGCGAAAGTGCTCAAGGGTCGGAAAGTTGCCTCGGGCGTGAAATTCTACTTGAGCGCAGCCAGTAAGTGGGTGCAGGAAGAAGCGGAGAAGCGTGGTATCTGGCAGACTCTGATGGATGCGGGCGCGCAGCCGCTGCCGTCGGGTTGCGGGCCGTGCATTGGGCTGGGCGTGGGATTGCTTGAAGCGGGCGAGGTCGGGATCTCGGCGACGAATCGAAACTTCAAGGGCCGCATGGGATCCCGCGATGCGAAGTGCTACCTGGCGAGTCCGGAAGTAGTGGCGGCGTCGGCGATTGCCGGCTATATTCGCGGGCCGCATGAATTTGCGAATCGCGCGCCGCAGCGCGACTATACCGTATTGGCGTCGGCGTTGGGTGCCGCGGAGAAAGTTGAAATCCTGGCGGGCTTCCCGCAACGTGTGCGGGGGCGACTGGTGTTCCTGCCGCAGGACAACGTCAACACCGATGCGATTTACGGCAAAGACTACACCTATCGCGACGACATGACTTCGGAAATGATGGCGAAGGTGGTGATGGAGAATTACGATCCACAGTTCGCCGCGCGCACCAATGCGGGCGACGTGATCGTCAGCCAATTCAACTTTGGCACCGGCTCGAGCCGCGAACAGGCGGTCACGTGTCTGAAGGCGAAAGGCATTCCGCTGGTGATCGCGGCCAGCTTCTCGCAGACCTATCTGCGCAATGCGTTCAACAACGGCTTTTTGTGCATCGAGGTGCCGGAACTTGTGACGCGTGTGCGCGAACAGTTTGCAAGGGAGATCGTGGCGAAGGAGAAGACAGTTATTCCCGGCGACGAGATCGACATCGACTTCACTTCGAGTACGATCAGCTGGCGCGAAGAGAAGTTTGCGTTCCCGGCACTGGGCAGCGTGCCGCAGTCGCTGGTGATTGCCGGCGGAGTGGAGAATCTGGTGGCGAAGAGATTGGGCACGGCGTGAGATTTAACTGCGGAGGAATGATTGGCTAGATTCACTTTGATTCTCGAAATCCGTGGGAAGGTATCCATTTGCCAGGAGAAGGCAGCGTCTCCCCAAGCCGCGCTGAGGAAAATGGAGCGCGCACTGACACAAGGAGCAAGCTTCTTCGTGCATTGGCTGACAAGAAAGTTGCTCCGATTGAAGGGCCGACGAGCTGTTGGTATTCTTCTGCGCCTGATCGAGGGAAATTTGCGCTGATCATTGTCGTAAGAACAGATGAGTAATGGCTCTTCTCTGCATCTCTGCGGTTGATTTTGATCCTCAGGAGCATTCATGTCGAAATACACAGTCATCACCATGCCGGGAGACGGCATCGGCAACCAGGTTCTGCCGGAATCATTACGCATATTGCAAGCGGTCGGCTTTGACGCTGAGTATATTCATGCCGACATCGGATGGGACTGCTGGTGCACGCAGGGCAACGCCTTGCCAGACCGGACGATCGAGTTACTCACCAAACACAAGCTGGGCTTGTTTGGCGCGATTACTTCGAAGCCTAACAAGGCGGCACAGGCGGAGCTTAGGCCCGAACTGCAGGGGAAGGGATACGTTTATTACTCGCCAATCGTAACCATGCGGCAGAAATTCAATCTCGATATCTGCATGCGACCGTGCGTCGGGTTCACGGGCAATCCGCTGAATTACATTCGGAAGAAGGCGGACGGCGGCTATGACGAGCCACGCATCGACACGACCGTATTCCGGCAGGGCACAGAGGGCATGTACGCCGGCGTGGAATGGACGAATCCTCCGGAGAACGTGCGCGCAGCTTTGAAGAGCCATCCTCGGTTCAAAGCTTTTGCCGAGGTGCCCGGACCGGAGATCGCGGTGAGCTGCCGCATCATCACTCGCAAGGCGGCCCAGCGCATCGTAAGCGCGGCTCTCGAATATGCGAAGAAACGCGGGTTCAAGGGCGTGACGATTTGCGAGAAGCCGAATGTGGTGCGCGAGACTTCGGGCATGATGGAAGAAGTGGCAAAAGAGGTTGCCCGGAATTATCCGGGGATTGCACTTTGGTCGACGAACATCGACGCGCAACTCATGTGGCTCAACAAGAATCCGGAGGACTACAACGTAGTCGTGTCCTCGAATCTGTTCGGCGACATTCTTTCAGACGCGTTCGCGGGGCTGGTGGGCGGACTGGGATTCGCGGCGTCCGGCAACATTGGGGATGACGTGGCGGTATTCGAGCCGACACACGGATCCGCGCCGAAGTATGCCGAGCTGAATCCGCCCATCGTGAATCCGATTGCGATGATTCTTTCGGCGGCGATGATGCTAGATCATGTGGGCGAAGACCAGAAGGCGAACCGCATCCGCCAGGCGATTGCGGATGTGGTGCGTGAAGGAAACGTCCGGACCTACGATATGATGCGCTTGACGGGCGGTCCGAAAGCGATCAGTCAGGGGGCGGCTTCGACGGTGCAGATGACAGATGCGATTTTGGAGAAAGTGCGATAACCACAGGGGACACAGAGAATCACAGGAGCCCGGATCTTTTTTGTCTTAATTTGAGGAAATTATGAGCAGCGCTGTCGAGACTACATCCCCGCGTTCTGCCGAGGCTGGCCATTGGGGCAACGAAGTTCGGTCGGACGCGCACGTCGCCTTTGAGGCGCGTGACCGCGGCGGGGTCGAGATCTCACTGGAGTCGCGCGTTGCCCCATATTACGGCTCGGCGATCATGGATCAGACGCGAGAAGTTCTGGGTGAACTTGGAGTGAAGCACGCGCGGGTTGCGATTCATGATGAAGGCGCGCTGCCTTTTGTCATCGCGGCTCGCATCGAGGCCGCAGCGAGGCGCACAGGGATCGCACTCGGCAAACGCTCGCTGCCGGAGCAGCATCCGCTGCCGGCGTCGTCGCCAAAGGACCGACTGCGTCGGTCGCGTCTGTATCTGCCGGGTTCTGAACCGAAGTACTACATCAACGCCCTATTGCACGCGGCGGATGCCGTGATTCTCGATTTGGAGGATTCCGTGCATCGCGGAGAGAAAGATGCCGCTCGCATCCTGGTGCGAAATGCTTTGCGGGCGGTCGATTTCGGATCGTGCGAGCGCATGGTGCGCATTAACCAGTTGCCGCTGGGGCTCGAAGATCTGGCGGAATTGGTGGGGGAAAGTCCGGACCTGATTTTGATTCCGAAGGTCGAGGTGCCGGAGCAGGTGAGAGAAGTGGATCGGATGATCGGCGAAATCAAGGCGCGCCACGGCATTATCCGGCCGATCTGGATCATGCCGATACTGGAGTCGGCGCTGGGAATCGAGAATGCATTCGCCGTCGCGACGGCGAGTGAGAATGTGGCGGCGCTGACGATTGGGCTTGAAGATTACACCGCCGATCTGGGCGTGGTGAAGACCGCGGAAGGGCGAGAGTCGCAGTATGCGCGGTCGCGCGTGGTGAATGCAGCGCACGCCGCGGGCCTGCAGGCGATTGACTCGGTCTTCAGCGATGTTGCCGACATGGACGCTCTGCGACGTTGGGGAGAAGCCTCACGGGCTGCAGGATTCGAAGGCATGGGATGCATTCATCCCGGTCAGATTCGCGTGATCCACGAAGCGTTTCAACCCACCGCGGTCGAAATCGAAAAAGCGCGGCAAGTGGTTGCCGCTTTTGAAGAAGCGCAGAATAAAGGATTGGCCGTGGTCAGTCTGGGTTCGAAGATGATCGATCCGCCGGTGGTGCGGCGGGCGTTGCAACTGGTGGAGCGGGCGAAGGCGATGGGAGTGATTTCGTGAGTGTGAGTGTGAACGCGAAAGAAAGAGTAGAGCTGGCGCATAATGCCGCCGGCCGCGCGGTGCCGACGATTGTGAACGGCAAGCCGCAGATTCCGTTTCTGGGTGCGGGAAGATACCAGCCGCGTGGACGCAAGGCGGCACCGATAATCTGCTCGAATAAAGATTATCCGGATACTGGTGATAAGCGCGTGGCCGACCTGGAAACGGCGCTGCGGCAGTGCGGACTGCGCGACGGGATGGTGATCTCGAACCATCATCATCTGCGCGACGGCGATCGAGTCGCGCTGATGGCGTTGGAGGCAGCGGCCAGGATCGGCGTCAAGGATCTCATGTGGTTTCCGAGCGCGTCGTTTCCTTCCCAGGAGGGTGCGATCGATCTGATGGAAAGAGGCGTGATCCATCACATTGAAGGCTCGATGAACGGGCCGCTGGGCGACTACTGCACGCAGGGGAAGATGCGCGGCATGGGAGTGCTGCGTTCGCATGGCGGCCGCTACCAGGCGATCCAGGATGGAGACGTTCACATTGACGTCGCGGTGATTGCGGCGCCGGCCGCCGATTTTTTCGGGAATGCTGATGGTTCGCACGGCAAGTCGGCCTGCGGGTTGCTCGGCTTTGCGCTGGCGGATTCGGTCTACGCAGACCGCGTGATCGTGGTCACCGATAACCTCGTGCCCTTTCCTTGTGTGCCCTGGCAGATTCAGGGCAACAACGTGGACTTTGTAGTGGAAGTGGAATCGATTGGAGATCCGGAAAAGATTGTTTCCGGTACGACACAGATTACGCGCTCGCCCGACCGGTTGCGGATCGCGGAGTTGGTGGCGCAGTTTCTCCGCACTACGGGAATCATGAAGAACGGATTTTCGTTCCAGGCAGGAGCGGGCGGGATCGCGCTCGCATTCGTCGAGTATCTGAAACAGATGATGAAAGAGGATGGCGTCAAGGCGCGCTTCGTTCGCGGCGGGTCAACGAAATTCCTGGTTGAGTTGCTGCAAGAAGGACTGACCGATTACATCCTGGATGGGCAGACGTTTGATCTCGACGGAGTGAAGTCGATAGCGAACGATCCGCGGCACGTGGCAACTTCGCCGTTCACTTCCTACAACTATCACGGTAAGGGGAACTTCGCATCGCTGGTCGATGCTGTGGTGTTGGGTGCGACGGAAGTGGACGTGAACTTCAACGCCAACGTGGTGACACACTCCGACGGCCGCTTGCTGCATGGTATTGGCGGATGGCAGAACTGCCTGTTTGCAGGCTGCACCATTCTCGCTGTGCCTTCGTTCCGCGATCGCATTCCCGTGATCGTGGACGAAGTTACAACGATGACGGGGCCGGGCGAGATGATTGACGTGGTCGCGACCGAGCGTGGAATTGCGATCAATCCGCGGCGCACGGACCTGCTCGAAGCAGTAAAGGGATCGAAGCTGCCGATTCGTCCGATTCAGGACATCAAGGCGGAAGTCGAGAAAATTTGCAGCAAGCCGGCGCGGCCGAAGTTGGGCGATCGTCCATGCGCGGTGGTGAAGTGGGTGGATGGGACATTGCTGGACACGGTGTGGCAGGTTAGCTGACGGCGTTTCCGTTGCGGCGACCGGGTTGACCGCCGTGATCGCTGAGTCCGCGGAGAAGCAGCCTCAGCTCGAACGGAAAGCTATAATACTCAGCAATGCGAAAGTTTTTCCGCATGCTGCTTTTGGCTTTGGTCCTGATGACGGTGGCGTTGATTTCGGCGCTCACGGCCATGCACTTGGCCATCCACGGGCGCGAGGTGGCCATTCCGAAGCTGGTGGGCATGAGTCCGTTCGAGGCCGAGCGCGCGGGTGGGGCTTCAGGCCTGCTAGTGGTGGTTGAGCGGCAGTTCTACAGCCCTGACATTCCCGAAGGAAAAATCATGACCCAGATGCCGCTGCCGGGAACGAAGGTGCGGCGAGGCTGGTCGATCCGCGTGGCGCAAAGTTTGGGGCCGCAGCGGGTGACGATTCCCGACGTGACGGGAGGGAGCGAGCGGGTCGCGGAGTTGAATATACGGCGCCGCGGGCTCAGCCTGGGTTCGGTCGCGCACGTCAATTTACCGGACTCGCCGCTGGACCAGGTGATCTCGCAAAGCCCGCCGGCGAATGCCAGCGGCGTATCCGCACCCAAGATTAATCTGCTGGTCAGCGATGGTCCCGAGCCGCCAACCTATGTAATGCCGAACCTCACCGGACAACCGCTCGGCAGCGCGATGCTGGCGCTACAGGATGCCAGCGTCAAGGCTGGCAAAATTAGCGTGCTTCGGCCCCCGTTGCCCGGCGAGCCGCAAGCCGCGCCAGTTGCGGTCTCCGAGCCCAGCCCGGCGAGCATGATCGTGACCCAGACTCCGGCGCCCGGACAGAAAATCACGGCTGGCAGCGCCGTGAATTTCGAAGTCCGCTAGAGCCCGCGAGCTTCGCTCGCCCGCCCGGACGAGGGCGTCCGGGCCTACGTGATTTTCGCTTATCTCCGTTCGATCATCGCGGCGAAGAATCCGTCGCAAGGATGTACGCCGGGAATTGTTCTCAGATAGGGCCCGGCGAGAAGCGACGCGATATCCTTCCAGCACATCTCGCTGCACTGCCGCAACTGCTCCAGCTCTCCTTTCAAATCAGCGACTTTGAATTCCGCCGTGCCCTCGAGGGCAGCTTCCACCACTGCTTCGTTTTCCTCGTGCTCCAGCGAACACGTGGAGTAGACGAGCCGCCCACCAATCGCAAGCTGGCCCAGCGCGGACTTCAGGATGGCCACCTGCCGCGATTGAAGATCGTGCAGGTCTTCGACTTTGAGCCGCCACTTGATCTCTGGGTTGCGGGCCAGAGTGCCCGTGCCGGAGCAAGGAACGTCAACGAGAATGCGGTCGAAGGTGAAGGATACAGAGAAAGGCAAATGACGAGCGTCCGCGGCAACGACGTGCACGTTCGGCAAGCGATTGAGGTTCTGCAACAAGCGCGCCCGGTGCGGATGCAACTCCGTCGCCAACACTTTGGCGCGCGGGTTGCGCCTGGCGAGCAAGGCCGTCTTGCTGCCGGGAGCGGCACAACAGTCAAGGATATTTTCTCCACGACCAACCAGCAACGCGACCAGTTGCGAGGCTTCATCCTGAATGGAGACCCGGCCCTCCTGATAGGCGCGGGTTCCGGTTATGTCGCCCGAAAGAATGCGCCGGGTAGCCGATAGCAGCCGGCCCGGCGCGAGCTGCACGCCTGCTGCAGCAAGATCAGCGTCAGATTGATCGTCGTGAATGTGAGTGGCCGTGCCAGGCACTGTCTGATCCTGGATGCAGATCTGCCGCGTTGCTTCGAGTCCATAGCGCTCGATCCAGCGAGCCATCAGCCACGGGGGATGAGCGGCGTTCTGAGCGAGCGTCTTCGAGTCGGGTGATTTGCCGATTTCCGCGAAGATGTCTTCCGCGCCGCCCCCGGCAATTTTCCGGAGAACCGCATTGACGAACGGAGCCGCCGAGCGCTTGCGCGCAGCCTTGACGAGTTCCACACTTTCAAAGATCGCCGCGCGTGCCGGAACTCTGGTGAGAAACTGCAATTGATACACGCCAAGGCGCAATGCGGCCAGAACCTCACCGTCCAGGCGCTCGAGCTGCTGCGACGATGCTGCGGCCAATCGCCGATCGAGCAGAGACTGCCAGCGCAGGACTCCCATCACCAGTTCGGTGGCGAGGCCCTGGTCACGGGAGGAAAGCTTTGCGAGGCGAGCGGAATGGAGCAGTTCGTCGGCATAGGATTCTTCGCGCTCGACCCGCAGAAGAATTTCGAAAGCCGCGGCGCGAGCAGGAGAAACGGCCATCCCAGCCTACTCTCCCAGATGGTCGCCGGATTTGGGCCGGTAGCCGTTGATGAATTCCTGCGCGGTCATGCGGCGCTTGCCTTCGAGTTGAATTTCGATCAGCTCCAGCGCCGTGTCAGTGTCTTTGTCTTCGTCCTTGTTCTTGCCGCAGCCGACGAACAGGTGCATTCCCTCCACTGCGACATCTCCCGGAGTCAACTTAACCGCAGGTTGCAAAGCTTGAGCGCGGTGCACTTGCAGCGTTTTACCCTTAAGGGTCGTGAACGCCCCAGGCCACGGCTGAAACCCGCGTAGGCGGTTGAAGAGATCGCTTGCGCTGCGAGCGAAGTCCATGCGGCCGTCTCCTTTTTTCAGAATCGGCGCGAGCGTGGCTTGCGAATGATCCTGCGGAGTCGGGCGAACTTCGCCCGTGTCGAGTCCGCGCAGTGTCTCAACCATCAAATCCGCGCCGATGGACGCCAGCTTCGGGGCTAACGTCTCGGCTGTATCTTCCGCAGCAATCGGAATTTCGCGCTGCATGAGTATGTCGCCGGTGTCGAGCCCGGCATCAATGCGCATGGTCGTTACCCCGGTGACGGATTCACCGTTGGCGATCGCCCACTGGATCGGCGCCGCGCCGCGATACTTTGGCAGCAGAGACGCGTGCAAGTTCAGATTTCCGAGCCGGGGAAGATCAATCATCCACTGCGGAATGATGCGCCCATAGCCGACGACGATGATCGCGTCAACGACCGCGTCCGGGCGAATCGCCGCCAACTGGGCGCGGAATTCGACGTTGTTCTTGATGGTGACGGGTTGCACAACGGCAATGCCCAGGCGGATTGCCGCATCTTTCACCGGAGAAACGGCCACTTCCATTCCGCGTCCGCGCGGCCGATCCGGCTGCGTCACCACCAGCGGGATGGAATGTCCGCCTTCGACCAGTTTCTCCAAAGTCGGGACGGCGAATCGAGGCGTGCCGCAGAAAACTAGTATCATAGGTGTCAGGTCTCAGGGGAACCGCTCATTCACATGCAAGGGCTAGCAGAGGCCACCGCCCGCCCCACAGCGTAACCTCGTATGCCTGCTCAGGGTCATCTGGGTTGCGGTCTATCAAGAGCCCCTCCTTACGATCCTTTGACAACGCAGAGACGGAGTCGCCGTCGAATCGGATGACTGACGCAGCGTGCCTCAGCAATGTCGAGACACTGACGTCAACAGCACCGCAGTCTTCGCTGAGCTTGGTCAGAAAGAAGCCATGTTCGTTGGACAGTCTTTCCGCCATACAGGATGCTAGCCGGAACACCAAGCCTTCTTCGTTCTGGGGAAAAAACTTCCGATAGCTGACTGCGCGAGGGTCCGTCGCGCCTTGATACCCCTCTCGAAACGTCTCAAAAAGGGTGTCCGTCTCGGGTAGGGAAACAAGTGCGTTCGATTGAATGGGTTCACCGAGCGCATCGGATAAGGCCGCTAAGAATGATGGAATTGCTAGTCTTCCGCGATTCATTCGGGAGAGCAATCGGATCCTGTTCTGCCGAGTTTCCATTGGGCTTCTTCACATTCATCTGGGTCTTGTTGCTATTCAAACGTTGCCGATGCTGTCTATTCCGTGCCAAGTCGCGGGACTCCAGCGCGCACCGCGCCCGCATTTCCAGACCTTGCATGAAAGGCATTTGGTAGCACATGTCTTTCCTGAGACCTAAGACCTGACACCTGAGACCTGCACTTCTACCACTCGCCCGCCTTCACCAGCTTCTTGATCTTGCGCTTGATCAGGTCGCGCTTCAGTGCGCTGATGTGTGAGATGTAGAGCTTGCCGTTCAAGTGATCGGTCTCATGCAGAAAAGCCCGTGCCAGCAGGTCTTCTCCGGTGTGCTCGAACAATTTGCCGCTCAAGTCCTGCGCGCGTATCGTCACTGTCTTGGCGCGCGTGACATCCTCGCGAAATTCGGGGAGGCTCAGGCAGCCTTCACTGCTCCGCTGCCGGCCCTCTTTGTTAATGATTACCGGATTGATCAACACTAGTCTGGCGCCGGGGTCTTCTTTAAAGGTTACATCCACAACGGCGAGTCGTTTCGAAATGCCGATCTGCGGGGCCGCCAGGCCGACGCCGCGAGCCGCGTACATCGACTCGAACATATCTTCCACCAGCTTCTTGAGCGCGTCGTCAAAGCTGGTCACCTCCGCGGCAGTTTTATCCAGGACCGGATCGCCAAATTTCACAATTGGATAAATCATTTTTGGATTAGTAGTTCTTCAGCTGTTCCAGATAACCTTGGAAATTTCGTTTCGTTTCTTTCATCGAATCGCCGCCGAATTTCTCGAGCGCACAGCGCGCTAGGGTGAGCGCGACCATGGCTTCGGCGGCAACACCGGCGGCGGGTACCACGCATACATCCGAGCGCTCGTACGCCGCTTTCACGGGCTCGCGCGTCGCGAAATCCACCGACTGCAACGGACGCCGCAGCGTGGAGATCGGTTTCAGATAACCGCGAACCCGGATCTCCTGCCCATTGGAGACGCCACCCTCCAGACCTCCGGCATGGTTGCGTGTGCGCGTGAAGCCCGCAAATCCCGTGCCGCTCTGATATCCGATTTCATCGTGCACGGCCGACCCCGGCGAATGCGCTGCCTGAATCCCGCTTCCAATTTCAACCGCCTTTACCGCCTGCAACGACATGACCGCCGCGGCCAACAGCGCATCCAGCCGCTCGTCCCATTGCACGTAGCTGCCCAAGCCGGGCGGAACATTGTGGGCCACCACCTCGAATACTCCACCCACCGAATCGCCCGTGCGCAGAACCTTGTCGACTTCTTCTTTCATGCGCTGCTCGGCATCGGGGTCGGCGCAAGCCAGCAACACCTCGTTCTTGCGCGACAGTGGCTCGATTTGCTCCCACGCGATTTCGCGATCGGCAATCGAAACCGCGCCCACCGCAATCACGTGACTCAGAACTTCCACGCCCAATTCGCGCAGCAGCAGCTTGGCGAGCGCGCCAATCGCAACCCGTGCCGCCGATTCTCTGGCCGAGGCGCGTTCCAGCACATAGCGCGCTTCGGTGAAATCGTACTTCAAAGCTCCAGCAAGATCGGCATGACCCGGGCGCGGCGACGCCACGCGCTTGTGTTTTGCCGGATCACCCGTTTCCACCGGCAGCGAATCTTTCCAATTTTGCCAGTCGCGATTCTCGAGCATCACCGCGATCGGCGAGCCGATCGTCTTGCCGTGATGCACGCCCGAGAGAAAGTGCGCTCGGTCGCTTTCAATCTTCATGCGCCCGCCGCGTCCAAAGCCCTGCTGGCGCCGCCACAGTTCGCGGTCCACAAATGCCTGATCCACCGCCAGCCCGGCAGGCAGTCCCGAAAGGAACGCAACCAGCGCCTCGCCGTGCGATTCTCCGGAAGTGAAGTAGCGCAGCATGTGGAAGAGGCATTGTAAATGAATAAGAAAAGTTCAGCTCTGGTTGATTTTTTGCCACCGTTTTTTGCGGCGAAGCCGTCCCCTATGCGAAACTGGTACCTTACGCCGGTAATTGCTGGACGACCCAGGTTCCATACTCATCGCGTCCAGTACGTCAGAGCCCGCGAGGATTTGTTTTCATGTTGACCACCAAAACTGGTCCATTACATGCG
>Ga0310038_10002200_pt1 | contig 14383 bp, 12 predicted proteins | sample Sb_taG_6_FD_200461 | JGI IMG/M metagenome (GOLD analysis project Ga0310038, IMG submission 200461) | Peat soil microbial communities from Weissenstadt, Germany - Sb_50d_4_PS metaG (v2) (version 2) | ecosystem: Environmental > Terrestrial > Soil > Wetlands > Peat | place: Germany: Weissenstadt... | reverse complement strand
TGGTCCGGTCTGGGTCGTTTTCGCATGAATCGCTCCCTGGCTCTCTGCCAGTTGTACGATTCCCATTAAGACTGGACCAGGTTTTGGGGGGCAGGCCAGGGGTGACGCGGACACCGTCGATGTGCTGCTCGTCTCTTCTCGAACTCCTCGCAGCTTCCGGTTAAGCAAAACCCTGAAGTACAGGCGGATAAGGGAATCTGCATCACTGAAATGCGAGGTATAGAAAATACCTCAATGTGGATCTTGACTGCTTCCTTGAGTGAGGTTATTATCTGAGGTCGGTCGTATACCTCAGATTGATTTGGCCATTAGTCTCTGCGATACAACAAAAAGGTTGTGTAATTTCTTGCAAACTGTTGTTGACAACATTAGGATTGTGTCATGCTCCACGACTTCACCAGTGACGGCAATCTGCCCCCAGGCGAGCACACGGCCGGGTGGGAGGAGCTTGTTGCCCGCTTCGGCTGGAACTCTTGGCGTCGCCGACTGCTTGGCGGCCTTCAGGCGGCTTTGGTCCCTCTCCGGACGGCCGGCTGCAAGCTCATTTATCTGGACGGGAGTTTCGTGACGGCGAAGGACATCCCAGTGGACTACGACGCGGCCTGGGAAATTATCGGGGTCGACCTGAATATGCTCCGACTTTTGGAGCCTGTCTTCTTCGATTTCAACAACCTCAGGGCGGCTCAGAAGGCCAAGTACCTCGGTGAGTTTTTCCCCACGAGGGCCCCGGCTGATCCGTTCGGCACGACCTTTTATGAATTCTTTCAATTGGACAAGATAACCGGAATGCCCAAAGGGATCGTGGTACTCACGCCCTAGAAGGCAGGCACCCTATGATCAAGAATGAGCGGCAATATCAGACCACGAGGGCCCAAGCGGAGAAGTTCGCCGCGGCACTCCGCCAGGCGGAAGCTCGTACGTACACCGACCCGCTGCTCGGCGACTTGGAGAGGAATTCCCTGCGGAGCCAGCTGGAGGAGTTGGAGGCTGAACTGGCCGAGTACGACCGGCTCCGGTCCGGTCAAGTCAAGGAGATCGTGGTCGACTCGATCGACCTGATCCCCCAGTCCTTGATCCAGGCCCGCATCGCCGCCGGGCTGAGTCAAAAGGATCTGTCGGACCGACTCGGCTTGAAGGAACAACAGGTTCAGCGATACGAGGCGACCGACTACGCCTCCGCGGGGTTGGGTCGGATCCTGGAGGTCATGCGGGCCCTTGGCGGGAGCATCCGGTTAACGATGACCGTACCTACCGTCATCCCGACAGGCACAGCGTTCCTCCGAAGGTTGAACAAGGCCGGAGTCGGTAAGGACCTGGTTATCCGCCGGCTGGTTGACCCGAGCGTTGCCTCGAGCCTTGAATCGAGCGACCGAGAGCAGGAGGAGAACGCGGTGCTGCGTGCCGCATCTGCTGTCGGCCGGGTTTACGGCTGGCCTGTAGAGGAGATCTTCGGCACTGGCCCCTTGGCGATTTCGCCTGAGGCGGTCGGGATGGCCCGCTTCAAGATGCCCGCACGGGCGAGTGACGCTCAGCTGGCGGGTTACGTCGTCTATGTGCACCACGTGGGTCGGCTGGCCCTGAAGGCGACCCCGAACCTGGCGAAGAGGACCATCCCGACGGACGCCAACCTGTTTGCCCGGGAGATGCTCGCCAGGTATGGCTCTATGACGTTCGAGGCGGCCCTCCAGTACGCCTGGGACCTGGGGGCCGTTGTCCTCCCTCTCCGAGACAGCGGGGCGTTCCATGGTGCTGCCTGGAGAATCGGCGGGAGAAACGTCATCGTCCTCAAGCAGAGAACGGCATCGCTTGGACGGTGGCTGATCGACCTCTTGCACGAGCTTTTCCACAGCGGGCAAGAGCCCGAAAAGGTCGAGCGGGAGGTAATTGAAGCCCCGGAGACTTCCCTTGACCGCCGCGAGTCCGAGGAGGAGCAGGCCGCGATCCGGTTCTCAGGGGATGTGGCATTGGGTGGGCGAGCGGAAGAACACGCCGAGCGGTGTGTCCGGGAAGCCGGCGGCCGGGTTGAGCGGCTCAAGGCCGCGGTCCCCGCCGTCTCCCTGCGTGAACGTGTGCCGGTGGACCTCCTCGCGAACTACATGGCGTACCGGCTGTCGCTCCAGGGGATCAACTGGTGGGGAGCGGCCACCAACCTTCAGGCCGCGGGGAAAGACCCCTGGCTGGTCGCCCGTGACTGGCTCCTCCCGCGTCTCTCACTGGATGCTCTGGATCAGACAGAGCGTGACCTTCTAGTCCGAGCGTTGACCACCGAGGAGGGATCATGAGCAAGCCGACGACCTCCGGGAAGCCCGCCCTCAAGCCACTGGAGATCAAGTGCACCAGCTCGAAGTGTGAGGACGGGCTGCATTGCTTCAAGGCCACACGCAAGCTGAAGGCCACCGGAGACGAAGGAGCGTGCCGATCGTGCGGGATCAAACTGGTGAACTGGGACCGCGTCCGGGAGAAGGACCCCAAGGATGCCGCCCACACTTTCGCCGCGATGCGGCTGGAGTTGATCCGGCACCACTTCTGGCACGTCGACTTGGACGAGGAGGCTGTGAGAAAAGCTCGGCGGAAAGGGAAATCCGGGCTAGTGGTCGCCGTCCGAAAGCGGATCCGCCAGTCCGTGGGGAAAGAAAAACCCTTTCGCGACGGCCAGCAGACCCCGTTCAGCAGGAACGTCATCTTCTATGCCCAGCATGCGACTGCGTCATGTTGCCGAACCTGCATGGAGTACTGGCACGGGATCCCGAAGGGCCGGGCCCTGACCGACGCGGAGGTCGAGTATCTGACGCAGCTGGCCATGTTGTTCATCACGGAGAGGATGCCGGATCTCCCACAGAGCGGCGAGAGTCCGGCCAGGAAACCCTCGAAAAAGACAAAGGGCCAGACACTGGAGGGGAGGGATGCCGATCACGCCAATTGACACCGACCGGTTCTCGGGGGTGATGAGAGACCGCACGATCGACCTGTTGAACCGCAGGGTGCTGATCACGAACTTCCACGGGACCGAGCAGGAGCAGGACCTCTCGATCCCGGCGAATTGTCGTGGGTTCGGGAGAGTCCGGCACTTCCGGCGAAAGACGAGCCCCGGCTGGCCCCCAGACCCCTTGCCGATCGACCCGGCGGCCCGTGCCCTGGGCCTTGCCCCCATGGACCTGTTGACGGCTCAGGTGTTTCAGATCGCTGCCTGCAACTGGCGGTGGTGGTTCTGCTACGTCCCGTTCGGGCTGCTCTCAGCCAACAAGAAGCACGCCGAGTTCCTTACCGTCGGGCAACTTATCGACCTGTATCTTGCCGAAACCGACCGACCGGTGATGATCGATCTGACGGGCGGACAGCCGGACCTCGTGCCCGAGTGGGTGCCCTGGATGATGGAGGAACTCGAGGCCCGCGGGCTGTCCGAGTCGGTCTATCTCTGGTCGGACGACAACCTGAGCGGCGACTACTTCTGGCGACACCTCACCGAGTCCCAGCGTGACCGCGTGGCCGGTTACGAGAATTACGGCCGCGTCTGTTGCTTCAAAGGGTTCGACGAAGAGTCCTTCCAGTTTAACACGGCCGCAGGAGGCGAATTGTTTGTCCAGCAGTTCGGGCTAATGGGGCGTTTCGTCGAACTCGGTGTCGACTTGTACGGCTACGCCACGTTCACCAGCCCGAACCGGAATGACATCAAGGGTAAGATGGCCGGGTTCGTTGATCAGCTTCAGGGGGTGAGCGTGAACCTCCCGCTCCGCGTCGTGCCGCTGGAGATCAAGCCGTTCAGCCCGTTGAGCCGCCGGATGTCCGATCTCCATCGGGAGTCCCTGGTGAACCAGCAAACGGCCGTTTCCGCCTGGTGCGAAGAGCTTGAGAAGCGGTTCCCGGCGGAGCTGCGATCACGGTTGATCTGTGACGTGCCGCTTTTGGGTGAGCGAGAGGCGGCATATGACCGCCGAAGAGTCACTCCGGTCTGTGCCGTCGTGTGAGCAGGAGGACCTATGCAGATACCTTCCGCGATCGGTGTGGCCGGCCGTGTCGGTAGCGGCAAGTCATCCCTCTCGACGCTTCTGAGCGAACAGTCGGGGTGGCTAGTCGTCCGTTTCGGTGATTTTCTTCGGGGCGTCGCAGAGCGGCGGGGTCTTCCCACCGACCGTCGGACTTTGCAGGAACTCGGCACGGAATACATCGGCCGCGGGTGGAGTGAGTTCTGCAAGGAGGTCCTTGAGTCCGCTGGTTGGCGAAGGGGGATGAGCGTGATCGTCGATGGCATCCGCCACTCCGAGGCAGTCAGGGCGTTGAACGAGCTACTTTACCCGACCAGGCTATTCCTGGTCTTGCTCTCGGCGGATGAAGTCGTGATCCAGGCCCGGCTACGGCTTCGCGACGGCGAGGGTACCGACTTGAGAAGAATCGAGGCCCACCCGTCGGATGACCAGGTCGCCGAACGGCTGCAAGATCTCACTGACTTGGTGCTCGACGCGACGCTACCGCTGCCCTCATTGGCTGACCGTGTCTGGCGGACCCACGGGGTCCGCACAGACTCCCACTGCGTCCCGCTGACCGAACTCATGGACGATTACAACGCGAAGGGAACTTGGCCATTCGCCGAAGGCGTGAGCCAAGTGCCATGAAAACCAGAATCTGCGAAATCGCTGACGTGCAGATCGGATACCAGCACCGTGAGAAGATCGTGACGGCATCAGTCGGCACGCACGAACTTATCCAGGTGAAGGACGTGGTGGAGAGAGGCGAACGTTTCGCGGAGTTCTTCGAGCCGGCGGTCGGCATCTGGACCGGGAGCCTCTACCGGGTGACGCCCAAGGGGGATCCGGAACGATACCGCGTACGAGCGGGGGATGTCCTGTTTTTGGCCCGAGGGAGTAGCAATTTCGCCATACCGATTAACTCCAGGACGGTCATGCCGCGTGACCCCGAGTGGGAGAACCTGATCGTCGGGTCGTTCTTCTTCATCCTTCGGCCTCGTCCCGACCGGGTGCTGCCCGAATATCTGGCATGGGCGATCAACCAGCCGCCAGCCCAGCGGCAGCTGGACGACACGGCCCACGGGACTCACATGAAGCTGATTCCGAAGAAGATGTTCGAGGAGCTCGAAATCGATCTTCCGCCAGTCGAGATCCAGGAGCAGATCGTCAGAATGAACACCTTGGTGGAGCGGGAGCGACACCTGACGGAAGCGATCCAGGCCAAGCGGGCGGAATTGGTGCGAGCGGCAAGCCTCCGTGCGGCCAAACAGGGGTAGGTGAAATCTGGAGGTCAGAAGCTCATGGCGGTTGAAGTCAGCCAGGACGAAATCAACGCGATCGTCTGGAAAGCCTGCGACACCTTCCGGGGGGCGGTCGATCCGTCGGAGTACAAGAACTACATCCTGACGATGCTGTTCCTCAAGTACCTGAGTGATCTCTGGAAGGATAAGAAGCGGGAGTACGAGGAAAGGTACAAGGGGGATTCCGAACGGGTCAAACGGGCCTTGAGCCGGGAACGGTTCACCCTGCCGGATGAATCTGACTTCGACTACATCTATTCGAAGCGGGATGCCCCCAACATAGGGGAGCTCATCAACATCGCCCTGGAGAAGATCGAGGACGCCAACAAGGCCAAGCTCGAGAACGTCTTCCGCAACATCGACTTCAACTCCGAGCCGGCTCTCGGGCAGACGAAGGAGCGGAATCGTCGCCTCAAGCACCTGCTGGACGACTTCAACGATCCCCGGCTGGACCTGAGGCCCTCACGCATCGGACATCGGGACATCATCGGCGACGTCTACGAATACCTCATCGGTCAGTTTGCCGCCGGGGCGGGGAAGAAGGCGGGTGAGTTCTACACGCCCCCCGAGGTCTCGACCCTGCTGGCCCGGCTCGTGGCCCCCAGGCCGGGGGAGCGGATCTGCGACCCTGCCTCCGGGTCGGGATCGTTGCTGATCCGGGTGGGGAGAGAAGTCCGTGACGAGTCGGGGCAGCCGAGCAAGAACTACTCCCTCTTCGGCCAGGAGTCGAACGGCAGCACTTGGGCTCTCTGCCGCATGAACATGTTCCTGCACGAGCAGGACGGGGCCCGGATCGAGTGGTGCGACACCATCACCAACCCAAAGTTGGTCGAAGACGACAAGCTCATGAAATTCAATGTGGTGGTGGCCAATCCCCCGTTCTCCCTCGACAAGTGGGGGGCCGACTTCGCCAGTCACGACCCCCACCAACGGTTCTGGCGGGGGACCCCCCCCAAGAGCAAGGGGGACTACGCCTTCATCACTCACATGACCGAGATAGCCGTGGCCGACGATGGCCGCATTGGCGTCATCGTTCCCCACGGTGTCCTCTTCCGAGGCGGCTCCGAAGGGTTGGTCCGCCAGAAGCTGATCGAGGAGAACCTGCTGGAGGCGGTCATCGGCCTGCCGGCGAACCTCTTCTTCGGGACCGGCATCCCTGCGGCCATCCTCATCTTTCACAAGGGGAAGAAGACCACCGACGTCCTGTTTATTGACGCCAGCCGGGAGTATGCCGACGAGAAGAAGCAGACACGACTGCGTCCCCAGGACATCGAGAAGATCGTCGGTACCTATCGGAAGTTTCAGAGCGTGCCCAAGTATGCCTACCGGGCCAAACGTAAAGAGATTGACGACAGCGAGTTCAACCTCAACATTCCGCGATACGTGGACACTTCAGAGGCAGAACAGGAGGTCGACATTGGGGCCTTGAACGAGGAGATTGAGAGGCTAGAAAACGAACTTGCGAAGACTCGGTTGGAGATGAAGAAATACCTTGCTGAGCTGGGAGCCGGAAGATGACCTATCGATTGTTTCCGATCGACTGGGAGCGAGTTCCCTTGTCACGCGTTGCCGATGTGCAGACTGGCCTCGCTCTTGGCAAAGAAGCGAAGGTTGACCCGATGCGGCTTCCATACTTACGTGTGGCAAACGTCCAAGACGGTTTTCTTGATCTGAGTGAGATCAAGGAGGTCGTGATCGAACGTTCGCAAGTCTCCCGTTATTCACTTCGGCCTGGTGATGTATTAATGACCGAGGGTGGCGACTTTGACAAACTCGGACGCGGATACATCTGGCACAACGAAATCCCTAATTGCCTTCATCAGAATCACATCTTCGTCGTACGGCCACACTCGGAGTTACTCCCATATTTCTTGGCTGCACTAACCAGCAGCGACTATGGAAGAGCCTACTTCCAGAGCTGCTCAAAGAAGTCTACTAACCTTGCAAGTATCAATTCGAGCCAACTCAAAGCATTTCCCGTGCCCCTCCCTTCCATCCGTGAACAGGAAGCAATCACGTCGGTTCTTTCCGTTTGGGATCGAGGGATCAGGCAACTCACCGATCTGATAACAGCCAAGCTCCGGCTTAAACAATGGCTGACGCAGGAACTCCTAACTGGGACACTGCGGCTGGACACCCCATGGAAAGTCCGTCCCGCCTCCACCCGACCGGAGGATTCTCTCGGAGTAGGGCTCTCTGCCACAGCAATCGAGGTTGAACGAGGGCTTAACCAGAAGAGTTATGACGAAGGCATCCCAATGCTTGGAAGGTGCCCCGTCGGATGGCGACCTACAAGACTCAGGGAGGTTTTGTCTATTGCCGAGCGGCCGGTGAAACTTGATCCTGATCAGACTTATCGGTTAGTCACCGCGAAGCGATACAGAGCAGGCATCGTTCCACGTGAGGATCTCCGAGGTCACCAGATCAAGACTCCCACTCAGTTCGAAACCAAGGCAGGAGACTTCCTGATCTCGCGTCGCCAAATTGTACACGGTGCCTGTGGGTTGGTCCCGAGGACGCTGGACGGTGCGATTGTATCAAACGAGTACTCTTGTGTGCGAACATCGGATGCCATCGACTCATCGTTTTTCGAGTACTTAACTCACACGAAATACCTGCAGCGGACGTTCTACCAATCCAGTGTTGGAGTTACCGTTGAGAAAATGATCTTTCGCATTGATCAGTGGCTCAAATACGAGGTCCACCTCCCTCCTCTGGAAGAGCAAAGGCGAATCGTCGAACTCCTGTCCGCTATTGATCTCGAGATCGTTCTCCTCGACCGCCTCCAAAAGGCCCTCACAGAGCAGAAGAAGGGCCTGATGCAGAAACTGCTCACCGGGGAAGTGCGGCTCAGGTCCTCACAGTTCGGCTGAGATTTCACTGATGACACCCAATCGAGGAGGTTTTATGAGCTTCAATCCAAAGAATGTGTTCGACCTGCCTGATCTTGACGTTCCGATCTTCCGGATCTTTCCTCTCGTTCGCTTCGAACAAGCCATGAAAGAACAGAAGCTCGCTCTCGTCAAACCTTCCTCTTGGGAGGATCCTTTTGAAAACGTACTTCTTAAGTCGAAGGCAAGGATTAGCACCAATGAGGTAGCTGACCTCAGCCCTCTAGGTGAGAAGCTATATGGCCAATGCTGGATGCTCTGCCCAGATTCGGAAGCCATGTGGAAGCTCTACTCTTTCCCCTCAAAGCTGCCGAGTCGCTTGCTTCATCGCAAGGTATTTCAATTTAACCGATGGCTGAGCGGACCATCCAATCACCACGAAGGCGTGAAGGTCCGAACGACTGTCCGCAAGCTCTTCGACGCGTTCTTTGACCAAACTCAGGCGTTTCACGATCTTTGCTACTTCATTGGAAAGGTTGAGTATCTTTCACTAAACGACATCGACATTCGGTTGAATGACACAGATTATGTGACGAGTGAGGTGCTTGATAGTACGGGTCGAGGCAACGCGAGGTTGCTCTTGGTCAAGAGAGATGCGTACCGCCATGAGGAGGAGGTGCGACTCATCTACGCAGCCAATGACAGCACCTTCGATCGATCGAGCCCTCTCTACTTCTTCGAAATTCAACCAAACACACTCTTCGAAGAAGTCATTCTCGACCCGAGACTGACCGAAGACAAGGTTCGCGACACAACTCAGCAAGTACGATCTTGGGGTTATCAAGGCCCCATTAATCAATCGCCCATCAATCAACGACCAAACGTTACGGTTCGACTTGATGTGTAGGTCGAGTTCTTGCAGCCTCGGCTTGAAGGGGTCTGGTCCATGGGCGGAAACAAGCAAGGGCGGAACCTAACACCCCTCAGATTGCCCGTCGACTACGCCATTGTTCTGGAATCCCTCAAGCAGAGAGTCCAGCATGCCCAGACAAAGGCCATGCTCTCGATGAACCGGGAGTTGATTCAGCTATACTGGGACATCGGCCGTCCGATCGTCGAACGGCAGGTGCAGGTGGGCTGGTGCCAGAGCGTGCTGGAACGGCTGGCCGATGATCTCCAGAAGGCCCTCCCCGGGGTCGCCGGTTCCTCCCGCAGCAGTGTCTTCCGGATGCGGACCTTCTACGAGGGCAATAGGCCCCTGGAAGTAGTCGCACAACCTGTGCGACGAATGGCCGAGTTCGGGCCTGAGGAGGACGGATGAGCAACGAGCTGCCTTCGTTCCTGGAAGACCATATCTCCCAGATTCCCGCCCTGCAGCTCCTGCAGAACCTGGGCTGGGAGTACCTGATGCCGGGGGAGGCCGTCTCCCACCGGAGCGGGAAGCTATCGGGGGTGATCCTCGACGGCATCCTGGTGCCGCAGCTTCGCAAGCTCAATAAGATCCGGTTCAAGGGGGGTGAGTACGAGTTCAGCGAGGGCAACATCCAGTCCGCCGTCCAGGCCATCAAGGAAGTTCTGTTTGACGGGCTGGTGCGGACCAACGAGAAGATCTACGACCTTCTCGTTCTGGGTAAGAGCCTGTCGCAGACCATCGACGGCGACACCAAGAGCTTTCCCCTGGTTTACATCGACTGGAACCCCGAGACATTCCTGACGAACAACGTCTTCCACGTCACGGAGGAGTTCGAGGTCGAGCGGACGGCTAGCCATGACACGAGGCGTCCCGACATAGTCCTCTTCGTGAACGGGATCCCCCTTGCGGTGATCGAGTGCAAGCGGCCCGACCTTAAGGAGCCCATCGAACAGGCCATCTCCCAGCATCTACGGAACCAGCGGGACGACGAGATCCCCAAGCTGTTTTTCTACTCCCAGCTGCTCTTAGCGGTCTCGAAGAACGAGGCCAAGTACGGCACCATCGGCACTCCCCTCAAGTTCTGGTCGGTCTGGAAAGAGGACGTGGATGCGGTCCTGCAGCCCCTGGTTAACAAGCCATTGGGCGAGCGGCACAAGGATCGGCTCTTTGCCGACCGTTATGCCTACGTGCGAGCCGACTTTGACCAGCTCGAGAGACAGGCCCGAGAGGTCACGTCCCAGGATCGAGCCCTCTATTCCTTGTGTCGTCCGGAACGCGTGCTGGACCTGACCTTCAATTTCGCCCTCTTCGATGCTGGAGAAAAGAAGATTGCCCGGTATCAGCAATTCTTTTGCATCCGGAAGATTCTTCACAGGATACGAGAGCGGGATGTTGAGGGCCGACGCAAGGGGGGGGTTGTCTGGCATACCCAGGGCAGCGGTAAGTCGCTGACCATGGTGATGCTGGCCAAGGCCATTGTTCGCCAGGACCTGCCCGACTACAAGATCGTCCTCGTGACGGACCGTGTCGACCTCGACGACCAGATCTACCGGACCTTCGGTCACTGCGACATGGAGCCGGATCGAGCCAAGAGCGGAAGGCACCTCGCCAAGCTGATGGAAGGATCCAAGAGCCGGGTGGTGACTACCATCATAGACAAGTTCGAGACGGCCGTCCTGAAGAGCGACCTTCGGAACGAGAGCGACAACGTCTTCGTCCTCGTCGACGAAAGCCACCGCGGCCAGTACGGGCCCATGCATTCCAGGATGCGGAAGGCCCTGCCCAACGCCTGCTTCATCGGCTTCACCGGCACTCCGGTCAAGCGGAAGGAAAAGGACACCATCAACAAGTTCGGGGGGCTGATCGACACCTATACCATCCGCCAGGCCGTCGAAGACAAGGCGGTCGTGCCTTTGCTCTACGAAGGGAGGGACGTTGAGCAGCAAGTGCATCGCAAGACCATCGACCGATGGTTCGACCAGTTGACGTCTAACCTGAGCACCGAGCAAAGGGCTGACTTGAAGAAGAAGTTCTCGAGCACGGATCAGTTGAACAAGGCCGAGCAGAAGGTGAAGGAGATCGCCTTCGATATCGGCATGCATTTCCGAGACAACTGGAAGGGGACACCCTACAAGGCTCAGCTGGTCACCCAGGAGAAGGCGACCGCTCTCCTCTACAAGAAATACCTCGATGAGTTCGGCCTGGTTTCATCCGAGGTCTTGATCTCCGGTCCCGATGATCGTGAAGGGAATGAAGAGGTCGACGAATCGGAACTCCCCGCGGTGGTCGTCTTCTGGAAGAAGATGATGGCCAAACACGGAAGTGAGGAACAGTACAACAAGAACGTCATCAACGGCTTCAAGCACGGTGATGATCCCGAGATCATCATCGTGGTCGACAAGTTGCTGACCGGGTTTGACGCCCCGCGGAACACGGTTCTCTACCTGACCAGAGAGCTCAAGGACCATACCCTGCTTCAAGCCATCGCCCGTGTGAATCGCCTCTTCGAGGGCAAGGACTTCGGTTACATCATCGACTACCGGGGTGTGCTTCAGAACTTGAACAAGGCGTTCGACCTCTACGGGAAGCTGGAGGACTTCGACCAGGCTGACTTAGAAGACACCATCACAGACGTGGCCGAGGAGATTCAGAAGCTCCCCCAACGTCATTCGTACCTCTGGGATGTCTTCAAGGGCATCAGGAACAAGAAGGACGAGGAGCAGTATGAGCGGCTCCTGGCCGATCAGGAGCTGAGAGACTCGTTCTACGAGAGGCTTTCGGCGTACTCTCGCAACCTCGCCGTTGCTTTGTCCTCGATCCGGTTCATGGAGGTCACCCCCACCGAGAAAGTCCAGAAATACAAGGCGGATCTCACCTTCTTCGTGAAGCTAAGGGCTGCCGTGAAGAAGCGGTACGCAGAGGTCGTGGATTTCAAGGAGTACGAGGCCAAGATCCAGAAGCTGATCGACACTCATGTGACCACAGGTGGAGTCGAGAAGGTGACGACTCTGGTCAACATCTTCGACAAAGATGCTTTTCTGAAGGAGGTCGAAAGGCTTGAGAGTACGGCGTCCAAAGCGGATACGATCGCTCATCGTACGAAGCGGACAATCTCGGAGCGGATGGACGAGGATCCTGCCTTCTACCGTAAGTTTTCTGAGATGCTCGAGGAGGCGATTCGAGCCTTCCGCGAGAAACGACTTGCCGACATCGAGTACCTGAACAAGGTGATGGAGATCGCGGAGTCCATCCGCACTCGGAGCGGTGACGCACTGCCTGACAAACTCCGGAATCACGATGTGGCCAAGGCCTTCTTCGGTGTCTTGAAAGACCTGATCGGTCTCCATAGCGAGAACACTACGGCCGGCAGGGAGCTGTCCGCGGAGGCTGCCCTTCGGATTGACGACATCATCCGGGAGGAGAAGATCGTGAGCTGGACGAACAACCTCGACGTGCAGAACCGGATGAAGAATCGGATTGAAGACTACTCACATGACTTGAAGGATGAGGCAGGACTATCCCTCACCTTCGAGGAGATCGACGACATACTGGAGAAGTGCCTCGACATCGCCAAGCGGAGGTATCCCGAGTGATCGAGAATGGGCAAACGGGGGTCGGATACCTCCTCAAGTACGGCGGCTGTGAGATCCCGTTTCAGGTCCAGCAGAAGGATCGATCGAAGCTGACGATCAACGTCTACCCCGATCTCACCGTAGAAGTCCTTGCACCCGCAACTAAGACCATGGACCAGATTCTGGCCAGAGTTGAGCGGCGTGCTTCTTGGATCGTCAAGCAATGGCGTTATTTCGAGCAGTTTCAACCCAAGCAGCCAGCTCGACGCTTCGTCAGTGGGGAAACTCATCTGTACCTAGGACGCCAGTACCGATTGAAGATTGTTCAGGGTTGCCCGTCGGAAGTTAAGCTGATCGGCCGATACTTCCTTGTCCGACATTCCGACTGTCAGGATTCGACTGGAGTGTCGAACCTACTTTCGGACTGGTACTACGATCATGCAAGAGCACTATTTACCAGCCGTGTGGGCCACTGGGTTTCGGAATGCCGCACGCTTGCGGTCCCGGAAGTACCCAGAGTTAAAGTTCGCAAGATGTCTCGCCGCTGGGGCAGTTGCACCAAGAGTGGAACCATCACCCTTAATATCGATCTCGTCAAAGTCCCACTGCAATTCATCGATTACGTTATTGTTCATGAGTTGTGCCATCGGAAGATTCATAATCACAGTCCTGCGTTTTACAAATTGCTTACCCGGTCAATGCCCGACTGGAGGCAGAGGAAGGAGCAGTTGGAGTCTCTCGTCGTCTAGCTGTATTCACTAGGTTGTTTCGAATCTCCCTCGATTATGATCACGGCTATCTTGGTCGGGTAGTTGGGAGGGGTGTTTTCGAAGGCGTGGACGATTGGCGTGTCCAAGGTAATATTGTTCGCGACGTACGAGGGCGGGTGATCCTTTGCATTTATGTCAAGGATGCAGGTGATGCCGACCGGTATCGACGAACTTGTGTACTGGTGGTCTGCTCCCTAAAATCTGGTCCAGACGAAATGGGAGTCTCTCGGTAGGATAAGTCACGGAGGGACCCATTTGAAGGTTAAAGGTGACAGCCACCAAATCTGGAGAATGAGGTCTGGAGAACGCAGAGAGTACAAGTAACCGTGGCAGGCCTACGATTGTTTCTTCGGTCTTCCACGGGGCCGAACCGTGCATTCGAGCCCCAATCGCTTGGCCGTGTCCGTGACCCAGTTAGGATCGCCGAAGGGCCGACACACGATTTTGGATTCTCGATTTTGGATTGCGGACTGAAGCAACACGAGTCTCATTGCCGGAAGCGCCTGCGCGGGGAGAGGGGTTCCTCGTCGATAGCCTTCATGAGCGCATTGAGGGTCTGCCTCTGCTCGTCTTCGTCGCCCATGTCGTCGGGTGCATCCAGGCCCTGCCGATTTCAACCGCCTGTGCGTGGATCTCTCCAACGGTCATCGGGAGGGCCCGGCCAGTAGCGTCAACTGAGCGATGAGGCGAAACCGTCGAGTGTGTAATCCCCATCGGGAGCGGACGGGGCCACCCACTCTGTGGTACCTGGGAAACGTGGATGGCCGCCAATGTCACGGGTTTCGATGAATCGTCCTTCTGGGTACGATGGTCAGTGTAACTCCGGAAGTGGCCTATGCGACGAAGAGTCTCCCGGGGTCGCAGGCACATGGCCTACCCGAGCACGACGAGCTTCGAGATGAGCAAAGTTGAAGAGATTGAACGAGCAATCCAGCAGCTCAGCTCCGACGACCTATCGGAGTTTCGAGCCTGGTTTGCCACATTCGATGCCGAAGTCTGGGACCGGGAGTTTGACGAGGATGTCCAGGCAGGGC
>Ga0310038_10002193_pt1 | contig 14406 bp, 10 predicted proteins | sample Sb_taG_6_FD_200461 | JGI IMG/M metagenome (GOLD analysis project Ga0310038, IMG submission 200461) | Peat soil microbial communities from Weissenstadt, Germany - Sb_50d_4_PS metaG (v2) (version 2) | ecosystem: Environmental > Terrestrial > Soil > Wetlands > Peat | place: Germany: Weissenstadt... | reverse complement strand
CCCGCTTACTCTGTATACTAATGTTGGACTAGGGACTGTCTACCTTCCGGCGCGCTGGAATTGTCCTCCCGAAATTACCCTAGTCACGCTGCGCGCCGCCGAGAGAACACCTTAGCGGCGCTCCCGGTTTTGCAGCGTTTGGCCTTGCGCAACCGAGAGGCCGAAAGCCGGCTGCCTTGGAACGGAGTTTACTGTTTGCCCTCAATGCGTAATACCCCGTCAAACCGCAAGAGGGTAACGTGGATTGAACGATTCGAGCAGTCATCTCAGCGTAGCGTTCTGCTCAGGGAAGCAGGCCATACACATCGAGTTCAGTGCTCGTAGCGAGGTACACCTTTCCGTTAGCAATCGTGGGAACCGCAAATTTCGTTCCGACGCCCGGCTTGTCGCGGTTGCCAGCCTGATCGGTGTCATACAACTGTTTGGCAAGGTTGGTCGCATCGTAAGCTCGCAATACCGCGCTTCCTTTCACAAACGGCTCCATGATCCACACAATTCCGTTGGTGGCTCCGTTGGACGACACCGACGGGCTGCCGGGAGCAGACAACCGCACTGCGCTTTTCGAAACGGACGTGGTCGACAGCATACCGTTGGTTATCGAGTACATTCGCAGGTTATCCAACCCACCAGCGTAATAGATATTCTCCTGCCAGTACGCCGGCGAACTGTGATAGCCAGAGGGTGCACCATGCAACTGCTGCACGACGTCATTAGTCTTGGCGTGAAATTTGCCCATGTGCTCACGATCGACCAGGTAAATGTCGCCCGATTTATCGGCTCCGATGATCTCGTCGCGATGCGCTCCGCTCTGTGGCGGCAGTAAGAGGACGCCACCCGATCCCAGGTCCAAATCTTTGGCTGAACGCTGCGCCCAGTCGAATGGTGTGAAATAGTCGGCAACCGTCAAGTTGCCGGCATCCACCGACATTCTGATCATCGACATTCCGTGGTCGGCGCCACCTGTATTGGCATCGAAGGTTCCATCGCCGGTCATGAAGAAGATCGATTTGCCGTCGCTGGCCAAGCCTCCGCCGCTCTGCCAAATCCCACCTCGATTGCCGTTGGGAGTGCTGAGAAACACTCCCGATTGCTGCTGCAAATTCTGGGCGTCGTAACCCAGTACCCAGCCGTGATACGGGCGCGGAGCGCAGAGATACGCATAAGCCAGATAAACTGTACCGTTCAGCAGCAGCAATGCGGAGCGCTGGATCGAAAGTGCATCAAACACAACTCCGTTGACCGAAGCTTCGATAGACACCGGACCATTGAACTTCTCCCCGCCAGTGGCGATATCCAGTGCGTGCAGATGCTGCACGACCGTGCCCTTCTCATCTGTCTCCGCGCTGACGTAGAGTGTGCCGCTTGCGGGATCGATCACCGGAGTCGAAGTAATGCCCACCTCCGGCCTTATCGAAGGACAAAAACTATTCTTCGTTGAGACGGTCGTGATTCCGCGCGCGGGGTCGATGAAGCTGTCATGCCAAAGTGGCTTGGTGGTAAGCCCATCGGCGTCGAACGCGTAGACCTGATCATGCTCGGTCGCCACGTACACCACATTGTGTGTGCCCTGGCCGGGGATGCTGACATTAGGCACGTAGAGCGGCTGCGCATACGCTTGCCCTTCGATGGGGTAAGAAAACAACTTCCCAAATTGCTTCGTGTTTACGTTTTTCGTGGTGAGGATCGTTTCATGGAGATTTTGCCCGGTGCGAGCCACGTCGTTATGCCACGTAAGCACGCTAACTGTCTGGCTCAACAGCAGCGGGGAGCCAAGGATCACGGCAAGAAACGCCGAGCTCTTCAGGCGCGAGCTGAGATTCGTTCTCATGGTTTTTACCTCCGCATTTCCGGATTCCAATGGAACATGCGCTGCGACTCTGGATGCCTAACGGTCGAGGCGAGATTATCCCACCGGCTGATTTCGAAGTCAAAGAGCCAACAACTCTGCCAGAGGGGTTGATACCCGGTTCCGGAGTGGGTGTAGCATTTTCCCCTCGTGCCCTTATACCCCGTTCAGGGATTGACGGGGTGGTGTACAGCGAGAGCAAAAGTGCTACACCCCTGCCTTCCGAGTTATCACCACATACTCAAGGAGTGAACATGCGGGGACCGAGTGTCCGAGGCAGACTGGCAAGAGGACCGAACGGGCCACCCTCCTCTCAAAACTCCAGCGCCGGGAGTTTTTCCGCAAGCTCTGAAGCCGTGCCCTTTCGAAACCGCCTGCTTTATCGACGAACTTCTGACTAAGTGCACTAGCTGGGAATTTCTTGGGGCTGGATTTGGTTTTCTGGAGTGGCCGGCGAAGGCCGAGACAGGGCGGCATTCACAATTCCCATGAAAGTCCTGGCAAAGTCGAGGACACGGGCGTCGTGCTGGGCGCGTGAAAAGGGGAGGCACTCCGCTTTTGCCTGCAGAAAAAAAGCAATGGCGCGGGCGCAATCGTCGGCGTCTCCCATGTGGAAGAAAGAAGAACCCGGAGCGGCTTGTTCGACGTGAACGGGAAAATCCGAGGCAATCACGGCCTTGCCCACCGACCTGGCATCTTCGATGACGGTGCTCCAGCCTTCGAATTGCGAGGGCTGCAACACCGCTTTCGCTGCACTCATCAAACAAATCTGGTCGGCTCGCGGAATCATGCCCAGGATGTGCACTTGCTTTTCGATGCCGAGCTCTTTGATTTGCGAGCGAAGCTGGGGGAAGAACTCGGGGTGCCGGTTGTCCTGAGTGGGGCCGGTGCACACCAGATCGACGCGCAATCCCTGGCTCTTGAGTTTGGCGACGGCCCGGAACGCGGTGAGATGGTCTTTGTGAATCCAGAACTGGTTGCAAACGATGAAGTAGGAGGGAGGAAGATTGTACTTGGCGACGAACGGCGCGGGATCCTGGAACCAGTCGGGGAGGGGCACGGTGGCAAAGTGAAGGATGTGGGTTTTTGCCAAGGGAGGCCCGTAGGCGCGAATGGCGTCGTCCAGGGCACAGCGGCTGCTGAGGACGACATGACGGTTGGGGTCGCGGAGCAGAGCGGGGAAACTATTGTCGCGAGCGGCTCGGGCCAGGCGCGAAAAGAACTCGGGCAAGAAGCAATGTTGCAGGTCGGGGATCCAGGCAATCGCAGTCGGCAGTAAGCGGGTATACTGCACGGACACCGGAAAGATAGCTTCCACGCGCTTGCGGCGAGCCACGCGGGCCAACTCGGGTGCAGCTTCGCGCAGCAGAGCGGCACCCACACTGGCGTTGATGCGTTGGGCGTCGACTTCAAAGCGCGTTTGCCCGAATAACCGGTCTAACAACGACTGGTACACCACCACGCTATCTGCCAGGTCAGCGATTTCATCAAACAGTTCCGAGTTGCCACGACAGAACAAGGTGAGGCGGGGACGTTCACTCTCCGGCAAGCGAGCCAGCGCGCGCACCAGATTGTGGGTGTAGATGACACCGCCGCGCCAGCGGTCAAGAGCAATCAGGCCGATGTGGGGTTGCGAAGGGCTCACGCAATCACTCCTTCGTAGTGTAGTAGATCACGAAGTCCTTCGGTAAGGTCTGAGTGGGGCACCCAGCCGATCATGGAGCGCAAGCGGACAGTGTCCGCTTGCAGGTGAGGACGTTCCACCGGGCGCACTTTGGCGGGATCGGTCTCGATTTTGAGCGGCTTCGAGGTGAGGCTCGCGATCCGCTCCACCACTTCCTGCATGGACACGGAAACGCCGGTTCCGACATTGGAGATAGCAACACCAGAGGCTGACTTCTCAACCATCTCGACTACGGCCCGGGCGGCATCGGCAACGGGGACCAAATCGCGCTTGGGGGTGACGCTCCCCAGACGCAGCACGTTCGAACCACCGTTGCGAATCTGGGCGATGATTTCGGGGAGGATATGAGGATTGGTTTCACGCGGTCCGTATAGGTTGAACAAACGTCCGATCACAAAATGACGTTCGGGGTGGGCGTCGGCCTCGAGTTGCACTAACTTCTCGCCCATCCATTTGGTAAGGCCGTAGATGTTGAATGGACCGATCTCACCCGCCTCGTGATGGGGCTGGTCAGTCGGCTTATAGACATCCGCCGTGCTGGCAAACCAAAAACGAGGGACGTTAGCCGAGCGGCAGGCGCTGAGGACAGATTGCGTGCCGTGGACGTTGAGACTGACGGTTAAACCCGGATTCCGCATGGCAGCTGGGATGAAATGTAGGGCCGCCAGATGGATGACCGCAGCCGGGTGTTTTGCCTGGCACAGGGCAGTGAGACCGGCTTCATCACGCATGTCCTTGCAAACAAAAGTGAACCGCGGGTTAGGCGCAAAAGGAGCAAGGAATCGCCAATTGCCAGTCGAAAGGTCATCTAACCCAATGACCGGAAGTTGACGCAACAAAAGATGTTCCACAACGTGGGAACCGAGGAACCCGGCTGCGCCGGTCACCAACCATGGCTGTGAGTTCATGCAAATTTGAGAGCACTGAATATAATAACCCGAGCATAACAATTTAAAGCCAAGGCCCCCCCTCGGGCAAGCGAATTCTTAATGCCTTGAAGCCTCGCTAGCCCCGTGTGGTGGTCTCAGGCCTCGACTATGCAAGTGCAGGGAAAGGGCTTCCAACTCTCGTAGCAGTAGGGGAAGGCGCTTGGGGCGATGGAAAAGCAAATCTTTCCGCAGCGAACCACCAGACCAAAGTCGATGGCCGCAGTGTGCGATGATCCGGTAATTGTGGCAGAACTGGACGCGCAATGTAAATAGAGACTTCCGACTTCTGTGCTTTCGGTCCCTTGCAGCATTGTGCAGAATCTCCTATACTCGGCCCCATTATTGTTTGCAGCTGCGCTCGGCTGTCCGCCCCACGGAGTCAGCATAATCAGGTTCCGCAAAACTAAGCACTTGGAATTGTGATCGCTGAACGAATCCGTGGCTATTCCGCCTCCCAATGTTACGGGTCACGTGTGACTCAGAGGGCGGAGCTTTAAGCAGATGGATCCCAACGAGCGGTCCTTTGTAATCAACACAAGGTCGATGCGAGGTTTGCGCCTTTCCCAAGGAAAGGTAAAGTTCCCATGAAAGACATTCACGAATCATTTCCGCTCATCGCCGACGGTCCGCATCACCAGACTGGGGTACCGGATCAGTCTAATCGGGCGACGTCTCCGGACGACGTCAACAATTTCGCCTTGCGAACGCTGAGGACGCGCGCCGAGATCGAAGCCATCCAGCGGGCGCTTGGACACACAGGCTGGAACCGCAGTCAAGCGGCTCGGCTGCTGAAGATTAGCTATCGCAGTTTGCTGCTCAAGATCCAGCGGCACAAGATCACACATCAGACGTAGGCAAGACGCGCCACACTAACACAACTCCGTGACCCAGAAGCCACCTAAAGGAGCCATGGACAAACTCTTGGAGCAAACCTGCCATCGACCAGACGAGCCGTAATCGGTCCAGTTCGCTTCCCGTAATTGTTCCGCGGATGGTACCTGCGGTGCCGCGGAGCCTGTCGCAGCAGTTTCAGAGTTCCATAGTCACGAACCCAAGTTGTAAGGGGGATTCTCAATGAGTGCACTTTGGCGTAAAGTTCTGAACGACGTCCTGAAGCTGTTTGATCTATCTCTGCTCATCCTCTCCTTTGGGGTGGCAACACTGCCGATTCTGGCGCGGGTCGGTCCGGTCTCGTTCGCCCAGTTTTGGTCGATGCGGATTAAGCTGCAGAATCTTGTGGTTTTCTTTGGGTTGCTGTGTGTTTGGCACATCGTTTTCTCGATGTTTGGTCTCTACAGCTCCAAACGCCTGGCGAGCCGCCGGCGAGAGGCTTTGGACGCAGTGAAGGCAACCTCGCTATCGAGCGCAGTTCTGGCATTGGGCGCCTTGGTGCCTGGTTTCCGCATGACCACACCGGGCTTTCTAATCACGTTTTGGGCATTCAGTACGCTTGCCGTCGTTTCAACCCGCATCGCCCTGCGAACCTGGCTCCGCCGATTTCGCGCGCGCGGTCACAACCTGCGCAACATGTTGATCGTGGGCACCAACCGGCGGGCCCTCGATTTCGCCAAGACCATTCAGTCACGACCTGACCTGGGATACTGCATTCTGGGATTCGCGGATGTCGACTGGGCGGGATCAGAGGAACTGAAGCAGAATGGCTACTCGGTGGTGAGTGATCTGGAGAGTCTACCCGAGTTTATCCGTCACACCGTGGTTGATGAGGTGGTTCTCGCTCTCCCCATCCGATCTTTCCACACGAGCAGCACCCAACTCGCTGAGCTTTGTGAGCAACAAGGGATCATGGTGCGCCTGTTGTCCGATCTTTTTGACCTCAAGGGGCGATCTCGGACCGACGAAGTCGGAATCTCAACCTTCCTGGTGCACTACGGCGACGCCGAAGCCTGGCCTTTGACCGTCAAGCGGATCTTCGATTTCACGGTTTCGGCGGCGTTACTCATTACCCTGGCTCCGCTGCTTTCCGTAATTGCCATCCTGATCAAGCTGACTTCTCCGGGGCCGGTATTCTTTGTCCAGAAGCGGGTTGGATACAATAAGCGTCCTTTCTACATTTGCAAGTTCCGAACCATGGTTGTGGACGCCGAAAAGAAGCTGCGTGACGTCGAACACCTGAACGAGGTGAGCGGACCGGTGTTTAAGATCAGGAACGACCCCCGGCTCACGCCGATCGGCGGGTTCCTCCGGCGCACGAGTATTGATGAACTGCCTCAGCTGTTCAATGTTCTGCTGGGCGACATGAGCCTGGTAGGTCCGCGGCCGCTGCAAGTGCGGGACTATGACTTGTTCACCAAAAACGGGGAGGACTGGCAGCGTCGCCGCTTCAGCGTCCGGCCCGGAATTACTTGCTTGTGGCAGGTGAATGGAAGAAGCTCGCTGCCCTTTGAGCAATGGATGGAGTTGGACCTGAAGTATGTGCAACAGTGGTCGCTATGGTTGGACTTCGAGATCCTTGCCCGTACGATTCCGGCCGTCTTCAGAGGTTCTGGGGCGGCATAGTTCGGGATGAGGCGGTTACATACGTGTGATCCTGCATGCAGGTAAACTACAAGACCGAAGACAATCTTCCTGCGATGCCGGTGGCGGTGCGCACCGGGAACGTCGGGCCGTTGGCGCAAGCCAACGGTTCGGTTGGATGTAGTTGCATCCACGAACTAGTCGAGGCTCAGGCTGAGCGTACCCCCGAGGGGACTGCGGCTATTCACGCCGGAGAAACCGCCAGCTACGCCCAACTCAATGCCAGAGCCAACCAACTCGCGCGCTTTCTTCTTGCGCTGGGGATCAAGCCGGAAACCCGAATCGGAATTGCGTTGCGGCCCTCGCTGAACCTGCCCGTAGCGCTGCTCGGTGTGCTGAAAGCGGGATGCGCGTGCCTTCCTCTTGATCTGAACTATCCCCAAGAGCGGATTCAGTGGATGCTCGAGGACGCACAGCCAGCGGTGGTGCTGACAGAAGCCGAGCTGGCTCCAACCCTATCTTTCAGCAAGGCGAAGCTCCTTTGCCTGGACTCCCAAGCGGCGGAGGTTTTTCGCGGGACGCAGACCAACCTCAAGAATTCCACCACGGTCGACAACCTCGCCTACGTGATTTACACCTCCGGTTCCACCGGCAAACCGCGAGGCGTGCTTTTGTCCCACCGTGGCCTGGCAAATCACAACCAATCCGCCGTTGCGCTTTACGATCTGAGCCCCCAGGACCGGGTTCTGCAATTCTCTTCCATCAGTTTTGACATCGCGATTGAAGAGATATTCCCCGCCTTGATGTGCGGTGCGGGAATCGTTCTAAAAACCGATTCATTTTCGTTGCAGGCGGGCGAATTCCTGCGGTGGATCGAACAACATCAAGTCAGCGTATTAGATCTGCCCACGGCATTCTGGCACGAACTAGTCCACCAGTTGGAAGGTTCGGACAGCATCGCGCTGCCAGGTTCGCTGCGTCTGGTGATACTGGGAGGCGAAAAAGCATCGACGAAAGCGTATCGGGTGTGGGAGAAATTTGCCGGCAAGCGGGTCCGGCTCATCAATACTTATGGGCCTACGGAGGCGAGCGTGATTGTGACGGCGTTCGAGCCGAGGCGTTTCCCCGCCGCTACACTGGGCGACAGCCTGCCTTTAGGGCATCCAGTTGCCAGCGCGCGGATTCACCTCCTCGATCAAAATTTGCAACCGGTGCCGCTTGGACACGCTGGTGAATTGCATATCGGCGGTCCTCCGTTGGCTCGTGGTTATCTGAATCAGCCAGAGCAGACAGCGCAGAAGTTTATTGCCGATCCTTTCAGCGCAGATTCCTCGGCGCGTCTTTACAAGACCGGAGATCTGGCCCGCTACACGACGGACGGCATGCTCGAATTTTTGGGCCGTGTGGATTTCCAAGTGAAGATTCGAGGGTTCCGCGTCGAGCCGGGGGAGATCGAGGCCGCGCTTCACCATTATCCCGGTCTGGCGGAGGCGGTAGTGCTGAGTCACGAAAATGGCGACGGGGACAAGAGCCTGGTGGCGTATGTGGTGTGGTCCGCAGATCAGGCTCGGGCGTCGGCGCCTGAGCTCAGCGACTTTCTGAAGCAACGTTTGCCAGAGTATATGGTCCCCGCCGCTTTTGTTGCGCTGGAACGGCTGCCGCTGACGGTGAACGGCAAAGTCGACCGGCGATCGCTGCCCAAACCCGAGTTCAGGCCGGTCTCCACTCCGTCATCGGATCTGCCGCAGGACGCGTTGCAATCCCAACTCATCGGAATCTGGGAAAGCGTATTAGGCAAGAAACCGATCGGCATTCGGGATAATTTTTTTGAAATGGGCGGGCACTCCCTGCTGGCCGCCAGATTGATGCATCGCATGGGGCAGGCGCTGGGAACGACTTTACCTTTGGCTGTGCTGTTTCAAGCACCCACCATCGAGAAGCTTGCGGCTGCTCTGCAGCAAAGCGGATGCAAGCAGTACTGGTCGTCGCTGGTTCCCATCCAACCTTCGGGATCCAAACCTCCTCTCTTTTGCGTGCACGGCGTTGGAGGGAATGTGCTCAATCTGCGGCAACTGGCCCACCACATGAGCCCAGACTATCCGCTGTACGGCCTGCAAGCCCAAGGCCTCGATGGAAAGCGCCCCTGTCTCGGAAGTCTCGAGGAGATGGCCAGTCACTACATAAAAGAGATTCGCACCATCCAGACCCAAGGGCCTTACCACCTGGGAGGTTATTCGCTCGGGGGCTTGATCGCTTACGAAATGGCCCAGCAACTTTCCGCGCAAGGCGAGGAAGTGGCAATGGTGGCCCTTCTCGATACCTATCCCGGACGGGTCAAGCCTGCCTCGCACTCCTTCCTTCACTTGTGGCGCTCCCCACGACAACTGTTCGTGGATCTTCCCTACGCAGCTGTGGATTCTATCCGGCGGCGAATTAAACGGGGCCGCATCGCGCAGGCGTTGAAGGACGTATTTCACCACAACGCCGCCGCCGGCGATCGTTATGTACTGCGGCCGTATGGGGGAACGGTAGCGCTGTTTCGCGCCGCCGATAAATCCTGGCGAACCTCTGGTGATCCGTATGCCCTGTGGACAGACTTGGCTGCCAAGCTGGAAATTCATGAAATCCCGGGCGACCACCGCGGCATTCTCTATGCTCCGCAAGTCAAGCATCTAGCCGAACGCTTAAAAACCCGCATGGACGAGATTCGTGCAGAATGCGAAATGCAAGCGGTCTCCTAGGCGGCCAGATCGATCCTGAGCACAAAAGTACACCCGCCTTGTCCCCTTCCGAAGTTCGGCAGACCGACGTGACCATAGCGGATAAGACTGCGGCCGATGCTGCGCAGCCCAGCCGACTGTCAGCTCAGCTTCTGGGCACGGACCGCGGCCCTCTGTGGCGGAGGCTGCTGCCCTGGGCGCACAAAGGCGGCCTCACGATTATCGATCAGGGACTGATTTCGGGTTCCAATTTCCTGATCAGCGTCTTACTGGCACGGTGGCTGACAGCGGAACAGTACGGGGCTTATGCGATCGCATTCGGTTTTTTTGTGCTGCTGCAACTGGTTTACCAGTCCCTGGTATTGGAGCCGATGTCGGTTTTTGGAGGCTCGACCTATCGAAATAATCTTCGGGGATACTTTGGGTCCTTGCTTTGGATTCACGTCATTCTGTCGCTCGCGATTTGCCTTGTGTTTGGCGCAACCGCGGGCGTGAGCCGGCTGTTTGGGCAGACGGCAGGAATGCCGGGAGCGCTGGCCGGGGTCACCATCGCGTCACCCTGCGTGTTGTTTTTCTGGATGGCACGACGCAGTTTCTATCTGCAGTTGTCGCCCAATCAGGCAGTTGCGGGAGCCTTCGTCTATTCCGGCTTTGTGCTGAGTGCGCTGTGGTTTTTCTATTACCACCATCTGCTCTCGGCTTTCACGGCGTTCGTGTTGATCGGCATTGGCTCCCTGGGTACAGGGTCGTTTTTGATGGTGCGTCTACGGCTGGCGCTGCCCCCGGCAGGACCGAGCCCGCCGACGCGAATTGTTTGGCGGCAGCACTGGAAGTACGGCGCGTGGGCGCTGATGAGCTGCTTCGCAAGTTGGGTGCCGGCCAACATTTTCTACCCCATTCTGGGCAGTTTCGGATCCATGGCACAGTCGGGGCAGTTGAAGGCGCTGATGAATCTCACGCTGCCGCTGGAGCAGACCAAAGCCGCGTTGTCGATGCTCCTGCTGCCTTACGCCGCCGGTTTCCACGATGACAACGATGATAGCTCCAAGGCAAAGATCCTGAGCCTCCGAATGACCGTTTTTGGGGTGGGGATTGCCATTGTGTACTGGGCCCTCATCATTCCGTTCGATAAGCCTCTGTTCCATTTACTTTACTCGGGCGGGTACATGGAAGTGGCGCATCAGATCCCGTTAGTGGCCGTGGGGTCCATCTTCTGGAGCGCCGCTTATGGTCCTGCGCTTGCATTGCGGGGCATGAAATCGCCATCCTCGGTGTTTGCCGCCTACACTCTTGCTGCTTTGGCTTCACTCGCAATCGGAGTCCCTGCGACTTGGGCGTTCGGGCTAACCGGCGGCATCTGGGGCAATAACGTCGCGGACATTGCTTCTTTCACTGCCGTGTCGTTTTTGCTTTACCGAAAGCTAAGAGCAAATTCGAACCGCGCATCGGAGTCGAAATTGCAAGCTGCGGTAAGTCAGGGGAGTTAAGCGCAGCCTCCGTGTCGTTGTGCGCTTTGCGCGGATGCATAGCCGCGGCGCGGTCAACTTCGCGGAATGCGACATCCGAGCGGAGAACTTGTTTGAAGCCTAAAATGGTGTTTTGGGGATACGTATTGTGAACACGCCGTTGCCGATTGACTCAGCATTACCCTCCCGGGCTGTTCAAGAGCTGCGGGTGGGTGAACCTTTGCCCTTGTTGGCGGAATTGATCGCAGCCCAGGCCCAACGGGAGCCGCACGCATTAGCGCTCGCGTCTGGAAATGAAGCCTTGACCTACGGGGATTTGGAGGCTCGATCTGATCGGCTTGCCCATTACCTGCAGTCGCTGGGGGTGGGACCCGAGGTTGTGGTCGGGATTGGTCTCGAGCGCGGCCCCGCCATGGTGGTTGGGGCGCTGGCCATTCTCAAGGCGGGAGGAGCCTACCTGCCCTTGGACCCGGAATTTCCCGTCGATCGCCTCAGATTCATGCTGGACGACGCACAGGCACCCGTCCTGATCACACGGCGGGGAACTGACAAGCGGATTGGCAAGGGACGTTGGAGAGTTGTGGACATTGAGGCCGATGAAGAGCGGGTTGCGAATTATCCGCAAGCTCCGCCAGCGGTGGACATCTCAGAGCAAAATCTCGCCTACGTTATTTACACCTCGGGATCGACGGGACGTCCCAAGGGCGTCCAGATTACGCACGGAAACCTGCTGAACTTAATTTCGTGGCACAACCGTGCCTTCTCGATTTCTGCCGGCGATCGGGCCAGCCAATTGGCGAGCCTGGCGTTTGATGCAGCCGTGTGGGAAATCTGGCCCTACCTGGTGGCGGGCAGCAGTGTTCACTTTCCCGATGACGCCACACGAGTTTCTGCGGAAGCGCTGCGCGATTGGCTAATCCGGCAGCGGATCACGGTTAGTTTTGTCGCGACCCCCTTGGCGGAAGCACTGCTGAGTCTGGAGTGGCCGCGGGACAGCGCTTTGCGCATTCTCTTGACCGGAGCCGATACTCTGCACCACTATCCGCGGCCTGGCCTTCCCTTTGTATTCGTGAACAACTACGGCCCTACGGAATGCACCGTGGTTGCAACCTCGGGCACGGTCGTTCCGGACCCGCATCCCAGCGCTCCACCCAGCATCGGGCGTGCCATCGACAATACAGAAGTTTACATTCTGGACGAGCACCTCCACGAGGTTCCGAGCGGCGCGGTGGGAGAACTGCACATCGGAGGCGCAGGTTTAGGACGCGGCTATCTCAACCGTCCCGATTTAGATGCCGAAAGGTTCGTCGCAAACCCGTTCAGCACAATCGCGGGCGACCGTCTGTACAAAACCGGCGACCTGGTCCGCCTTTTGCCCGATGGAAATATTGCTTTCGTTGGACGCATCGATGAGCAAATCAAGATTCGTGGCTATCGCATCGAACCCAACGAGATTGCGGCTGTGCTGGACCGGTATTCGGGAGTCCAGGGAAGCGTCGTGGTCGCCCGCGAAGACAGCGGTGACAAACGCCTCGTCGCTTATGTGGTTGTGGCTCCCGGCCTGACGCTAACGCACAGCGCGCTACAAGACTTTCTCAAGAATTACCTCCCCGACTACATGGTTCCGGCGGCGTTTGTTCAAGTGTCGTCGCTGCCCATGACACATAGCGGAAAGGTGGATCGCGCCGCATTGCCTGTGCCTGGACTGGAGAACACCATCGCAGACCAGGTGTACGTTGCACCGCGGACTCTCACGGAGGAGCGTCTGGTGGCGATCTTGTCGGAACTGCTGGGACTTGGGCAGGTCAGTGTGAATGACAACTTCTTCTTTCTGGGTGGCCACTCATTGCTGGGCACGCAGTTGATCGCTCGCACTCGCGATGCCTTTGGGGTTGAGCTTCCGCTGCGCACGGTCTTCGATTTCCCGACTGCGGCGGAGATTTCCACTGTGATCGACGAGATGCTACGCGGGGAAAGCATGAGCGCGGATTGAATCCTATGTCCTTGCCCGTAACAGCTGACTCGCACAAGGAAGCCAAGAAGCCGGGATCGGTGTTGAGCCTTTATCAATTGCTCGATCCCGAGGTGCTCGCGGATCCGTATCCGTTGTATCGGCGGCTTCGAACTGAGGATCCGGTGCACTGGGACCCGTTTCTCCACGCGTGGGTGGTGACTCGTTACACCGACGTGATCCATGTGTTGCAAAATTTCTCTGCCTCGCGTACCCCCACGCCCGAACAGCTGAGCGCCATGGGGTTGGAGCGGATGATTCCCATTGCGCAACTCATGGTGAGACTCATGCTGTTCATGGAGGGAGCGGGGCACACTCGTCTGCGGGGGCTGTGCTCGCAGGCATTCACTCCGGCGCGGGTCGAAGCCCTGCGCGTGCACATTCAAGACATCGCCAACCGCTTGTTGGACGAGGTACTGCCGAGCGGCGAGATGGAACTGATCTCGGATTTCGCGGCGCCGCTGCCCGCGATTGTCACTGCGGAACTTCTGGGTGTGCCCACATCGGATCACCGCCAGCTCAAGCAATGGTCAGCCGATCTGGCGGAGATGCTGGGCAACTTCCAGCACAATCCTGACCGCTCCGAGCGCGTGCTCAACACGGCCGCTGCGATGACCGCTTACTTTCGCGATGCCATCCGCGAGCAGCGCGTGTGTCCCAGGGAAGGCCTGCTTCACGCTCTTCTGATCGCGGAAGTCGGAGGAGACCGCCTGAGCGACGAAGAAGTAATCGCCAGCATTATCGTGACCATGGTCGGCGGGCAGGAAACGACCATGAATCTGATCGGCAACGGGATGCTGAGCTTGCTGCGAAATCCGGATGTGGCGGCCGATCTGCGGAATGATTTTTCGCTGATTCCGTCGGCGGTCGAGGAGTTGTTGCGGTATGAGAGCCCGAGCCAGCATACCGCGCGCCTGGCGCATGACGATATCGAACTGGGTGGAAAGCTGATCCGCAAACGCCAGGCCGTGTATGCGGTCATGGGCGCCGCGAACCGCGATCCGGAGCGCTTTCCCGATCCTGACCGCATCGACATTCGCCGCAAAGACAATCGTCACGTGGCTTTTGGGTTCGGCGCTCACTATTGTTTTGGAGCGCCGCTGGCGCGCCTGGAAGGTCAGGTGGCCTTTGCCACGCTTTTGCGCCGGCTTCCGAATCCTCAACTGAAACCCGGTCCGATTTCCTGGCGCGACAATCTGGGGCTTCGAGGTCTGAACGCCCTCCCGCTTTCTTTCTCGAAGCCGGCCAACTAGTCTCCGACCGTTTTTCAGCAGC
>Ga0310038_10002190_pt1 | contig 14417 bp, 10 predicted proteins | sample Sb_taG_6_FD_200461 | JGI IMG/M metagenome (GOLD analysis project Ga0310038, IMG submission 200461) | Peat soil microbial communities from Weissenstadt, Germany - Sb_50d_4_PS metaG (v2) (version 2) | ecosystem: Environmental > Terrestrial > Soil > Wetlands > Peat | place: Germany: Weissenstadt... | reverse complement strand
CGGAGATCATGATGCTCCGTCATGAAGTCGCTGTGCTGCGGCGGCAGGTCGCCCGCCCGAAGCCGGACTGGGCCGATCGGGCGATCCTGGCGGCGCTGGCCCGGCTGCTGCCAGCCGTGCTAGGTGCCAGCCGGCTGGTCAGCCCGGGCACGCTGCTGGCATGGCACCGTCGGCTGATCACCCGCAAGTGGACGTACCTGAACCGGCCCGGCCGCCCGCGGACCAGCCAGGACATCCGTGACCTGATATTGCGGCTGGCGCCGGAGAATCCGGCCTGGGGATACCGCAGGGTGCACGGTGAACTGCGCCGGCTCGGCCACCAGATCAGCGAAGCGACAGTGCGGCGGATCCTGCGCGCCCGGCGGCGGGCGCCGGCCCCGCGGAACGTGGACACTACCTGGCGGGCGTTCCTGCGCACTCAAGCTGATGGGCTGCTGGCGTGTGATTTCTTCCAGGTGGACACGATCTTCCTCAGGCGCCTGTGCGTGCTGGTTCGTCATGGAGGTGAAGACCCGGCCATCTGCGATCGGTACTGGGCGAGCATGCCGGCCATTACAACGGCCACCGCCCGCACCAGTCCCGCCAGCAACGACCACCCGACCACGACGGCCAAGCGAGCCCGCCGCTGGACCTACCGGTCCAGCGGCGGAAGGTGCTCGGCGGCATGATCAACGAGTACTTCCACGCGGCGTAGCTGATCTCATGAACACCAGGTCAGACGCCATACGACTAGTTTTGAAGCGGTACACGCACCGACGGCGTACATCCCGGTTTCAGGCCCGGTCCCCGGTCCAGGCGCCTGGTTCACCGCGCGTTTGAAAGGCGCGTCATCGCCGGCTGGCGCCGGCCTGGCGCACTGCCCCGGCGGCCTGCCGTGCCGCCACGAGGATCGGATCCCACACCGGCGCGAACGGCGGAGCGTACGCGAGGTCCAGGGCGGTCATCTCTTCGACCGTCATCCGGTTCCACAGCGCCGTCGCAGCCGTGTCGATCCGCTTGGCCGACCCCTCGCGGCCGACAATCTGCACTCCCAGCAGGCGACCACTGAGGCGTTCGGCGATCATCTTGACGGTCATCCGCTGGGTACCCGGGAAGTAGCCGGCCTTCGTAGTGGACCGCACGGTGACGGTCACGTATTCGAACCCGGCACGGGTGGCGTCGCGCTCGCGCAGCCCGGTCCGGGCGATCTCCAGATGACACACCTTGCTCACCGCCGTGCCGACCACCCCGGGAAACGAGGCGTAGGATCCGGCCAGATTGTGCCCGATGACCCGGCCCTGCTTGTTGGCGTGGGTGCCCAGCGGCACATGCTGGTACTGGCCCGAAACCAGGTTGAGGACCTCCACGCAGTCGCCGCCCGCCCAGACATGGTCGTGGCCCAGAACCTGCATCTGCACGTTCGTGCGCAGGCCGCCGTGATCGCCCAGCGGCAGGCCGGCACCGTGGGCGAGCGCGGTGTTCGGCCGAACCCCGAGGCCAAGGACGACCACGTCGGCCGGGATCGAGCCGTCGGCGGTCAGCACCGAGCGGATCCTGCGGTCGCCGTCGGCCTCGAATCCGGTGACGGCGGTGTCGGTGCGCACATCGATGCCGATGCCCTCCATAGCCCGGTGCACCGCCGCCCCCATGTCCGGGTCGAGCGTGGTCATCGGCTGCGCGGCCTGATCGACGACGGTGACGGCGACGCCGTGCCGCACCAGGGCCTCGGCCATCTCCACGCCGATGTAGCCCCCGCCGACCACCACAGCCCGCCGCGGCTGCGCGCGATCGAGGTCCGACAGGAGCGCCGCGCCGTCGTCGAGAGTCTCCACCCCGAACACGCCGGCGGCGTCCACGCCCGGCAGCGGCGGTCGCACCGGGACCGCGCCGGTCGCGATGACGAGAGAGTCGAAGCCTTCCCGGAACGATCGCCCGGCGGCAAGGTCATGAGCTGTCACCCGCCCGGCCGCGAGGTCGATCTCCTCCACCTCGGTTCGCATCCGAAGGTCGATGCCGTTGCGCCGGTGCGCGTCCGGCGAACGGGCGATCAGACGCTCCGGCCCGTCGACATCGCCGGCCACCCAGTACGGGATGCCGCAGGCAGAGTAGGAACTGTACGTTCCGCGCTCGAACGCGACGATCTCGACCGCATCACCCGCGATCCGCTTGGCCTGCGAGGCCGCGCTCATCCCGGCCGCGTCCGCCCCGATGACGACGATCCGCCCGGTCATGGCATAAGTACACCCCACTGCCTGGGCCGCTCCGTCGCGTGCGCCGCCACCGGTCAGGCCGCCCCGGTGGTGGTGCGGATCTCGGTTCCCGCCCGGACCGCCCTGGTGACCGGGGTCTTCTCCGCGATCTCGGCCAGCTTCGCGCGCTGGTCGTCGTAGACGCCGTGCAGGGTGATCAGCCGGTCGATCCACCGTGTGTTCCGGTCTTTGACGACGTAGGTCAGCTCGACATCCACGCCAGCCAGCGGCCAGCTCTGATGTTCGGCGTACATTCGCAGCGTGATCGCGGTGCAGGCACCGAGCCCGGACAGCAGCAGGCCGAACGGAGCCGGACCGGTGTCGGCACCGCCGTGGTCGACCGGTTCGTCGCCGCGCAGCGCATGGCCCCCCGTGTTGATGCGCACGCCGTACGGCGTTTCCTCACTTGCCACTGTGGCGGTGGCGATGGTGTGGTCACGGTCGTCGCTCATCACGCCATCCTTAATCTGTGCGCGTCCGCTGCGCCGCCGCGGAGCATGCCGGGCCTTCAGCCCATCCTCGCCTGTATTCTGCTCTTCGTCATCAGGCTCGCGGTGCATCTGGGATGCTTGCTTGTCGCCGACCGGAAGTCCGGGCCGGTTGGCTCCTCGCCGTCGGCCGGTGGATGCCACTCGGTAGCCAGCCACAGTTCCCGCGCGATGACCTGAGCGTGACGCTCCTGGTAGGCGGCGAGCTCACGGCCGACCGGAGTGCCGGCCCCTGCCTCCGCGCGCAGTACCTCCCAGGAGGAGACGTGCTGCACGCTGAACTTTGCGGCCAGTTGCTCGCCCTGCGTTCCCTTGCCGCCGCCAGGGGCGGCGATCAGAGGAATAGCTGCGCGAGCCCTTTTGCGTCAAGGGGACTGCGGCCGCGCCGCCAACATCACCGGCACCAACTACGTGATCGACGGCGGCCTGATCAAGACAAGCCAAGCCCCAGGCAGCCGACACTCAACCCCCGCGGCCAGGGCGACCCGGCGGCCGTCGCGGTAATGCTGCGCAGGTTTGCCTGTGGACCATTGCCTCCTCGCGGCCGGTGCGATCATCGTTGCACTCTGCGGAGAGTTGCGACCGCGTCCCGGGGCAAGGCCCAGCTCGGTATCGGCGGCGGGTCGGCCAGGGTACCGGCCAACCTGGCGGGGAAGCCGTCCAGGATGGACCGGTCACCGAAACGGTCGCGCTGCTTGACGCAGGCACCGGCGCGGACCACCGACTCGGCCCCGACCACGCTGCCGTCGCACACGATCGCGCCCGGCTCGACGACACTGCCGCGGCCGATGTGGCAGCCGTGGATCATCGCGCCCGGTCCGATCACCGCGTCGTCGTCGATGATCAGCTCGTTGTCGGGCAGCAGGTGCAGCACCGTGTTCTCCAGGATCTGCACCCGGGAGCCGATGCGGACCGGGCCGTGGGAGTCCCCGATGATCTTCACGCCGGCGCCGATCAGTGAGCCTTCGCCGATGACCACGTCGCCGGTGATCTCCGCCGAGTCGAACAGCACCGTGCCGGCACCGATCGACGGGGTCTTGTCGCGGTAGGCGTACAGGGTTCCCATGCGTTCTCCGGCTTGCAGCGGCCCGGACACGATCGTGCCCGGGTAGTCGGTCAGGTTGGTCTGATGCTGACGTAGCACCGCCAGCCGCTCCCGGTCGGCGTCGGTGGCCGACCGGATCACATGCGGCGGGCGCCCGACCAGGACAGAACCGGCCGGGATGACGGCACCCGGCGGGACCAGCGTGCCCTCGCCCAGGATGCACCCGCTGCCGAGACGCGAGCCGAGCATGAGGATCGCGCCGTTGCCGATCTCGCACAAGTCACCGACCGTCGCCCCGACGATGGCGGCGCGGTGGCCGAAGACGGTGCGCTGGCCCACCCGGACCGGATGAGCGGGGGTGCCGATCACCACCCCGTTCTCCAGGATGGCCGAGTGGTTGCCGATGCTCACCGCTCCGCCATGCGAGCGCACCACCAGGCCCTGCGCCAGGATGGCGCCGGCACCGACGTGGACCTCACCGAGGATCACCGCGGATCGGGCGATCTCAGGCTGGGGCTGGTCAACGAGAAGGTGATTGAAACTCACGCGCCCTTACCGTCCTCCTGGCCATTCGGGCATCCAGCCGACCGGTACCGACTCTACGCGCGCACAACCCGCGCCGGGGCCTCGCTGGAGCTCCCGGCGTTCTCCGCGCTGGATGAGCTGGCCGCCACCATCCGCGCTGAGGTCAACGCCGGGATCTTGCGGGTATCGTCTCCCGGGTGGGCACGGAGCCACGGCAGCGGATGCGCGGGCTGCTGACGACGGCGGGGCTAGATGGCAGGTCGATGTTCAGCCGGCTGAAGAAACCGGCCCAGGGCCACCTGGTTCCGCTTCAAGGCCCAGGCCGGGTACCTGGACCAGGTCGACGAGCTGGGGGACACCGCGGCGTGGCTGGAGGGGGTCGCGCCGGGCAAGGTCGCTGACTTCGCGCCGATGTTGCCCACCCGGCCATCGCGGCCGTATATGCCGGATGACTGCGGCTGCCCGGGTCGTTGTCGCCCGGCACCTCGACAAGGCGATCCGGCCGCGTTACGTTGCCGTCAATAGCCCCGGACGGGAGGGCGTGGTCATGACGACAACAGTCACCGCGCTGGCGCAGGATATCGGGCTCGCCCGTGAGACCGATTACTTCTTGATGAAAGACCAGCTGACCGAGGATGAGCTGGGGCTGCTCTACCGGGTGCGGCAGTTCGCCGAAGCCGAGGTGCTGCCGGTCGTCAACCTGTACTGGGAGCGGGGCGAGTTCCCATTCGAGCTGGTACCCAAGCTCGGCGCGCTGAATATCGTCGGCGACACCATGGCGGGCTACGGCACGACGCCGATGTCGGCCGTCGGCGCGGGCTTGCTGACTTATGAGCTCAGCCGTGTTGACGGCAGCATCGCGACGTTCTTTGGCGTGCACGTCGGGCTGGCGATGCAGTCGGTCTACCTGCTTGGCTCGGAGGAGCAGAGGCAGCGCTGGCTGCCGCCGATGGCCAGGCTGGAGAAGATCGGGGCGTTCGCGCTCACCGAGCCCGATCACGGGTCCGACGCGGTCATCCTGGAGGCCACGGCCCGGCGCGACGGTAGCGAGTGGGTGATCAACGGCCGTAAGCGCTGGCCCGGCAACGCCGTGTGGTGCGACGTGATCGTGGTCTTCGCCCGTGACACGGACGACGGGCAGGTCAAGGCGTTCGTCGTGGAGAAGGACAACCCCGGCTACGCCGCGTCCAAGATCGAGGGCAAGGTTTCGCTGCGGATGGTGCAGAACGCGGACATCACCCTTACCAACTGCCGCGTCTCCGAAGATGCCCGGCTGCAGAACTGCAACTCGTTCGCCGACGTCGCCAAGGTGCTCAAGGGCACCCGCAACACGGTTGCCTGGGCATCGGCCGGACACGGGGTCGCCGCCTACGACATCGCCCTGAACTACGCCCAGCGGCGGACCCAGTTCGGCCGGCCGATCGCGAAGAACCAGATGATCCAGTCGATGCTCGTCGAGATGCTCGGCGAGGTCACCGCCATGCAGCTGTACTGCATCCGCCTCGGGCGGCTGATCGACGACGGCAAGATGAACGACACGAGGGCCGCCCTGGCCAAGTACTTCTGCTCGGTCAAGGCCCTTCATGTGTGCCGCCTGGCCCGCGACATCCTCGGCGGTAACGGGATCCTGCTGGATTTCCACGTGATGCGCCACCTGTGCGACACCGAGTCGCTCGTCACCTACGAGGGCACCGCGGAGATCCAGGCGCTCATCGTCGGCCGCGACATCACCGGGCAGGGCGCCTTCACCTGATGCGATCCGCATCAGGCGTAGCCACGGGCCGGCTCGGGCAGCGTGCGCAGCGCCTCCAGAGCGATGAATAGTTCCGCTGACGATCTGGGGGTCCTGCAGCGAGCGGCCGGTCTGACGCTCGATGCGGCGCAGCCGGCCGCGCACCGTGTTGGGGTGGCAGTACAGGTGCTTTCCTGCCTAGATCGCGGAGCCCTGGAACGCGAAGAACGCGGCGAGGGTGTTCAGGAGCATCTCCCGCTCGTCCGGGTTGGCTTCGCGCCCGGCGGGAGTGCCGGGGAGGGCCTCAGCGCGTAGCACCTCCCCGGAGGAGAGGTGCTGTTCGCCGAACTGCGAGGCCAGCCGCTCGCCCTGCGTTCCCTTGCCGCCACCAGGAGCGGCGACCATCAGCAGCCTCACTGTGCCTCCCAGGCGGATACGGGAACCTTATCGCGCGAACGCCCGGGGCTACCTCATCGTCACGGGCAGTGCCATCTGGCCGTCCGTGTTCCCTGGTACCAAGGTTCACCGCGAATGTTGTCCGGCGGTGCATCTATCTCCGCTTGTGCGCGGCTATCTCCGCTTGTGCGCGGCGGCCAACGGGGATCGTGTTCCTCGTGCGTTGCGCACGGTGGCCGCTAGCCGGCCGGCGTCTACATTCGAGGTCGGTGCGGCCGAGGAGGAACCATGGCGCCAGGCCTTGTAGGGCGCTACCTGCTTGGATCTACCAGACGGAGATCCCGGCCGGATTGCCTGCCAGCATCACAGGGAGGAGACTCGACCTGGGGGCGCACGAGCGCACCGCAGAAAGCACGGCCGGCGACGGCGTCGCAGCCGCTGTCACCGGGGTCTGCAACCGGTGTATCCGCCACGCGGCCCGATATAGGCAAGGCTCGGCCGCCCGCCGGGGCGCAAGAGCGCTGGAGGGGATGACAATGGCGAACCTCGCATCCAACCTCGTGGAAACGGCCAGCGGCCTGGGCGATAGCGTCGCGCTGCGGGTCGGTCCGGCCGCCACGACATACGCCGAGCTCGATCGGGCGAGTTCGCGAGTCGCCGGGATGCTTCGCGAACGCGGCCTGAAGCCCGGCGACCCGGTGGGTGTCATGCTGCCGAACGTCGCCGAGTTCGCCGTTATCTACTATGGCGTGCTCCGCGCCGGCTGCGCTGTCGTCCCCATGAATCCGCTGCTCAAGGCGCGGGAAGATCACGCCATGGCAGAACTGCTACCGGAGCATAAGGCTGCTCGGCGGCAAGAGCCGGTTCATCCTGTCTACCAGCGGTCACATCGCCGCGCTGGTGAATCCGCCAGGTAATCAAAAAGCTCGCTACCAGATCAACGAGAGCACTCCCGCCGACCCGGAGGACTGGCTGAAAACCGCCGGGACTGAGCAGGGCAGCTGGTGGCCCGACCTGCTGGCGTGGCTTGGCGAGCGGTGCGGCGCGGATAAGCCGGCCCCGGAAGAACTCGGCGGCGGCGGACTGCGGCCGATCGTCGACGCGCCGGGCACTTACGTCTTGGACACCTGACCGGGAGACGCCATGTATGAGGACATCGGCCGCTCGCTCAGCACCGACTACTTCCTGATCGCTGACCAGCTGACCCGCGAGGAGCTGAGCTACCTGCAGCGCACCCGCGACTTTGTCGAGGTATTGCCGGTCATCAACGGCACTGGGAGCGGGCGGAGTTCCCGTGGCCGGTGGTGGAGAAGCTCGCCAAGCTCGGGATCGTGGGCTACGGCATCCATGGCTCGTGCACATGGAGCCCAACCGGGGCGACGGCAGCCTGGGCACGTTCGTGGGCGTGCATGCCGGGCGGGTGCTCGCAGGCACCCGCAACGCGGTGGCGTGGGCCGCACTCGGGCACGCAACAGCGGCGTACGAGGCCCGCCGGCGCACCCAGTCGGCAAGCCCCTGGTGAGCTTCCAGATCGTGCAGGACAGGCTGGGACTGACCCCAGCCGCGGATGTTCCCGGGCTCAGGGCGTGTGTCTGACGATCGCTCGTGCCTGGTGCTGACCTGCTGTCGGCGGTGCACAGCGCGAGAAGAGGAAAAAAATCATGCCCGCACCACAGTCCCGTTACCGGCAGCCCAAGCAGCTGGACGCCGCAGGCTTCCAGCCGGAGATCAGCTCGTTCCGCCTGCACCTGGCCGCCGAGGGCAAGGCCGCCAAGACGGTCCGGACCTGCACCGAGGCGGTGGCCTGGTTCGCCGCCGCCCACCTGCGCCGGGAGACCGACCTCACCAGCTGGGAAGAGGTCGGCAAGCAGGACATCCAGCGGTGGATTGTCCGGCTGCTGGACTGGTACAGCAGCGCGTACGCCAGCAACCAGTACCGCGCCCTCCAGCAGTTCTTCAAGTGGCTGGCCGCCGAGGAAGAGATTCTCGACCCCATGGCCGGGCTGAAGCCGCCCGGCGTCCCCGACAAGCCCGTCCCGGTCTTCGCCGCAGGGGACCTGCCACGGCTGGAGCGCGCCCGCGCGTTCGCGGAGCGCCGCGACGCCGCCCTGATCGCCGTGTTCCGGGCGACCGGGATCCGCCTCTCGGAGCTGGCCGGAATCCGGTACGACGCTGACGACCCGGGGCGCAGCGACGTGGACCTATGGCACCGGGAGATCACCGTGCAGGGCAAGGGCCGCAAGACCCGGACCGTCAAGATCAGCTTCGACGCCGCCCGCAGCCTCGACCGGTACCCCCGCGTCCGCGCCAGGCACACCCAGGCGTACCGACCGCAGCTGTGGCTCGGGGTCAGCAACCGGGGGCCCATGACAGCCAGCGGGATCTACCAGGTCATCGCCCGCCGCGGCCGCCAGTGCGGCATCAACGTGTACCCGCACCGGTTCCGCCACCACTTCAGCCACACCTGGCTCGACCGGGGCGGCGCCGAGGGCGACCTCATGGAGCTCAACGGCTGGACCTCCCCGCAGATGCTCCGCCGCTACGGCGCCAGCGCCCGCAGCGCCCGGGCACGCCGCAGCTACGACCGCATCATGGAGGACACGCCCTAACCTGAGCCCGCCAGGGCCGTCGCTTCAGGGATGCCTGCCACGCCAATGCATCACACCCGGGCAAAATATCCACCTTAGGACGTCCTGGCGGACGGCCAAGACGGGTCGTCCAAGTCGCGAGAACGGATGTTCTGTCACCTCGCGCCGATCCGCATCCCTGCTCAAGATCGCTGCCCTGCAGCCCCGTCAACCTCATCTGCCGATGTGAGCGCATCGAGGAGCAGATACTTATGCGTTGGCCGGCATGGTGACTCATGATCATTCGGTAGTAGGTAGGGTCATTCTAGAGGCGACCGCACAGGTACAGATAAGGCGGCGATGATGTGCTGTGAGGCTTGCGGCGGATCAGGCTCGTCGTCGGGGCTATTTCGGGCTTTGCCCATGTGGGACGGCCTCACGCCATCACCCCGCGTCGCGGCTGATCCTTCTGGCGCTCTAGCGATCCGGCGCTTATGGTCTCGGCCACGCCGGAGTACTGTCGGAACAGTAGCTGGCTGTTGTCTTGCCTCCATGGGCAGCGCTTGTGGCAGTTGATGCAGCGGCTCCAGTTGCGGGTGTCAGGATAACGGGACCGATTCAGGTCAGGATATGTGCGGCGGGCAGCCGGGGAGGCCGCGTGGATCCCAACTATGACGTATTTATGTCGTACGGTCACGGTGACGCCGCTTGGGTGGAAGTGCTGGCGGCCAACCTGACCCGTGAGGGCCTGTACGTATTCTTGGATAAGTGGGAAGTCATCGGTGGCGATCAGCTCGCGCGCCGGCTAGAGGGCGGCATAGGCAGGGCCCGGACGACCGTACTTGTTGTGAGCCCGTTGTCGATGTCGCGGCCTTGGGTTAATGAGGAGATCAATGCCGCAATAGCGCGCGCGGTGGCCGGGGAGCAGCGGCTGATTCCGGTTCTGCTTGGCGATGTCGATCTTCCCCCGTTCATTGCGGGCCGGGCATGGATTGACTTCCGGTACGTCGACAGCCCAGATGAGTACAAGCGCCGGTTCGGGGAACTGGTGCGGGCCATCCGTGGGTCGCCACCCGGCCAACGACCGGAACCCGGCGGCGAAATAGTGACACCTGACTTGCCTGCTCGACCCGAAGGCCCGCGCCTGGCTCGCCTGCGAATAACAGCGTCAGACGTGCGATTCAGCACCGCCGAGCGTGAGGAGCAGCCGTACCGGCATGGCGGGCTGGATCAACACACCAGCGAATTGATCCGGCAGGTCCGGCAGGCCAGGGCCGGCCTGAATGCCGGCTTCCGGCATGCTGGTGCTGCCGACGATGGAGATCCAGATGTCCTGCCTCTGGAAGATCTTGGCCGCGCGCTAGGGCAGATCTTCTTGGGCGACAGAATCAGCCAAGCGCTAGCCGCCGAGGCTATCTCGGCGCGGCACTCAAACAGTGCATTCCGGCTTGCCGTGGAGGTCGATGACCCAAGTCTGTCCGACCTGCCATGGGAGACCCTCACGTTGCCCGGGCAGGCGATGCCACTGGTGTTGCAGGACCGCATCGAACTGTACCGCTCCATTGCGAGGGCCGAACCCGTGCCCGCAATTAACATTCCAGGCCCGCTGCGCATCCTGGCCGTGATCTGCAGCCCGGAACGCGGCCGCGGTGAGCTCTTGGACTATGAAGCAGAGCTGGCACGGATCCTCGATATCGTCAATCCCACGCGCCGCAACCAGAGCGCCTATATCCGGGTCCTGAACTGGGGCAGCCCAAGCAGAGTTCGCGCGGCGCTGCTGGAGGAACGTTTTCATATCCTCCATATCTCGTGCCACGCGGAGCCTGGAGTGCTGATCATGGAGGATGATGGCGGCGAGGAGGACCGGGTGGACGCGGCCCGTTTCGCTCGCGACGTGCTTGTCGCCGACCGAGGCATTCCCCTGATCGTGCTTGCAGGCTGCTCGACAGCCGTTTCCATGCCGCAAGGCCATGACCGAGACGCGCTGGTAAACGAACCGGCATATGCAGGACTGGCCCGTGAACTGCTTCATCGTGGCGTTCCGGCAGTGATCGCGATGACAGCCCCGGTGACGGACCGGTACGCCATCGCAATCGGGGGTCGTTTGTACCGTGAGCTGGCCGCACGTGCCTCCCCACAGCCGCTGGCGGCTCTATCGGAAGCGAGGCGCCAGCAAGAAGACGAGCGGCGCGTTGAAGCCGGCCGGGGCGGCATCGTGGTGCCGGCTGAGTGGTCAACGCCGACGTTGTTCCTTGCGGGACCTTCACTGCCGATGTTTCATGCCGAGGACGGCTATGAAGAAATCTATGAACGGATAGGCGGAAGTGACGGCCTGGATCTTCCGGCCAGGCGAATTGGCGAATTCGTCGGCAGGCGGGCTGAATTGCGCCAGCTGCTCCGCACCTTGCGGCAGGATTGTCCTGGCGTGATTCTGCACGGCATCGGCGGCGTCGGCAAGAGTAGTCTCACAGCGCAACTCATAGACGACCTCGGCCGCAGAACCGGCCTGATCGTCTGCCTCACCGGGCCGACGTCCCCGCATGCCGTCCTCCAGGCTTTGCGGATTCAGCTGCTCTCCCATTGCCTTGAGCGTGGCCTCGGTGAAGGGAATCCCATCCGGCGCATAGCGGCCGCACTGCGAGACCCCAGCCAAGGGTGGCAGGAAATGCTCTCGCTCCTGGCTGGCACCCTCTTCCCCCGGCTGCCGGTCCTGCTCATCCTGGACAATTTCGAGGACAACCTCGTGGCCGACGGCCAAGGGTCTGAGTACCGGGTCAGGGACGAGGAGCTGGCCAGCTTCATCGCCGCCTGGCTGCGGTCGTCGCCGCTCGTCCGCCTCCTAGTCACCAGCCGGTATCCGTTCCAATTGCCTGGGGGGATGGAACGACGCATGACCTTTCATCACCTCGGGCCCCTGTCTGAGGCGGAGACGCGGAAGATGTTCTGGCGCCTTCCGGCGCTGGATGCTCTCAGTCCTGAGGATCAAAAGCGCGCCTACACCGACGTCGGCGGTCACCCGCGGACGCTGGAGTACCTCGACGCCCTGCTGCGGGGCGGCTCCGCGCGGTTCCATGACGTCGCAGAACGCGTGGAGGACCTCCTCCGGAGAAGGAGCATCGACCAGCCGGGACTCTGGCTGCGAGGAATGCGCGACGACCTGGACCGCGCGCTTGCCGAAGCCGTGACCCTCGCGGCGGACGACGTTCTCCTGAAGGCATTGCTGGAGCGTGTGGACAGTATTCCACTCGCCCGAGCCATGCTCGACGGCGTCTCCGTCTACCGCCGCCCGGTCGAGTATGCAGGTGTCGCCTGGATGGTCTCCGAGAACGAAAGCTCAGCGGAAGCGCCGCACAGTACTCCATTTGACGCGCCGGAGGACACCCGCCAGGTTCTGAACGCTCTTCTCGCTTTCGGTTTGATTACCCCGGTCAAATCGCCACTGCGAGAAGATGAGGATCAGGACTGTTATGTCGTCCATCGCTGGACCGCATCGCGACTGGGAAAGCTAATACCCGCGACCGCTCTGGCACAAGCTCACGCCAAGGCGGCTTCCTATTTGAGTCGGCGGGTCCAGACGCCGCAGGACGCAATGCAGGACATACTTACGCTAATCGAAGCGCGTTATCACTACAGCCGGGCCGGGCAGGTCCGGCATATACCCCGGATCACCGGCGCGATCTGCGATCAGCTAGAAAGGTGGGGCGCCTGGGATTGGGTCGAGCAACTATGTTCGGAAACCCTCGAGGAACCGGGCCTTGAACCTCTTTCGAGGGGCGCGTTTCTCCTCAGGATGGGCGCCATTGCGCGCAATCGAGGCGACTACCGGAGAGCTGAGGAGCTTATTCTCGAGGCCATTCGCCTGACTGAGCAAGACGGGAACCCCATATCACGAGCCCAGGCAGACCATGAGATGGGGCTAACGGCGCTGGATCAAGGAAAGTACGAGAGCGCAGAGCAGTGGCTCCGAAAATCCATGACCCTGAATCTAGAGGCTGACAATCCGTATGGCATCGGCGCAGACTACGGTTCGCTCGGATCGCTCGCCACTGACCGCGGGGATTACAAGGGCGCTGAGGAATGGTATCGGATGGCCGTGGCGGCCGACGAGGCCGTGGACAACATGTATGGAGTATCGGCAAGCTACCACAATCTTAGCGGCCTGGCGATCGTTCGCGGCAGCTACCAAGAAGCGGAGGATCTGGAACGGCGGTCACTTGCCATCAATCAGCAGATGAATGATCCGAAAGGAATCGCAGCAAACCATCACAACCTCGGCCGGATCGCCTTTCAGCGCGAAGACTACGCCGAAGCCGAGCGTAGCTACCAGCAGGAACTCAACATAAGCGAGCAGTTCGGAATCTGGGAATCAGTCGTTACAGCATGGTATCACCTTAGTAATGTGGCTCTGAAACGGCATGATCTGGACTGGGCCAAGGAATGTGCGAATAGAGCGCTGTCACTATTCCAGGAGAAGGGCCACAAGGAACATATCTCCAGATCTCATCATCAACTGGGTATTATCGCGCAGGAACGAGGAGATCTCGCTGAGGCTGAAAGCCATTATCGCATTTCGCTTGACATCAAGCAGGAAGCTGATGACCGGGCAGGCATTGCTAGCACATGTCATCAGCTTGGCGAGGTCGCATATAAACAAGAGCGTTACGAGGATGCCGAACGATGGTATCGCCAGGCGATGGCTTTGAATCAGGAGCTGGGGCGGCCCGGTGATCTTATCGGAAACTACCACATGCTCGGGCTGCTCGCGGCCCGGCGCGCTGATATTCGCCTAGCAGAGAATTTCTTCCAGCGGTCACTCGCTCTTAGCGCGGAGCTTGGCAGCAAGAGCATGCTGGCACTTACGTCATTCTGCCTTGGTGAGCTCCTGGCAGGGACGGCCCGCCCCGCGGAAGCGGTGCGCTGGATCCTTCAGAGCATGGTCATCCATCAGGAGACAAGGTCGGATGACATAAGAGGGGATATTTTGCTACTTTATGTCGTCCGCAGCGCTCTCGGTGATCAGAAGTTTGCCGATATATTGCGTGACTATCTTGGTCCAGCGAGTGTGACTGTTATTTTGACAATGACCTCCGCGGGCCGACCGGAATAGAGTTAAACTCATCCCCTTTTATGCGATCTAAGTATGTGCTGACAAAATTGCACGCAGCTTGCAGGGCCCGCCCAGGCGCCAGTGACGCAAGCTGAAAACATACTCGGTGTCTCCAGCTCCTCCGCCGCGGGCAGTAATTGAGTAGCAGTGCCATGGTCGGCTAGTGAGATCAAGAAGTCAGTTTGTGGTTACCAACGAACTTACTCACATGCCGCATAGCGGGCTTGGACTGGCGGCCAGGCCGGGTCTACTTCCTGACGCTTCTTGAACCCCTCGCGGGGACAACCGGACTCTGGCCCTTACCGCCAGGTCGGCCAGTCTCTGTCACC
>Ga0310038_10002189_pt1 | contig 14420 bp, 13 predicted proteins | sample Sb_taG_6_FD_200461 | JGI IMG/M metagenome (GOLD analysis project Ga0310038, IMG submission 200461) | Peat soil microbial communities from Weissenstadt, Germany - Sb_50d_4_PS metaG (v2) (version 2) | ecosystem: Environmental > Terrestrial > Soil > Wetlands > Peat | place: Germany: Weissenstadt... | reverse complement strand
GCATGGGCTTGCCCAAGGGGTGTGCGATGCTGCTGGCTCCTGCCGGCAATTTCGAGGCGGCCAAGCAGGCGTTTCAGGCGGGCGCGGACGCGGTGTACGTGGGGTTAAGTGGTTGGAGCCGTGGCGGCGCGCGAGGTGAATTTGACCGTGAGCAGTTGCGACTGTGCATCGAGCTAGCTCACGCCCTCGGGAAAAAGGTACAGCTTGCGGCAAACATCATACCCAAGCCGCGGGAGCGCCAACAACTGCTGCACCAACTGGCCGAATTGGCGGACTGGGGACTGCATGCGGTGATCCTGAACGACGTCGGGTTTCTGCGCGAAGTCAGGCGGAAGCTGCCGGAATTGGCCATCACCGCCAGCATCGGCTGCGGTGCGCTGAACACGAGCGACGCCCTCTTCTACCAGGACCTGGGCGCGACTGCTGTCGTGCTGCCGGGGTACGTTGAGCCGCAGGAAATCGCGGCTGTGAAGGCGAAGGCCTCGATCCAGGTCGAGATCATGCTGCACATAGTGCAGGAGTTCATTCAGCTCGGAAAGTGCTGGATGCCCAGCTACCTGAACTTCGCCGCGGCGGAGCAGGGCTACCGGTCGCAACGTTTAGGTGGCAGCGTAAAACGCGGCGGAGTGGGCAGTTGTTTCCGCATCTGCGAGCAGCCGTGGAGTCTGTTGCAAGATGGCGTGGAGGTGGACCGGCGGTTGTTTCCCAGTTGGCAGATTAGCCAAGTGGCGGAACTCGCGGCGTTCCTCGATGCGGGCGTGGACGTGATCAAGATCCAGGGCCGCAGCCTTCCGGCGGAGATGGTGCGTGCTATCATCGGGACGTACCGTTCGGCTGCGGATGCCTGGAAATGCGGTCAGAAGAGCGATCAGAAGGCCGATCAGAAGACCAATGGGAACCGGGCTGCACTGCCCGTGATGTGGACTGTACAAGGACGTTGAATGGGCCCCTTCGAACTGAATACGACGATCTCTAACCTGCGAAACCTGCGCGAATCTGATCTAAGTGCTTATGACGCGGTTTACCTGGGCAACATTTACTGCCGCATCTACGAGGAGAACTTCCTGGAGCGCCTGGACGACCTCGAAGAAGGCATCGCGCTGGTAAAGGGCCAGGGTCTAAGTGCCTACGTGACTTCGTACGCTGCGCCGCGTAACGACGTGCTGCCCAAGGTACAGAAAGCGTTGGAGACCGCAGCCGCGGCCGGCGCCGATGCGGTCGAGGTCCATAACCTCGGCGTGCTGCGCATGGTGCATGAGCAGTTTCCCGGCATGCCGGCGCACATCGGCGGATTTGCCAACGTGTACACCGATGCCGGAGCCGAGGTGTTGAAGGAGTACGGTGCGGTCCGCTTTACGCCGAACTACGAGATCAGCCTCGACGAAGTGGGAGCGATAACGAGCGGCGTCGGTATGCCAGCGGAGCTGGTGGTTCACGGCAAAATGCCGCTGGGCGTTTCCGATTACTGTTTCTTACTGGAATATGAGAAGAACTGGCCGGAGAAATGCCCGACGCTATGCCAAAAAAACTTGTTCCTCAAGCAGGGCGACTGGGCCATGCGGTCGGTGGGAAAGGGCGTGCTGAGCGGCAAGGACGTGTGCATGCTCGAGCATCTACCAGCACTCATCGCGGCCGGACACAATGTGTTCCGGATCGAGGCAGCCTATGAGACGCCCGAGTACCGTCTGAATATTGCCAAGATCTATCGCGCAGCGCTGGAGCGGGCCGCCGCCGGCGATTGGACGGAGGACGAGTCTGCGTGGAATACGATTCGCGAGCACACGGCTGTGGGTTTGTGCAACGGTTTTTATTTCGGCCGCACCGGCGCCGAGTATGTCGGCAAGCGCACGCAACCAGCCGTGGCCTGCTGAGTTCTTTGTTTTTGCGTTTTTCGAGGTGAGCGATGATTGAGCTATTAGCGCCTGCAGGAAACCTGGAAATGGTACAGGCGGCCGTGGAAAGCGGCGCCAATGCGATCTACGTGGGAGCGCGCGGCTGGAGCCGGCGGCGTGACGCCTACGAACTCTCCGACGAGAAATTGCATGAAGCCACGAGGATCGCGCACTCCGGGGGAGCCAAAATACGCGTTGCTATCAACACGAACATGCAGTCGTGCGAAATCCCCGCGCTGCTAAAGAAGATGGAGAAGTTCGTCGGTTGGGGTATCGACGGAGCGATCATGACCGACGTGGGCGCTATCGCGCAGGTGCACCGCCGTTTCCCTGATCTCGTTCTGCACGCCAGCATCGGCGCCAACATCCTGAACAACGAAGACGTGAAGTTCTATCGCTCGATCGGGGTCTCGCAAATAGTGGCCGACACCAAGCTCACGCTGGGGGAACTGACTTCGCGCAAGGCGGATGCGGATATCGATGTAGGCATCGAAATTCTGATTCATGCCAACAAGTGCTACACCTACCTGGGCAAGTGCTGGATGTCGCCGTATGTTCGGTTGGAGCGGACCGCCGACGATTTCGGCAAGGACCTGTTCCGCGGCAGCCCCAACCGCGGCGGCCTGGATTACCGCGTCTGCATGGAACAGTGGGAACTGCTCGACGACAAGGCGCTGCTGGAGCCGGTTATCACGCTCAAGAATGCCGCCTTCTTTTACCTGGACGATATCCCGGCGCTCATCGACCTGGGCGTCCACTGCCTGAAGATCCAGGGCCGTGAGTATCCCGTGCCCCTAGTGGCAAGCATCGTGCGTTTCTACCGCGAGTTGATTGACACATACGTCGCGAAACCCGCCGAGCAGCCTTTCGATCTTACGCCGTGGCGCTCGCGCCTGGAAGCCATCCAAGCGGAGCGCGACAGCAAGCGCAGCAACATGACTTTGGTGCTGTTGAACGAAGCGCGTCAACCGGTGCCGCACAGAGCCTAGGAGCCCGCGGTGAAACTCGAATTTCGAAATCCAGCGCCCGAAGGCGCGTTTATGCTAATGCACAGGGGGCATGCCTGAAGGCATGCCCTGATACGAATCTCACTTACACCACGGCTTGCTAGCCGTGGGGGCCATTTTCACTTGCTAACACGCCGTCCACTGCCTATAATCACCGGCGTCCGTTCCCAACCGTTGCTGTTCACCGGCGGTTTGCGGCCTTCATAGCTCAATCGAAAGGATATCCTGCCATGTTTGTTCGCGTTGTCGAAGTCAAGACGAAGCCCGGAAAAGCCAAAGAGGTTTGTGGCACACTGCATGAGAAGGTGCTGTCTACGTTGAAGGCGCAGGCAGGCTTTGTAGATGAGATCGTCCTCGTGTCGGATGCAGAAGGCATCCTGGCGCTCAGCTTCTGGAAAACGAAAGAGGACGCCGAACGTTACAGCCATGTGGATTACGCCAAGGTTAGCGAGTTGATCCAGCATCTGGTTCATAGCAAGCCCACAGTGCACGCCTTCGACGTGGAGACCTCGACCTGCCACAAGATCTCAAAGGGCGTAGCGGCTTGAGGAGGCAATTCCGCTGGCATCCTGAGTGACGTGGTGGCTGGTTCGAGGATGACCAAATCGCGCCGCCGACGGGCAGCTTTAGCGAAATTGGAAGACGCTGCGCCCTAAAATTAAGAGCGGGAGCGAATGGCCGCGATAAGTTCGGGGGCATGAGAACCATTTTTCCCATGCCCCTTCTGCACTTGGCTTCCGCAACCGTAGATGCTGGACCAGGCAGGATCGGCGTGACCGGATCCTGCGACCGCTCACGATACCAGACAAGACCCAGGCAAATCCTTGATCACCGACTGCCACGTCCATATCCAACCGTTCGAACTCATGCTGAACCCACCGGCCCTCGAGCTGATGAAAAAGCATCAGCCCGATTTCGATCGGGTATTGGAGTTTACCCGCTCCCCCAAAGCCTTTTTGAAATACATGGACAAGGTCGGGCTGGATCGTGCAGTGCTGATCAATGCGGCCGCGCCCGATGTCACCGGCTTCCCACCCGGACTCAACGCCATGGCCGCAAACTACGCCAAGGAGGATCCCCAGCGGCTGATCCCATGTGGCAGCTTGCATCCGCGGCACTCCCCCAACGCCGTGGCGGACATCGATGAGATAGTGCGGCTCGGTTTGCGGCTGATCAAGATTCATCCCCCGCATCAACTCTTCTACCCCAACGACTACCTCAGTGGTATGAAAGAGCTGGAGCTGTTGTATCGCGCAGCGCAGAGTAACGGCATCCCGGTTATGTTCCACACTGGCACATCAATCTTTCCCGGCGCGCGCAGCAAGTACGGGGACCCGATCCACGTCGATGATGTAGCGGTCGATTTTCCGGACTTGAAGATTGTGATTGCACATGGAGGCCGGCCTCTCTGGATGAACACTGCCTTTTTCCTGGTGCGACGCCATCCCAATGTTTATCTGGACATCAGCAGCATTCCGCCGTCGCACCTGCTCGAGTACTTTCCTCGCCTGGCAGAGATCGCCCACAAAACACTCTTCGGTAGCGACTGGCCCGGCCCAGGCGTGCGCGACATCAAGGAAGCGCTCGACTCTTTCCGGGCATTGCCGTTGCCGGCGGAGACCAAACGGCGCATTCTTGGGCAGACCGCGCTTACCATCTGGCCGTGCTGAGGGTAAGAAAAAACCCATCGAGCTAACCTCGATGAGATCAAAGGCCGGTCAGGAAAGTTGCGTGCTGTTTCTCCGCGGAACAGGCCAACGGGCTAAGAGCGGTTGGCTCGCGGCAACGGAAACAGGACCACGCTTTTCAGAATACGCCGTTGCTACGGCCCGGCTCGCTCCTGGCGGTTCCGGTTCCGGCGATCTTCTCCAATTCTGCGCGGTTCTGCACCCAGCAGCATGGATCGCTTCAGGTGCGCAAGATGCTTCTTTCGGAAGCTGGCGAGGGCGCGGCTCACCGCTTCGCGAGATGTACCGGTACCTGGGTGCGCTTGGCTGCAAGTTCACTGAGCAGCGCAACTGCCGCCAGAACCGCCGCCGTGTAGAACGCCATCTGATAGTTCTTGTACTTGTCAAACAGCACGCCGCCGATCCTGGGACCAATGATGCCAGCCACTCCCCACGCCGTGAACAACATTCCGTAGTTGAGGCCAGCGTTCTTGGTTCCCCAGAAATCCGCTGTGGTTGAAGCATTGACCGAGAGCTGTGTGCGGTAGCACCAGTACACGAGGAACACCACCGCGTACAGCGCCGCCACGTTGCCGCCCACCCTATAGAGCACTGGCATGGCGATCATCGAGATGGCGATCATCAATCGCAACACGTTCAACCGGCCTAGCGCGTCAGACATCCACCCTGACAGGATGCGGCCGGAGGCGTTGCCGACCGCCCCCACCACGAGTCCCATCGTTGCCAGCGCCGCGCTGGGAATGCCCACGCTCTTGGCGAAAGGCACCAGTTGACTGATAACCATCAAGCCAGCCGAGGTCCCTAGCGCATTGGCGATCCACATGAAGTAGGACGCTGGCGTGCGCAGCACTTCGCTCGGGCTGAACTCATGGGTCGTAGCCGCCGCCTTCGAGGCTGGCGCCGGCGTCCACCCACTCGGCTTGTATCCCGTGGGCGGATTCTTCAGCAGCAACGCTCCGACCACGGTCATGGACAGGAAAATCACACCCAGGATCATGAAGGTGGTGTGCACGCCATAAGCAGGGATGAGCTCCAGGTTAGCGAGCGGTCCGAAGATTGCCGACCCGCCGCCGTACCCGGCTACTGCCAGTCCCACCGCTAGACCGCGTTTATCAGGAAACCACTTGGCCATCACCGGTATAGGCGTGGCGTAGCCGAAACCGTTACCCAGCTCGCCGATCGCCCCGAAGCACGCATACAGGTAGTTCAGTCTGTGCGTGTAGGCGCACAAGAAAAAACCCAGGCTAGCCAGCACGCCGCCGGTCAAGGAAACTCAGAATGGCCCGAACTTGTCCTGTAGCCGTCCGGCCACGATAAAAGAAAGTGCGAAAATGACCACCGCGATGGTGAACACATTGGAAGTCTGTGCCCGCTTCCACCCGAACTCCTTCTCCAACGGGGCCACGAACACACTCCAGGCATACAACGTGCCCCAACGCAAGATTCATCGAGAGTCCGCCCGCCACCCGCCACCAGCGGTTTATGTGGGAGTCCGGCATTTCGGAAAGGTGGACCTTTGCAGTCGCTATCAGTCATCCTCAGTAAACCGATCTGGGGCTGCACGCAGCGGATTATTCAAAAGAACAGCCCCCATGCAGTGGCGCCGGTCACATTGATTGTGATGTTAAACGCGGTCTCCCTTTGCCCAACCTCAGTTTTGCCGCCCTCCGCGCGCCAGCACCGTTTTGCGGCGGCGGTTGGAGGCCTGCTAGTCACAGATGACCGTGACGTCGGTCACTGACAATACCCCCCCTGCGAAGGAAAATGCTGCCTGCTTTTTTGGGAACTCCCAAGGTTCTCCGGCCAAGAAACACCAGGCAGCATACGTCGCAAAAGCACCTGACCGCGACCCGCATTAGGAGGCCACACATGGCAGCACCTCAAGCCAAAGTTGCACCTTGGCCCGCCGTCCCCACCGCGAAACCCGAAGAGGTTTACGCGGGGCTGAGCGACCAGGCCAAGGCGTATCCACTTTTCCTGGAGTCAATCCTGCGCCAGGAACACAATTTCGAAAAACCGGAAGCGCTTTCCCGCGTTCGTGTGCTGGATTGCACCACCCGCATGACGATTGGCCACTGGTGCTCCTCGCAGCTGGCCGAACTGGGTGCCGAGGTCATCCAGGTCGAGCCTCCGGGGGGTGACCCGCTGCGCCAACTGACACCCTTTGGCCGGAAAGAGTACATGTTCGAGGACAAGGAGACGGGAGAGAGAGTTGGCGGACAGTTCCTGCACGAGATGCGCAACAAATCCTCCGTCACTCTGAACGTGGAGACCGAGGAAGGGCGGCGGATTTTTAAGGACTTGGTCGTCCATGCCGACGTCATCATCGAGAATGCACCGCCCGGTCAATGGGACGAGTGGGGTATCGGCTATCGCCAGCTCCGCCAGATCAATCCGCGGTTGATCTATTGCTGGGTTGGCCAACGCGGACAGTGGGGCCCGCTCAAGGACAAACCGGGAATGCTGGATCCAGTGGCCCAGGCAGCCTGCGGGTTTGTCCACGGCACCGGCGATCCCAAGGAGTTCGGAGGACAGCCAACCCGCTCCGCTCTATGGATGGCCGACCACGTGGGCGGGAGTTCAGCGGCCATGGGCATTCTGGCTGCTCTGCTGTATCGCGATGGCGTTTCTGGCGAAGGTCAGTTCGTCGAAGCTACGTCGGCCGAGGCGATCATCCGCATCCTCGATTACAGCTGGGCGTGGTACTCGATGGACGGCAGCATCCGTCCGCGCTACGGCAACTGGGACCTAGCCATCAACATTTACGCCGTGAACCCCTGCAAGGACGGCTACATGATGGTTGGAGGTGGCCATGACCGCCTCTGGTACCGCATCTGGCGAACGGTGGGTGACGAGTACCCCGCGGTGGAGGAAGACATCCTCGGCGACCCGCGCCTCCGGGAAGTCGCAGACCGTCTGGCCCACAACCAGCAGGTGAAGACCTACACCATGCTGGGCGAATGGCTCAAAGACAACCCTCGCAGTGACGCCGAGCGTAAGCTCTCCAAGCAGCAAGTGGCGTCTGGTGGCGTGCTGTATGTCAACGAGGTGGCGGAATACCCGCACTTCAAGTATCGCGGACACGTGGCCGAATACGAGTCGCCGCACTACGGGAAGATCCTCTATGGCACCACTCCTTACCTGCAGGAAAAGACTCCCGGACGGCTGAAATGGATGGGCCGCCCGACCGGCTACGACAACCAAGATGTATATCGGCGGCTACTCGGTTTTACGAGCGACGATTTCGCGCGACTGCAGAAGGCGCACGTCATTTGACGCAGGAGGAATGTGATGGCAACGCAACCCACTACCAAGGCACAGTCGTTTGAGGAGTATTGCCGAGAGACCTTCGATCCCAAGAAGCTATTTGGAAAACCCGAAGTGCTGAAGGGATGCAGGGTGCTGTCCTGTACCCAGTACATTTTGGGTCCCTCCGCCGCTGCCTATCTCGCCGAACTTGGCGCCGAAGTCATCAAGATCGAGGCGCCCCGGCGTGGCGAGGCCATGCGTCACACCACGCCGTTTAACGAGCCATTCCTCTATCCACTTTCCAAGTGGGTACCGGAACGCGGCACCGGACTGGGCTTTCTGGGCGCTAACCCGAACGAGTACTTCGTCTCGATCGACTTCCACCGCCCGGAAGGACAGGCGCTGGTCAAGAAACTGGCCGCCAAGTCCGACGTGTTCGTGGAGAATTACCGACCTGGCACCTTCGACCGCTGGGGTATTGGATACCGTCAGTTGAAAGAGATCAATCCCCGGCTCATTTATTGCTGGCTAGGTGGGTTCGGCGGCTGGGGTCCGGGACGCGTGCGCGCTTCCTACGACATTCTCGGTCAGTCGCAGGGCGGGAACTTTGGCATGACTGGCAAGCAGGAGTTCTTGGGCGGCGCGCCGGCGAAGTCCACCATCTGGCTCGCCGACTACTGGGGCGGCATGATGGGTGCCACGCAGGTCTTAGCGGCGCTGTACTGGCGGGATCATGTCTCGGGCCAGGGCACGTTTATCGAGTACTCGCAGGTGCACGGCGTCACGCGCCAACTGGAGTATGCCTTGCCGCTCTACGGCCGGCACGGTATCACCCGTGAGCGATGGGGCAATTGGGATACGCAGCTGTGCGTGCACGGCATCATCAAGTGCGGCAAGTCCTCGTACCCCGAGTCCGACAATCCCCAGGAGCAGGAAGAAGGTTACATCCTAATCAGCGCGTCCGAGGACAAGGACTTCGCCCGCCTGTGCAAGGCGATTGGCGAAATCACCCTGGCCACGAAGTACGCCAAGGTCGATATCCGCATCAAGCCCGAGAGCCAGATGGAAATTTATCCGGCTCTGGAGAAGTGGGCAGCGGATAAGACGAAGGAACAGGTAGCGGCGGTTATGGACACCAATAACATCCTGAATCAGCCGGTGTGGAACGCGAAAGAGGTTGCCAACCAGCCGCACTGGAACGAGCGCGGAGCCGTTCGCTGGCTGGATGATCCGACTTACGGTGAACTGCTGCACCAGGGGCCGGCGTACAAGATGTCGGCAACTCCACCACGCCTGAAGTGGGCGCTGAGGCCGGTAGGCGCCGACAACGAGCGCATCCTAGGCGAGTTGGCCGGGTTGACGCCCGAGGATATCAAGCGGCTCGAAGACCAAGAATGTATTTGACGGAGATGAACTATGCTGCTTACATGCCCGAAGTGTAAGACCAAGAATTTCCTTGATCCTTATCCTTTCTGGAATTTCAAGGGCACGACCAAGTGCGCCGGGTGCAGTGCCATTTGGCGCATTGAAACCTCAGGAGGAGCGTGCGTGGCTGGGCCCGAGGAAGCTCAAGGCACTCCGGACCTGTTGCCCGGCTTCGCGGAGAGGCAGGACTATTCGCCCCTCTTCGGTCCGGGCCTGACCCGGTCGGCGCCGCGGGCCCGTAAGGATACGGTCTGCAAACCAATCCCAATGGAACGTAACGTGCGAGGCAAGGTCATCAGCGGTCATCCGCTGAAGAAGGAAGACCTTGTAGGCAGCAAACCGAAATTCATCGTTGCCGGATCTCGGTGAAGGGAACTGGAGGCAATAATGGCTAATTACAACAGTGAATGCCTATGCGTCCGCTGCAAGCATCTGCGCGGGGCACTGGATCCCAACATTCAAAAGGCCTACCTCGGCAAGTGTGTAAAGCGCGAATGGCCGTTCACATTGTCGATCACACTGCAAGGTTGGACGGAGTGCGACGTCTTCGAGGACAGCGGCCAGACGTATGTGCCACCCCAGCCGGTGGCCGCCAAGGCCGCAGTCGCAGCCAGCGTCGGTGCCGCTGCCAAGCGAGTGGAGTTCTATTACAGCTCCACCCAGAAGCCCGGCGAGACGTTCCCGTGCGACACCAAGCGAGCCCTCGACTTGGTGAAGCAGTTACAAGCTACAGGTGTGAATTGCAAAACGATTGACGTGGCCGAAGTCAAAGACCGCTTCCCCATCTATCACAAATCGGTCAGCGGGCCAGATGCGAGTGTGCGCCCGGTCTTCGGCTTCAAAGGCGCGCTGGTAGAGGACTTTGGAACCACTGTCCCCGCGCTGCTTGTATTCGAAGGCGGCCGCTATCCCGTATTGGCTTTCCCGCGAACCGATGCCCAGCGCGGTACGATCCGCGTGGAGCAGGCTCTGGAGGATCTGGTCGCTGAGACTGCCGCAATCCCGGTAGCCAAGTTAGTGGGATAAGGAGAATTCCAAGATGGCTGACTATCTGCCCCCACGCGAGTTGTGGCCGAAACGTGTCTACACCTTGCCGGAGTTCGCGACCTATGCTCAAAGGTTCAACCCTACGGAAGAACTGCTCGGCAAAGCCGTCGCTGCCGGTCGGGGTGAGCGCACCGCTGTGCTCTTCGAAGACCACCGGATTACCTACAATCAGCTCCTTACTCAAGCCAACAAGTTCGCCAACGCGCTACGCGACCTGGGAGTGAAGGAAGGCGACCGCATCATTCTACGCACACCTAACATACCGCCGGCCCTGGTCACCAACTTCGCGATCCTTAAGTTGGGAGCGGTCTGCACTCCTACGTCACCCCTGTTCTCGCGCCATGAGATCGCTCACGTGGCCAACGACTCGGAGGCGGTGGCGATCATCGTCAGCGCTGCGCTCCTGGGGGAAGTCGAGGCCGCGCGCGAGAACTTTCAGACTATCAAGCACATCATCGTCGTCGGGGGCGATGCCGCCGAAGTGAAGACCAAAGGATTCCTCGCCTACGGCGAGCTGTTGCAGTCCGGTAATCCAACTCTCGATCCAGTGCTCCGCAACCGCGAAGACGTGGGTCTGCTGCTGTACACTTCGGGCACAACTGGACGCCCCAAAGGGACCGTCCACTTCGTGGAGGAATTGTTGATCGTGCCCGACGGCTTCGGGAAGTATGGCTGGCGAGTCACGGAAAACGACGTTGTCGGCGGGTCCGCTCCCTTGGCGTTTGGGGCGGGCTACTCCAGTTATGCGACCATCCCCTTCCGCTTCGGCGCGGCCGCCTCGCTCATCGCCAAGTTCGAGCCGGAGAAGATGTTCGACACCATACAGAAGCATGGCATCTCGATCTTGACTCTGGCCCCCACCGCCTACCGCAAGATGCTGCAGGTGCCGGACGCGAAAAGCAAATTTGATCTGAGCAGCCTGCGCGTCTGTACGGGTGGTGGCGAGAGCCTGACTGCCCCAACCTATCACGCGTGGAAGGAGAAATTCGGTCATGAGATCTTCGAGGGGCTGGGCACGACGGAGATGATGTATGTCTTTGCCTCCAACGTGGTCAGCCGCAAAGCCAAGGCCGGTTCCTTCGGCCAGGCCGTACCTGGCTACGAACTGAAGGTCATCGACGAGGAGAATCAGGAAGCCAAGGCCGGCACGATCGGTCACTTTGTGGCGTGCGGACCCACGGGCACGATCTATTGGCGCGATCTCGACAAACAGCGCCATGCCATCACCCCGGAGGGCTGGAATCGAGCCGGTGACTTCGTATCTGTCGATGAGGATGGCTATTTCTGGTTCGTGTCGCGGGAGGACGACATCATCAAGAGTTCGGGTTACCGCATCGGACCGGAGGAAATTGAGGTCACCCTTGCCAGCCACCCTGCGGTTGCCGACGTGGGTGTCATCGGAGTGCCCGACGAAGTGCGCGGCCAAATTGCCAAAGCATTCGTGGTGCTGAAGCCTGGGCAAACTCTCAGCTCCGAAGAGTTGATCGCCTTCTGCAAGGGCAAGATTGCGACCTACAAGCTGCCTCGGGAAATCGTGATCGTAAACGAACTCCCGCGTACACCCACAGGAAAGCTGCTGCGCCGCGTGTTGAAGCAGAAAGAACCGGGGGCTCAGCAACCGGGCGCCCCGCTGAAGACTGGCACCGGTTAAAGATTAGGAAGCGCCTGGGTAAAACCGGCTCGAGCGCTTCCGTGCCCGGTGTCATGCCGCGAAAAGATTTGTCCGGCAGCCGCGGTTCCCGTGCGCGTGTCAGCCGCCCTTCGCTCTTCGCAAAGATTCTGTGGTCGTCCGCCTGGGAAATGAGGTAAAACTGTATCCGCGTTCGTTTTCCTGGAGTTCTCCATGAATGACTTCCCCGCTCACCAGTGGCTCTGCGAAAGCATTGTGGAACAGAGCTCGATCGCCATCATTGTTGGGGATCGGGAGGGCATTGTGCGGTTGTGGAATACCGGCGCGGAGACGATGTTCGGTTGGAGTGCCGAAGAAGCGCTCGGCAAGTCCATGGACATGATTATTCCCGAGAAGCACCGGCCGCGTCACTGGGAGGGCTACGACCAGGTCATGGGAACCGGGGTCACCAAGTACGGCCAGAGTGTGCTTGCCGTTCCGGCGCTAACCAAGGACGGCCGCCGAATCTCCGTCGAGTTCAACGTCGTGCTGCTCAAGGATGCCGAGGGGCGGGTTCTGGGCATAGCCGCCAGCCTGCAGGATGTAAGCGCGCGCTGGGAGCGGGACAAGGCCCTCCGCGCGCGCCTGGCTGAACTTGAAGCCAAACTGAAGCACGCCGGTGTTCTGTCCGAAGACAAATCCTAGGCCATCGTGAGGGTTTACTGGATGTCTGTATTTTGCAGATTGCCTTTGTATGCCACAGCCCTCCTGTGGGCCGCTTGGTCACTGGCACAGGCGCCACCTTCGCCAGTCTCGAAGAGTGCGGCTTGTTCCTCCGAACTGGTAGCCTTGCGCACCCCCGATGGTGTGCGTCTGCAGGGCATCGTCTTTCGCGCTTCGAAGCCGCGTCAGAGCGCCCTGTTGCTGGTCCATGGCTACGCCGGCACCTTCTATGGCGCCTACTTCGCGAAACTCGGTGAGGCTGCAGCTCAGGCTGGCTACGACACACTGGCATTGAACATGCGCGACCATGACGCCGGCCCCAAGAAATCCTCCTTTACAGATAACCAGTCCGATATTGCAGCCGGCGCCGCCTATTTGCGTCAACTCGGCCACAAGCGCCTGGTTTTGCTCGGGCAAAGCATGGGCACAAACCGCGTGCTGTTCTACCAGGCCGCCAGCGGCGATCCCGACATCGCTGCCACCATCCTGGTGAGTGGTCCGGGGGATCTCTTCGAGTGGAACGTGTGGCAATTCGGGAAGGAGAAGGCGCAGGCCTCCGTGGATGAAGCCTTGAAGCTGCAGCAGGCCGGGCAGGAAGAGGAGATGATGATGGTGGACCTCGGCCCCATCGGCAAGGCACTCTACACCGCCCGATATCTGCTAAGCATGCGCGGCCCAGACCGGCGCTCGAATCCTTACACGAACCTGGCCAAGGTGAAGAACCCGATTCTCATCGTTCAAGGCACAGCCGATAAGCTCATTGCACCGGACATCGGCAAGCGGCTGCAGACGGCAGCCGGTCCCACCGCCGTGTTGGCAAGCATTGAGGGTGCCGGACACGGCTTTGAGAATTACGAGTCTCCGCTGATTGAAAAGGTATTGGGCTGGTTGAGCACGGTCGCGCCTTAAGGCGGATCTCCGCGGAAGAGAAGTCATAAACCGAGGTGTCCTATGAACGTGGAGCGCGTCACTACATTGACCGCTGCCGACGGCCATAACATCCCTGCCTATCTTCTTGCGCCGGACCCTGCGCGCGGCGGCGCGGTCCTGATCCCTCCCTATGGCGGAACGAAGGAGCACATGCTCGGGATCGCCGTCACCCTCGGAGAGGCTGGGATAGCCGCGCTGGCGATCGACCTCTGCGGCCACGGTGAAAATCGCGCCGCTATCGGTCCGGCGATGCGCGACGAGGTCGAGTCTGCGATCCGCTACGTGCGCCGCTTCGGCCCGACCGCGGCCCTGGGCATCAGCTTGGGAGGCCGGCTGGCGTTGATGTCTTCCGCCGATTGCATGGTCGCCATCTCGCCTTCGGTGGTTGCTGCCATCTCGCCGCAAGGCAAGTGGATGTTTGAGACTTTCCCCAGTCCGACTGTGCGTGAGCCGTACCCGGGGTATGTGGTGCAGTTGCTCGATGCTCTCGGTCCGGTGGCGCCCCATGATCGTCCTTGCCTGCTGCTTTACGCCCAGCGCGATATCCCCGCCATTCTCCAGGGTGCCCAAGGACTGCAGGCGAGCCTTGCGAAGTCCGAATTGCGCTATGTCACGAACTACCTGCACGCCGAGGTTCAGCATGAGAATGGCTTTATCCGGTACCTGCCGCGCTGGTTCAACCATATGGAGCTTAAATTGAACTACGAGGTGTTGGCCGTCACCACCGCTTGGCTGAACGAACGCTGGGACAAGGCCCAGGTTGCCTAGGAGCCGCTCCCGTGCAGAACATTCACGTAACGAAGGAGTCAAAACGATGCAGTGGGAATACTATGACCGGATGGTGGTTTTC
>Ga0310038_10002183_pt1 | contig 14431 bp, 16 predicted proteins | sample Sb_taG_6_FD_200461 | JGI IMG/M metagenome (GOLD analysis project Ga0310038, IMG submission 200461) | Peat soil microbial communities from Weissenstadt, Germany - Sb_50d_4_PS metaG (v2) (version 2) | ecosystem: Environmental > Terrestrial > Soil > Wetlands > Peat | place: Germany: Weissenstadt... | reverse complement strand
CGGCGGACAAGGCTCCGGGCTCGATCCGCACATGTGGACCGCAGTGCTGTGGAATTGGGCCGCGTTCATGGCGTTCGCCGCTCTGCTGATCTGGGTGCGCTACCGGCTGGAGATCGTCCGCCAGCAACTCGATGAGGCGCACGCGCTCAAGGCCGTCGGACAGGCGGAAGGGAGTTTCACGCGATGATCCACAGCGTCACCAATCTCTACATCGCTTACGCGGTGACCTGGGTGATCCACATCGGGTACCTGCTGTTCCTGGGCTCTAAGGCGAAGAAGTTGCGGCAGGAAGCCCGCGAGCTGCGCCAGTAGATTTCCGCTTGCCAGTCGCCTCCAATGTTATTACAATAGTAATAACACAAAGAGGTGCTCCGTGGTCGAACTCAAGGTCCGCAAATTCGGCAATTCCCTGGGTGTTGTTCTGCCGAAGGAAGTGGTCAACCGTCTGCACACCGGCGACGGCCAACCCCTGTTCCTGATCGAAGCGCCCGACGGCGCCTATCGGCTCACGCCCTACGATCCCGCCTTCGAGAAGAAAATGGCAAAGGCCGAGGACATCATCAACCGCTACCGCAACACGCTGCACGTTCTCGCCAAGTGAGGGAACCAGTCTGGATCGAGGAACGGGACGCGCTGGTCCTGCACGACCGCTTGCTCGCGCTGCACGGCGGCGCGTCCGGCGTGCGGGACGGCGCGTTGCTGCAATCCGCCCTGGCCCGGCCGCGCCAGCACTACACTTATGCAGAGGACGCCGATGTCGTCGACATGGCGGCGGCCTATACGGCCGCCATCGTCCGCAACCATCCCTTTGTCGATGGCAACAAGCGCACGGGCTTCGTGGTGGGAGCCCTGTTCCTCGAACTGAACGGTTATCGTTTCACGGCCAGCGAAGAAGACGCGACGCAGGCCGTAATGGCCCTCGCCGCTGGGACGCTGGATGAGCCCGGCTATACCGCGTTCCTGCGCGCGAACGCATCGCCCGCGGGCGCACGCTAGCGGGGGATCCAGCTTAGGTATCCGATGCCCACGCGCATGTGATGGTGAAGAGCTTCGGGCACAGCCGCCGCCAGGCACATGCCCAGGATGGCCTGCGCGATGGCCAGCGTGTAGATGTTGCGATGACGTCGGAACATCTCGCAGAACGCAAGCCCGGCGGCCAAAGTAACGGGAACGAGCACCGGGTTGGGGACGTGGGCCAGGGCGAACAGTCCGGCGGCGGCCCACACCGCTTTGCGGCTGCCCAATAACTGCTCCAGGCGCAGGAAGAAGAACGACTGCAACATAAACTGCTGCTGGAAGGTCCAGATCAAGTACCCGGAGCCTGCCGCGATCAGCGTCCGCCGCACGACGTAAGGATGCAGCGTGCCGGCCAGGTGCGCTCCGAAAAGCATCGCCGCGCCGGCCGCCGCGGCTGCTCCCACGATCCATAGCGAACCCAGGAATCCCGTTCCAGCGAGCCCAAGTTGCCGCAGCGAAGGCCGGTGATACATGGTGACGCCCACGATCCACAAGGCGAGGGCGACGGCCCAGGCCCAGCGGAGATCGCCTTCGCTCCACAGCGCCAACAGGAGGAAGCCATAGCCGACGGCCAGCTCCCAGAGCGGCCTGCGATCGCCGGACATGTGGGGCTCGGACGTCTCTGGAGAGACGGGAAGTTTCGATATCTCTGCCGCGGATGGATTGAAGGCTGTACTCATGCTCTGATCTTGCTCCAGGGCTGTGTAGTTAAGATGCGGAGGGAGAGTGCGAAGTAACAGAAGCTCGGCGCTGACGGTGCTATAAGGCTGCGGTTTCTGGGAGTAGCCGGCGGGCCGGTTTGCGACTTGCGACCGCTTGCGGTTACTCGTACCATGTTTCGCATGACTCGCATCATTTCCCTCGCTGTTGCCCTGCTCCTGTTTTCGTCTGCCTTGTTTGCCGGTGATAAGAGAGAAGAGGAGCGCGTGCGTGCCTGCGGCGAAGTTCTGCAGGAGGTTCTCGACATTCCGGAGAACATTCCTCCCGACCTGCTCAACAAGGCCGAGTGCGTGGTGGTGGTCCCCGGGACCAAGAAGTTTGCCATTGGAGTGGGTGGGAGCTTCGGACGCGGCGCTATGTCGTGCCGCACCGCCCCCCACTACACCGGGCCGTGGAGCGCTCCCGCGTTGTACGCGCTGGAAGGCGCCAATATCGGGTTTCAGCTCGGCGGCGAGGAGACCGATTTCGTGCTGCTGGTGGTGAATCCCAAGGGAGCGGAGTCGTTGCTCAAGAGCAAGGTGAAGCTGGGCGCCGATGCTGCCGCGGCTGCCGGACCCAAAGGCCGCGATGCCGCTGCTGCCACCGACGTGCTGATGCGGGCGGAGATTCTTTCCTACTCGCGCTCTCGCGGATTGTTCGCGGGAATCTCGCTGGAAGGCTCCACCTTGCGTCCGGACAACAGCGCCAACCACAAGCTCTACGGACGCCAGTTGAGTGCGCGCGCGATCGTCAGCGGCAAAGTCGCGGTGCCGCCCGCAGGGGAGGAGATGGTCGCCACCCTGCGCAAGCACTCGCCGAAGAATCTGTCTGACCCCAAGTCGCTGCGCACGACCAGGAAGTCAAGCCAATAGAGCACGAGCCATTGGTAAGGTCGAGATCTGGAGAGTCTCCTGTTGCCCACAAACAGGAGTAAGCTGTGGCGCCGGGGAGCGGAAAGACGAAACCTGGCGAAAGTCGTGCCACGCCTCGTTTTCGGCCGGATGGGGACTTGTTTGATCCTCATCGAGCAGCTCTGATTTTTCTTGACAAAGCCACCCTGGAAGGAAAGAATTCGCCCTCGCTCCGCGTCCCCCAGGCGGCACTTTCAACCCATCTTCCCTTCTTTGGTAACGATTCGCAGTGTGTGCGTACCCGTGTGGGGTGCGAGAAAAGAGGAGTTCAGATGAAGATTCGCATGATGCCAGTTGGCGCTCTCGCCGCGGTCGTGGCGTTGGTGTCGTTTTCCCCAACACTCGGGTCTGCGCAGCAGTTGCAAAGCGGCGCCCTGCTAACAATAAAGGATTCCACCGGGACAACAATCGCCGCCATATACGACAGTCAAATTCACTCCGGCACCGTGCAAACGGACGTATGTGACGCGGCTGTCGTGACCGACGCTTACGTCCTGCAGGGCGGATCGCCGACCGGTTGCGACAATGGGGATGCATATGAAGTTACGGATAACAATGAAAACGTGAAACACCAGTTTCCCGGAAAGGCCGACATCTCCGGACCAGGATTCTCGTTCCACATCGAAACCCATTATCTGCTCGGTAGTTTTTGCAACACCGCGAACACGATCTGCGCCAACCCTGACACGGGATTTCTGACGGTTACGAACACCAGCACTAGCGCCTTCGCGGGGACAATAACGCTCACCGGCACCTCGCCAACTACTGGAGGCGATTGTCCCCCGACCGGAACGGTTTCCGACAGCTATAGCGCTGGGCTGAGTGCCAATGGCGGATTTGTGACGCTGGCATTATCGACAGACAGCAGCAACTGCGGCGGTTTCAATGCCTCGCAGACAGCAACGCTAACCCCGAAGGGCACGGCCATCTTTCACATCGGCCCCGACGATTACGAGCTTGCAGCCGCCAACAATGTTGGGGGAGAGACGCTCACGCTTGATCTGGTGCCGGTCCTGCAGTCGTCATCGAATCCAGGCCACACCGCATCCAACACATTCAGCCCCGGGGGCCTGTTCGCCAGCGACAACTGCAATGCGTACGCCTCTCTAAGCGAAACTGGCAATCCCGTATGTCCCGAATTCCACCTGAGCTGTTCGGTGGCCGCGGACTGCAGTACGTTCGCTTACAAGGTGACTACCGACTATTCTCAACCCACGGTCAACAGTTTCGACCCGGGTACTCCCGTTTTCCTCAAAGCTGATGGCGCCATTTGTCCGCCTCCTGGCGGTTTCGACGAGAACATCTTCCTTTTCTACACGACTGATACGGCCAAAGGTGGCGGGGGCAGCGGACTCTCCTGTTTTGCTCCAGCATACGGCTCCGGAAGCCCGCAGACTACGCCTGTCTCTCTCCCGGGTTATGCCTCGAAGCTCTACCCACCGAACCCGCCAGCGGTCACCAATTGGGAAGAATTTTGCTTTGGTTTGTTTTGCCCGATTCCCGTTATCTGGCAGGAGTTTGATCTCACCAACAAGTTGGTGACGAAGAACAGGCCTCCATTTTTCTCAGGCGGATTCTGCAAGTCCACTACTGCGCTGACCAGTTGTCTTGCAAACTCAGTGGCGCTCCAATTTGTGCCCCTGGACTGCACCACGCTTACGGTGTCGCCAACGGCCAAGGCCGTCCGGGCGGACGCTCTCCCCGATGCGGTGATTTTCAACCCGTTCAACGACACCTTCGCAGTCAATGCGATTCCGCTCCAGAAGAAGTTCGACGACACTTGCCAAGTGCTACAGCTCATTATCACAGGTACCGGGGGAGTGCAGTCGACGTACTCCTCATACATCCACTTCGACTAGCAGGGTCTCCGCCTTGAAGCAGCAAAGGGGTGCAAGCTAAGGCTTGCACCCCTTCTCTTCTTGCTGCAGCAAACCAGCTTCCTCGCCGGTGACCGTTGGGAGCCGAACGCAAAAGACTTTGCCTCAGCTTGCCTTTGTCCAGCGGGTGGAGTCGTCGTAGATGGTCTTGAAATCCGAACGCTGCAGGATCTTGTCCGCGCCCGGATTCTTGCGCATGCCGTCGAGCAACTGAAGAGCCGTACGATAGTGTTGCTGCGCTTCGGTCTGGTTGCCGGATGCGCGCAGGATGTTTCCCAGCAGGTAGTCCGCTTGGGCGCTCAGCGGCTTCAGCCCGATCTTGTTGGCCCGCAGCAAAGCGCGCTCCAGTTCCTGCTGCGCCTGCGCAGAGTCGTGGTTCCGGATCATGGCTTCCGCCATGGAGACGGAGCAATCTACAGATATATGCTTTAGTCCGAGGCTGTCGGCTTGCTGCACCAGCGGACGCAGGCTGGCGATGGCTTGCTGCGCGTGTCCTTCCCGGATCCCGAGCTTCGCGAGCGCGACCTTGGCGATGAGGATCTTGTCAGGTTCTTTGCTACGGAGGGCGGCCTGCAATGCCTGTGCATACATGGCGCGCGCGGATTTGGCGTCACCACGGTAATAGGCCGCGTCACCCTGAAAGGCAAGCGTGAGCGACGCCATGCCATCGTTCTTGAGTTCACGCGCCAGACTGAGCGCGTTGTTCAAATAGGGCTTGGCTTCATCGCCCCGGCCGGCGAGAACCAGCGTTTCGCCATAGCCACCCTGGATCTCAATCATCCAGACGGTTTTGTCTTTAAGGTCGGTCAAAGTCTTAAGAGCTTCCCGCTTGGAATTGATGGCATCGCCGAAGCGTCCCTGGTAATCGAACATGACGCCCAGGGTGTACGACTCGTAGGCGGCGCCGCGGGCGTCATCGAGGCTGCGGCGCAATTCCAGTGCCCGCATGTACTGCGAAACGGCCTGCTCGTAATCGCCCATCCTGACCGAAGTCTCAGCCAGGTTGTGGACGCCGTCAGCGATGCCTTGCGGCGATTTTGCCTTTTCCTGCAGTTGCAGCGCCTGCTGATAGTAGGTGCGGGCATCTTCGTATTGCGCCTTTTCAAAATACACCGCCCCAATATTGTTCAAGCAGGTTGCCTGCAGGTTCTCATTCCCGATATCGCGCTGGATCTGCAGCGATTCTTTGTACATCTTCAACGCCTGGTCGTGGTCGCCATGGTCATCGTAGAAATTGCCTAAGTCGATGAGCGTGTCGCCGAGGCCGCGCTTGTCGCCGATATCGCGCCGCACCTGTAAAGCTTCCTGAAAACCGGCGAGCGCGGCCTTGTTGTTCCCCCGCAGAACCTCTACCCTGGCCAGTTCATTCAGGCTGGAGGCAATGCCGCGCTTCTGGCCGATGCGCCGCCAGATGGCCAGTGCTTCCTGGTCATTGCGCAGGGCCTCGTCCGGTTTATTCAACATGCGGTAGGCAACTGCCATCGCGTGAAGGCTGACCGCTTTTTGCTCGTCGTTACCCACCTGGATGGAGAGAGTAAGGGCACGGTTGAGCGGGTCGAGACTGGCTCGGGGGGTCCCGCTCTTGATGGCAAGGCGCCCCACCGCCAACGTGGCGGTGATGTCCTTAGGATTCGCGGACATAATCTTCTGGTTATATTCGCCGGCTTTGGCAAGATCTCCGGAATCCTCGTAGAGGCTGGCCAGCGCCGACTGCACGTCGCTGTTGTCGGGAGAAACTTTGGCGAAGTTCTCGTAGGCCTTGATGGCGTCCGGAAAATTCTTGCTGATTTGGGCGCGAATGGCCGCGATCAGATACTTCTCTGCCTCCGGAAGGTTTTGGCTCAAATCGACCGCCTTCTGCGCCGACTGCTCGGCTTGGCTGTCGTACCCTAGAGCGCCGTCGATTTGCGCCAGCCTGGAAAAAGCCAGAGCAAACGTGGGGTCCTCCTTGGTGGCCGCCTCGAAGCGCTTCACGGCTTCGACATTCTTGCCATCCCTCTGAAGGCCGACGCCCTGGTTGTAATCGCGCAGGGCCTCCACGGAGTTGGAAGTCGGCTGGAAAGAACTGGCCTTCAACTCCTTGAGCAAATCTGGCGAGAGCGCGAGATTCTGGCGGATGGAATCGGCGAGCTTATCGATCGCGCCGGGAATTTCCTTTTCGCTGGGAACGTCGACTTTCAGCGGAATGGTGCGGTCGTTCTTGAGGTCCTGCAAGGTCGCGTCGATGCGGATCTGGTCGCCGAACTTGGCGTACTGGCCCCATACCACGCGATCGGCGCTGCTGAAATCCGCTACGCGGCGGATGGTCGGCGGATCGAGCACGGTTGCCGAAGAAATCTTCAGATCGCTGAAGATCTGGTGCAGGCGGTTCGGGCTGACGGTGCGCAGACTAGACGATTGTCCTACGTCGGTGCTTAACATGTCGGCCAGGCTGGAACCCAGCCAGTCGAGCGACGTGTCACCGGAGGCATTCCTGAAGGGCAGAATGGCCAGCGAAACCAGCGGACCGGAGGGAGCGGAAGCGGTGGTTGATGCGGGGTGGGGGCCGGTCTTTTTCCAAACCGTGAAGCCAACCGCAGCGACGATTACCACAATGACTGCAAGCGCAACCCACTTAGCACGCCCCCCGCGCACCCAGTGGGGCAGGCTGGGCAAGCGGAACTGCGCTGGACGCTTGCCCTCAAACTCGTCGATTCGGTCGATGATCTCTTGCGCCGACTGGAACCGTTGCGCCGGATCGCGCTCCAGGCACTTCGCAACCATGTCGCTCACCGGCCTCGGTATGGACGGATCAACTTCGATCGCTGGGATAGCGCGCTCCTGCGTGCGCTTGACCAGGCTGGCGAGCCCGCTGTCCGCCTTATAAGGCGTGTTGCCGGTCAGCAATTCATAAAAGATCAGGCCAATCGTGAACAGATCCGAGCGCGCATCCAGCTTGCTCGCCAGCGCCTGTTCTGGCGACATGTACTCCACCGTGCCAAGCAGCGCGCCGGTCTGGGTCATCTTGGCGGTGTCTTCCAGCGAGCGCGCCAGGCCAAAGTCCATCACCACGATGCGCCCCTGCTCATCGCGCATGACGTTGCCCGGCTTCAGATCGCGGTGGATAACGCCTTCCGCGTGCGCCGCTCCCAGCGCACAGCAAATCTGGCGCATGATCGGGAGCGCCTCGGATACCGGAAGCTTGCCGCGATCGGCCAGGATCGACCGCAGGTCCCGGCCAGGTACGTACTCCATCGTGATGAACTTGATGCCGTCGCCTTCGCCGATGTCGAAGATCCGCACCACGTTTTTGTGGCTGACCTGCCGCGCCGTGAGCAACTCCTGGCGGAAGCGCGCTAGCGCTTCAGGATGGCGGGCAATATCCGGCCGGATCACCTTCAGGGCGATCAACCGGTCCAACTCCGTGTCGCGGGCCTTGTACACGGCACCCATGCCGCCCAGGCCGAGCATTTCCAGGATTTGGTAACGGCTGCCCAACATGGTGCCGATCTGAAGAATGGCTTCGAGATTGCCGGATGAGGGAAGGCTGGCAGAGGTAGCGGAACTCGGGCTGTTGATCGTGACGGCGTCGGAGTTCGGAATGCGATGGCGTTCTTCCATGTTTCAGGGCCAAGCGCGGCGGTACACAACCCTTGGGGCGCGAGGTGACAGTTTACTCCTGTTTGTGAGCAACAGGACTAACCTTGCCAACTGCTGAGCACCGCATCCCAGGCCACCTCGCTGGCGTGGAGGGCGAGGTCCTGAACCGTCAGTTCGGCGTCTTCCACCTCGCCGGTGCTGACCGCGAACAGCACATCGCCATCGTGTTCGGTATGAAACGGCTGGATGGCGCGGGCCAGTGAGGTGTGGGTCTGGATCGCCATGCGCTCCAGTTCCAGGTGCCGCAGGCGGCGATTGATGACCAGCAGAGTAAGCGTGGTGTTTTCCAGAGGCGCGGCCGGAACGCTCTCCGCCTGGCGTTTGCGGCGGGCGGCGCCGTCCACGAGGTCGGCGGCGAAGCTGGTGCGCAAGCCGGATTCGGGGGCGCGATTGCCGCGCACCACGCGCCCGGTGCGGTCCACGATGGCGCCCACGGCATTGACCACGGTGAACGCGGCGATCTTGACGGGACCGACCTGGCGAAACGCTCCGCCCTGCCCGGCCGATTCCATGTAGCGCGGGCCGAAGAACTTGCCCACGTGCACGCATCGTCCCGCGCCGCGCGCTCCCAGCGGAAAGCTTCCAGGATGCGCCGCCGCGAGCGCCGCCCGGCCCAGTTCTTTGTCAGGATAGATCGCATTCGCGCGCTGGCGGAAGTCGTACACCACCGCGCCGGTGACCGTGGGCACGCGCTCCCAGTGAACGGCCTGGCGATCCCGCTGCAGCAGTTCCGCCATCACGCCGGCCGCCGCTTCCAGACCGTAGCTGGCGCCGCCGGCAAAAACCACGGCCCGCACCGTCGGACGCTCGTGCCCGAGGCGCAGGCGTTCGGTGTTGACCGTCGCCGCCGCGCCCCCGCGGACGTCTACCGCAGCCATGGCGCCCGCAGGGAAGTGGAACACGGTGGCGCCCGTCGGACCTTCCGCATACTCGGCCACCCCGATGTGCAGGGAGGGGAAATCAAGTTCCAGCGCCACACCGGTGAAGGACGTCAGGGGAACGGGGCTGGAGTTCGTGGTCATCTCGTCGCGGCACGCCATTACAGCACGCAGCACGGCGCTGGACAAGGCGGAGCGATGCACGCGCTACAATTCCGACGATGCCCCGCAGCGCAGAACCGAAGTCGGTCGAGGTGCAACTCGCAGCCGGCACCGGTGTGGAGATCGAATGGCAGGACGGGCATCGCAGCCGTTACAGCTTCTCCTACCTGCGCTCCGTCTGTCCGTGCGCGGCGTGTTCGGCGCACCGTGCCGCCCAGGGGCGGCTCCCGGGAGCACCGCGTCCCATGCGCTACGACGACCTGGGGACGCTGGGCACGCCGGTGCGCGCGGTGAAAGCGGAACCGGTGGGCAAGTACGCGCTGCGCTTCCACTGGGACGACGGCCATCGCGACGGCGACTACTCCTGGGACTTCTTGCGCGACATCTGCCCTTGTCCTGCGTGTTCGACCGCCCGCGAAGCCTGACGCCGTGGCGAGTTGTGCGCCCTGATTCCGGCGTGCACTTTGGTAATTTGTGTCCCGGGGAACGGCGGGCCTACGCTCGTCTGGTATGGCACTGGAGACCGAGCCGCAGACCGCTTTCGCCGAGACGCGGCGGTGGCGTCGCTTCCGCTTTGACGTGCCGGTGCGAGTGCTGCTGCGGCGCAACGGCCGCGCAGTCGCGTTCGCCGGACGCGGCACCGGGATGAATGAGGGCGGGATCGGCATTTACGCGGAGGCGCCGCTCCAGGCCGGCGACCTGGTGCAGGTGGAATTCACGCCTCCCTACTCGGGACTGACCGTGAGCGTGCGCGGCACCGTGCGCCATGCCAAAGACAGTCTTTATGGCGTGGAATTCCTGACCCTCGACGCCGCGGAGGAGCAGGAAGTCGCATTGTTCCGGCGCATGCTGCGTGCCGCTGCCGAGCGGTTGGGCGAGTAACCGCTAGCGCCCGTCTTACCTCAACAAAATAAAAAGGACGAGCCTCGCAAGGCTCGTCCTCCGATCGCCGGGTCTTCTTCTACGCAGCCTTGCCCATGGCGATCTTATGCGTGGTGAACAGGTCGACGTCGAAGGTGTGGATCTTGGGCGCCACCTCCAGCATCGGTTTCAGCAGTTCCTCGACCTTGAGGAACTGTTCACGCCGATAGAGCTCGGCATCCTCGGCGGTCTTCCAGAAGCTGAGGGCGACGATGCGGTTTAGTTCGGTCGTCGACAGGAGCATAATCTCATCGATGAATCCCTGCTGTTTGTTCAGGATGGGGAGCACCTTTTGCTGGATGATGTCCGCAACTTCCCGGGTCTTGCCATACTTGGTGTTGATCTCAACCAACCGCGTAAACATATCAGCCTCCTTGGGCCTGGACAGTGACAGTGAAAAGAGTCCGTCGTAGCAGCACGGCGGAGGCTTGAGTTCCTATCGCCGGACGCTACGCCGCGTCGGGACCGGCGTCAATCCCACAAACTTTGTGCAGTTCCAGCGGTCACACCCGGGTGTGCAATCCCGGAGATGGCGGCTGGCAGGGCATGCAAAAACGCCGGCGCAGCCACATCCGGCTTGACATGGCTCGCCGAACAGCATAGATTGCGCCCGCACTCACGGGCTGTGCCAGCCATTCGCTGCCGTCGATCTGCAACTACCCTCCCCTTCGACGGCGGTGGCCTTCCCCATGCGCTTCTTCGGCCGTGTGAGATCACATCAAGGAGTGACTTCCATGAGAAAGAACAGATTGCTGTTGGGGATCCTGGCCTCATTGTTGGTGCTGTACGTTGCGATGCCGGCCGGAGCCTGGGATCGCACTGAAGCCAAGATCCTCACCATCCTTCCCGACGGCTCTGGCGGGCCGGAAGGCCTGACCGTGGGCCCGGATGGCAATGTGTACGTCGCCAGTTTCGGCTTCGACAGCCAGGGCGCTCTCACCGGCCTCGGGCAACTCTTCGTGATCGCTCCCGACGGCCGTTTGCTGCGGCATGTCGGGATCCAAGGCTCCAGCCCGCACCTGCTCGGACTGGCCTTCAACCCCGTGAGCGGCGCGTTGCTGGTGCTCGACTTCGGCGCGGGGAACGTCTTGAAGGTTGACCCGGTCACCGGCAACTCCTCGGTGTTCGCGACCATCACTCAGGATTCGCACGCAGCCAACCCCACCACCCCGGGAATCAATGGCCTCACCTTCGACAAAACGGGGAACGTTTATGTCTCGGACTCGTTCCAGGGCGTCATCTGGAAGATTGGGCCGACCGGCGGCGCCGCGTCGATCTGGTCGACCCACAAACTGCTCACCACCACGGGCGTGCCTCCGTTCGGCGCCAATGGCGATGAGTTCAACAACGAGTACACCACGATGTTTGTCGCCAACACCGGCGATGACACCATTATCCAGATCCCGGTAAATTCCGATGGCACGGCCGGGACACCCTCGGTCTTCGTCAACAGCATCAACGGGGCCGACGGCATTGTCATCGACAAGCACGACAACATCTGGGTGGCTGCCAACCAGGCGGATGAGATCGTTGTGGTCGACAAGACCGGAAAAGTCATCGCCAAGCTGGGTGACTTCGAAGGCGTGAGTGAGCATGGAGTGCCGCACGGGTTGCTGTTCCCGGCCAGCCCGGCGTTCAGCCCCGATGGTGAGTGGCTTTATGTAACCGATCTGGCGCTGGACCTGCGACTGTTCGGACTCGTCGAGGCGGTCGATTCGCAGTGGTGCGCCCAGGTGAAGCACTACACCGTGTCCAAGATCCGGGCGCGCATCCCGCGCATCGGCGAAGACGACGGCCACAGGGAGCACGACCGCGACTGATCGCCAACCGCACGACTGTGATTGGGTGTCCCACCCTTGGCGACTCTTGCCAAGGGTGGGTCTTTCGCGCCTTCTAGTGTGTCGTCAGCGGCTCCGAGGTCTGCAGCCGCGCGCGGTAGATAGCGTTCTTGTCCGGCAGCTCGGCGATCACGTCGGCGTGCACGATGTAGTTCCCCTGTGGCAGCGAGGAGCCGAAGGGGATCTCCGGAATCGCGGTCTGCGCGGCGAAGACGAACTGCTGGTAGCCGAGCACGAAGGCCTTGCCGACTTCATTCACCGCGACCACGATCAAGGTCAGGTCAGCGTCGTTCGCCGTCTGGTTGGCGAGCTTTACCGAACCGCTGATGCCATCCGGCGTGACCGCGGGAATCGCCTTCCACTCCACCACCAGGGCCGAAATCACCGTCAGCGTGAATTCGCGGGTGCGGGTGTCTGCCGGATCGTCGGAGTCGCTCACCTCCACGGCAAAGCGGAATTGTCCCAGCGCCGTGGGCGTGCCGGAGATCGTGCCCGTCACCGAGTCCAGGGTCAGCCCGTCGGGCAGGTGGCCGGCGATCACCTCCCACGTCCACGGTGGCACGCCACCGCGCGCGGCCAGCTTCACCTCGTAACTCGCCGTAAGGATGGCTCTGGGCAGCGCCCTGTCGGTGACGATCGCGAGCGGCGCCCCCACTTCCTGCGCGGCGGAAGCGCCAGCGAAAATGCCGAGCAGCAGCCCGGCCAGAACGGTTGATCTCATCGGATTCATCCTCATTGTACCGTTGCCGGGCCCGGCAGCAGGGGAGTATAGGCTGAGAAAGTTGGAGCGCCTGGATCGCTGGCCGGGTGCCGTTGACTTGCGCCAGCGCGCACACTAACATGCGCGAACCGGAAAGAGGAGGCGCAATGCCCCACTGTACTCAATGCGGAACTGCACTCGCCCCGGATGCTCGCTTTTGTCCGAGCTGTGGACGGTCCCAACCTGCAGCCGGAACGCCAGTAGCACCGGGCGCCCACGCCGCACCGGCGGCCCAATCCGGACTCTCGGAAAACACGGCAGCGCTGCTGTGTTACGTGCTCTGGTGGGTCACGGGGCTGATCTTCTTCCTCATCGACAGCCGTCCCTTCGTGCGCTTCCACGCCGCCCAATCCCTGGTTACCTTCGGAGGCCTGCACATCATCCGCATCGTGCTGAGCGCCGTTTTCGGTTACGGGTGGTGGTACTACGGCGGATGGGCCAACCTGGGCGTCGGCGCCTTGCTGCTCGGAGCTGTGGGCTTGATTTCCTTGGTGCTGTGGATTGTGTGCATGGTGAGGGCCTATCAGGGCGTTCGCTTCAAGGTGCCCATTGCCGGCGATATCGCCGAGGGCATTGCCGGGCGGTAGATGGCGCCTCGGCGGGAGTACCGGTGACGCGCTGATCGCTATGCGACGATTCTTCAGAACACCAGCGTTCATGGCCCTGGTACTCCTGGGCGTTGCGCCTTTAGGAGGAGAGAACCAGCGGTCGTCCGCGGCGGAACCCGTCCCCGCCCTATCGCCGTTCGTGGACGTGCATGCCCACCTCGAACCCGCCGACCCCGCACACTCGGTCCAAGCCGCACTGCGGGCGATGACGGTTGAGAACGCGGCCAAGATCGTCTTCATGCCGCCGCCGTTCACCGCCGATGATCCTGCGCGCTACGATGCCGAAATCATCCTGGCGGCCGCGAAGGGTCAGGACAAACTCGCGGTCCTGGGAGGCGGCGGGACCCTGAACGCCATGATCCAGCAGTCGGCGCGCACCGGCGACGCGGGGCCGGAAATCCGGCGGAAGTTCAAGGAACGCGCCGAAGAATTGCTGCGCCTCGGCGCCGTGGGATTCGGCGAACTGACGGCGGAACACTTCCAGGGCGTGACGCCGTATCAGTCCGCGCCGCCAGATCATCCGCTGTTTCTGCTGCTGGCGGACATTGCCGCCGAGCACGGCGTGCCCATTGACCTGCACATGGAAGCCCTCCCGCAGCCCATTCCCCTGCCCGCGCCCATGAAGTCGCCGCCCAACCCGCCGCAGCTTCGCGCCAACATCGCCGCCTTCGAGCGCCTGCTGGACCACAACCCGCGCGCGCGGATCATCTGGGCCCACGCCGGCTGGGACAACACCGGTTATCGCACCCCTGGCCTTTGCCGCCGTCTGCTTCAGGCACATCCCAATCTTTATATGGACGTAAAGATCGATCCCCTGAAGCCCGGCAAGAATTCGCCGCTCGCCAACGGCGCCGGCGGCGCGATCAAGCCGGAATGGCTCCAGCTCTTTCAGGATTTCCCCGACCGCTTCGTGGTGGGCACCGACCAGCACTACCCCGAGCCGCTGCCCGGTCCGCAGCGCTGGGAGGCGGTGGTGCTCCTGCTCAACCAGCTTCCCGACGGTCTGCGGCAGAAGATGGCGATGGAGAATGCAGAACGCATCTATGCTCACAAGCTGGATGCGACACCGCACTAGCGTTACGGTTTTGTTACGATTTCACGATTCGGTTTGCGTCCACGCT
>Ga0310038_10002176_pt1 | contig 14465 bp, 8 predicted proteins | sample Sb_taG_6_FD_200461 | JGI IMG/M metagenome (GOLD analysis project Ga0310038, IMG submission 200461) | Peat soil microbial communities from Weissenstadt, Germany - Sb_50d_4_PS metaG (v2) (version 2) | ecosystem: Environmental > Terrestrial > Soil > Wetlands > Peat | place: Germany: Weissenstadt... | reverse complement strand
GCTCCGTTGTGAAAGAGTATTATTCCTAATTGCTAAAGTAATGCCCGAAGCTGGCGCGGGAACAATACTTTAATGAAAATCCCCACGGAGCCGATTGGAAGCATTCCGCGACCTCTGGAATTGATCGAAGCCATCGCCGAAGCCGGGGACTACGCCGATCCAAAGCTCGACCCGCTTTACGAAGAAGCCATCCGGGATACGATTCAAGAGTTTGAAGCGACCGGTTCGCCGGTCATTACTGATGGCGAGCAGCGCAAGTATCACAATTTCTGGACGTATTCCATACATGGATTGAGCAACACGGCCCCCGAAGGTTTCAAGATTCCCTTCTCCGGCGGTCACGTACGGCGGATGCCGCGTCTGACGGCCGGGCCATTTCGCTATCGCGTGTATGCCGATCGCTATCTCGATACGGCGAAGCGTTACGCACACCTGCCGCTCAAACAGGCAGTAATCTCGCCCTCGGCGCTCAGCCTAATGTATCCGGCGGAAGATATTCGCGGCTACTCGCGCCAGCAATTCATCGACGACCTGCTGAACGAGCATGAGAAAGAGATTCGCCGCTGCCTTGAGAAGGGAGCGTACAAAGTCCAAATCGATTTCACGGAAGGGCGATTGGCGGTCAAAATCGATCCCTCGGGCATTCTGCTGAATGGCTTTATTGGACTGAACAACCTGGTACTCTCGCGCTTCTCAGCGGAAGAGCGGCAACGCATCGGGGTGCATACCTGCCCGGGCGGCGACCTTGACTCCACCCATAGCGCAGATGTCGACTACGCGGACCTATTGCCCAGCTTGTTCGAATTGCGCGCCGGGAATTTCTACATTGCGCTTACCGGCGAGGAGGATCGCGAGCGTGTGTTGAAGATTATTCGCCAGTATCTCAAGCCCGACCAGCGAGCGTTTGTGGGCGTAGTTTCGCCGATCGATCCGCGCGTGGATACGCCGGAGGAAGTCCGCGACCGGGTGCTCGAAGCCGCTCAATTTATTCCGCTTGAACAGCTTGGCACCACCGATGATTGCGGCTTCTCACCCTTCAGTGATGACACTTCCACGACCCGCGAAACGGCCTTTTCGAAAATTCGCGCCCGCGTGGAAGGCACGCAGCTTGCCGAAAGAGTTCTCGGAGATCGCTGAAGCGCATATACGAAAACCATGGACGATAAAGAGGATAAATTGCTGCGTTCCGTCGCCGTGCAAAACGCGCAGGCGGTTTTTCTCGCTCGAGAGCGGGCGGAGCGCGAAGTCATTGCCGCCAGACAGAAGCCAATCACGATCGGTCGCGAATGTACCACGGCGCGCTCACAGTAAAGATGCGTTCGTTGCCGCGGGCGAGAAGAACCCACTCCAAAAGCCGGGCGCGCTGATTGTGAAGGAAGTATTCATACCATTTGTCCTCGACCAGCTCGGGTATCACGACGATGATGTTGCGATTGGGGTTTTTCCTCGAAAGTTCAAGCACGAACTGAACGATAGGAATAATGATAAAACGGTACGGTGAAGGCAGAATGTGAAACTCGGGCGACTGCTTGCCCGCTGCGACGAAGGGTTTCTCGACATAGTGCTTCCATACGTCTTGCAACAAGACGGAATGCTCCCCAACTTCGACGTGCAGGGCGACGACTTCCGGTGAAAGACGGGCGGCAAACTCAATTCCCTGCCGCGCAATGCTGCTCCACCGGTCGATAACTATGATCGCAATCGGATGCTGGCTCAGACCTGCGGCGTCGACCGGAACCTTACAGTTGGTCAGCACCTTAACCGAGTGATAGTGCCGGCGTACCAGGACAAATAAGACAATGGTTGAGGGGATGAAGAGCAGGGTAATCCATGCGCCTTCCGCAAATTTTGCTACCAGCACGATAAGGGTCGTAGCGCCGGTTACCATCCCACCCAGTCCGTTCACCAGTGCACTCTTCAGCCAATGAGGACCTCGCTTTTTACGCCAGTGACTGACCATCCCCAATTGCGAGAGGGTGAAGGCCATGAAAGCACCAACTGCGTAGAGCGGGATCAGTCGATCGGTGACACCTCCAAAGAGGATGAGAACGCCCCCGCAAAGCACTGCCAGGATGACAATGCCGTAGGTATAGACCAGCCGACGGCCGCGATAGGCGAAAGTATGAGGGAGGTAATTGTTTTGCGCGATGGCTCGGCAGAGGCGGGGAAAATCGGCGAAGGCTGTGTTTGCGGATAGAGAGAGAACGACAAGAATTGCGCCGATCGTCAGGTAATAAAAAAATCCCTTGCCAAACACCGAAGCAGTCAACATCGAGAGAACGCTTTGATATCCAGGCTGTCCTGGATCAGTCGCGGCGATTCCGTAACTCTTCACGAGATAGGAAATCCCGGCCAGCATCACTGCCAGAACAAAAATGATGATGGTTAGAGTGCGCTGGGCGTTCTTCACGGTGGGCTCGCGGAAGGCCTTTACGCCGTTGCTGACGGCTTCAACTCCGGTTAAAGCAGTGCAGCCGCTGGCGAAAACCTTGAGCAGAAGCCAGTAGCTGACGGCTTCCGTCATGGGTGGCGGAGCCGGCAGGGGAACGACGGGTAAGGGGTGGCCTTTGCTGAGGAGTACGCGGAAAATTCCCACGACGATGGTGATGAGAATGGTTCCGACAAAAAGGTAAGTAGGCACCGCGAAAGCGCTGCCGGCCTCGCGAACGCCGCGAAGGTTGAGAATCGTAATAATGATGAGGATGCCCACGCAAAGAGAAACCGTGTGCGGCAGCAAGCCCGGAACGGCAGAAACCAAAGCTCCTACGCCCGCCGAGATCCCCACCGCTGCCGTAAGAATGTAATCGGCAAGCAGAGCCGCGGCGGCCAGCAGTCCGGCGCGCGCACCTAGATTAAATCGCGCCACCGTATAGGAGCCACCTCCCGAGGGATATGCGGCAATGGTTTGGCGATAGGAGAAGTAAACGATCACGAGCAGCGTAATAATTGCAGCACTCACCGGAACGATGTAGCGAACGCCCACCAGTCCTAAGGGAATCAGGAGGCTGAGCGCAGCTTCTGGTCCATAAGCAGCAGAACTAAGCGCGTCAAGGCCAAAGATGGGAACGCCTCGTGCCGGGCCGATTTGCTCAGCCCGTTCGTCGCTGGTTCGGATCGGCTTGCCGACAACAAGATCGAGAATGTTCATGAGTTATGAGTGGGATTCTGAATGGAACATCAGTCGAGGAAGTCCTGGGGGCATCGGAGCATTGTCTAAGCACAGCCACAATAACATCTCTCCCTCGAAATAGTGGAGGTGTAGGCAAGACACGGTTTTGAACGATTGGTGGCGAGGATACCTGAAGCAGGTTGGCCCTGGAATGAGGAAGCCAGAAATGGCACGAGCCGGGTAAGGCCGTCGCGGCCCTCCCTGTTTTGGAAAAACACAGAGTTGCAAGTTGTTTCACTCTTGACTAATCCGCTAGATCGGCAGACCATGCCAAACGCTGGCCGAGCAGGCAAAAGCCTGTGTCCTACTTTACGTTCGGTCGAACCCACGGAAACCTAGCCATTAGACGCCGGCGAATCTTTCTGTATCTGCGCGGCCTGCCTACGGACCGCACAGATTCAAGGGAAGGTCCGGCGCGGAGACTGCCATGATGAAGCGCCCTCGTCTGAGTCGTCCTTTCTGCGTCAGCATGCTTGCTATTGCTGGCCTTCTGGTTCTTTCCTATTTCCCGCTGAGCAGAATTCGAGCGGCGAATGCGGGCGCGACGATTCTCCCCAGCGCGGGGAAGCCCTTGGTCAACCTGAAGGCTGCGCAGAATCTAAAGCTGACTTATACCGGGTCGGCGGACGCAGTGGCTGCGCTGAAAGGCGGTACAGCGATTCCCACGGCGTTGGCCTCGGCGGATTTTAACGCCGACGGCGCCATGGATGTGGTGGCCGGCTACTCCGGCAATGGCGGCGGTTTCCTCGTCCTCATGCGCGGCAACCCTGACGCTTTTGCGCCGACCGACCTTACTCTTTACGGCAAGGCGGCAAAGGGCAACGTTCCGCCTACCTTCTTGTCGAAAGCGGCAGTCTTTACCGTTCCCGAGTCTCCAGATCTCATTGCGACCGGTGATTTCAACCGCGACGGTTACAAGGATGTATTAGTCGCCTCGCGCGGCGGCAGTCTTTATTTACTAGCAGGCGATGGACACGGAAATCTTCTCGCCGCAAAAGCGGTCCCGGTTCTCGGGCAGGTCAGGGCACTCGACGTCACGCCTGACGGACACGTAGCGCTAAGCCTGGACGCCCCGAATGGTTCGCAGTTAGCGATTCTCGCCCCCGGTAAGGAAGGACTCACCACCGTCGCAACGTACCCGTTGCCGGCACGGGGCGATTCCGTTGCATGGGGAAGCCTGGGTGGAGGCGCCGACGTGGCCGTAGGCGCGGGCTCGAACGTAGTGATGATTTACAGCGCGCTTACTGCCAACGCGCAGACGGAGACGGTGAGCGTTCCATTCAAAGTGCAGGGCCTGGCCTTGGGCGATTTTATTTGGGACCGCGACGGCCGCACCGAGATCGCCGTCCTGGCCGACGATGGCTCCATCCACATTCTCCAGCATGGAACGCTGAACACCACGCCCGTGACGGCTGCGGAGCTTCCCGCCCGCCAAGCTGCGATCCGAGGACATCACACGCAAGCGGCGACTCGGCCGAATCCAACTGCTCTGGGCGCGTGGACCATCGCCAAACAAATTCCTTACACCGGCTCGGCGCCTTCGGGACCGGTCTCAGCCTCGGCGTTTAGCTCGCCGCGCCTGGCCAGTTCTTCCACGCCCGACTTGATGGTGCTCGATGCGGCAGCCGGCCGGCTTCATATTCTCGATACGTCCGGCACAACCGCCAGCCCGAGCGCGGATGTTTCTTTCTCCGGCACGCCGGTCGCGGCTCTGGCCTTGCCGGAAAAGATCAACTCCGGGCGCGATATAGTCGTTCTCACTTCCTCCCAGTCTGCGCCCACTCTTATACCCGCCGGCGGCGATCCCACGTTTACTGTCAGCACCACCGCCGATGAGGACGACGCAGGCGCCTGCACCAGCACCTCGGTCACGAGTGGCAACGGAACGGATGGTGTGCTCAGCCTGCGCGAGGCAATTTGCGAAGCCAATAACAACGCTCCGTTAACCAGCACCGTTAACGTCGGCCCGGGCACTTACAGCCTCACTAGCCTGGAAACCGGCGAAATCCAGATCGGGAACGCCTCACACGGCTACACCCTTACGATCAACGGCACAGGAACGCCCGCGAACACCATCATTCAGCAGACCGACGGCGTCGATCGCATCTTCGAAGAGGATTTCCACCTCTTCGGCAACAACCCGGTCACCATCCAGAACGTGACCATGACCGGAGGCCATTGCACCATCAGCAGCCCCAACGACTGCAACGTCGCCGGCGGCGGAGCCATCGTGGCCGGCGGCGTCACAGGCGACGATCTCACCGTTACCAACGCGGTGCTGAACAACAATGCCGCAGACCCAACCGAAACCACGATGAACCAGGAAAACGCTGGTGCCATCGCTTTCGAAACCCCCGCTGATATTACGATCACCAATTCGACCTTCTCGAGCAATACCGCGAGCGGGGCAGGCGGCGCGATTTATTTCCTCGCAAACGGCACCGGCAATATGTCGGTCACGGGTTCGACTTTCTCCAGTAACAAGGCGGAAATTTTCGGCGGCGGTATTGGCGTCACGCTGGACCCGGGCATCACCTTTACTGTTAGCGGATCAACCTTTACTGGAAACACGGTCACAGATGCCGCTGGGACCGGCGGCGGAATTTTCGCCGAGACGTTTGGCACGGTCACCGTTTCCAACTCGCGCTTCGTGGGTAACGTCGCACCCAACGGGGGAACGGGCGCTTCCATAGAGGCCAGCTCCACCGGCACCCTCACCGACAACTGGTGGGGTTGCAACGCCGGACCGGGCAACTCGGGCTGCGACAGCGTTTTCGCGGGAGGGGGTGGGACCGCGACCTTCAATCCCTGGCTGAAGCTGAGCCTCACCGCCAATCCAACTCAAATCGGTACCGGCGGCACATCTACGCTTACCGCCGACCTCACGCACGATTCAGATGGCAACGGCGGGTTCAGTGTGCCCAACGGGACGCCGGTGAAGTTTTCTACCGACGGCACCCTGGGTAGCGTAAGCCCGACCAGCACGACGACCGGGCCCCCCGCGTCGGCCGGCCAAGCCACCTCTACCTATACGGCCGGGGCCACCCCCGGCAGCGACTCCAGCCCAGCCGCCAAGGTGGACAGTCAGACGGTGAACACATCTATTACTATCGTTGCGCCGGTGCTCTCTGTCTCCAAGACTCACGTCGGCACCTTCACGCAAGGGTCGACGGCGCAGTGGGACGTAACGGTCAGCAACACGGCGACCGGGAGCACGACCAGCGGAACCACGAACGTGCAGGACACGCTACCCACTGGTTACACGATTTCAAGTTTCGGAAGCACCTCAGGATGGTCGTGCTCCGGGACCGGTACTGCGAACTGCACGTCCACACAGGCCGTCGCCGGCGGGAATGCGTTCTCAACCATCCAGATCATAGTGAACGTTCCATCCAACTCGCCCACCTCTGTATCGAATACCGCCCTGGCCTGGGGCGGCGGCGATTTGACCCATACCAGCTCCGCCACGGCCGCGACTGGGAGTGATAACAATGTCCCCGTGGTCCAGGTGCCGGCGTCGATTACGATCAATGGGATGGCCACACAGTCGGCCAACGTGCTTACTGCATTTGGCAGCCTCGCGGTTACCGTTCTTGACGCCGGCGGCGTGGCCATCCCCAACTATTCAAGCGTGACCTTCACGGCACCCGCCACGGGACCGAGCGGCACATTCAGCAACAGCACGGGCACGATGAGCACCAACGGATCGGGTATTGCCGATCCGGGCACGTTCACTGCAAATGCACTCCCCGGCTCCTATACGGTTGGAGTAGCCGCCGGAAGCGCGACGGCTACCTTCAATTTGACCAACATGGCCGTCATTGTGGCCGCTTCCACCTCAACCTCAATATCCTCGAACAACAACCCGTCCTTCACCGCCGCTCCCGGCAACTCGGTCACCTTCACGGCCACGGTGACTTCCAACACGACAGTGAATGAAGGCACGGTCACGTTTAGTGATCCAGCCAACGACTTCACGTGCAGCGGCGGCAATACAGTGCCAGTAAGCAATGGAACGGCCACCTGCACCACCTCGTTTAGCACCGAGGGTAGCCGAAACGTCACCGCAGCCTACAACGGGACGGTCAACTTCCAGGCCAGCAGCGGATTCGTCACGCAAACCGTCAACAATCACACGGTGGTGACGGGAAATCAATTCTGCAATCCGGGTGCGATCACCGTACCCAGCACGGCTGGGGCAGCCACGCCCTATCCGTCGAACATCTTCGTCACGGGTCTGGGAAACATCGGCGCAGTAACTGTGACACTCAACGACATCAGCTCGAGTGATATTGCTCAGACGGACCTGCTGCTGGTAGGCCCGACGGGAGCAGCCATCGTTCCTTTCGCCGCCGTGGGAGACGGCTCGACCATCAGCGGAGTGAAGGTCACACTCGATGATGCCGCCGCAAGCCTGATACCGGGAGGCTCTCCGCTGGTTAGCGGCAGCTTCAAACCCACATCAATCACGGGAAGCACCAACCTGGTCTTCCCCGCCCCGGCGCCAACGATTACTACGCCAAATTACGCGGCCACCGACGGCTCGGCGACGCTGACCTCGACGTTCCAAGGCACCGCGGCCAACGGGACGTGGGCGTTGTACGCCATGGACAACGCGGGCAGCGGCGCCGCGACCATCGGCGGCGGATGGTGCTTGAACATAACACCCGCCGTGACGGCGACCTCGATCGCCGTGACCAACGTGAGTCCGTCCTCGGAAGTCTACGGCTTGGATTCGACGGTCACGATCACGGCCGTGCTCTCGTGGACGGGCACCGGCCCGTCGCCTACCGCCAGCGATGTAACCATCGGCGGCAATGGGCCGAGTGGCTATAGCTCGACCACTTGCGGCACGCCCGTCAGCGACACCCTCACCTGCACGGCCACCTATACGCCCACGGGTGCGGATACGGTCGGCTCCTACACAGAGTCGGCAATATTCTCGGGCGACAGCAACTACAGCGGTTCCAGCAGCACGCAAACCAACAACTTCAGCATCACCCAGGCGACCTCCTCCACGTCGGTTGGTTCCAGCCAGAATCCGTCGGTCGTCGGCCAATCGGTAACATTTACGGCCACCATCGACGCGCAGTTCGGGCTGATCGTGCGGCAGGGAGCGGCCCTCAGCAGCGGCGCGACTAAGAGAAGCTTGCAAAGCTTGATCCAGAAAGGATCAGCGCATCCACTGGTTGCCGCAGTCCTAAGCGGCACGGTGACTTGGAGTGCGAACACGGGATGCGGTTCGACCCCGGTGTCGGGCGATCCCGGAACCTCGCAGTGCACCACCTCCACTCTGCCCCAGGGAACCGACACGATTACGGCGATCTACTCGGGTGACAGCAACCACAGCGGAAGTACGGGGACGTTGAGCGGCGGCCAGGTCGTCAACGGCGTTCCGATGGTCAAGCTAAATCCCACCAGCGTCAGCTTCGGAGACATTCGCCTCTTCAGCATCCACGCGAAGAATGTCACCGTCACCAATACAGGAACGGTCTCGCTGCTCATCAGCAAGATATCGCTGACGGAAGCAGGCGGAAATCCCGACGGATTTCACTTCGTCAAATTCTGCGGCTCGACGCTGGCGCCGGGCAAGAGTTGCGCGATCACCATAGTCCCGCTGACGGAGAAGATAGGAAGTAATTCGGCAACCTTGAACATCGCGGACAACGCCGCTGGCAGTCCGCAACAGGTACCGATCTCCGACACGGTAATTAATCCTCGCGCCGAGTTGTCCCCGCAGTCGCTGAACTTCGGCACGCACAAGGTGGGCAGCAGTACGACCAAGAACGTCACCCTCACCAACGACGGCACCACGGCGTTGGACATCATCAGCATTGCGATCACCGGAGCCGATCAGGGTGACTTCTCGCAAACGAATGCCTGCCCGAGTTCGCTCAATCCCGGCGACCACTGCACGATTTCAGTGACCTTCACCCCGGAGGCCACGGGCGCACGGAAAGCGGGCCTGACCGTCACCGACAACTCCTTCGTGGGCAAAGAGACGGTGTCGCTTTCAGGCACAGGCGATTAGTCGGATGGGGGCTTAGCGAGGACTTACAGTTCAGGAAACCTGAAATGAGGAGAAGGTGGTGACCACCTCAATTACAGCCCCTAGTCTTATATAAGAGAACCGTCAAACACGCGGATTCAAGGCCCGCGTCACTCCTATTGCTTCTTATTGGGGCTTGGGTGTCACGGTCGCAGAAGCCTGAACGGGTTGCTCTAAAGTTGCCTTGGATGCGATGCCTGCTTGCGTTTGCTTGTTAGGCGGAATTTCGGTCCCGGCTGGATAGATGAAAATCTGCACCGTACCCCAGCCAGCGTCCGAATTTGTGTCCGTCTGCTTGCCCATCCCTAGAGTTTTGAGTTCGCTATCGTCAAATCCGAAGTGCTCTACGAGATACTCGCGCACAACCATGGCCCGAGCTTCGGTCAGCACTAGGTCCTTCGCGGTGTCGCCTTCCATGCCTGCCGATACGACGATTACCGCAAAACCGAACTGGTTATTCGCCAGGAAATCGCCGCCGGCGTTTAGAGATTTCTGGTTCTTCAATTTGGCCGAGTCTTGCTTATCGAAGAGTTGCTTTGCTGAGTATGTGAACTCCTTTATCGTGGCGCCTTGAGGCAGCCGCTCGATCTCATTCTTTGCCAGCTGGGCAGAATCTTCATATCCGCGGCTCTTGAAATACCCGCGCAGGAAGAAATTGTGCTTCATGGCTTCCATATTCTCCTGGAAGTCGGTAACCCCGGCCTGCGCCTCCACCATCGTGTCACGCATCGCACTGGTCGTCTGCTCGAGGTTGTTATAGAGCTGTTTGTCGTTGACCAGCGCGCCCGCGGTCCCCTGACCCGCATCGATTTTGGCGCTGATCGATTCCAGGTTCGCCGCCGCCCGAGTTGCGTTCTGAATGGCTTGCTGGCTGCTATCCAGAATGCCGCTCGTCTTTTGCAGCAGATCCGACATTTCCAGTGGCGGCTGGCTGGCGATCCTATCGCCATCCCGCACGTCGCCTGATCCCGCCGATCCAAACGAGATCGCGAGAAACTGATTGCCTAACAAACCTTCGGTTTCGATAGTCGCCACAGAGTCTTGTTTGATGATCTCGTGTGTGGACCTGCCGAGATCCATGATGACCGTGACCTTTTCGCCCGGCTTGTGCGGTAGCACGATGCTGCGCACGGTTCCACTGTGAACGCCGCCCACTCGCACGTCGCCTCCGGCATCCAACCCGACGACGTTGTCGAATTGCGCCTTCAACTGGTATGTGGAGCTGAAAAGATACTGCTTGCCTCCGATGATGAAGACGCCGGCGACCAGAATCGCCAGTGTCACAACGATGAAAGCTCCTAACCGCGCCGCTCTCGACATATGTCCCCCTACGAATGCTTTAGAAATTCCCTGACAAATTCGATGTCACTTTCCTGCAGCTCTTCAAAGCTGCCTTCGATCACCACATTTCCCTCGTTGAGCAAGGCCAGACGGTCGGCAATCGTCTTCGCGCTGTGCAGATCGTGAGTCACCACAATCGACGCCATGTGATGTTCCTGCTGGAGGTTGAGAACCAAGTCGTCGATCTCCGCTGCGCTGATGGGGTCGAGACCGGCTGTGGGCTCGTCAAGCAGCAGAATATCGGGCTCCAGGGCCAGAGCACGCGCCAGCCCTACTCGTTTCTGCATGCCACCCGAGATATCGGAAGGCATCTTCTCAAACGTGCCATCCATGCCCACTTCCGTCAGCAGCTGCCTGACGCGGTCTCCCCGCTCCGACTTCGACATCTCCTTCTTATGGTGCAGCAGCGGGAAAGCCACGTTCTGCTCGACGGTTAGCGAGTCGTAGAGCGCAGCGTGCTGAAACAGAAAACCCATCCTCTTCCTGATCTCGCCGAGTCGGTCGAGAGTCAGCCCAGCGATGTCTTGACCATGGATGCGGACCGATCCCGAATCGGGTTTATCGAGGCCGATGATGAGGCGCAGCAATACGCTCTTGCCGGTACCACTGCGCCCCAGCACCGCGAGGGTCTCGCCGCGTTTCACACTGAGGCTGATCCCGTTCAAAACCCTTTGAGTTCCGAAGGATTTATGTAGCTCCTCGACGCCGACGACCGATGCACTGCCGTCTTCCTCGGCTTCTTCTCGTCGTATCGCAATTTGATCGATTGTGTTCATACTGGTTTCGCAGGCTCTTGAAGCAGTGTTCACAAGGAGCCACTATGGAAAAAATAGGATGATCAGTTTCACCAACACCACATCGGCCAGGATCACGAACAGCGACGACAAGACCACCGAACTCGTGGCCGCGCGGCCTACACCCGCAGCGCCTCCCTGTGTCCGCATCCCCTGGAAACACGCAATCAGCCCAATGATCAGTCCAAAAACAGCGGTCTTGATTGTGGGTGGCAGGAAATCGTTGAAATCGGCGCCGCTAAAACCGGCGTTGATGAACTGATGCAACGAAACCGGCTCAACCATCGCTTGCGTAATCCAGCCCATGATCAAGCCGCAAAAGTCGGCAGCGAGGGTGAGCAAAGGCAGCATCAGGACGCAAGCCAGGATGCGAGTCGCCGCCAGCAATCGGTATGGGTTTACCGCGGATGCCTCGATCGCGTCGATCTGCTCGGTTACTTTCATCGAGGCCAACTCGGCGCCAATGCCCGCGCCCACTCGGCCACTCACTACAAGACCCGTAATGATCGGTCCAGTCTCGTGGATGACAGAGAATACGATCGCGGCAGGAAGTAGAGACTTGGCGCCAAATCGAGTCAGGCTATAGCGGGCTTCCAGGGAAAGTACAACGCCAGTAGCCGCGCCGGCCAAAGCGACCAGAGGAAGGGACTTTGATCCGATCTCGTCGAGTTGCCGAAATAGTTCGCGAAATTCAAAGGGCGGGGTCACTGCGGCCCGCAGCACGCGCCAGAAAAATATCCCCAGGTCGCCGAACCATTCGAAAAATTCGTTGATCAGACCGGTGGAGGAGCTCGGTGACGGGGATATGGCTGGGATTCGCTGCCCTCGAACTTGAGGGTTCATGCCCGCCGCCGCACTGGATTCGCTGCCCATCACGGATTTGATCCCTGATCCGGCGCTCCGTGTCCGTTATTCAGGTGCATGCGATGAAGCATGGAGTGGGGACCACTATAGAGAAATTCCAGGGCAATGTTTCCGCCCACATATCCCAGCATGGTGTAGTTGCCCATCCGAAACGCGTCCTTGCCGTTGTAGCGGTCCGGATACCACGCATAGACGGCGGTCATCGGACCCGCATACGGCGCAATCAGCGCAGGGAAGGAAAAAACGCGATGGCCGTCTTGGCCTCGACGGGCTGACAAGGTGGAAATCACGGCATGGCGCAGCCGAGGGAACACGCCCTTGCACTCGCAGCGGTAGTACAACGTGTCTTCCCGGAACGCTTCCGCTAATCCATATCGTGTGGTGGTACTTACCGCAGCGATGCCAAAGTCCGACCCAAATCGCTTCATGTAACCCGCAGCACCTTGCTTCCACTCCGGCGGGGTGTTTTGGGCTTGGCTAATGCCAGCCGCAAACGCCGCTCCTGCGGCCGGATACGGGCCGAACGCGTCGAAGAGGTAGTTCTCGATCTTCGTTTTCTCCGTCGGACGCGTGTACGTCAAATCTGGTTGCGCCGTGGTTGCGCTCGCAACCGCGCCGGCGGAATCTCGTGGATCGATTAGTGCTTGCGCCTTCGCTGGCTGTGGCAGGACCGCCAGGCCCACAATCGCTAACCACAAAACGATAAGTCCGCGCATTTTCATGTCGTTGCCTCCTCAGTGAATCTATATGCAGCGAACCAGGCTTTACAGTTCATGCGGTAAGCGGCAAGCTCCGTGGTCGCACTGGCACGCGATCTCACAAAACCAAGTTGGTTGACCGGATTCTCTTGTCGTCAGCACCCTGAGATGCCCAGTATCAACCTTCAAGCTTGGAAAAGCTGATCAGAATTGCTCGTCTTTTGAATCCGCGTCAGCGCGAAGAATAAAAGAGTGCGGCAGTGAGTGTCGAAGACTCGGAGGACACAATTCCTCAACAAAGTGAGCGATACTGCACAGCGCTGCCGAAGCAAGTGAGCGAATCTACAGATTGGCTTTGGGGTTCCGGGAGCAGGTTCCCGGCAGCGTCGTAGTGTAGCCATCCATTTGGTTCCGGCTGTTGGTGGTAAACGTCAACAGCGCGGTGTAGGGCCTATTTTGCTGCCAGCGGTTGCCGAATTGATCGTAGGCGTAGGTGCAAGTTGGAGTGCCACAATAGGGACACAGGCATGAGCCAGTTCAGGATCATGTTGCGCACCACGATCGACACCAGTGTCAGCGTGTCCAGCGTGAAGCCGTATCGTGGTGACAGGTAGCTGGTGTACTTCTTGTGCCGCTTGGCATGGCGCTATTCTGTCTGCCGGAATTCCTGTACGACTTTTCTTATGGCTGGGCTTTCGCCCATCAGCGGTCCGGGGCAACTTGGCTTCATGTAGTGATGAGTTTTGGCCATCCTCTGCGTCGGGTTCGCTTCCGCGCGACTGCCGTATGGCGCATGGAGGCCCCGCGGTATAAGCCGCCGCAGGATAAGCCTGGACTTACCGATCCCGACAAAGAAGGGAGCACTCTTGTCGAGATCTTGCTCTTCGCTTTGCCGGTCCTGTTAAGCGCTTGGCTGTTAGGGGAAGCGTCCTTTTGGGCTTACGTTAAGGGCGCATTGACCAATCAGTGGTTGTTCCTGCCAACTTCTGTGCTCAATTTGCGGTCGCGGCTTTTTTCGCCGGAATGACCATCGCGACGGAGATTCGACCGCTCGACCTGTGCGCACATCAAACGGCTGTCGCTCTCCATGGCACCTCAGTCAGACTGCTCCCCTTTCTGAATCACGGAAGCATTGCACCAAGTCGGTGCGGCGCGATTCCGATGGAGCGCCACCTAGGTTAAATCGAGGTAGGAGATCCTGAAATGTGCTCGACAAGGATTAAAAACAGAATGGCTCCAGTCGATGACCCGGCTTTTCTCGACAGGTCCAATCGGGTCGGCTGCGCTGAGGAATGATGAAGGTCCACCCTCCTGGATCAGGGATCAGCCAACTCCCGCTCGTCCGGCGGTTCCAGAAAAGGGGTTGGAGGACTCAAGGGCGATCTCCTCGAAGGCGACTTCTGGCCCGGAACAACTTCCGGAAGAGGAATCTATGTTGCACCGAAAAGGCGATTCCGGTCGTACTCGTCGCTAAACCGCATAGCTTGTCGCCATGTGACCTGAGTACTACACTTCCAACTGCGCTCGAAACCCAACTAGATTGCCCCAGA
>Ga0310038_10002173_pt1 | contig 14478 bp, 9 predicted proteins | sample Sb_taG_6_FD_200461 | JGI IMG/M metagenome (GOLD analysis project Ga0310038, IMG submission 200461) | Peat soil microbial communities from Weissenstadt, Germany - Sb_50d_4_PS metaG (v2) (version 2) | ecosystem: Environmental > Terrestrial > Soil > Wetlands > Peat | place: Germany: Weissenstadt... | reverse complement strand
CGTCTTTTTCACTGCGATCGATGGTGAAGTGATAGTCGCCGCACATACAGGTGTCGACGAATTCGATGTCGATGTTCTCGCCGATACTCGGTAAATACCGGTAGTGCCAGACTTCAAACGGGAAGGTTGAAGTCTCGCCGCCGCCCTCATCCATGGGCCGCTCGTACATGCCGCCGGATGGATGGGAGTCGGTGCTGTCGGGTGGACCCCACATGATATAGATACGCCCGCGATCGGTCTTCCATCCCGGCTTGCCCGCGGCAAAGTGGTCGTTCGCATATTGAATGCGCCGATAGTGTTCTTCGCGGTACTCGTTTTCGGGAGAATCGGGATTGGGATTGCGGCGCAGCCAGAAGTTCTCAATAAAGGCCTCGCGCTCTTCGTCGTTGCTCAGGCTCATGAACGCTTTGCGTTCTTCGTCCGTAATAATGTAGGGCACTTCCTCGTTCAGCCATGTCTTGTAGGGGCCCTTCAATTCCTGCCGCAGTTCTTTTTGCTGCTTGTATCTTTCCTTGTCTGAAAGGGGCCGGTCGAGCGGGTTGGTGTCCTGATCCTGACCGTTTTGCGCTTGCGCCTGCGTTTGGCCATCTGAGGCCGCGGCGCCTTTGTTCTGCCGGGCCAAAAGGCTGGATGCGGGGATGAAAAGCAGGCCGGAACCTACAACAATGGTAAGAAAACGGCAGCTGTTGAACATCATTACCTTGGATTCTCCTGCAATCCCTTAATTTTACGGCTCTATTAAGAGCTGAGCAAGATTCCCCGCGCAGAGACTCACATTTTGGACGCAATCCGGCCGTCAGGGTTATCAGCTAAGGCGCCGTTTCGATCGATTTTCATTGTTTCGGGAGGTTCCGGCTGGTGTCTGTCCGTCCTGGACCCAGCCCTACGCCCCGGCGGCCTGCAAGTGCGGCCCTTTCGCACGAAAAACCGTGCGTCCGCGGGCGAAGAATCCTGTGTCGCAGAGGGAACCGTCCGGCGGACCTTCGCGTACACTGGATAGTAGCGACCTGAAAGATAAAGAAGCGGCTATGAAGAAGAAGATCATCCTGATATCCCTATGCGTGCTGGCGGCAGCGGCTCTGGTAGCCTTTATGGTCCACCGGCAACAGGCTGGCTACACCAAGGTTCTGACAGCAAAGATTGTGCGCGAAGATCTATCCACGATCGTCAGCGGCACCGGCCAGATCAAGCCGACGAACTATGTGAACGTCGGCGCAGAAACCACAGGCCGGCTCACCCACCTTTACGTTAAAGAGGGTGAGAAGGTGAAAAAGGGCCAGGTCGTGGCCACCATTGAGAACGTGCAGCAGCAGGCTAACGTGGCAGGCCAGGAAGCCGCTATCGCGGCCGCCAAGACCGACATTGCGTCTTACATTGCCGCGGAGAAAACCGCCCAGGCCAATGTGGAGCATGCGCAGGCGGACCTGGAGCAGAAGAAGCTGGACTGGGATCGAGCCCAGGCGCTTTACAGGGCTGGCATCATGGCCAAGCAGGACTACGACGCCAAGAAGGCAGCGTACGACCTCGACGTTGCCACGATGTCGCAGGCGGCTGCGGGCCTTAACCAAGCCAAGGCCCAGACCGATTCGGCTCGCGGCCATATGCACACGCAGGAAGCCGACCTGAAAGTCAATCAGGATCTGCTCAACCGCACGATCGCTGTCGCGCCCTTTGACGGCATTGTGACCAACGAGCCCATGCGCGAAGGCGAGACTGTCGTCCCGGGTATCCAAAATACCGAAGGCTCCACGCTGATGACGCTTGCAGACATGAGTGTCGTCACTGCCGAGGTCAAGGTAGACGAGACCGACATCGTCAACGTGCAGTTCGGCCAGCCCGCTGAGATCACCATCGACGCCCTGCCCAACAAGACATTCAAGGGGCATGTGACCCTGGTCGGCGACCAGGCGCTCTTGCGCTCTACGGGAGTCGCAACTTCGCAGTCCACCTCGGGAACCGAGGAAGCGAAGGACTTCAAGGTGGTGGTCACCCTGGACACTCCATCGGACGAGCTGCGGCCCGGCTTGTCGTGTACAGCCAAAATCACGACCGCGCACAAGCCGAATGTGCTCGCCCTGCCGATCCAGGCTCTCACCATGCACGATCCGGCGCTTGACGTTGCCAAGAGCAAGGGCGGCGTGCAGGCGGCGACCAATTCACCGAATCCAAAGTCCAATCCAGTGCAGGGAGTCTTCGTTGTCCAGAAGGATCCTCACGGGCGCTTGCGCGCGAAATTCGTTCCCGTGACCACGGGCATCACCGGGGCGACGGACATCGAAGTACTCTCCGGCCTGGGCGCGGGCGAAGAAGTGGTTGCGGGGCCCTACAAAACATTGCGCGACCTCAAGGGCGGCGCGTTGCTCAAGCGGGACACGTCGCAACCGGTCAACTTGACCACGAGTGGTTCTTCGTAAGGCCACGTCGGCTCAATATCGGCTGACGCCGGGAGTAATCGGCTGCCAGGCGGCAGCATGGGGTGAAACTTTGCAAAGGGCAGGTCTCGAATGGCTTTGAACGGCATCGGCATCGAGGAGCTTCCGCAAACTCAGGTCGTCTCGGCAGACGAGGTGATCGTTGTCGACGATCTGTGGCGCACCTACGACATGGGCTCGGAGCAGCAGGTGCAGGCCCTGCGCGGCGTTTCGCTGCGCATCCGCCACAACGAGTATGTGGCCATCATGGGGCCATCGGGTTCGGGCAAATCGACGCTGATGAATTTGATCGGTTGTCTTGATACGCCTTCAAAGGGCCGCTACTGGCTCAACGGCCAGCTTGTGAGCGAACTCGACGATGATCAGCTTGCGCGCATTCGCAACAAGGAAATCGGCTTCGTCTTTCAGACCTTCAATCTCCTTGCCCGGGCCAGCTCGCTGCACAACGTCGAACTGCCGCTGATTTATAACGGCACGCCGGCCGCCGAGCGCCTGGCGCGCGCGCGGCAAACTCTCACCGACGTCGGGCTTGAATCGCGAATGATGCACAAGCCCAGTGAGCTCTCCGGCGGCCAGCGCCAGCGCGTTGCTATCGCCCGCGCGCTGGTCAATCATCCGTCGATCATCCTCGCCGATGAGCCGACCGGCAACCTCGATTCCAAGACCGGTCAGGAGATTATGGCGCTCTTCGACCATCTGCACGCCCAGGGCAATACCATCGTGCTCGTGACGCACGAAGCTGATATCGCGCAGTTTGCGCATCGCGTTGTGCATATTCGCGACGGCCAGATTTTCTCTGACGAGCCCTCCCCCCGCCAGCGCTGATTGGTTTGTTCGGCGCGCACGCGCTTGCGGATTTCTCCGTCGGATCAGTTTCCCAATCGCATACTGGTTTTCGATCGCAACGCGTCACCGTTAACTTTCGGGACGCAAAGAATATCGCGCGACGGATCTCCCAGAAAAAAAATTATTGTTGCAAAGCAAAATCTTGCTCGAACATTCATCCAATCGCCTTGACAGTAAGAAAGTTTCGGCGCAGTATTCCCACAGAACATTCGGGAACGGACGCAAGCGGTCAGGAAGATCGCAGAGCGCACGACGGACTCCATCCTGGCCATTCCTCTTTCCCCGCAACCCATGATCGGTGGCGCGCGGCCCCTTGAAGCCGGAAGATGAAAGAAGCCTTCAAGGATGAAGATGCACCGCTGTAGCGTCATCGCCGGTCGACATTGGCAGCCTGGACTTGAGAAGGCGTGCTGCTGACGCCGCGCACTCGTCGGGTTACCAAAATCTTTGCCGCCTCGGCTTTCGTCTCGGTGACGTTTGATTGCTTCGGGATTCATTGTCTGTCCCGCACAGTTGCTGGCAGCAATTTTATGTTAGCGAGTCGAGCAACTTAGGCCATGACAGGGCGCATCTTCTGCGAGTAAGCCAAGTAGTTGGCATGACCGGGGCCCTTGTTCCTCGCGGAATGTTCTCGTTGATTCGAGAGTTGCGATGCAGCCTTTGCATTTACTTGGTTCACGATGCCGGTCTCTAGAGACTGTTGGGGAAAAGCGGAGGAGATCGATGGTAGTCACATCTCAGTACAGCGGACACCGCGTGACGGGGCTATATGTGGGGGCCGATAATGTGCGGCGCCACTTCCCGAGGCACATCTCTGAAATTGAATTGCAACTCGATCATTTGCGCATTGAGTGCGAGCTGGGTCCGGACTTCTGGCAGGGTCAGCCCGAGATTCATGATCCTAGGCTGTGCGTCTGGTTGGAGTCGAAGCAACGGAAAGAAATGGGGTGGCGCAGCCCCGTATCGCTTTCCATGATCCCGTCGGGACAGAATTCGTTCGTTCTTGGTCCCAGCACGCTGAACTCATCGTCCAGAGCGCGTCGCGCGCCCCAGCCGGTCGCTTCACGACGCGAGGCATACGGGCCGCAACCTGTGGGAGGCGCCGCAGCCTGATGGGATTCGGCGCAGCGCTCCGAGTTCGACCCAAAAATTCAATCGTGCGTGGCAATCCGGTTATGACCGGAGCTCAAAAAGGAGTTCTCCCCATGAGAAGCAACATTGAACCCGCCGATCTTGAGATGCGTGCTATCGATGCATTGAGGGCGGTACTTGGGCAGGTTTCCGTCATCAAGTTGAAGGAGATGAGGCGCGAGGCCCACACCCATGGCCGGTGCGTTGAAATCCTCGCCGACATCGAAGTCTTCGGCCGCACTCACCTGCTGGCTTGCGAGGTGAAGGCGCAAGGGGAACCGGCGCAAGTGCGCACGGCATTGCGCAACCTGCGGAACGATGTAGCTTCCATTTCGGGAAATGCGACACCGGTCATCATCGCTCCTTATCTCTCACCCGAGGCGCAGCAATTGTGCAAGGAACACAATGCCGGCTTTCTCGACCTTGAGGGCAACGCGCGCCTGACGCTCGGCGAGGTCTTCATCGGCATGCGCTCGCTGCCAAGCCAGGGAGCGAATTCGGCATCACTAAGCGCGCGTCCTCCCCGCAGTTCTTCCCACCGGGCCGCAGCGCGAACTTTCGGAGGAGACCGAGTCGCGATTCCGCTGGGTGCGTGAATCCGACTGGCCGGCAGGATTTCACCCGGTCGACAACGCGCCGCGGTTCAGATCTCCAGAATCACCGGCATGATCATCGGTCGGCGCCCGGTGTTTTTCTGGATCAGCCGTTTCAGTTCCACGCGCACGCGCTCGTTCACCATGCCGTAGTCTGACTTCTGCTCGGCGCTCAACCCATCCAGCGTCTTCAGGACTGTTTCGCGCGCCTGGTCCGTGATGTCGGCGCCGCCGAAGCCGCGCATCAGCACTTCCGGTTCGCGCTCCACCTTGCCCGTCTTTTTGTTGATGGCGAGTACGGCCAGCACCACACCGTCTTCCGACAAGATACGCCGGTCGCGAATGACCAGGTCCTCAACCACGTCAATGGATGAGCCGGAGTCGATCAGAATCCGTCCCGCCGTCACTTTGTCCTGCTTGCGCGCGTCGTCTTTGTCCAGGTCGAGCACGTCGCCATCTTCAAGAACTATGGCGTGATCCACAGCTCCGGTTTCCAACGCCACCTGTGCATGCCGCCGCAAATACCGGTAGTCGCCGTGGATGGGGACAAAGAATTTCGGCCTGACCAGGCTGATCAGCAGCCGCATTTCCTCCTGGCTGCCGTGCCCGCTTACGTGGATCAGTCCATGTTGCCCGTCGTCATAAATCACGTTGGCTTCGCGCCGGCTCAGGTGGTCGATGACCCTGAAGATTCCTTTTTCGTTTCCGGGAATGATCCTCGAGCTGAGCACCACGGCGTCGCCCGGCTCAATGCGCGCATGTTTGTGGTTGTCCACAGCAGCGCGGCTGAGCGCACTCATCGGCTCGCCCTGAGTTCCGCTGATCAGCACCATCATCTGTTCCGGAGCATAGTCGCGGATCTGGCCGGGGTTAATGATGAGTCCGGGAGGGACTTCGATGTACCCGAGGTCCTGCGCGATCTCAGTGCTCTCAACCATCGAGCGGCCCACCACAGCGACCTTGCGCCCGTGCTTGCGCGCCAACTCCATGGCGATGCGTATGCGGTAGATCGACGACGAGAAGCAGCTGAAGAAAAGTTTTTTCTTTGTCTGCGTGAACACTTCATCGAGGCGCGGGATCACTGCGCGTTCGCTGGGCGTGTAGCCTGGCCGCTCCACGTTAGTCGAGTCCTGCAGGAGAGCCAGCACGCCCCGCTTGCCGTACTCGGCGAAGGTATGCAGGTCAAAAGCCTTGTCGTCGAGCGGCGAGAGATCGATCTTGAAGTCGCCGGTATGAATGATGACGCCCACCGGTGTCTCAATAGCCAGCGCCACACAGTCCACCAGCGAATGCGTTACGCGGATGGGCTCGATGGTGAACGGGCCAATGGTGAACCTTGCCTTGGGTTCAATTTCGATCAGCTCGGTCTCATCGAGCAACTGGTGCTCTTCGAGCTTGTCTTCCACGTAAGCCAGCGTGAACTCGGTACCGTAGACCGGAACCTTCAGCTCGTTCAGGATCCAGGGCAGCCCACCGATGTGGTCCTCGTGACCGTGCGTGAGCACAATGGCCCGAACGTGCTTTTTGTTTTCGATCAGGTAGGTGATGTCGGGAACAACAATGTCCACGCCGAGCAGCTCGGTTTCGGGAAACATCAGGCCCGCGTCAATCACAATAATGTCATCTTCCCAGCGCACGGCCAGGCAGTTCATCCCGAACTCGCCCAGCCCACCCAGGGGAATGATCTGCAGCTTTTTTGTTTGCATCGGACAATATCGATGCTACCACCGGCGGGTGTGCGCCGCAGTGCAGCGCTTGCCGCTGCGGAATTCCGCCACAGCGCGTTGGGAACACATTTTCCCGACAAATGGCTAGCCAGCCTAACGACGGTCTTTTAGCGAACGACTTCGGGGAGGGCTACAAAGTTCCGGCGCATTGCGCCACGCAATTGTCCCGACCTGCAACGGTATCTGAGGAGGCGTGCTTAGAGGCGCAACGCGCCGTAAAAGCAGACTGCCATTAGAGCGGCGGCCATCTCAATGCCCAGCGCCATCATTGCGCCTCTTGCACACGAAAGGCCGGCTTCGGCCGACACGGTACCCCGGCCGGGAATTTCGCTCAAGGGGAGTTCCGGCAGCGGCCCGGAATAAATAGCCGCGAACCCGGAGAACACGATCGAAGGTTCCACATCGGAGTGAGTTAGAACGGGGGTAGCCATGTTCGCTCCTTTTCCAATCGATAGCGTTACGGGCAAGTCGTGCAGTTAGGCAGACGTTTGCGTGATTAACGCAGCATTTACAGTTCCAAAGCGCCTTCGGGCTGAATCGATTGAGTATGAAAGAGTTATTAAAGAGCGGGTTCTGTGGTCGAGGGGCTACGGGGCAGGTAATTTCTACACGAGACAGCAAGAAATACCCGACGTGGCGTCAGACCAGGCGCCGCGACGACCCACACTTCGCTGGTGTACATTGGGTCCACATTGGCATCACTCGGAGTACATCCCATGAAATCCACAAGACGCCTGTTTCTGAAAACCTCTGTGCCCGGGGCCATCGCCGCCGGATTCCCGAGCATTGTGCCCAGTTCCGTCTTCGGCGCCACCGCGCCGTCAAACCGGATCAACATCGGCGCGATCGGCGTCGGCCGTATCTCGCGCGCCCATGACATGCCGGGAGTGCTGCAGTATACCGGCGTTGCCGGCCGGGATAATCGCATCGCGGCCGTCTGCGATCTGAGCGCAGAGCGGGTGGAGCTCGGTAAGCAGTTCGTTGATGATGCCTACACGAAAAAACTCGGCACGCCCTACAAGGGTACAAAGGGCTACTCGGATTTCAGGGAACTTCTCGCCCATAAGGAAATCGACGCCGTCCTCATTTCGACTCCCGATCATCAACATGCAAGGCTGGCCGTTGCAGCGGTGGCTGCGGGCAAGGACGTCTACCTCCAGAAGCCCGCATCGCTGACTATCCGCGAGGGACGCATGATGGCCGATCGCGTCAACGCGACCGACCGCATTCTGCAGGTTGGATCGCAGCAGCGATCGTGGAAGCAATTCGCGCGCGCCGTTGAACTGGTGCGCAACGGCCGCATCGGTACTGTGCAGCGCGTGGAAATCGGCCTTCCCGGCGATCCATCCGGTGGCAATCCGCAGCCGATGCCGGTTCCCGCGGGGTTCAACTACGACGCGTGGCTGGGCTCAACACCCGAAGTGCCTTACACCGTAGATCGCGTGATGCCGCTAGAAGGCTTCGACCGGCCAGGCTGGTTGCGCATGGAGCAATTTGGAGCCGGAATGATTACCGGCTGGGGCGCGCATCATGTTGATACGGCGCATTGGGGAATGGATACGGAGCTAACCGGCCCGGTCGAAATCTGGGGCCAGGCGCAGTTCCCAAGCGAAGGCCTCTGGAACGTGCACGGGCCGTTTAAAACCTATGGCCGCTATGCCAACGGAGTGGTCATGACCATCTCCGGCGATTTCGAAAACGGCATCAAGTGGATCGGCGACAAGGGCTGGATCTTTGTTTGCCGGGATGGCATGACTTCGCCGACCTCCACGGGAGCCCCTGCCACGCCGATCGTTCCACTCCGCGCCAGCGACCCGACGATTCTTGATTCGGTGATTGGTCCCGCGGAGTACCACGTCTACACGTCCGATGATCAGCATGGAAACTGGCTAGACTGCATTCGTTCGCGAAAGGCGCCCGTGGCGCCGGCGGAGATTGGCCATCGCGCCTGCTCCACCTGCCTGCTGCATTGGATTGCCATGAAGACCCAGCATCACGTCTACTGGGATCCGAAGACAGAGATGATCATGGGCGACGACATCGCCGCGAGCCTGCTCTCGCGTCATCTGCGCCATCCGTATGAGATCGCTTGAAATGATGGTGCGGCACACCAATCTGGTGCTCCACCGGCGGTCTTTGTCCAATTTATCTTGCTTTGAATGAGCGATTTAATCTCGCTCCCGTGCGCGCCGGCGCGGCGTTCCGGTTCATCCTTGCGCCCACTCCTGGGCGGGTTCGGACCGCGGACTTCCCCCTTCGAGAGGAGCGACCTCGGCCTGCCGGCGGACCCCAGCATCAGCTTCCCTCCTGCTGGTTGTAAATCCTCAGATTTCAGGCTCCCGGGTCAAATCCACGAAGGCATTCAATTGCATCTCAATTCACGAGGCAACCTTTGCGATCGTCCACTTCGATGAGTTGATTGCATCGACTAAAGGAATTTATAGAAGCGAAGGGTGCCCGAGGGGCGAACGCCCCGAATATGAGCCCCTGGAGCGTCATTCGGCAAGTAAATCATGGGCGCGGTGTGAATGGCAGCGCAGCACCACCGACGGCGCGAGAAGCGCTTTCTGGGTCCTGATTGAAGGTTCGTTGAAAACAGCGCAATTCACCTTAACCATTCTTGGAGGAAACACCGATGCAAACCATTGATAGACAACAATGCATTAAAGATTCGATTCGTCTCCGCGCGCATCGTGCTCCCGGCCTGCGCGCTGGGTGGGCAGCCGCGCTCTGCATCCTGATCCTCACTGCCATCCCTGCGCATGCGCAGTTCCGGACTTCAATCCAGGGCACTGTCACGGATCCGCAAGGCGCCGTCATCCCGGGTGCGACCCTCACGCTCGTTGATTTAGCTACCAACGAGACGGTGATTCACAAAAGCGACGCAACCGGTGTCTACAATTTCGACGCTCTCCCTGCAGACCAATTCACACTTACCGTCGAGAGAGACGGATTCAAAAAGAAGGTCCTTGACCACTTACAGTTGATTCCTGAACAGGCGAACGCCGTGAACGTTCAGTTGGAAATTGGCGGTTCATCAGAGACGGTCACGGTCGACGCCTCCACGGTTTCGGCTCTGGACACGGAAACCGCGAACAACGGGCAAACCATCACAGAAAGTGAGATCCAGCACATGCCGGTCTTTGAGCGTGACGCGACCAGCCTGATTCAGTTGGCGCCCGGGACACTGGCCGACGGATCGCACCAGGGTAGCGGCAACGGATACCAGGCTCCTGGAACACAGACCGGAGCCTCGTCGGGCGGCGGCGGCAATCTGGGCAATACCAGCAGCATCTTTGCCACGGAAAATGGCCCGTCGGCCAACACCAACGGCGGTCAGTTTGAGAATAACGGATACAACGTCGACGGAATCAGCACGGAGAGCGCTGTCTGGGGAGGAGCGACGATCATCACTCCCAGCGAGGATTCGATCGGCAACATCCAGATCGTGACCGACGACTACGACGCCGAGGACGGCCGCTTCGCTGGAGCGATGACCAAAATCACTTCAAAGAGCGGCAGCAACGACATCCACGGCAGTCTGTTTGCCGAGATCAACCGGCCGGGGCTGAATGCCTACCAGCGTTGGAACGGGCCACAATCGGTGGCGCCCGGCAAGCCCGCCGCACGCGGTTTACTCAGAGACACCGATCGCTACAACCAGTTCGGTGGCAGCGTGGGCGGGCCCATCTGGAAAAACAAGTTGTTTGCCTTTTTCAATTACGAAGGGCAGAGCGAAAACACCGCGGCGACCAGCACGGGATGGTATACCACCTCATCGCTCGCGTCGCTGGCGCCCTCGGGCAGCATCGCCGCCACGATTTTGGGATACAAAGGCGGCAACGTTATCGGCACGGTGATCAGCTCGGCGAACTGTTCCACTCTCGGACTGTCTTCAACCTATTGCGCAAACGTTACTGGAGGCGTGAATATCGGTTCACCGCTCACCAGCGGCCTGGGTAAGCAGGACCTCGGCTATGTGAACAGCTCCTCTCCCGGCGTTGGAAATGGGCTTTCGACCACGCCTGACATTGCCGAATACTCCATCAGCAATCCAACGAATACAGATTTCAAGCAGTTCAACGGGCGCCTGGACGCAGACGCGACCGGCAAAGACCACCTCAGCTTCGCGATTTACTGGGTGCCGGACTCGTTATCGTTCGATAACGGCGGATACGGCTATGACGTCTTTCATCACTCGCAGGTGAACAGTGCCTTCTCACTCATCTGGAACCATACCTTCGCACCGACTTTCCTGAACGAAGCGCGCGCCAACGCAGCAGGATGGCGCTATAACGAACTGACCTCCAACCCCCAGGCACCCTTTGGCCTCCCGCAGGACTCTGTCACCACGATCGGCAACCAGAGCCTCGGCGGAATTGGTGTGGGTGCCCCGGGAGACCTGGACCAATGGACCTATAGCTACAAGGACGTTGCCACTAAGGTGCTGCATACGCACACCATGAAGTTCGGCTTCGAGCTGACGCGGCTGTATTACCTGAACAATCCCATCGGCAAACCAAATTACACTTTCTACAACCTGTGGGACTTCATGAACGATGCTCCGGAGGCCGAAGGCGGTCCTTTCCAGGCGACCACGGGCATTCCCGGAGGTTACCGCAATGACAACCGCGAGGACATCCTGGGCATTTTCTACCAGGATGACTGGAAAGTCCGCCCCAGTCTGACCGTGACCGCGGGCCTGCGCTGGTCCTACTTCGGGCCTATGGACGACAAAGACAACCACATGGGTGTGCTCACCTTCGGCAGCGGCAGTGCCCTGTTGACGGGGATGACCCTCCGCACGGGCATCAATGCATGGACAGCGCAAAAGTTGAACTTCGGCCCGGAGATCGGCTTCAACTGGGCCCCGGAATCCTTCAAGGACAAGCTGGTTGTTCGCAGCGGCTTCGGCTTGAACTATAACGACGAGCAGATTGCCAACGCCAACAACTACGATGGCAACCCCCCGGGAACGAGCAGCGTTCCCGGCTCCAGCAAGAGCCCCACGCAGATCAACCCCAACATCCTGTACGCAGTCTCGAGCAGCCCTACCAACATCTTCGGCTACCCGGCGAACAAGAGTGCGATCACGACGTTTAACTCCGCTGGCCTGCCCACGGCGGGCGGCGCGAACCTCGGCGGCCTGCCCGGACACGTGCCCACCCAATATGTGGAGCACTACTCATTGGGAGTGGAATACGACTTAGGCCACGCGATTGTTGCCAATCTCGGCTATGAGGCCGGCCTGGGCCGTCACCTCATGTACAACTATGACGCCAACGCGCTCGGAGAGATCATGGGCGCTCCGCTGAATACCCTGGTCAACGGCGTGAACACCTTTGGCAGTAATGGCTGGTCGACTAACAACATGATGCTCGCCGGGCTCAAGCATCAGTTTTCGCATACCTTCTATGCGGAGGGGCAGTTCACCTGGGCGCACAGTATGGATACGAATTCCGGCCCCTACTCGCGCGATCCCTATTTGTACAATCCTCGATACTCCTACGGGCGATCCGCTTTCGACGTCAATCACACCTTCAAGGTGTTTGGCACCTGGCAGCCGGTGATCTTCCATGGCAGCAGTGCCTGGGCCGAGAAGATCGTCGGGGGCTGGTCGCTGAGCGGCATCGCGACCTTCCATTCGGGCTTTGGGTGGACCCCCTACTACCAGGCCCCGCACCAGTTTTACTGCCAAAACTGCAACTATGGATACCCGCAACTGCGTCCCCACTATCTTGGAGGAGGCGGCAACGACACCAGCAACAATGCCTTCCAGAAGGGCAGTAACTTCACCAATCCGGGCACGATGAACACCGGTGCAAACAACAATCAGTTCTCCGATAACTACTTCAGCATTCCCAACTTCAGCGCCGCCATCACCGACGGCGCGGCGCCGTTCCCGGCGACGTCCTCAACCACTTTCATACCTGCGCCGGGAATCGACCGCAATGTGTTTCCGGGCCCCGGGTACAGGGACGTGGATGTGACCTTTGGTAAAGCCTTTGGTTTACCGAGTATGCGCGTCCTGGGCGAAAACGCGAAGATCGATATCAAGGCTAACCTGATCAATGCCTTTAACCTGTTGAACATCAATCCCAGCACGATCAACACCAACATCGCCAATACGAATCTAGGTCAGGCGACCGGTGCTCTGGGCGCGCGCGTCGTCGATTTCCAGGCGCGGTTCAGCTTCTGACGATTCTCGGAATTTGCGTTTTATGAAGGGGCGCCGCGCGCGCCCCTTTTGTCTTGCGGCAGGGGTTGTTGAATCTGCCGGCCGTTTGCGGCGGCTGCAGAATTCCGCGCGCCTAGGAAGCGACTCTTCAGGCCTGATTCCTGAATCCTGCCAGATGCATGGCTCGCGCGCACTCGGGATTGCGCATAAACGTGTTCCACACGAAGTCGCTGCGCAGATTTTCAGCCATCAGCACAGAGATTCCCTGGTTGATTCCCAGCACATCGGTGTCGTACCACCGGCTGGCTGGATGAAACGCGTCGACAAATCCGTAGCGCCGCCACGATTGACCGCCCCACTTCTCCCGCATGGCGCGCAGAACGTCGAGACAGTCCGCCGGCAAGAATGGCAGCGAACCGGCAGCCGCGGATGGAACCACGGTTCCATCCAGCTTTTCTCCCGTTGGCGGCCCTTCCCAGCCTGTATATCCGCGCTGGCAATCCGATGCGGTGACACCCCAGCAGTCGTTGCTGTACCACTCCGGGTGCGAGAGACAATACGCCTTGTGAGCCTGGGTGGCGATCACCGAGTTCTCAAAATAGTTGGCGTACGCGTCGCGCCTGTGGCGAAAGTCGAACCATGCCTGGGAATACTGGTGCGTGAAGAGCGGGTCGTTTCCGCTGATGAATGTGTAGCCGCCAAAATGGATGACCGGGCGAGAGAAGTTGTTCCAGAGCTCCGGTGAGACCGGATGGGATGGCGAGCCGAATGCCAGCAGGTAGATCATCATCAACTCGCAGTAATGCGACCATCGCGATTTGAGAAAGCCGGTTTCAGGATGCCAGCCCATGGAAAACGTGTCGCCGCCATTGAGCATCCACGGCCAGTCCACTCGCTCGTAGATCTGTTGCGCCAGCGACTTGATCAAGGGATCGTTGAAATGAGCTTTCGCCGTCAGAACGCCGCACAAGAGAATCGATGTATCAATCGAAGACAATTCCGTTCGCCGGAAGGGGACGCCCGTTTCCATGTCGGTAAAGTGATAGAAAAAGCCATGCACTTCCGGCATCTGGTTCAGGTGCCAGTTCAGCGTGGTTCGCACCCGCTCAACAATGGCGTCGTGAGGCAGGTATCTGCGCTTGTCGGCGATGCAAAGCGCGGTCAGCCCAAAGCCCGTGGACGCGATGCTGGCCATGTGCCTGGGATCGCAAGCGCCGCCCAAATCGCAACGCGAGCGGTCCAGCACCTGTCCGGTGTCGGCACTGCCTTGTTCCCAAAAGAACCGGCAACCCTGGTGCTCAAGATCATCAAGGAGCGATTCGTCTTCACCGCGAGGCTTCCATGCCCTGCTGGCAAAGGCCAGGCTGCCGGGCAGAACCGTACATGCTCCGGCGGCGGCTCCGATCATGCGGAGAGCATCGCGGCGAGTTAGCGGACGAGGATTTGCCTCTTCCGAGTCCAAGGCAACAAGGTAGTTCATCTCGTTCAGTTCCCGAATCGATCGAGCAAGAATCCGGGATCAACAATTTAGATAAAGCCGGAAGCCCGGGCTGATGGCTCTGCAAAAGCGG
>Ga0310038_10002169_pt1 | contig 14484 bp, 17 predicted proteins | sample Sb_taG_6_FD_200461 | JGI IMG/M metagenome (GOLD analysis project Ga0310038, IMG submission 200461) | Peat soil microbial communities from Weissenstadt, Germany - Sb_50d_4_PS metaG (v2) (version 2) | ecosystem: Environmental > Terrestrial > Soil > Wetlands > Peat | place: Germany: Weissenstadt... | reverse complement strand
GCGCTGATGTCCTGGTTGATCGCGATCGGGGTCGTGATCATCCTTGGTGCGGTCGTCGGGGTGGTGTGGCGCGAGCGAGGCCTGTCGTGGTCTGGCGCACTCCGACGTCTCAGGAGGCGACCGCATCCGGTCGAACAATGACCTCGCCGGGCCGGTGGCGTAACGCGTGACAACCAGTCCCGACATAGCCAACAAGACCACCGGGCCCAACCTGCGAAGGGGGATGGTACGCGAGGCAGCGAAGGCCTCCGACAGCTACGGCTTGCTTCTCGTTCTGGTCGCGATGGACTACATCGTCCTGTCGGTTGGCTGGACGAATGGTACGCCCATCATCCTCGCCACCGGCCTCATCGGCATCACGGCCCTGCTCGCCTTCCACACCTCGCATGTGCGGGGCCACCTCTTGGAGGCCGTGCAGGTGGGTGCCATCCTTGCCTTCGTGGCGTCGATCGTGGCCGCGGCCATCGGAGGTGACGTCGCCAAGGGCGCGGTGTTCGTCATCAGTGCGCTGCTGATCCTTACCAGCCCCGTCGTCATCCTTTCAAGGATTCTGAGACATTCCCAAGTGACAGCAGAAACCCTCCTTGGAGCGATCTGCGTGTACATCCTCCTCGGGCTGGTGTTCTCCTATTCGGACTACGCCGTCCAACTCGTTGGGGGCATCTCCTTCTTCGCCCAGTCCGGCACACACGACGCTCCGGACTTTGTGTACTACAGCTACATCACCATGACGACGGTCGGGTACGGCGACCTCTCGCCTGCAGTCGGTCTCCCGCGGACCATGGCCGTCATCGAAGCGCTCACCGGTCAGATCTTCCTGGTCGTCTTGGTCGCTCGCCTGGTTTCGATGTACCAGCCCAAGACCCGGGGTGCTCGACTCCGGAACCTTGAAGAGTCCACGGTCGCAGACAGCGCCGAAGCAGGACCAGCTGACTCCGATACAAGGACTGAACAATGATAGAGAACGAAGCTCTCGAAGAGCCTAAAGCCGAGGCGAACCAGGGACCGGGCAAGGGCCCCCGGTGGCGGCGGATCACATCGTGGGTGCTGATCGTGCTGGCCTGCCTGCTGGCCGTTGTCTCCGTGGTAGTGGTGTTCGCCCGCAACCAGTTGCTGAACACCGACGCCTACGTGAGCACGATGGCCCCACTAGCGGCCAACCCTGCCATCCAGACCCAAATTGCCACCCGGGTGAGCGAGAACCTCGTAGCCCGGACCGATCTCAATCAAAAGGTCAAGCACGCCCTCCCAGCCAAGGCCGGGTTCCTGGCAACACCGATCACGTCCGAGGTGCAGAAGGCCACCTACGCAACCACCCTCAAAGTGGTGCAGTCGCCCAAGTTCGAGCAACTGTGGGTCACCGTCAATCGCGCCGCCTCCAAGCAGTTGGTCAACGTGCTCACCGGATCCTCCGAGGGAGCTTCGGTCAGCACCAAGGACGGAAAGATCACCATCGATCTGAGCAAGGTCGAGGCGAATGCACTGTCTGCCTTGACCTTCGGGTTATGAGACCTAGTCGAGTCGTCCACTGCGTCATAGGACGTCTGTCGCAGTCGTGCTGATTCCTTCCCCTACCTGGGACGGTATGACCTTCAGCCACCTCTGCCAGGAAGACCTCTCCTGACACGGAAAATCGCATTTGGTGGGATTCTTGTGGGATCGTACGGACCTTCGGGCAATCTTCGCGTCATTTCTTTTGGCCTCTCCGACTAGGGGACTTGAGGAGAGCCGCGCAAACCCCGAGTTAGGCCTCCAGTGGTGCCTTGAACCGGTCAGCCGGTCAGCCGGTCAGTCGGCTGAACGCCGGCGGCGCCTGGAGCGGGCGGCCAAGCCGATGACCATGACGATGCCGGCGACGACAAGCAACGGTGCTAGCCGGCGGCCCACCGACGAGCCGGCAACGCCGATGAGATCCACGGGCTCTGCCGGTGCGGAGTCGATATGGCGGATGGCAGGTGCCGGGTCGGGACCTTGGTGCTCCGACTGGACCTCGATCGCCGTCGTATCCGGTTGAACAGCGACCTCGCCTGGTCCCAGCACGCTCGCCTCAAGGTTGGTCACGAACTGATCGAGCAGCTTGGTGGACACGTCGGCCAGCACGCCACGCCCGAACTGCGCCACCTTGCCCGTGATGGAGAGGTCCGTGAGCACGCTCACCTTCGTGCCCGCTTCCGAAGGCTCCATGCTCGCGGTGATCTCCGCGGTCGCATTGCCCTGGCCGCGCGTCTCGCGCCCCTCTGCCCGCAGCACGGCCCAGTGACCGCTTTCGTCCAACTCGGTGAATCGGGCCGTGCCCTGGTAGGAGGCCGTGATCGGTCCGACCTTGACCTTCACCACGCCCCGGTACTCGTCACCTTCCACCTCCCGCAGCTCCGCCCCGGGGAGGCACGGGGCAATCCGCTCGGCGTCAGTGAGAACGGCCCAAGCGACCTGGATGGGCACGGCGACTTCGAACTCGTTCGTCAATTCCATTGCGTCAGGGCCTCGGGGGTGTCGATATCAGTGGGTGCGCCCACGCAGGGTACTTCGCGCACGAGTTCGGGCCGGCCGCTGGCGAGACCGCGGGCGCCCTCGTCCCCGGTGGTCGGAAGCAGTGGCCACACCGACGCGTCGAGACGCACCGGGTGCCCCCGCCGCCCCTCGTAAGTGGCAAAGACCATGGGGCCACCCGGGGTGGTGGCAACCGCACGCCAGGCCTCGGGCGTCAACCCCGGGGTGTCCCCGAGTCCTATGACCGCGGCCTGGTGGCCCTGGCGGGTGCACCAATCGAGGGCGACCCAGAGCGAGGTGGCCTGGCCGTGATGCCACCGCTCGTTGTGCAGGAGGGTCACGCCCTCAGGCACAACGGCGCCCAGGTCTGCGGCACCATCGACCACCACCACTTCATCGAGCCCGGCTTCGAGCGCCGGAGCGATGACCCAGGCCACCAGCGGTCTGCCCCTCAGGGCATGAAGAAGCTTGGCCCCGGGCGCCGCCTCCGGGTCATTGCGATTGAAGCGGCTCCCGGCACCAGCGGCCAGGATGACGGCGGCCACGGACACCACGGTGAGCGTACCGGCGTCCCTGCTTGCGGTGACGCAGCATCCTCAGCGGGCATGGATCGAGCCCGATCCGTCCCTCAGCGGGCCAAGGGGCCCGGATACCCGGCCCGTGCGCACGGCGATGATCTCGGCGAAGATTGACACTGCGGTCTCTTCGGGGGTTCGTGCCCCCAGGTCCAGCCCGATCGGACTCATGAGCCGCGCCCGCAACTCGGACTCCGACGCTCCCGCATCGAGCAGGCGCTTCCAGCGGTGCTCATGGGTACGACGCGATCCCATCGCTCCCAGGTAGCCGACCCGCGTGGCGAGCGCCGCCATGATCGCCGGCACGTCGAATTTCGTGTCATGGGTGAGGACGCACACGGCGTCGCGGGGGCCGAGATCGGACCCCACCCGGGCGAGGTACCGGTCGGGCCAATCGACCACGACCTCGTCCGCCAAGGGGAACCGGGCGCCCGTGGAGAAGACCGATCGAGCATCGCAGACCGTCACTGCGTAGCCGAGGACCCGCCCCACTTCGACCAGGGCGCGAGTGAAGTCGACCGCGCCGAAGAGCACCAGACGGGCCCGCCGGACGAAGACCTCGAGGAGGATGGACACGTCCTCCCGCCGCGCCTCGCCGTGAGCGCCGTAGTGGCGGGTGACAGTCACGCCCCGATCGAGCGCGGCCAGGGCGTCCCGCGCCACGACGCGATCGAGCTCTGGATGACCCAGCGTGCCGAGTACGGGCTCTCCCGGTTTCACGACCAGCTTGGCGGCGAGTGCGGTGGCATGGCCCGCACTGTCGGCCCGGTCTGTCACCGTCGCCAGCACGACCGGTTCGTCGGCATCGAGGGCGCGCCGCAGTTCAGCGAAGAGCGGGCCACTCACCAGTCGAGCGGCTCCACGAGCACATGGAGCGTGCCACCACACGTGAGCCCGACCTCGAGCGCCTCGTCGTCCGAGTAGCCGAACACGCAGCGCCGAGGCACGCCGGTTGCGAGCACCTCGAGCGCCTCGGTGACGACCGCACCCTCCACGCAGCCGCCAGACACCGAACCGGTGACCTCGCCGTCCTCGCTCACCGCCATGGCGGCACCGGGATCTCTCGGTCCCGAACCCTCGACGTCCACCACCCGGACCAGCACCACCCGTTTGCCCGCGGCAAACCAGCCATCGATGGCCGGAAATGTCTCCCTCATTTTGAGATCACCTCGAACAGTCCTTCCAGCGCCTCGAGCGAATGTCCCGAGACGAATTCGTCCACGTGCGGCAGTGCAGCCCGCATGCCCCGCGTCAGCGGCTCGTAGCCCTCCGCGCCCTTGAGCGGGTTGGCCCAGATGATCCGGTGCGCAACGAGCGACAGCCGTTCCATCTCGTCGGCGAGCACCGACGGGTCTCCCCGCTCCCACCCGTCGGAGCACACCACGACGATGGCGCCCCGGGCCAGTCCGCTCATGCCCCAGGCGCGGTTGAACGAGGCGAGACCCTCACCCAGCCTCGTTCCGCCCTCCAGGTCCGGTGCCGCCACCGCCACTCGCCGGAGCGCCGCGTCCGTATCGCGCCAGGCCAGCTCCCGCGTCACCCGTGTACAGCGTGTGCCCACGGTGAACACCTCGGCGCCGCGGTGTGTGAGCACCAGGGCATGGGCGAAGTGAAGCAAGGCCGGCGTGTACGGACCCATGGACCCCGAGACGTCGAGCAGGAGCACGAGCCGGCGAGGTCGCGTGCCCCGGACGCGTCGGCGCAACCGGAAGGGGTCCCCCTGGGACGCCAGCGAGCTGCGCATCGTGCGCCGCACGTCGAGGGTTCCCCGGCCGGGCCGGCGAGCGACGACCAGGCGCCTGCTTCGCCGACGCGGCGGGCGGCGGCGCACCTGAGCCATGAACCTGGTCACCTCGGCCAGCTCCGCCTCAGTGCAGTCTCCAAAGTCCTTCGTGCGGAGGATCTCGGCCGCGCCGTAGGCCGCTCTGACCGGCGGGACGGGGTCACGGAAGTCGTCGCTTCGGTCGGCCGGCGGCGGCTCCCCACCGCTCGCCATGGCAAGGGCGGGCAACGACGATCGCGGCTCCGTGCTGAGCCGACCGCCCGGGAGGGTCACCCCGGCATGACCGAAGTACGCCACGAACGTTGCCACATAGAGATCGGCGTCGTCCGGTCGTCGACAGAAGCAGGCGCGACCAGCCCAGAAGACGTGCTCGGGCCGCGTGATCCCGAGCAGGCCCAGGGCCAGTGCAAAATCGATGGTGGCGCTGGGCGGGGCGTCGAGCCCCGCGGCCCGGAGGGCCCGCGAGAAGCCGGTGGCCAGCACGGCCTCATCGTTCGACTCTCTCGGGCCTGGGGTCACGCCCCCACCTGGCGCGCCTCGGTCAGCAGGTCGGTTAGGCCGGCCGCCCTGACCCGCTCGGCATCCTCGCGGTACTTGAGGACCGTGCCGAGCGTTCGCTCAACCGTCCTCTCATCGAGCCGGGCGGCACCGAGCACGCTGAGCGCTTGGGCCCAGTCGATGGTCTCAGCCACGCCGGGCGGCTTGTAGAGGCCCTGCCGGCGTAGCACGGCTGCCGCCGCGGCAACCTCACGCGCAATCGACTCGGTGGCCGCCGGTACACGGAGGCGGACGATGGCCACCTCGCGCTCGAAGCTCGGGTGGTCCACCCAGTGGTACAGGCATCGTCGCTTGAGGGCGTCGTGGACGTCGCGGGTGCGGTTCGACGTCACGATCACGATCGGTGGGCGCTCGGCCCGGAACGTACCGAGTTCGGGCACCGAGACGGTGAAATCGGACAGGATCTCGAGCAGGTACGCCTCGAACTCATCGTCGGCCCGGTCGATCTCGTCGATGAGCAGCACCGGTACCGGGCCGTCGGCGGACCCGGCAATGGCCTTGAGCAGAGGCCGGCGCACCAGGTAGGCCTCGGAGTACAGAGATCGCTCCAGCTCGGAAGCCTGATCCGACGCGGCGCCGGTCGCCTCGGCGGCGCGGAGGTGGAGAAGCTGGCGGGCGTAGTCCCATTCGTAGACGGCCTGGGAGACGTCGATGCCGTCGTAGCACTGCAGGCGCAACAACTCACCCCCGGTCCAACGCGCCAGCACCTTGGCCACCTCGGTCTTGCCGACCCCGGCCTCTCCCTCCAAGAAGAGCGGGCGCCCGAGGCGCAGCGCAAGGAAGAGCACCGTCGCCAGCGGGTCGTCGGCGAGATAGTCGTGCTGGGCGAGAACGAGGGACAGCTCCTCCGGCGAGTCCAGAGTGCGCGATGGGGTGTCGATCAGACGCCCGCTTGCTCGAGGGCCCGGCGCACCAGCACCCGTGCCACGTGTTGACGGTACTCCACCGAACCGTTGAAGTCTGCCGCGGGCTCCGTGTTCTCGGCGGCCAACTGTGCCGCCTCGACGGCGCCTGCACCCGATGCCACCGCTGACTCCACCGCCGTCGCCCGCAGCGGCACCGGCCCCATGTTGATGAGAGCGACCCCGACGCCCTCCTCTGTCTGGGCAACCACCGCACCCACGATCGCCCAGTCCTGTGCGCGCTTGGTCAGCTTCTCGAAGCCCCACCGGTCTCCGGGCGCTCGAGGCACCCGTACTTCAACGAGGATCTCGTCTGGCTCGAGCGACACTTCGAAGAAGCTCAGGTGGAAGTCTTGCGCCGCAATTTCCCGGCGCCCCGACGGGCCCTCGGCGATGAGCGACCCACCGAGCGCGAGCACCACGGCCGGCAGGTCCGACGCGGAGTCGCCGTGGGCGATGGAGCCACCGATGGTGCCGCGGTGGCGGACCTGGGGGTCGCCAACCTGGCCGGCCACATGGGCCAGGAGCGGAGCGGCGGCTCGGACCTCCGGGCTGTTGGCGATGTCGTGGTGACGGGTGAGCGCCCCAATGGCGACGTGACTGCCCTCCTCGCGCACGTAGCTGAGCTCTCGCAGCTGGCCGATGTCGACCAGGACGGCCGGCGTGGCCAAGCGGAACTTCATGAGCGGGAGCAGGGAGTGGCCACCGGCGAGCAGCTTGGCGTCGTCGCCATGGTCCGAGAGCATGGTGATGGCTTCTGCGACCGAACCGGCACGCAGGTAGTCGAAGGAGGCGGGGATCACGCGCGGAGCTCCGGGATCTTCGAGGCTGCCAGGGCGGCCGCCACAATGTTGTGGTATCCGGTGCAGCGGCACAGATTGCCCTCCAGCCCTACCCGGATGTCCTCCTCCGTCGGATCGGGGTTCTCCGTCAGCAGGGACGTCACGGCCATCACCATGCCGGGCGTGCAGTAGCCGCACTGCAGCCCGTGGTACTCCTGAAAAGCCTGCTGCACCGGATGCATCCGCCCGTCAGCGTCAGCCAGTCCCTCGATCGTCGTCACATCGGTTCCCTCGGCCTGTGCCGCCAGCACCGTGCATGACTTCACAGATTCCCCGTTCAACAGTACGGTGCATGCCCCGCACGACGTGGTGTCACATCCGATATTCGTACCGGTCAAGCCAGCCTCATCGCGCAGGTAGTGGACGAGCAACGTGCGCGCCTCGACCTCATGGGACTCGCTCGTCCCGTTGACGTTGATGGTGATCCGCACGTCAGCTCCTTCCCACCGTGGCATCTTGAATGGCGCGCCACACCCGCGTCGGCGTCGTGGGCATGTCCACATGCCGGACTCCCAGATGCGCAACGGCGTCACAGACCGCGTTGTGCACGGCGGGAGTGGAGCCGATGGTGCCGGACTCCCCGATTCCCTTGGAGCCGAGCGCATTGACGGGTGTCGGCGTCTCGGTGAAGCGCGTCTCGTACGTCGGGAGCTCGGCGGCGGAAATGAACGAATAGTCCGCCAGTGTCGAAGTGAGCGGATTGCCCTCTTCGTCGTAGACGACCTCTTCGAGTAGTGCCTGCGCCACGCCCTGGGCGATGCCACCGTGGACCTGCCCCTCGGCAAGCAGGGGGTTCAGGATCCGACCCGCATCGTCGACCGCGATGTGGCGGAGCAACGTCACCTTTCCCGTCTCCGTATCGACCTCCACCACCGAGACGTGGGTCCCGAAAGGGAAGGTGGGACCCGGTGACGCCAGATCCACCTCCGCCAAGAGCGGCGTGCCACTCCGGTCGAGGGCTGCCGTGGCCAGCTGGGCCCAGCTGTGCGTGAGCGCCGGGCTGCCGGCCACGTGGAAGAGCCCGCGTCCCTTGTCGAGAACCACGTCCTCGGGAGCGGCCTCGAACAGGTCGGCCGCCAGATCCTTGCCCTGATCGACCACGGCGATGGCCGCCTGGTTGACGGCGGCGCCCCCGACCTGGAGCGAGCGCGACCCCATGGTGCCCCCACCGCGGGGCACCATGTCGGTGTCGCCGTGAATGACCTCGATGTCCTGCATCGGGACCCCGAGCTGGTCAGCCGCCAACATCGACCATGCAGTCACGTGTCCCTGGCCATGCGGCGACGTCCCGGTGCGGACGGTCACCTTGCCGTCGGGCCGCACCTCGACCGCACCGAACTCCCCGTCGGGCATGCCGTTGGTGATCTCGACGTAGCACGACAACCCGATGCCGAGCTGGCGGACGTCGCCGTTGGTCCGGCGACGCTGCTGGTCCGCCCGCAGGTTGTCGTAGCCCGCCACCTCGAGGGCCAGGTCGAGGGTGCCCCGGTAGTTTCCGGTGTCGTACGTGGTCCCGGTGGGGGTGTCGTAGGGGAAGGCGTCCGGCCCGATCAGATTGCGGCGTCTGACCTCGGCCGGGTCCATGCCGATTTCGGCGGCGAACATGTCCACGGCCCGCTCGATGGCGGAGGTCGCCTCCGGCCTCCCCGCCCCCCGGTAGGCCACCGTCGGTGTCGTATTGGTCACGACCGAGACGCTCGAGCACTCTGCCTTCGGGATTGCGTAGACGCCGCTCGTCATGGTGCGAGTCATGAAGGGGAGAACGGTGCCAAAGTCGGGGTAGGCGCCGCCGTCCTGCAACACTTCAATCCGGTACGCCTCAATGACGCCGTCACGCTGGCCGCCGATCCTGATCCGCTGGACCTGGGCACGGCCATGCCCGAGCCCGAGCATGCTCTCCGACCGGGTCTCGGTCCAGCGAATCGGCCGGTCGAGGTGGAGGGCGCACCAACCAACCATGAGCTCCTCGGGATAGACCGAGCCCTTCGCCCCGAACCCGCCACCGACGTCGGGTGCCACCACGTGGACGCGGTCCGCCGGCAGGTCGAGCGCCGTGGCCAGCATCTGGCGCACACCGTGGGGGGCCTGGGTCGACGCGTAGAACTCGAGCCGGCCGTCCGCATCCATGCGGGCGGCCGACGACCTCACCTCGAGCGGACAGGGCGCCACCCGCTGGTTGGCAATCGTCCGGTCCACCACGACCTCGCAGCCCTCGAAGAGTGCCGGGTCGCCGCCGAAGGCCAGGGTGAACGCGGTGTTCGTCCCCGCCTCCGGAAAGAGCAGGACCTCGTCCTTCTGGGCCTCAGCCGGGTCGACGACTGTCGGAAGCGGCTCGTAGTCGACGATGACCTGCTCGGTGGCATCCGCTGCCGCCTGGCGGGTCTCGGCGACGATGGCAACGATCGGCTCGCCCACGTAGCGAACAGTCCCCGATGCCAGGACGCTCCGGGTCATGGCCACGGGCGTCATGTCCATGATCGGCGGCAGATTGGCCAAGCCAAGGTCGGCGTATGTGTAGACGGCGAGCACCCCGGGCATGCTGACGGCTCCGGAGATGTTGATGGCCTGAATTTTGGCATGGGCCATGCTCGAGCGGACGAAGGTCAGATGAACCGACCCAGGCAGGTCGAGGTCGGCGACGTAGGTACCGCCTACGGTCAGGAACTTCGGGTCTTCGCGACGTTGCACCCGATTGCCGAGAATGCTCATCGCGCGGCGCGATCCGTGATCACCCTAGGGCTCCCCCACTTCGTTGTATCGAGGTACGGCGCCAGGCTAGACGCGGCCGGGCGGCGGGTTCCTCTGGTGGGGGGGCGGACTGCTTCGGGGGACGGAGCCGGCCATCGAGTGCAGCAGGGTACCGTCAGTACCATGAGCCGCATGAGGCGTCTCCCGCGGGGGCACCTGGACGTGTGCCGGTGCCACTGACCCGGATGCCTGGTCCATGATCCCAGTCGCCGAGGCGCGCCTGTTCGTCCTCTCCGCCTGCAAGGTTCTCACACCCGTGCAGATGGACGTCGGCGGCGCGTACGGCCACGTTCTGGCCGAGACCGTCCTCGCCACGGCGGATGTGCCGCCCTTCGCCAATTCGTCCATGGACGGCTATGCCCTGCGGGCCGCCGATACGGCGTCTCCACCCGTGCGCCTTCGGGTGGTGGCCAGCGTGATGGCCGGGGATGACGCGAGGCCTCTCGTGTCACCCGGTGAGTCGGTCCGGATCATGACGGGGGCACCGCTGCCGCCTGGCGCTGATGCCGTGTGCATGGTCGAGCGCACCCGCCTCGAATCGGGCGGATCGATCGTCGTCATCGAGGAATCGGTGGATCCCGGGACGTTCGTACGGAAGGCCGGGGGCGACGTCCGTGCGGGCGACGAGGTGTTCTCTCCCGGGACGTACCTCGGCGCCGCTCACGTGGGCGTGCTCTCGAGCATCGGGGTCGAGCGGGTTCTCGTCCACCCATCCCCCACCGTGGGCGTGCTATCCACCGGCGACGAGCTGGTCACGTCGAGCGGCACGCTGGCGCCGGGAAAGATCCGCGACGCCAACCGTCCGGCGCTCCTCGCCCAACTCCAGGCCGACGGCTTCGACGCGCTCGACCTCGGCGTGGCCGGAGACGACGAGGCGGCCCTGACCGCTCTGCTCGAGGAGGCGGGATGCCGCTGCGAGGCCATCGTCTCGAGCGGGGGGGTGAGTGTCGGTGACCTCGACCTGATGAAGGCCGTGCTCCACAAGCTGAGCGGACCCACCATGCGTTGGATGCAGGTCGCCATCAAGCCGGCCAAGCCCTTCGCCTTCGGGGTGCTCGAGAAGTCCGGGACACCGGTCTTCGGGCTTCCGGGAAACCCGGTCTCGGCTCTCGTGTCCTACGAGCTGTTCGTCCGTCCGGCGCTGCGCTCCATGGCCGGCTGCACCGTGCTCGATCGGCCGCGCCTCGCCGCCGTCGCCGAGGTCGACCTCCCCCGTCGCCCCGATGGCAAGTTGCACCTGATGAGGGTGACGGCCCGTACCGGCGCCGACGGGGAGCTGGGGGTGCGGTTGGTCGGTGGCCAAGACTCGCACATGCTGCACGTGATGGCGCAGTCCAACGCTCTGGCGCTGGTGCCGGACGGGGATGGCGTCCGCGCCGGTCAGCGCGTGGAGGTCCTCCTCCTCGACACGAGCGGAGTACCGGCTGCTCGGCGGGAGCCATGGTGAACCGGGGCGTCGAGGCGTGGCCCGGCGAGCGACACGTGTTAGCGCCCTGCCCGGCTGTCGATCCCGCTGATGCCGTCGATGCTGGTCGCGTTCTTGTCGGCCCAGTACTGGCGGATGCCGTCCCTCCCCTTGCGAGTTGACCACTGATCCATGGTCGGTCGGTGACCCTCGAAGGCCATCAGGGGCACGCCGTAACCGCACGAGTCCGACACCCGCCGTACGGCCACAACGATGACCGAACGGACTCCTATCCCCGCACCACCGGGAAAACGGTCGGCGAACTCGTCGAACTCCGCGTCGTCGGCCAACACCACCCGTCCCTTCCCGTGCAGGCGTACGATCCGTGGCGGTCCCGCGAAGGCGCAGAACATGACCACGATCCGTCCGTTTTCCCGAAGATGTGCGATGGTCTCGACACCACTGCCTGTCTGGTCGAGGAAGGCCACCGTGCGCTCATCCAGGACAGCGAACTCGTCGCGGTTGCCCTTGGGCGAACAGTTCAGAGAACCTTCCTGACTGAGCGGGGCCGTCGACACGAAGAAGACCGGCTGGTCCAACATCCATTCGGACAGCGTCTGGTCAATCCCGTCGTAGGTCTTGGCCACCGACGAATTATCGCATTTCTCCGCCGCTTTGCCCTGCTTTGGGGTGCATTGCTCGCCTCCCCGGTAGCGTCATGGCGGTCATGGCCCTCGATGCGAAGATCCTCACCGTCTCCGAGTCGGTCGGCCTGGGCGCGCGCGAGGACCGCTCCGGTGACGAGCTGACCCGCGTCCTCGTCGGGCATGGGTTCCGCATCGTCGATCGGCGGGTCGTCCCCGACGGGACGGCCCCGGTCTCGGCCGCTCTCGTGGAGCTGTCGACCGGATTCACCGGACTCGTCGTGACCAGCGGGGGCACCGGGTTCTCGCCCACCGACCTCACACCGGAGGCGACCCGCGCCGTCGTCGAACGCGAGGCCCCCGGCCTGGCCGAGGCCATGCGCTCCGTGAGCCCGCTCGGACGTCTCTCCCGCGGCATGGCGGGAACCATCGGCAGTTGCCTGATTCTCAACGTCCCGGGATCGCCGAGCGGTGCAGTGGAATCCCTCGAGGCCGTGGCCGATGTCCTCGGGCACGCGCTCGAGCTGCTGGCCGGCGGCCGACCTCACTGATCCGGCGCCGTCAGGATGTCGGAGCGGCACCCGAAGGCGGCGAGCGCGGAGAGACCCGTGAGGTGCCCTGATTATTGTGGTGAACGGCTCTCTCCCGCGAGGCGCCCGGGAAAGGGGTGGTAGTGACGGACGCTAAGGAGAACATCGAGAACGGCCCGGGGGGCCTGACCGACCTCACTCCCCCGGAGAGCGGTGACTGGGTCGGCGTCGGCGGAGAACCCCTACCGGTCGAGGAGGCGTGGCGGTGGGCGGTCCTCCCCGGATGCGGGGGGATCGTGACCTTCTGCGGCACGGTGCGTGACCAATCCGAGGGACGTCCCGGCGTGACGTGTCTGGAATACGAGGCGTACGTCGAGCAGGTTGCTCCACGGCTGGCATGGGTGGCCGCTGCAGCCCGGGAGCGCTGGGGGGAGATCGGCCGGCTGGTGCTCCTGCACCGGGTCGGGCGGCTCGAGGTAGGAGAGGTGTCCGTGGTCGTGGTGGCGTCCACACCCCACCGCGCCGAGGCGTTCGCGGCGGCGCAATTCTGCATCGACACCCTCAAGCACACCGTCCCCATCTGGAAGCGTGAGACATGGAGCGGTGGGACGGACTGGACCCTCTGTTCCGATGACCTCGACAGTGCCGGCCGCGACCCTTCGTCGGTTCGGTGAGGGCCGCCGCATGACTGCTCCGGTCCGTGTCGCCGTCTCGGTGCGACGCCATCGAAGCGATGAGGAGACGGGGACCGCCATGCCGGTAGAGGGCCCTCTGGTCGACCGCTACGGGCGCGTGCACGACGACCTTCGCATCTCGGTCACCGACCGCTGCAACCTACGCTGCGTCTACTGCATGCCCGAGGAGGGGCTTTCGTTCCTCCGCATGGACCAGCTCCTCACGTTCGACGAGATCACCCGGGTCGCCCGGGTGGCCCGGAGCCTCGGTGTGACGGCGTTGCGCATCACCGGCGGCGAGCCGCTCGTCCGCAAGCGGCTCCCGGTGCTCGTCGCCCGGTTGTCGTCGCTCGGGTTCGAGGACCTGGCGGTCACCACCAACGGGACGGAGCTCGCCGGCATGGCCGAAAAGCTGGCCTCGGCCGGCCTGCGGCGGGTGAACGTGAGCTGTGACTCCCTGCGACCAGAGCGCTTTGCCGCCATTCGCCGGCGCGGCGTCCTCAGCGACGTCCTGCGCGCCATGGATGTCGCGGAGGCGGCCGGGCTGACCCCGCTGAAGGTGAACGTGGTCCTGCTGCGAGGCCGCAACGACGATGAGATCCTCGACTTCGCCTCGTTCGCACGCGCCACCGGGCGCATCGTGCGGTTCATCGAGTTCATGCCACTCGATGCCCAGGGAGACTGGGACCGCTCCCGGCTCGTCCCGGGCCGCGAGGTCTTCGACCGGATCAACGCACGCTGGCCCCTGGAGCCCTTGCCAAATGCCACGGGCGCTCCCGCTGAGCGGTTCCGCTTCACCGACGGGGTCGGCGAAATCGGCCTCATCTCGAGCGTCACGGAACCATTCTGCGGCACGTGCAACCGCCTCCGGCTCACGGCGGACGGCGCCGTGCGGAACTGCCTCTTCACCAACGACGAAGAGACCGTGCGGGGCCTCTTGCGCAACGACGGCACCGATGCCGAAATCTCCCTTCTGCTGAGGCAAGCCGTCTGGGCCAAGCATCCCGGTCATGGGATCAACGAGCCGGGGTTCCTCAGCCCGTCGCGATCGATGTCGATGATCGGCGGGTAGCGATGGCTCGCCTCCGCTTGTTCGGGCCGGCGCGGGAGGCGGCGGGTGCGTCCGGTGCTCTCGTGCCCGGGGACAACGTCGCCGCCGTCGTGGCGGGCGCGAGGGAGCGGTTCGGGGAGCCGTTCTCGACCGTTATCGACGGGTCCCGCCTTTGGGTCAACGGTGAGGAGGCGGACCCCGACACGCCTGTCGGCGATGACGACGAGGTCGCGGTGATCCCGCCGGTGTCGGGGGGCTGCACGTGAACGCCAAACCGGACGG
>Ga0310038_10002167_pt1 | contig 14489 bp, 14 predicted proteins | sample Sb_taG_6_FD_200461 | JGI IMG/M metagenome (GOLD analysis project Ga0310038, IMG submission 200461) | Peat soil microbial communities from Weissenstadt, Germany - Sb_50d_4_PS metaG (v2) (version 2) | ecosystem: Environmental > Terrestrial > Soil > Wetlands > Peat | place: Germany: Weissenstadt... | reverse complement strand
GCGCTCTCGTAGCCCACCCTGAACACGCCCCAGCCGCCGGCGTTCAGCACCGCCAGCCCCTGCTGCGCCTCGTCGATGGACGTCGGCTCCGGACCCAGGACCAGGTGCCGGACCGGCGCCCCCGGCATGCCGGAGGCGGGCAGCGCACGCACCGCGATGGGCACGTTCCATTCCCTCCCGATGGACGACTCCACGCCAGAGGGCGGCGGACCGAAGGAGAACGGCTGCTGGGTCAGCGTGTCCCCGTGCAGGGAGACCAGTGGGTGCCCCCCCTGGAGGATGAACGTGTTCATGACGTCGCGCACCGGCGCGCCACTGGCGTCCTCGAGCGCGTCCCAGAGGTCGGTCGTGACCGTGTTGCCGTACGCGTGCGCCTTGAGGTACGTGCGCACGCCGTCCCGGAAGACATCGGCCCCGATGTGCTGCTCGAGCATGCGCAGCACACCACATCCCTTCTCATAGGTCAGCAGGTCGAACATCCCCTCCGCCTCCTTGGGCGGCCCGACGGGATACTCAATGGGACGAGTCGAGTGCACCCCGTCGACGGCGAGGGCGGCCTCGCGTGAGGGGGCGAAGCCGACCCAGCGGTCCCACGACGGCCTGAACGCGTCCACGCAGAGCATCTCCATGAACGTGGCGAAGGCCTCGTTGAGCCAGATGCCCTCCCACCACCGCATCGTCACGAGGTCGCCGAACCACATGTGGGCGAGCTCGTGGGCGATCACGTCGGCCACGCGCTCGAGCTCGGCCCGGGCAGCGCTCGACGTATCGACAAGGAGGGCGTTGTCGCGGAAGGTGATGCAGCCCAGGTTCTCCATGGCTCCGGCCGCGAAGTCGGGGATGGCGACCAGGTCCACCTTCTCGCCCGGGTAGGGGACGTTGAAGTATTCGGTGAAGAAGCGCAACGCGACCGCGCCGACCTCGAGAGCGAATTCCCCCAGGTGCCGTTTCCCCGGCGTGCACACCACCCGGAGGGGCACGCCGTCGACGTCCACGGTCTCGGTGGTCTCGAGCTTCCCGACGACGAAGGCCACCAGGTAGGTGGACATCTTCATGGTGGGGGAGAACCGGATGCGGCGCTTGGCGCCGACCTGGTCGATCCCGACGATCGGGGAGTTCGAGATCGCGTCGACCTCGGGGTCCACGATCAGCGCGATGTCGAAGACGGCCTTGCGGTCCGGCTCGTCGAAGCAGGGGAAGCAGCGCCGGGCGTCGACTGACTCGAACTGCGTCGTCGCGATGGTCTGCGTCTCGCCGTCCGGGCCGGTGTACGTCGAGCGGTAGAACCCGCGCAGCTTGTCGTTGAGGGTGCCGGTGAAGCGGCAGCTGATGGTGCACGGACCGGGGGGCAGCTCCGAGGGGGGCCGGAAGACGACCTGCTCGAGGTCGTCATCGAAGGTCACGCTGCACCCGACCGTGCTCCCGTCGGACCCCAGGACCTCGACGTCGCTGATGGCGAGGTCCGCCGCGTTGAGCACGATCTCAGTGACCGGCTCGCGGACGACGACGTCGATGGCGACCGTGCCCGAGAAGGTGGCCGACGCGACATTCGGCTCGATCTCCATCCGGTAGGTTTCGGGATCGACCGTGCGCGGCAGGCGGAACGCCTCCGAGCCGGGCGCGACGGGTGGCGTGGGACCTGGTGGCATCGGTGAAGGCTACCCGCGGCGCTGCGAGTAGGTTCTCGCAGCGTGCCAGCCGAGGACGCCACGACCGTCGACCACGCCCAGTCATCCCCACGGAGCCACGAGGGGGACGGCCACGATCTCGACGTGGTAGCCATCGGCTCGCCCCTGCTCGACGTGATTGAGCTGGCGAGCGACGAGCAGCTGGCCCTGGTCGGGCTGGAGAAGGGGTCCATGACGCTGATCGACCTGGTGACCGCCAACGCGGTCCAGGAGTTCATGGGCGCCCCCCGCTACGTCTCGGGGGGCTCGGTGGCCAACACGACCGCCGGGATCGCCGTGCTCGGCGGGACGGCCGGCTTCGTGGGAGCGGTGGCCGACGACGAGGTCGGCCGGACCTATGCAGAGAACCTGCGGGCCGCCGGCGTCGAGTTCGAGCCGCACTACAGCGAGTCGGCCGCCGGCGACGGGCTGGGCACGGGGCGCTGCGTGGTCCTGATCACCGAGGACGCGGACCGGACCATGGGGACGTACCTGGGGGCGGCGTCCACGCTGTCGCCCGAGGGCGTCCCGACGTCCCTCGTGGCCCGGGCCTCCGTGGTGCTCCTCGAGGGCTACCTCTGGGACGTCCCGGCCGCCAAGGAGGCCATGCGCCACGCCGCGGCCACCGCCCACGCCTCGGAGGGCTCGGTGGCGCTGTCCCTCTCCGACCCCTTCTGCGTGAGTCGACACCAGCGCGAGTTCCTCGAACTGCTCATCGACGACGTCGACATCCTGCTGGGCAACGAGGAGGAGGTCACCATGCTCTTCGGGGCCTCCTCGCGTGGGGCGGCCGTCGAGGCCGCCGAAGAGACCGGTCTGCTGGTCGTGATGACCCGCGGCGCCCAGGGCGCCGTCGTGCTCACGGCGCGCGGCCCCGAGGAGGTCCGGGCCGCCGCGGTGGAACGCGTCGTCGACACCACCGGAGCGGGCGACCTCTTCGCGGCCGGCTTCCTCTTCGGCCTCACCCATGGCATGGGCCCCGTGGAGAGCACCACGCTCGGAGGGCTGTGCGCGGCGGAGATCATCTCGCACACGGGCGCCCGACCCGAGGCCGACCTCAAGGCGCTCGCCGCAGCCGCCGGCCTGCTGCCCGCGTAGCCGGGCCGCTCCGTGAGCCTGTCGATCGGGATCGTCGGACTGCCCAACGTCGGCAAGTCCACCTTGTTCAACGCCCTCACCAACAACGAGGTGCTGGCGGCCAACTACCCGTTCGCCACCATCGACCCCAACGTGGGTGTCGTCGCCGTGCCCGACGCGCGGCTGAACAAGCTCGCCGAGCTCTACGACGATGCACCCGTGGTGCCGGCCTCGGTCACCTTCGTCGACATCGCGGGCCTGGTGCGCGGCGCGTCGAAGGGGGAGGGTCTGGGCAACCAGTTCCTGGCGGCCATCCGCGAGACCGACGCCATCTGCCAGGTGGTGCGGGCCTTCCACGCGGACGACGTCGTGCACGTCGACGCGCGGGTCGACCCAGCGGGCGACATCGAGACGGTGAACACCGAGTTGATCTTGGCCGACCTGCAAACGGTCGAGCAGCGACTGCCGCGCCTTGCGCGCGAGGCCAAGGGGGCTCCGGCGCTGAAGCCGACGGTGGATGCCGTGGCCGCGACAGAACGGATCCTGGGCAAGGGCCGCACCGTGTCGAGTGCGGCCGCAGCCGGCGAGGTCGACGCTGCGCTCCTGCACGACCTGCACCTGCTCACGGCCAAGCCATTCATTTACGTCTTCAACGTCGACGAGGGCTCGCTGGGCGACGCGGACCTGGTGGCCCGCCTCATTGAGAGCGTGCGGCCGGCGCACGCGGTGGTCCTGTGCGCCCAGATCGAGGCGGAGGTGGCTGGCCTCGACCCGGACGACGCCGCGGAGCTGCTGCGCAGCTACGGCCAGGAGGAGTCGGGCCTGGAGCAGCTGGTGCACGTGGGCTTCGCCACGCTCGGGCTCCAGACGTTCCTCACGGCCGGGCCCAAGGAGGCGCGGGCGTGGACCATCCATGTCGGCGACACCGCCCCCAAGGCCGCCGGCGTGATCCACACCGACTTCGAGCGGGGGTTCATCAAGGCCGAGGTGATCAGCTTCGAGGACCTGATGGCAACGGGCTCGGTCGCCGCGGCGCGCAACGCCGGCAAGGCGAGGATGGAAGGCAAGGACTACGTCATGCGCGACGGCGACGTGGTGGAGTTCCGCTTCAACACCTGAGGGCGCCGTCGCGGCCCGGGCTCAGTTGTTGGGGTTCGGGCCGCCGTTGGGGTTCGGGGTTCCGTTGAGGTTCGTGCTCATGACCGAGAACGCGGCGGTGATCTGGTGTCCAGTCGCGTTCAACACGTACCAGAGCCCCCCGTCCTGGTCGATGGCCTGGCCCATCACGAGCCCGGGCGTCACGTCGAGGCTGTACGTGTAGAGCGGGTGGCCGTCGTAGGAGAGCTGGGTCGACCCGTCGGGGCGCGTGAGCGTCCCGACCAGCGAGGGGTCGACGCCGGGGCCGACCCGAACGGGCCCGGACTCGATCAGCGGCGGCCACTGGAACACGCAGCCGTCGTTGAGGCAGGCGCTGTGCGCGGGGGTGTCGGGGACGAAGTCGTACAGAGTGTCGCCGCCCCCGGTGGCGAGGATCGGTCCGACGGGCGAGCGCTGGAGCGTCAGAGTGAGCGAGATGTCGGTCGTCGGCGGAGCCGTGAGCGTCGTGACGTCGGTGCTCGAGCACGCGCCGAGCACCAGGGCGACGCCGACGAGGGCTGCCGGAAGAACGAGGGCGGAGCGGCGCAGCCCTGGCCGCATCACGAGCCCGACGCGGGGACGTTGGTCCCGAGCATCCAACTGATGGAGGCGAGGGCGTCGGCGATCGTCCAGTTGGGCTGCTGCGGGTTGTGCAGGTCGTGCACCCCGCCGTCGTCGAGGAGCGAGGTCAGCTTGGGGTCGAGCTTGCCGCCCAGGTTCGGCGCGGTGGCGTCGACGAAGCGCTCGTGGCCGTCGGTGCCGACCAGGATGTAGCCGTCGGTGTGGACGACGTCGTAGGTCAGGGGCTTCCCGGTGAACCAGTCGATCTTGGGCGGCTGTTCCTCGGGGACGATCTGGTACCCGACGCCGAAGGGCTTCCAGAAGGCGGCGATGTTCACCGGCGTACCTGTCCAGAGGTCCCAGTCGGCCCCGAACTCCTTCTGGTAGGCGGCCAGGCGGGCCACGGTGTCGCGGCCCGGGTCGACGGTGGCCTCGACGAAGACCACCTGGTTCCCCAGCCCGGCGGCCCGAAGGTCGCGCTGGAGGGAGATGAAGGCGCCGGTGACGAGCGGGCACTCGTCCTGGCAGAGGGAGAGGAAGGGGGCGAGGACCACCACCTTGCCCCGCAGCCCGGCCAGCGACACCGGCCGGCCCTGCTGGTCGACGAGGGGGAGGTGCTGCGGCGTCGGCCGGTCGAGCACGAGCCCCTGGCTGGGTGGCGGTGCGGGGGGCGCCGACGACCCGCAGGCGGCCAGGAGGCCCCCGAGGACGAGGACGAGGACAGTGACGAGGGCCCGACGGTGGGAGATACGGGTCAGGCCTCGTCCTCCCCGGCGGGCAGGAACGAGAAGGGGAGGTCCGCCAAGGAGATGAGGGTGGAGGCGACCCAGCGGGTCAGGGCGTCGAAGACGGGCGCGATGGTCGACGGCTCCTCGAGCTGGTGCTCGCTGAAGCGGACCGAGCCCTCGTAGGTCGCCTCGGCAGCCCAGCGGAGGCCACCACCACCGCCCCCGTCGGTGCGCACCTGCTCGATCGTGGTCGCGGTGCGGACAAGGTCCATGGGGTCGCCGAGCGGGCCTGTGATCGGCAGGGCCGCCATGACCTTCTCCGTGTCGGGGGCCTCGGCCATGCGCTGGACGCGCAGCGCGACCTCGATCACGACCTCGGGGAGCTCGTCGGGCGGCTCGCCAATGGACCAGCTGCGGTAGGAGGTCTGGCTCCACGTGGGCCAGTCCACCGAGATGTCGGCGCGCACCCGGGGCGGCTGCTCCTCGCCGGGCAGGCTGTAGGAGGTCTCCCAGGACACGTCGCCGAGGAACACGTCCACCTGGAAGCGCTCCTCCACGGCCTGGCGCTGGAGCAGCGCCCGGTCGAAGGAGGCACGCATTGTGCTGATGACGTCGACGAGGAGGTGATCGAGCACGCCGCACGAGGATAGGCCCGTTGCCGCGGGGGGCGGCTTCGCCCTGGTCGCGGCTGATCCGGCCCAGGCCACGGCTGTTACCGTCGGGCTGGTGAGCGCGCGGTCCCCCTGGCTGGAGCGGAGGGTCATCGCCTACGCGCACCAGGGCGGGGCGTGGGAGTCGCCCTCCTCGACCCTCCATGCCATCGCGCACGCGCTGGAGGCCGGCGCCACCGGGATAGAGCTCGACGTGCACGCGACGGCGGATGGTGAGCTGGTGGTGTGCCACGACGCCACGGTCGACCGCACGACGCCCGCGACGGGCACGATCGCCTCGTTCACGCTCGCCGAGCTGCGGCAGCTCGACTTCTCCTACTGGTGGATCCCTGGGGCCGACGTCACGCCGGGCCGGCCTCCCGAGGACTACCCGTTCCGGGGCCGGGCGCTGGAGGACCCGTCGTTCGGCATCGCCACCCTGCGCGAGGTCCTCGAGCGGTTCCCCGGCGTCGTGCTGAACCTGGACATCAAGCAGACGGCGCCCGTGGTGGCCCCCTACGAGGAGGCGCTGGCGCGGCTGCTGGCGGAGTTCGGGCGCAGCGACGACGTGATCGTGGCCTCGTTCCTCGACCCGGCGACCGACGCCTTCCGCCGCTTCGCACCCTCGGTGCCCACCTCGGCGGGCACCGTGGCCACGGCCGATGCCTGGCGGGCGGTGCAGGCCGGTGAGGGCGTGCCCGAAATGCCCGCCGTGGCGTACCAGGTTCCCGAGCGCCAGGGCGACCTGGTCGTGGTGGACGAGCGCTTCGTGGCGGCCGCGCACGAGGCGGGCAAGGCCGTCCACGTGTGGACGGTGAACGACACCGAGTCCATGGAGCGCCTGCTGGGCCTCGGCGTGGACGGGATCATCTCGGACCTGCCCACCACCCTGTGCGGGGTGCTGTCGTCCCAGGGCGTCGCCTGGGACGGGACCTGAGCGATCAGGCTCTCAGGCAGCCGGACCGGGCTTCAGCCGCGGCCGCAGTTCGGCTTCTTGCCGTGATTGGCCTTCTTCTTCGTCCTGAGCTTGCGCTTGACCGTTCGCTTCGACATGAGGCGAAGATCCTAGACGATGCGGCACAGACCGTCCGGTAGCCTCGGTCGCATGCGGTCCGGATGGCTGCTGCGGGACGGAGACGTGGTGTGCGCGCTGGAGATGGCCGACTCGCCCGCTGAGCGCCGCGCCCTGCGTGGGCGAGCGGGATGTGAGGGCGCGCTGCACGTGGAGGGCGCCCGCGCCGTGCACACGGTGGGCATGCGGTTCCCCATCGACGTGGCCTTCCTCTCGGACGATCTCACGGTGGTGCGCATGGCCCGCCTCAAGCCGTGGCGGATGGCCAGGGGTGGGAGGGCGGCCCGCAGCGCGGTGGAGACCGAGGCGGGCGCGCTGGAGCGCTGGGGCGTGCAGGTGGGTGACCGACTCGAGGTGCACGAGGCGAACGGTGCCGTAGGCGACGGGCCTTGAGCGGGGAGGGGCGGGGCCAGCTGGTGCTCGTGGCCACGCCGATCGGGAACTTGGGCGACCTCTCCCCCCGGGCGCGTGAGGTGCTGGCGACGGCGGATCTGATCTGCTGCGAGGACACCCGGCGCACCCGGGCCCTGCTCTCGGCGGTCGGCGTCGCCGCCGGCGGGCCGGGCGGTGACCGCCTGCTCTCGCTGCACGGCCACAACGAGGCGGGCCGCCTGGACCGCGTGGCGGCCGCCGTGGCCGGCGGTGCCACCGTGGCCGTGGTGAGCGATGCGGGCACGCCCGGCATCTCGGACCCCGGCGCCTGGCTGGCGGCGCAGCTGGCTGCCGCTGGCGAGACGGTGAGCACCGTGCCGGGGCCGTCGTCGGTGGTGGGGGCGCTCGTCGTGAGCGGCCTGCCCGCCGACCGCTTCGGCGTCGAGGGGTTCTTGCCGCGCAAGGGCTCCGAGCGGCGCCGTCGGATCGCCGCGCTCATGGTGGACGAGCGCACGTCCGTCGTGCTCGAGGCGCCGGGCCGCGTGGCGGGCACCCTGAGCGAGCTGTCCGCCGCCGACCCCGACCGACCGGTCGCTGTCGTGCGGGAGCTGACCAAGCTGCACGAGGAGGTCTGGCGGGGCACGCTGAGCGACGCCGCGGAGGCGTTCGCGGCACGCCAGCTGCGGGGCGAGGTGGTGCTGGTGGTCGGGGGTGCCCCGGCGCCGGAGCCGGCGGGCGACGAGGAGGTCGAGGCGGCGGTGCAGGCGATCGTCGCCGACGACCCGTCCGCCGGGCCGCGCCAGGTGGCCGAGCGTGTGGCGGCGTCGCTCGGCGTGCCGCGCCGGCGCGCGTACGAGGCCGCACTGCGCGTGCGTGCGGCGGCCGGGGACAAGGCGGGCTCGTCGGGCCGCGCCTGAGGGCACCGGTACGCTACCGGCGGTGCCGCCCTACTACCTCACCACGCCGATCTACTACGTCAACGACGCGCCGCACGTCGGCACGGCGTACACGACGGTCAACGCCGACGCGCTGGCTCGCTGGCACCGCCTGCTCGGGGACGACGTCTGGTTCATGACCGGCACCGACGAGCACGGTGCGAAGATCGTGGAGGCGGCCGAGGCCAACGGGACCACCCCCAAGGAGTGGACGGACCGCACGTCGGCCCGCTTCCTGGAGGCCTGGCGGCGCCTCGACATCTCCAACGACGACTTCATCCGCACCACCGAGTCACGCCACTACGCCGTCGTCCAGCAGTTCCTCCAGCGGATTTACGACAACGGGTTCATTGAGCTGGCCCCCTACTCGGGGCTCTACTGCGTGTCTTGCGAGGACTACTACACCGAGGACCAGCTGGTGGACGGCAACTGCCCTGTCCACGGGCGCCCTCTGGTCGAGATGCAGGAGGACAACTACTTCTTCAAGCTGAGCGCGTTCGAGCAGCGGCTCCTCGACTACTACGGCAGCCATCCTGACTTCGTGCGGCCGGCGTCCAAGCGCAATGAGGCGCTGGGGTTCATCCGGGGCGGCCTGCGCGACGTCTCCATCACGCGCACGTCGTTCACGTGGGGCGTGCCGGTGCCCTGGGACAGCGGGCACGTGTTCTACGTCTGGTACGACGCGCTGATCAACTACCTGACTGTCGCCGGGTACGGCGGCGACCCGGCGACGTTCGCCTCGCGCTGGGGCGCGGCCCACCACCTGATCGGCAAGGACATCCTCAAGTTCCACTGCGTGTGGTGGCCGGCGATGTGCATGGCGGCGGGCATGGACCCTCCGGCGGAGATCTTCGTGCACGGTTACCTGCTCATGGGCGGGCAGAAGCTGGGCAAGACGATGATCGCGGCCGGCCTGGCCGGCGGCGACAGCGCGGCGCCGCTCAAAGTCACCGACGTGTCGCCGCTCGCGCTGGCCGACGACTTCGGGGTCGACCCGCTGCGTTATCACCTGCTGCGCGAGGTGCCGCTCGGCGGGGACGGCGACTTCTCCTACGAGGGCATCGTGGCGCGCTACAACGCGGACCTCGCCAACAACCTGGGCAACCTCGTGTCGCGGGTCACCACGGTCGTTCACTCCAAGTGTGGCGGGGTGGGCCCGGCCTGCAACCCGGCCAGCACGCTCGCACGCGTGGCGTCCGGGGTGCTCGACGAGGCGACGGCGGCCTGGGCCCGCTGGGCTCCGCACGATGCGCTCGAGGAGACGTGGCGGCTCATCGGGTCGGCGAACGCAGAGCTGGAGGCGGCCGAGCCCTGGAAGATGGAGCCGGGGCCGGCCGTCGACGCGGTCCTGGGTGACGCGCTCGAGGTCCTGCGGATCGTCGCCGTCCTCATCGCGCCCGCCATGCCGTCGACGGCGGTGGAGGTGTGGCGCCGGATCGGGGTCGGGGGCGACCCGGTGGCGGCCCGCTTGCCTGACGACGCCATCTGGGGCGGCTACACCGGAGGGTCCGATGTCGTGAAGGGCGACCCCCTGTTCCCGCGGCGCAGGGGCTGACGTGACGGGCTGGTTCGACTCCCACTGCCACGTGCAGGAGGAGTATCTCGGCGGGGACGAGTCCGGGGCAGCCGACCTGGGGCCCGTCCTCACTCGGGCGCGCGAGGCCGGCATCGACCGCCTCGTCTGCATCGGGACGGGGGCGGTCACCTCGGACCAGGCGGTGCGAGTGGCCCGGGCGACCGCAGCCGACGGGTCGACACCCCGGGCCTGGGCGACCATCGGGCGGCACCCGCACGAGGCGAGCGAGGGCGTGGACGAGGTGGCGGCACTGCTGGAGCGCGAGCTGGGCGTGGGCGACGGCGCCGTGGTGGCCGTGGGGGAGTGCGGGCTGGACTACTTCTACGAGCACTCCCCGCGCGCTGCGCAGCGCGCCGCTTTCGCGGCACAGATCGCGCTGGCGCACGCGCACGGCCTCGCACTGGTGATCCACGCGCGGGACGCGTGGGCCGACCTCTTCGATGTGCTCGGCGCCGAGGGCGTCCCCGAGCGCACCGTGCTGCACTGCTTCACGGGCGGGCCCGACGAGGTCGAGCTGTGCCTGCGCGCGGGCATGTACGTGTCGTTCAGCGGCATCGTGACGTTCAAGAACGCAGGCGACGTGCGCGCCGCCGCGGCGCGCTGCCCGCTCGACCGGTTGCTCGTCGAGACGGACAGCCCGTTCCTCGCGCCGGTGCCCCATCGGGGCCGCACGAACGAGCCGTCGTACCTCCCCTTCGTCGGCGAGGCCATCGCCGCGGTGAAGGGCTGCAGCGTCGGCGAGGTCATGGAGCGCTCGGGCGTGGCGGCGGCCATGGCGTTTTCCACAGGTAGGTAATTCACGCGCTGTTGTGCGTAATACGAGAACCTCGTGACCAGGGTGTTTGACGTTGATTTTGGCTAAAAATGTCCTCTGAACTGGTAGTTCATCGAAATGTCACGGACCGCATGGTTCGTGACCTGCGGAAATAGCGCGCAAAAAGGTTCCACCACTTTTTGGGTTTGCGTGGGCCGCGATTGGTTATCTAAGTTCTCCAGAAACCCCCCGCCACCCGTGTGTCGGCGCGGGTGCACTGTGTCCCCGAGAAGGGTGGAGCCCTGCGGAACCAGAGCACGAGGGGGAGGCGCCTCGGCGTCGCTGCAATCATTTGCGGCGCGCTCTTCGTCGCGCCTCTCCTGTTGTTGAACGTTAGCGCCGCGTCACGATCGGTGACGACGGCGGGCACCGTGCACGGCGCGCACACGTCGGTCGTGCACCCAGCATCGCTCCTCGACGGTGTGAACCTGCGGTCGCACCTCGTCGCGTACCACGCGCCGGCGACGACCACGACGACGGCCCCGGCGGCGGCGACCACGACAACGGCGGCACCCGCGCCGACGACGACCACGACGACTGCCCCGCCACCGACCACCACGACGACGACCGCACCACCACCACCACCACCACCACCGACAACGACGACCACGGCGCCACCGGCTACGACGAACTCCGAAGCGGGCGAGGCCACCTGGTACTCGGAGGCCCCGTCGGGATTGTGCGCCAGCCCGACCCTGCCCTTCGGGACGGTGCTCACCGTGGTCAACGACGCGACGGGCGCATCGACCGTCTGCACGGTGGACGACCGCGAGGGTGCCGGCTACCCGCGGGTGGTCGACATGTCGCCGGAGGGCTTCTCTCAGATCGCCGACATCGGGCAGGGAGTGGTGGACGTCACAATCTCCTGGTGACCCATTCCGGCGCCGACATCGCCCAGCTGCTGTCGGCGCACGGTCTCCGTCCCAGCAGGGCCCTCGGCCAGAACTTTGTCGCTGACCCCAACACCGTTCGGCGAATCGCCCGGCTCGCCGGCGCCACCGTCGGATCCCGGGTGCTCGAGATCGGAGCGGGCCTCGGGTCGCTGACCCTCGCGCTGGCGGAGACCGGGGCCGCGGTGGTGGCGCTGGAGACCGATCGGTACCTGATCCCCGTGCTCCGCTCCGTCGTCGAGCCGGCCGGGGTCGAGGTGGTCGAGGGGGACGCCATGACGATCGACCTGGCGGCGCTGCTCGCCGAGCGCGGCGAGGGCCCGTGGAGCCTGGTGGCCAACCTGCCCTACAACGTGGCCACCCCGCTCGTCCTGCGGACCCTCGTCGAGGTGCCCGCGGTGGCCCACCTCCTGGTGATGGTCCAGCGGGAGGTGGGCGAGCGCATGGCCGCCGGGGCGGGGGATGACGCCTATGGGGCGGTCTCGGTGCGCATCGCGTATTTCGCCCGGGCCGAGGTGGTCGGCCGCGTGCCCGCCTCGGTGTTCATCCCTCGCCCGAGGGTCGAGTCGGTCCTGGTACGCCTGGACCGGCTGCCTGCCCCTGCCGTGGACCCGGCCATCGTGTCCTACGAGCGGCTGGACGCCGTGGTGCGTGCCGGCTTCGCCCATCGGCGCAAGATGCTCCGTCGCTCCCTGGCTGGCGTGGTCGAGCCCGCGGCGTTCGAACGGGCCGGGGTGCGCCCCGACGCCCGGGCCGAGGAGCTCGGGGTGGCGGAGTGGGGGAGGCTGGCGGCACTGTGACGCCCGAAGCCCCCGTGCCCGACGCCATCGTGACGGTGCTGGCCCCGGCCAAGCTGACGGTGTCGCTGCGCGTGACCGGGGTCCGGGCCGACGGGTACCACGAGCTCGACGCGGAGATGGTCTCCCTCAGCCTGGCCGACGAGCTCGTGCTGACCGACGGTGGGTCGGGCCTGGCGGTGGTGGCCGAGCCTGGCACGCGGGCCGAGGCGCTCGAGGGCCCCGAGGACAACCTGATCGGCCGCGCGCTGGCCGCCTGCGGGCGAGTCGCCTCGGTCCGCCTGACCAAGCGCATCCCGGTCGGCGGGGGCCTGGGCGGGGGCTCGGCCGACGCGGCGGCCGTGTTGCGCTGGGCGGGTTGCGCCGACCCCGAGGTGGCGGCGCGGCTCGGCGCGGACGTGCCCTTCTGCGTGGTCGGTGGCCGGGCCCGGGTCGAGGGGGTGGGGGAGCTCGTCACGCCGCTGCCGTTCGAGCACCGTGAATACCTGCTGGTGCTGCCGCCGTTCGGCGTCGACACCGCCCGCGTCTTCCGGGCCTGGGACGAGGGCAGCCGGCAAGGGGGCAAGGGAGCGAACGCGCTGACGGCCGCCGCGTTGGCAGTCGAGCCACGCCTGGCGCGGTGGCGCGACGCCCTGGGGGACCTGGCGGGCAGCGAGCCGACCCTGGCCGGCAGCGGGTCGACCTGGTTCGTCGAGGGTGGCCCTGCGGGGACGGCGTCGGCTTCCGAGCTACGGGTGGGGACCGAGACGGCCCGCCTGGTGCGGGCCCGCACCGTGCCGGCGGGCTGGGGCGGCGACTGAGGGGAGGGAGGTGGGGCCGGAGGGCTACTTGCCGGCCCGGCGCTGCCAGCGGGTGGCCTTCAGCATCTTCTTGTGCTTCTTCTTGCGCATCCGCTTGCGGCGCTTCTTGATCAGTGATCCCATGTCGTGCGGCAGGCTAGCGGTCCGGGGGGCCGACTGCCAGGTCGCGGCCGGCACGAGGAGGCACCCATGGGCTTCGAGATCGTGCGGCTCGACCAGGTGCAACTGGCCATGCCGCCGGGCCGGGCAGAGGTGACGGTGCACCTCGGCGTCGAGGTGGACTTCCCGTCCGGCCCTCAAGGCGCATCCGGCGTTGGTGGTCCGCGACCTGCCCGCCCTCGAGGCGGCGCTCGGCGCCGCCGGGGTGTCCGTGCGGGCCGACCCGGACAGCGAGCCGGGACGGGGTGCGTACGTCGACGACCCCTTCGGGAACCGCATAGAGCTCATGGCGGCCGACGGAGGGCTCCGGCGCCCGCTACGGGTGGGGGAGGTCGTCCTCGGGACCGGGCACCGTGGGCAGGCGTATGGACATCCGGGCCCCGCCCGTCGGGTCGTTCTCGGCCTGGATGGTCCCGCCCTCGGCCTTGACCACCTGGGCCACGATGGCCAGGCCGAGGCCCGACCCCGGCAGCCCCCGGGCGGCCGGGGAGCGGTAGAAGCGGTCGAAGACGTGGGGCAGGTCCGCCTCGGCGATGCCGGGCCCGTGGTCGTGCACCACCACCGTCCCGTCCCGGCACGCCACCGACACGGTCTGGCCGGGCGGGCTCCACTTGCGGGCGTTGTCGAGCAGGTTGCCCACGGCGCGGCCGATGCGGTCCGCATGGCCCTCCACCCAGCAGGGCTCGGCGTCGAGGTGGAACGTGACCTCCTGGGCGCGGCCGTGGGTGTTCTGCACCGCCACGGCGTCACGGACGAGGAGGTCGAGTCGGAGCGGCTCGGGCGGTGCCGGCTTCTGGTCGCCCCGGGCCAGCTCGGCCAGGTCGCCGACGAGGTCGGTCAGCTCCTGCAGCTGCACCAGGACGTCGTCGACGAGGACGGAGCGGTCCTCGTCGCTCAGCTCGTCGACGCGGCGGATCACCTCGAGGTTGGTGCGCAGGCTGGTGAGGGGGGTGCGCAGCTCGTGCGACGCGTCGAGGACGAGCTGGCTCTGGGCCCGGCGCGACGACTCGAGCGCCTCGAGCAGGCGGTTGAAGGTGCGCCGAAGCCGGCCCAGCTCGTCGGGGCCACCGGGGGAGAGCCGGCGGGAGACGTCGGTCGTCTCGGCCAGTTCCTCGACGGTGTCGGTGAGAGAGTCCAGCGGGACGAGGGCGGTGCGGGCGACGAGCCAGCCGAGCACGACGGCGAGGAGCACGCCAATGAGCGCGACAACACCGAGAAGGATGGCGAGCGTCCTGAGCTCCGAGCTGGCGTTGA
>Ga0310038_10002161_pt1 | contig 14503 bp, 9 predicted proteins | sample Sb_taG_6_FD_200461 | JGI IMG/M metagenome (GOLD analysis project Ga0310038, IMG submission 200461) | Peat soil microbial communities from Weissenstadt, Germany - Sb_50d_4_PS metaG (v2) (version 2) | ecosystem: Environmental > Terrestrial > Soil > Wetlands > Peat | place: Germany: Weissenstadt... | reverse complement strand
TTCTGTGAGATCAAATCCTTTGCCTGTACATGAGCGTTATGACACGACGTGCACTCAATGTTGCCATTGATGAGGCGGATGGACCTGGTCGGGTCTCCGGTTATGCCTTTCGAGGCTAACGATGCAATCAGATCGATGTTGTCTTTCAAGGGTAAAGCCAAGGCAATGGGGTGCGACGGTTGCAGATCACGGCCAAACACGTCGTAGCCGTACATCTCCCCGTGCATCGTGACCTGGCCGTAGACCACCGTGGTTCCTGGCGCCACCGTCCCGTCGTGACAGGAGAGGCAGAGATTGCTGTCCGCTCCCATCAGTGGCTGAGTGCCGCGATTCTTCTCCGTATCGCTGGTGTACAGACTGTAGCTCTGTACAGTGAGTTTCTGGTTCCACAGAGGTATGCGGCCTCCGAGGCCAAAGTGAGGTTGGTGGCAATACATGCAGAAATCGGGGCGAGCGCCGGTGATGGGAGACTTGCTTCCTGGACCAAGATCGTGCGAGCCGATGACGTCGCCGGTGAACTGAGCCAGGAGGGTTCCTCCGGTCAACACAGTCATCAGGCACACATACAAGAACCTAGCCCTCATTACATTCCTTCCTTGGCCGACTTCTTCAACCCGAAATAATGAAATACCTGAATTCGGCGGTTATAGGAGTCCACCACGAAAATCCGGTCATCGTGGTCGATGAACATCCCCGTCGGCAACTGAAACTCTCCCGCGTGCGTGCCTCTTTTGCCGAAGTAATAGAGCAGTTCGCCCTGGCGATTAAATACCTGCACCACTCCCCACAAACCGTCCACGACATACAAATCACCCTCGGAGTCGACCCCGATCCCTTTTGGCCGAAACATGTCCCCATTGCTGTCGCCGATCTTTCCTACGGCGTAGCGGAAGGCTCCATCGCGCCCCAGCACCTGGATGCGGAAATTCATTGTGTCCACGGCGACGAGGTCTTGTCCGTCCAGTCGTAACTCGGTCGGGAAGTTGAATTCAGCGTCGCCGTCGCCCCGTTTTCCGATGGTGTGCAGGATGCTCCCCTGCATGTCCATCATGAAAATTTGGTCGCGCAGGGTATCGGTCACGTAGATCCGTTGCGCCGCGGAGTCTACGGCGATTCCGGTGGGACGCTTGAAATAGCCTTCCCCGCCCTTTATGCTGCCGATCACCCGCTCATACTTTCCGCTGGAGTTGAACACGAAGATCTTGCCGGTCTCCGAATCCGTCACGTAGATGTTGTCCCGGGCATCGACCGCGACGCACTGCGGGCCCAGCATGGGGTCTTTTCCTTTATCCCGGCGCTCGACAAATTTGTACTTCTGTTGCGCGAAATCGAAAATGTGAACGCCGCCGGCGCCAGGATCGGTGACGATAATGCGCCCGTGGGAATCGACCGCAATGCTGTAGGGCCGGACGAGATTGCGGAAGTCGGGCTCACCGGCTACGAAGTCGACCAACCGGTTCCAGAAGCCGCGTTTCGGCTTCACCTCGCGTTCGGAGCCGAAGGTGCGTTCGTAGGTCAGCTTGCGGCCTCCCAACAGCTCGAGTTCCGGAGGTCCCGGGTCGTTGGGATCGCTCTTCGGGGTCTTCCGCGAGGCCCAGCCCGGAATCGCAAGAAGCAGAATTAGTAGCGGCAGAATCAGCCGACGCACAATGGTGACCGAACTCAGCTTGCGCGCGCGCCGCATCGGCATCTTATTCCCGCTTCCTACGGTCAGCACTGGCTAGAAGAAGTTGAACCATCTGGATACCCCGATATAGAACGATGATACATTCTCTGGGGGTGTCCCGGACGCGCTGAAGCCCTGCACCAGCCTGCTGTATCCGCCCGTCAGGTACATTTTACGGAATTGATACTGAAAAAGCGTGTTGATCTGCGACGTGTTGTTCGAGGACAAGGTCCCTTCTAAATTGGTGTTGGTAATCGCCTTCGCGAAGCTCGCGGTTACCGTCAGCCTGCGCATTGGAGAGCCGCCCAAGCCAAACCCATAACTCTTGCCGCCATAAAGAATAAGATCGGAATTCAGGATTGGCGATGGTATTGGGGTTGGGATCAACCCGGCCCCGCTCGCGATGGCTTGGCCGCTTGATTTCGAATATGAACCGCTGAGGCTCCAGCGCGAATAAACAATGGAAGTGTTGAAAATCTCGTTGCTGCTCGTCGTTCCTGCCTGCTCGGTCAAGCCTGTCCTGCCCGCGCCCGCGCCCGCGCTCCATGAGAACTTTCTCCAACGGCGCCGCACATTCGCCGAGTAGTTGTACTGGGAGGCCATGTATGTGACCAACAGCGTCTGCACGCTCTGCGCATAGTTGAAAGATCCTCCCAGCACCCACCCCTCGAATCGACGGTTGTAGTTGACCGAGCCCGTGAATCCGAGGTTGTTCTGACTCGAATTGCTAACCGTGCTGTCGTTGAGGGAGAGCGCACTGTTAAAGTTACCGCCGAACAATCCCCGTGAATAGCTGATGCCGCCACTGTATGTTGTGGCTGCGTAGTTCTCGCCCAGAAAGGTTTGTTCGCGATAATCAGCGGAGCCGAGCGTTTGCAGATTCGGCAGAATCGAATAGCTGGCACTGCCCAACAATTCGAAGGAGTGAGTTCCCTCACCCAGATTCGGTGGCGGAAGCACCCCCCCCGCACCCGCAATCGCCTGGTACAAGGTTCCCGCAAAATTGTCGGAATAGTCGGTGCTGACTCCGACGTGGAGCTTGTTGGTAGGTTGAAATCCCGCGTTCGCGATGTAAGTGTCGATTGTGCCGGTGTAGCTGCTCCCGTCAAAGTCGGAGCTGAAATCGGAGCGGTTGAAGTTGCCGGAGAATGACCCGTTGTAAGGAAGGTTGTGTCCCACGGTAAATCCGTAGCCACGATTGCTTCCAGTGGAGGTCTCCGTTTGCGACGAGCTCTGAAGAATCTGCGGCACCTCCGAGTGCGAGCTTCCATCGGTAAAGTAGGCGCCCAGGTTGAATCCCTTCACCGTATATCCCGACCGGAGACCAAAGGAATGAGAGTCACTGCTCCCGTTATCGTTCGTACCGTATATCGAATACTGGTTGCTTCCCATCTGGAAGTTGGCGGCGAGGCTAGGCAGGCCTGGTACCATTTCCGCCCAACTGAGCCCGAACGTGTCGCTGTCGCCATGCGTCGTGTAGTTGGCCACTCCCGGGATCCCGATGTTGCCTTCGCTGTTGTAGGCCTTGGCAAAGCTGATGGATCCAGGGAAATGGCTTCCGCCGAAAATCGAGCTCTCAAAATTGACGCCACTGGCATTAGAAATGGATTGATAGGACGAGTTGTCCCGCGCCTGATTCAGATAGGGCGTAACCGTGTAGGAGAGAAAGTTGGGATTGTAGTAAAAGCCGGACAGCGTACCCGTGCCTCCGAAATCCAGGCTGTGAGCGGAGGGGATCTGGTTTCCATAATCCCCGTTATATCCCGTGGAGACGGTGCCGTTCAGGCTCGAGCTGAAGTCGCCAAGCTGAAGTTGTCCAGCCGCCGGCAACACCAGCAGGAGAAGTCCCACCAGCGTCAAACCCGAATTTCGGATAATACCCGCCACCTGGCACCAGCTTCTCGCTGTCTCGACAACAGTTCTGCTTCCCGGTTGTCCCCTTCTGGCTTCCCCACTTGCGCGCCACTGCGGGAGAACGCAAGCCATCTTTTCACCCTTGCCTGCTGAAAGTGCACGTTCCCAGCCAAAATTGGAATCCTGCTAAACTATTGTTCAGCAAGGAGATAATTGGATTTGTGGGAGCAGCAAAGAACTCGGTCCTGAGCCATATAACCCAGCTAAGAGCAAGTTAACAAGGCATTTGGCGCATGGAGTCCGTTGGCGGGTAAAACTCTGAATCGGGTCGTCATCCTGAGCGAAGCGAAGGACCTATGCATTTGCCTGCAGCGCCCCATGGGCAGGTCCTCGCTTCGGCGGCACGACAACTCTGGTTTATAGCTCTTCTACCTTTGCCGTCTTTCGCAGGCGCTTGTCCAGGGCTGCCCGCACGGCATCAAGCTTCTTCTTTTGCAGTTCCTTTTGCAGCGAGTCTTCCACATCCGCGAACTGCATTTTCCCAGCCGGAATGTGCTGGTTCAGCCGAATGATGGTAAAGGCTTGGTCCATCTGGATGATGTCGGTGACCTGACCCTCTTTTGTGGCCAGCAGCGCTTGCACTACCTGGGGCGCGAGTTTCGCCCGGTCAACTTTCTTGTGATCTCCCATCATCACCCGGTAGTCGTCTTCCGAGATCTTTTCCGCCAGCATGCCGAATTGTTCGTAGTCCTTGGTCATTTTGGCTTGCTTGAGCGCCTCCTCGGCGCGCTTGCGCTGTTCTTTCAAGTTCGCCGGGGTGGGCTTGTCCGGAGGCAGAAAAGAAATGGTTTGAAAGGCAAAAGCCTCAGGATACTCAAAACGGGCAGGGTTCTTGTCATAGTAAGCCTGGGTCTCGGCCAGGGAAACGGTCGACTTGTTTTCCACATCGGCTTTCAGCACGGCGTCAATCAGCAATGAGCGGCGGATTTTGTCGTGTAACGCCTTTTCGGAGCCATGAAACTCCGCATTCAGGAATTGCCGGTACTCCTCCGGGCTCTTGAATTGATGGCGAAGGTCGGCCTCGGCCGTTTGCAGCTTCGCCGGCGGAACTGTCATCTGGCGGCGCAACGCCTCCTGGTATACCAGTTCCTCGAAGATGATCATTTGCATGGCGCCCCGACGGATTGAGGGTTCCATTTCCGCGGGCACCGAACCGCCGTGCTGGCGTGCGTACGGAAACAAGGTGTACATCTCACGCACCAAGTCGCGATCGGTCAATACCGATCCGTTCACGCGAGCGACGGGCTTGTCTGTAACTTGAAGTACTGGATTTGACGGTTGCTGCTTCGCCGCGGCCGTCGGCGTGTGCGAAACCGCCATCTGTTGAGCTGTCGCCGTCATCGTCGAGAACGCCGCCAGAACCAGGGTGAAGATTGCTAATTGGTGTTTCATAATGCCATCCTAACTCGAAAATTCCCGAAAAAAATAGGGGAGAGTTTTTTCTCTCCCCCTGGTGGCAACAGCCGACAGCTTAGAAAGTCGTCGGGATGTTATTGGTGGTGTTCGACTCGTTGGCTTCTCCACCGTGACACTGGCGGCAGAACTGCGCGGTCTGGTTGGAGCCAGCGGTGCCGCTCGCGGGGTTGTAGGGGCCGCGGACGAAGAACATCGTGGCGTAGTTGCCAGCCGTCAGTCCAGGAGCGTTCTTGGAGGTGACGGCGACGGTGTTCATGAGGTGCTGGTTGTGGCAGGTCGTGCAAGTAACAACAGCGGTGTTGTTGTAGGCGCTGAGCGACACGAACCATCCGTAATCGATGTTCGCGAACCTAGATGAGTTCGGGCCGTTCATCGAGATCTTGCCGGCGGTCTCGTTGCAATCCCAATTCCATTGGCCACCGCAGGAAACAACAGCGTTCAAGCCCACCGGGTGATCGCTTAGGTAGCTGTTGGCGCCTTTGGAATCGTAGCCGTTGTTGCCCAGCAATGTCGGAGGCTTCTGGAAGGTTCCGTAGGTGGATGGCAGGGTCTCAACGACCTGGTTCAACATCATTGCGCCCTGGGCATAGTTGCCGTCATGGCAGCTGAGGCAGGTCAGAAGGCCGGTCACATCCGGGGTACCCGCCAGCATGCTGGCCGGCAGAGTTTCTTGCGTATTTCCAGCGAAAGCAATGACTTGGTTATACAGACTGCCTACGTCCTGGCCCCACAAAATTGAGTCACCAGTGGAGGCGTCTGCTGTCTTGAGGGCGCCGTTGCCAGCCGCGCCGCTGTGCGGTGCGTGACAAGCTGCGCAACCACGACCATAGTTGAGGTGAGCGCCGAGAACGTCGCTCGTCGCCTGTTGGAGCTGTGCTGCGGCGAAGGATGCCGCAACCAGAACCAACAGCGTTACTAATAGAGTCTTTTTCATTTTGTTTCTCCTTAAGGATTTATAATGAAGCGTTGTAAAACTCACTTTCTACCGCTCTCTATTACTGTCTTCCGGAACTCTCGATTCCCACCTAACGGGTGGAGTGCTCGAATCTCAACCTACAGAATGCACGAGAGTCGCCGTAGCGCCCAAGGACTGCGTGGTCGCTGTGGTAGATTGTAAACGATTGATAACGATAGACTTACTAGAACATTGCCGTAGAGACCCGGCTTCCCGAACGGCTTAGACTCAGTGCTAGTGAGCTTTCTGGCACAGTGGTTTGGTGAAAAAACCCACGTAACCATTACGACCCAACGCCACCAATGGCTGGCTATTGTGGCGTTTTGCAACAGTCCCGAAGCGCAATTCCACGTAAAGTCTCCCGACTGCGGGTAGTTAACCTCATTTCTGTGACGCACGGGTCAGTAATAGCCTTCGACAGATGGAGATGGGGATCACCTTGGGTAGTCGAAGGCCGGGCGGGGACGCCCGGCTCTCCATTGGAAGTTATAGCTTCTAGCTCGGGGGTGTTGTGGCGGTTTTCTGCGCGGGCGCATCTGTTGGTTTCTGTCCTGGCGCCGCCGCGTCCGGTTTAGCCGTTGTCGCGTCATCCGGTTTCTGGGCAGTGTCGGACGACACTCCCCTCCGCGCATCGGCCGCCGCCTTCAATTCCGCCTCGCGCTTCGTCTTTTCAGCGGCCGCCTCCTCGTCGGTTACGTAGCGGAACATCTGCATTTTGCCGCCCGGGTATTGTTCAGTGGTAAACACGCGATTCTGTTTGTCAATGGCGACGCCCATAACCTCTCCGAACTGGCCGGGATAGGTTCCGTGTCCGCCCAGATAGGTAAGCAATTGCCCTTCCCGGTTGAACACCTGCAGCCGGTCGGTGAACGAATCGGCCACCCAGATGTGCCCGTCGCTATCCACCGCGATGCCCTTGGGCCGAGCGAAGTATCCCGGACCATCGCCGTGCTTGCCGAACTCGCTGATGAAAGTGCCTTCCGCATCGAAGATTTCGACGCGGTTATTCATCGTGTCGGTTACGTAAACGTTGCCGTCCTTGTCCACAGCCACATTCGAGGGCGCACCGAAGTCGCCGGGCGTGGTGAGAAAGTGATTCTTGCCGCCGGTTCCAATGCGACGCAGCTCTCTCAGGTCATCCGCGTCATACACGATGACTTGGTCCTGCTGGGTATCGACGACATAGAGAAACCGGTTCTCGTTGTCGATCGCCAGTCCCACCGGATCGACCAATCCCTGGGAGATCTGGCCCTCGACTACGTGTTTGGGGTTGAAGACCAGCACCCGATGCAACTTGCCGTCGGAGACAAAAATACGGTCGCTGTCGTCGATGGCGAGGCCGTTGATCCAGGCAAAATTCGCGTCCACGCCGTTTTTAATAAGCGTTGCGTCGTGGATCTCCGTGTTGAAGATGAAGATGGCTCCGACTTTTTGATCGGCCACATACACAAGGCCCTTGGAGTCGATGGCAATGCCGTAGGGTCCAAGCATCTGCCAGGGATAAGTCTTAAGCTTATCGGTGTTATCTTCCTGCTTCGTGCCGGCGACGCGGTCCATCCAGCTCTGCTTCTTCTTGGTGGTTGAGGGCGGAGTGTAGTCGATCTTCATGCCCGCGTAGTAGTCCAAGTATTTGACGCGCGCGATGTTGGGTGGTTGGGGCCAAACCAGCTTGGAAACATCCCACTGTATCTTTTTCGGGACCGCCGGCTGAGTGGCGCCGGCCCTCTTCTTCTTATCTTTGTCACTGCCGTACATGGAGACCGGTGAAGCCAGCACCAGAGCGAGAAGCATCACCAGCGCCGCCAGCGCTCTGCCGTTGCGAATCGATTTGGGAAAAAGCGGGAACATTTTTCTACTCTCCTGTGGTTACTTGCCGCATGTCAATTCTGTTCTTGTGGCAGGTGTCGCAGAATGCCATGTTGTTCTGCTGGTCCTTCACGAGCAGCCCGGGTTGCGCTGAAGCGTGGGGCTGATGGCAGGTCATGCAAGTCATGTGATTCTTGACCTTGGCGATATTTGCCGGATCCATCACATCTCCGACGGGGTGACTTTCCACCGGATGGCCTAGACCAAACCTCAGCGGCAGAATCACCACTCTGTTCTTCTTGTAATAGTCCTCCGGAAGCTTGATTTGGCCGTTGAAGATGGTCAGCACATGCTCCGCTTCCAGCTTCTGCGGGGCCGAGTCCGGCCCGTGGCACTCCAGGCAAAGCGCGTTCCCTTTTGCCCGCAGCAGATGATCGTTGTCACCGCCGTGCGGCGTGTGGCAAGTGGCGCAGCCCAGCCCGAAGGCGGGCTGGTGATGGACGGACTTCTTCGCGAGATCGGCAATTTCACTGTGGCAGCCCAGGCAAATATCCACCGCATTCGTCTTGGGAAGCCCCGGCTGCCGGCTGGAGTGGGGGCTGTGGCAGTCCGTGCAATCGCCCGCCGCTCCCGGGTGCTGTACTTTGGCGTTCTCGATCAGTTTGGCTTTGTCGTCGTGGCAAGTCACGCAAAGCGACTTGACATCGGCTTGGGTCAGCACTACTTTCCCGTCTTTTGGTGCAGCATGGCAAACGTCACATTGTTTATCAGCAAAAGGCGGATGCAGGAATTTGTTCATCAGCTTGGGAGCGGCTGACTCGTGGGGGTCGTGGCAGGTCAGGCAATCCGCTTTGTCGAAGGGCTGATTCTGATGTGCCTTTTGCAGGTCTGCGCTCTTTGCATCGTGGCAGTCCAGGCAGAGGGCCGGTGCCGCTTTGGTCAAATGGAAATCAAACTCGGCCTTCCCAGTCTCGCCGGTCTTGTGAGTGATGTGGCAAGTTTCGCAGCCCATGTCTAGTGCGGCGTGACGGCTGCCGTCCTTGCCCAGAACCTTCGTGCCAATATCATGGCAGCTGAGGCAGAGATTGTCCTTCTTGTCGCCCGAGGTGGCTTTCAACAATTGATTCTTGTTGTCGGAGGTGTGCGGATCGTGGCAGGTCAGGCAGTCGCGAACCGCCGGCGGATGCACATGGCCGTGGATCTTGGTGGCGTCCTTATCGTCGTGACAACTCAGGCAGACTTTGTAGGGAACAACGGTCTTGAGTGTTACGTGGGTGATATCGCGGTTGGTCCGGACTTGATGACAGCTTAGGCAGCCCATCGCGATGGCGGAGTGGACGAACTTGCCTTTCGACTTCTCCTCATGGCACTCAATGCACTTCGCGCTGTCGGTCTTCGGATCGAGCGGAACCGGGTGAACGGCGGCGCTGGCCCGCGAAAACAGCAGTCCAGCCAGCGCAAACAAAATCAAAACCAAAATAGCAAGAGGATGGTCGCCGTGACTTGCGAACCTATGATTTGCAACCTTTTTAAGGAACCAGATCCGATGCGGGAGCACTTTCAAACGGCCTCCAAAGGGTGTGTGTGCACGAAAGTAGCCGTATCACAAGAACCCGGTTGCGAGTCACAAAGAGCGCGTAACTGACTGAACAAAAACAGGTTGATAAGCCCATTCAATTCGCTTTGGGATCCTGCCGCTACAATTATGAACCTCCGATGGGCCTTCTGCCACAGCATCGTCGGTGAAATGCCCCACGGCGGCGCGGCGTTTCATTTTGCAAACTACGCCCTGTTGCCCGAACCCTCGAATGTCTCACCCCTGCCACATCAGACCTTATTGGAACTCGGGAAGGGAATGCGTGATAGGTGCGTAATCACAGGGGTATGTGATGTTCGTTACTTTGCCCGCCCCTGCATCCGGAAGCGCTCCCGGCATGCAAATCACCGCGACAAGCGCGCGCGTCGCGAGGACACTACGATGGGTAAAATCCCCGTGAAACCGAGCCGGACTGCGCGATTTAGCCCAAACCAGCCTTTCTGATCATCACCGCCTTGTCCGTTAAGTCATGCCATATCTATCGGTTACACGCCTTTCCATATCTGGCGTGGAAGTTGCACTTCAAGCAGGGGGAGTGGGGAAGAGGATATGGCTCTAGATTTTCGTGCAGTTGCCCACAAATCGTGGCGCACTATCGCATCCATCCAGACCGGCGTGGTTCTCTTGATTCTCGTCGTGATTCTCGCGGCAGCCGGAACCATCGTGCTGCAGCGCCCGGTGACCGAGCCCGACGAGATGCAAAGAGCCTACTCTCCGCAGGCGCTCCGCGTTCTGGACGCAGTCGGCTTGACCGATGTATTTCACGCCTGGTGGTTCCTCGGGTTGATGCTGCTCGTCAGCCTCTGCATCACCGCCGCTTCCATTGATCGTTTCCCCAACTCCTGGCGCTTCTTTTCGCGTCCCTACAAATATCCCGATGAAAGCTTCCGCCGCGCTTCCCATCCTCAGAAATCGCTGCCGATCGCGGACGAAGAAACGGGCTTGGTAGCCGCTCAACGTGCCCTCCACTCGATCGGATTCAAGCCTGAGCGCGTAGTGCGCGCAGACCACTTTGGAATTTTCGCTGAACGGCACCGGATTTCCGAGATGGCGGTCTATATCGTCCACGCAAGCCTGCTGCTCATTTTCTTTGGCACCATCGTGGACGGTCTTTGGGGCTGGAGTGGCACACTCAACCTGAATGAGGGACAGACATCCAACATCGTCGAATTGCGCGACGGCAACACGCGCAAGCTCCCGTTCGCCATTCGCTGCGATTCCGCCGGTCAGGAAAACTACAAGGACGGAACCCCGAAGAAGTGGTGGTCCAAGCTGGTCGTGGTTGCAGACGGACACGATGTACAGAAAAAAGAGATTGTCGTAAACGATCCGCTTCTCTACAACGGCGTCCGTTTCTACCAGGCGAGTTACGGCCCGAATGGCAATGTTGACAAGTTCAGCCTGGTCGCGACTCCGAGCAACGGGTCTGGCGAGAAGCAGGAAATGGGACTCGCCGTGAACGACACGGTTCCACTCGATGCCGATACCACGGTGCGTTTCGCCGAATTCTTCCCCGACTACGCAATCCGTGACGGACACGTCTACCGGAAATCGAATTACTTGGAAAATCCGGCGGCCCACCTGGTTGTAACTTCGAAACTCGCAGGGAAAGACTTCGATGTGTGGATCCCAACGCTGGACGAGGTCGCTGACAACTCGAAATCGCCGTGGCAGTTCCAGGCCACCGATCTGAAGATGAGCCACTTCACGGGATTGCAGGTTTCGCACGAACCCGGACAGTGGGCAGTCTGGTCAGGCGTAGTGCTGCTCGGCGTTGGACTGGCATTCGTGTTCTACGTGGTGCATATGCGGTTTTGGGCGGTACCGGTTTGCGATCCAAAGACGGGCAGGTGTTTGCTGTGGATTGGAGGAAGTGCGAACCGCAACCGCGACGCGTTTGAGCAGCGCTTCAACGATCTGGTGGCGTCGGTGGAAGAAGAACTGAAAACCATTCCCGGCGCCTCTCGCAGCGAGCAGGTCGCCACGGTCGTTGGAGAACTGAAGCTGGGGAACTGAACCGACACTCATCCTGGAGGATGTAAATGGCACGAGCACAAGCAGAACAGCAGCAGCCGACAACCGGCATGACCCTGATCGTATTGGTCGGATTGGCCATTGCGTTCCTGCTGTTGATGGCATTTCTGAACGTGATCAAGAGTGGCAACCTTCTGAGCGAGACTAACCTGCTCTTCGCCACCCTGATCTTCTACTCCGGCGCGGGTGCGCTGTATCTGGGATTTGGCGTCACCGGTACCGAGTCCTACGTGAAATTCGCATCGCTCGCCACCTGGCTCGGATTGATCGCCAATACCGCAGCCGTTGCCCATCGCTGGTATGAGGCCGGACATGCGCCCTTTTCCAGCGTCTACGAAATGCTGCTCAGCTTCGTCTGGACGCTCGCCGTACTCACGCTGGTAGCTGAAAAGAAATTCGGCGTGAAGGTCATTGGCACCGTCACCATGCCCGTGGCAATTGTCGGCGTGGTGCTGATGCAATTGCTGAGGACCGAAGTCCATCCCTTGGTGCCCGCGCTGCAATCGACCTGGCTGCACGTCCACGTCACCCTGGCCATGCTCGCCTACGCCGCCTGCGCGCTAAGCTTCGCGCTGGCCGCGATGTTCCTGATCCAGGACAACATGAAGACCGAGACCTTCCTCGCCGTAACCAGTGCCAGCACGCTCGCCATCTACGCCGGCGTCGTCTTCACCCGCTTCGAGAAGTGGGGCGGGCTGAGCCTGGTAGCGTGGGATCCGGAACGAAAATCGGAAGTCTTCCTCAGCCGGGGCGTGCGCTTGTTCGTCAATGTTCCGGACCTGGGCTGGCTGATGGCCCTCACGCTTCTAGTCGTAGCATCGCCGCTGATCTTCTACGGACTGGCCCGCTTGAAGAAGAACGATGTCTACCTGACCGTCGCCAATCGCGCCGTCTTCCTCAGCATTCTTCTCCAGATAATGGCATTGGTTATGTTTGTGGTGCGTGCCAATGACGCCCGCTATCCATCGCTGGACGCGGACGGATTATTCCCGACCAGCCTGGCCGCCAGCCCCTTCATACTGTCGGGTCTGGTAGGCGGCGTCTTTATCTCGCTCCTTTATCTGCTGCTGCTGTGGCGGCGCCCCGATCTCGGCCGCTTGCTCCCCAGCGCAGACGACCTCGACCGCATCACTTACAAAACCATTTGTCTAGCCTTCCCCCTGTTAACCCTGATGATCGCCGCCGGAGCCTACTGGGCCAACCAAACCTGGGGCTCGTACTGGAGTTGGGATCCAAAAGAAACCTGGGCGGCGATCACCTGGTTGGTGTACGCCCTCTATTTGCACATGCGCATCACTCGCGGATGGCGCGGACGCCGCGCCGCCTACTTCGCCATCGCCGGCTTTGCCGTAGTGATGTTCACTTTCTTCGGGGTCACTTACTTGCTGCCTGGACTGCACGCTTATGCTTAGCCGCCCTCAATCCGCGGCGATGGCATCCGAGCCAGTGCTGGAGATAGCCCACACGACTGCTGCGGCCCTCCCTGTTTCGAGTGGGTCGAATGGAAGCGAGCGCACCATGTTAACGAGTTCGACGTCCACAAGTCCGTCGTCCGCAAGTTCGTCGCAAAGGGAAGACCTCAGATTGAATTCGGTACGCGTCAATTGGCAACTCAAGGCGCTCTTGCCGGTAGTGTTCGTGCTTCTGGCCGGATTGCTGCTGTTCATTGTCGCCACCGTATCGTTTCGCGACCCGGAACGCCACGCCGTGCTGATGGTCGCGGGAGTGGGAGCCGTCGTCATCTGTGGAGTATCGATCGGCGCGCTCGCCTACTTCATTCAACGTCCCATGGTCGAATTGCAGGAGAAAATCGAACTGGTCACCGAAGGCAATCTCGACGTCGCCGTCAGCTTCTCCAAGCGCAACGACGAAATCGGAGACCTCGGCCGCAACTTCAACCACATGCTGCAGCAGTTGCGCGAGAGCAGGGAAGAGATTGAGAGCTTGCATCGCACCCAAATGTCTCGCGCCGAGCACCTGGCGACGCTGGGAGAATTGGCTGCAGGCTTGGCCCACGAGATCCGCAACCCACTTGCCGGAATCGCAGGCGTTATCGAAATCATAGGCCGCGATCTGCCCTCGACCAGTCCAGCCCGGGCGGTGGTGAAAGACGTGCGCCAGGAAATCACGCAGATCAACCGCATATTGACCGATCTTCTGGAAACCGCCAGGCCTCACCCGCCCCAGGTTTGTGTGAGCAATCTCAACACCACCGTGGAACACGCCGTGATGCTGGCTCGGCAGCAAGTGCTCTCAAAGCCAATCAAGATCGAGTTCCAGCAGGCGCCTGATTTGCCTGAAGTCGAGCACGATAGCGATCAGATTCACCAGGTGCTTCTGAATCTGCTGCTGAACGCGGTCCAAGCTATGGAGGGCGCTGGCACGGTGCGCGTCGAACTCGGTTCGCAAGAGGATTACGCCCGTGTCGTTGTCAGTGACACCGGCCGGGGTATTTCCCCGCAGCACCTGCCCAATATTTTCCGCCCTTTCTACACCACCAAGGGTAACGGTACCGGTCTTGGTCTATCGCTCGCCCGCCGTATCGCCGAAGAACATCATGGCCGCATCGAAGTCAGCAGTGTTGTAGGGAAGGGAAGCAAGTTCACAGTTCTGTTGCCATTCAACATGCCCGCCACTCAGGCCGCAGTTTCCTAGAATTTCCCAGTAAACGCCGTTCTCCGCTTCCATACGGTTTTACTAAGAGCCTTGAGTTTCCCCTCCAGCCCGCGAAACCCCGCCTCTTGTAGTAAATTAAAAACCAATGCCTCCCCAAAAAATCATGGTCGTGGACGACGAGCGCCTGGTGCGCTGGTCGCTCCGCCAGAAGTGCGAGGAGTGGGGATACCAGGTAATTGAGGCCGACTCCGGCGAACCAGGCCTTAAACTGGCGCAGCGCGAATCGCCCGATCTCGTCCTGCTCGACGTCCGTATGCCCGATCTCAGCGGCATCGAAGTGCTTGATCAACTCAAAAAAAATGGCGACGCCCGCGCCGTCATCATGATCACCGCCGATCCTCAACTGGACGACGTCAAAGCCGCGCTCAAGCTCGGGGCGTACGACTTCATTGGCAAGCCCATCGATTTCGACGAGCTTCGCATCACCATCAAAAACGCG
>Ga0310038_10002146_pt1 | contig 14548 bp, 6 predicted proteins | sample Sb_taG_6_FD_200461 | JGI IMG/M metagenome (GOLD analysis project Ga0310038, IMG submission 200461) | Peat soil microbial communities from Weissenstadt, Germany - Sb_50d_4_PS metaG (v2) (version 2) | ecosystem: Environmental > Terrestrial > Soil > Wetlands > Peat | place: Germany: Weissenstadt... | reverse complement strand
TCTGCGGAGATAAGACTCAGCGCGATCGTTTGCGCCCTCGAGAACGGACAAAACCCCCAGCCCCCAAACTATTGCCCCCGAATTCGGAGTTTGCTGCAAGCCGCGCTTGAGAACCTGGGCCGCGGCGACGGTCTCCCCTGCGCGTAATTTGGTCAGGGCAAGAGAGAGATAACCCTGATCGTTGTCGGGGTTCTTGGCGATGGCTTTTTCGAAAGCGTCCGCCGCCTCCGAGGTTCTCCCCAAGTGCGCGTAGATATCTCCCAGCAAGGATAGAGTGGCGCCGTCCTGCTCACCCTCGCGCGCGGAGGGCAGGATAGCGTCCAAGGCGCGGCCGTAGTCCTGCAACTGGAAATACGCATTGGCCACGTTATATTTGGCATCACTCGAGGTTGGGTCGGCCTCTTCCGCAGCCTGAAAGTGCTGCACGGCATCAGAGAACAATCCGTATCGAGCCAGCAGGGTCCCAACCCCCAATTCGGTTCTCACGTCTTTTCCGCTTGCGTCATCAAGCTGGGAGACTCTCCTGCGAGCCTCCTCGACGTCCCCCAGTTTCAAATAGGTTTCAATGAGCAGGTAGAGAGTCCTCGGATCATTAGGGTTTCGGGCGTCCATGCGAAGAAGTTCCTGGAGGTCGATCTCCGCCTTCTGCCGGGGCGGGAGGGACACGCGCTGGTCCAAGGCCTCCAGGAAATGATGAAACGGATACGGCGCGTTCACCTCGTCCTTCGAGAGCGTCTCAAAGACCTTCATATCTCGCGCGGCGGCGGCGTCCTCGTGGGCGTGCCGCTCGGCATTGGCGAGATTGTAATAGACTTGCGCCTTCTTTGAAGCGAGTGCCGTACACTTTCGGAGCAGGGGAATGGCCTCGTCATACTTCCTCTCTGCCATCTTGACCTTCCCGAGTTCGTAGTAGGCGTCGCTGTAATCGGGGCTGGACCTTAACGATTCTTCCAGGAACTTTTCCGCCTCCGGATATTTCCCCTGTTTACTTTCAATATACCCCAGATTAAACAGACAGATGCCGTTGTGCGGGTCCTTTTTCAACCCTGCTTCAAAGTATTTCCGGGCGTCATCGAACCTGTTGAGGTGGCGGTAACACAGCCCCATGAAGGCATAGGATGAAGCGGACGGATCAATCTCGATTAGTTTTTTGAATTCCTCAGTAGCTTTGGGAATCTTCCCGGCACTGAAATAGCTTTCCCCGAGAGCCGCGCGCATGTCCGACCGGCGTGGATCGAGCTTCACGCCTTCTTCGAGGATCTGTATCGCGTCCTCATAATACGCCTGCAACATGCTGAGCCGGCCGATCAGGAAAATCACATCGGTGTTATCAGGAGCCAGCTTGCGCGCGCGCATCAGAAGTTCGAGTGCCTGCAAATCCTTTTGCTTCGCGGCGTAGACCTCGGCGAGGACATAGAGGGTATCCGGCGAGTTAGGGCTGAGCGACAGGGCGCGATCCAAGGCCTCTTCCGCTTTGTCGTAGTCTTTCTTCCGGAAGTATGCCTGCCCGAGATTGTGGAGGATCTCCGGCGTCCGCGGGCTGAGCGAGTCTGCCAACTCCAGCTCATGGACCGCCGCATCGTATTCCTTTTCACGAGCCAGGAGTATTCCAAGCGAGAAGTGCGGAGGGACGTCGTTTTTAGCCTGCTGCGAAACTGCGCGGCCCAGTGCGAGTGCTTCGTCGCGACGATGCGCTTTGAAGTATGCCTGGACGAGTGCGATTTGAGTGCTGACATCCGGCGGGCGGATTTCTTTCAAAACGAGGATAGCATGCTCCGCGTCGCCCCGCGCCAGAAGTACCATCCCCAGGTTATAGTTTGCGTCGCGATCCTGCGGGTTGTCGCGCAAGGCGGCGCGAAACTCTTTTTCGGAAAGAGCCAGCTTGCCCAGCGCAAAATAACTCGTTCCCAGATTAATGTGGGTCCTGGCGGAATGGGGATCGATCTCAAGCGCCCGCTCGAGCGCGGCCACGGCTTGGGTGAAATCCTGTTGCTGATGGTAAGCGAGCCCGAGGAGGTTCCAGCCTGCAAGGTTCTTAGGTGCGATCTTCAACCCTTCACGGACCGCGACAATAGCCTTTCCAGCATCGCCTTGGCGTAGATACCGCTCAGCCTGTTGAAATAACAACTGAGCCCGCGCGGAGGGGTTCTCACCGGGCGTCCCTTGGGCCGCCGTTCGGGGCAACAGGGGCTGTGCTTGAGAGGTTAGAATCGCTCCCGACAACAAGCCAATACACAACATCCGGGCGAAGAGTTGCGCCGATGGCCGCCTTACCGGATTGCAAAATCGATAGCGATTACGCCGCATCGCCCATCTCACCCATCAAGACAGATCCTAACAAAAAGGGCGCCCCGAGGGCGCCCAAAAAGATGATTCTGCCTGTGGAGTGGCTGTCAGAAATAAAACTTGAACGCAAACTGAATCTCCCGCTGGTCGTTTTGCAAGTCGCGTGTCGAAGCAATTTTCCCGAATGTCGTCGGCGAAGTGTAATCCAGCGAGCCGGGTGCTGCTTGTACGCCGTTCCCACTAAACCCAGGCGGGGAGAAGTTAGGATGGTTGGTGATATTGAAGATTTCCGCCCGGAACTCCAAATGAGTCTTTTCCGTAGTCCGAAACTCTTTAAAGAACGAGGCGTCCATGCGGTGAAAACCCGGTCCCAGGAACTGCGATGGCGCGCCACCCAGAGGCGCGTAATCGCTCTGGCCGACAGATGTGGCTAGCGGCGGTGTCGCGAAGGCATTGGGGTTGATCCAGTGGTCTACGTCGTGCGGGCCGGCGTAAACATTCTGGCCCGGGACCAGCAACGCATAGCAACCGAAGGTGGCCGTTGTTTCGCTTGCGCACGGGACCGTCATGGGCTGGCCGTCTTGGAGCGTCAGGATCCAGTTGGTCCGCCAGCCGCCCAAGACAGCGTTGGTGATCCCATGAGCAGAGTTCAAAAACCGTTTGCCATTCCCCACCGGTAACTCGTAAATGCCGCTGGCGTGGACAACGTGGGGAATCTGAAAGTCACACAGGCCATAATCCCCTTGGATGCCGAAACCGGGCAAGAGCGGGGCGCGGAATCCGCCATGGGCCGTGCCGTTCAGCACGTCCACCGCGTCCGTGCGGCATTGGGCCCAGGTGAAGTTCGCCAGCATCTGGAGGCCTTGGCTGAACCGCCGCTCGTAGTTCAACTGCATGGAATTGTAATAGCTGTCGCTCGCCATGCTCGTATACGTGGTGCCAAGGGAAAAATCAGGATAGGGATAATAGGGGAGCGGGTTAGCGAAACTGGGAGGCAAGATTACGCTGGGCTGATTCTCGTTGACGTAACTGCCCAAGTGTCGCACCGTGTTTCCCACATATCCCAGCGAGACGGTTTGATTCGCTGTCAGTTCGTACTGGAGCGTCAGGTTGTAGCCCTGCGTATACGGCGTCTTCACGTGATAGTCATTGCCGGTAAACGAGACCAAGCCCGGGGCCACAGCGTTCGGGGTTAATGGGATGGAAGAGAATCCGTTGCCGATAGTCGCGACATTCGTGGGCGACGGCGTGGTATCGCTGGTTACGATGATCGGCTGGTTCGTAACTACCGTTCCGTATTGGAGCGTGTATTGGAATGGGAAATCGACGTAAGTTTCCACGACGGAGTTTTCAAAACCGCCGTAGAAAATCCCGTAGCCCCCGCGCGCCACCAGTCTGGGACTGAACCGGTAGGCGAATCCCACTCGCGGCGCAAAGTTCGTGTTCTGCGAGTGGCCGAGTCCTGGAACGCCGGAGCAAACGTAGTTGACGTTATCCAATGCCAGTGCGGCCTGGAACGGTGACGAGGCGGAAGTGGAGTCGCAGCGGGACTTGGGCACTATAAACTGCGAAGGCGCTGAGGCGCTCGCGGGCAGCCAATTCGATTGGGCGCCATATCTCTCCACGATTTGGCCGAAGTACTCCCAGCGCAGTCCAAGGTTCACGGTCAACTTGGGCGTAACTTTCCAGTCGTCTTGAACATAGCTGGCGTAATAGGAGCGTCCCATGTCCGTATTGGCAAAATTCGACGCGGCCACGAAATCTGCGCCGCCAATGTAGTCTCCGGCCCCCGGAGCCGCCGGAACCGTGCTGGGAACAGGCGTCAGGAGGAGTTGGGCCGCGCCAGTGTTCCCGGAAGGCAAATCCGGTGCGTCGGTGTAAGTTCCGTCGAAGTTCCATTCACCGCGGCCCCAAGGAGGTTGGAAAATCGTGAAGCGGATGTGTTGACCTTCGAACCCGGCTTTGAAGGTGTGTTTTCCGCGGATGTGGGTGAGATTTTCAGTGAGCTGGCTTGTGGAGTTGACCTCCACAGAAGGCAGGAACCCGTTGCTTCCCAGTTGGCCCAGTCCCCCGATGATGATGGTGGGCAGCCCGCCGTTCAAAGGCAATTGGGGGATTCCCTGAATGCCGTATTGTGCCGGAATGTTCGAGGTGTCGCTGGCAAAGGGCTGATTGCGCGACGCGCCGATCCGGGTGAAACCCAATCGCGCTTCGTTGATGGTGGTCGGAGAAAAGGTATGAGTCTCGCTCAGCGCGAAATTGACGGAGACGGCCGTCTGAGAGCCTTGCGCAAATGCCCCGCCGTCGGCGATTCCTGTGAAGGGACCTGGAAGATACTGCGGGTTGTCGGAATAGCTGGCCCGGGCAAACATCGTGTCGTGATCGCTGAAGTTTTCGTCCCCGCGAATGTCAAACTGATCGACCTTGTTCCTGATGACGGGATTACTCGCGAAATTGTTAAACAGGCCGGGCACGTTCTGGGTCGGATAGAGGTTTAAAAGTTTGATGGAATTGGCATCGAGGCGCCCTGCCGGAAGCTGATTGAGGTAACAATCGCTGGCGCTCGAGCAGGCGCTTGTGAAGTCCGTGGTGCCGGCAATCAGTGGGCCGCCCGCGGCGACAAACGGATCGCGCACGAAGCCGGTTCCGGTAGCAGTCAGCCCTGTGACCGGGTCGACGGTGCCCGCTGCAACACTGCGCGTCGTCGCCGGATCGAAGATGGTTCCCAGGGGGAACGTCCGATTGAGGTAGTCGGGCGTCATGGGAGTCCCCTGGCCGACGATCAAGTCGGCAAAATCCGTATACCCGCTGGAACGTTCCAAATCGGTCGGAACGGTAGTAAGCCAGGGGAAAGCCTGGCGAATCCGAGTCCCTTCATAATCGCCGAAGATAAATGTCTTGTTCTTACGCAGGGGGCCTCCAAGCGAGCCGCCGAATTGGTTCAGCCGATACTCGCCCTTCTGCTCATTGCCGGCATTTTCAAAGAAATTGGCGGCATCGAACTTATCGTTGCGGACGAATTCGTAGACGTCGCCGTGGAATTGGTTTGTGCCTGACTTGATCGTGGCGTTCATCACCGCGCCGGCAGATCGCCCCACATCTGCGCTGTAGTCGTTCGTCTGGATCTTGAATTCCTGGATGGCATCGATCGGCGGAAGAACCACGAAGGCCGTGCCGTTGAGGAAGTCTACGAGTCCCGCATTGTTGTCGATTCCATCGAGGAGATAGTTGTTTTGGGCCGGCCGCTCGCCATTCGCTGAAAAGCTTCCCGTCGCACCCAGGCCACGCGTATCCTCCTGGCCCTGGGTCACGCCCGCAGAGAGCTGCGCCAGGAAGGTGAAATTCCTTCCGTTGAGAGGCAGGTCATTGACTTCCCGCGTCCCCACGACTTGTCCAACCGAAGCGTCCTGGGTCTGAAGGGCAGGAGGCGCGCCAGTCACTTCCACGGATTGAGTGAGCTGGCCGGGGAGCAAAGTGAGGTCGACAACCACCTGTTGCTGGACATCAACTCGCACGTCCTGTTGTTCGGTTTTGCGGAAACCTTGAAATTCGGCCGCTACCGAGTAGGTTCCGATCCTCACCGGCCTGAAGACGTAGCTTCCGTCGGCGCCCGCTTTTTCCGTTCGGGAAATGCCCGTCCCCGTATTGGTCAGTGTCACTAGGGCGCCCGGGATCACGCCGCCGCTCTGGTCCTTGACGATACCCAGTATCGCCCCAGTATCAACCTGGCCGTAGAGTGCGGTTGAGATTAAGATCAGAAGGCTTACAAGCACTGCGCAAAACGCAAAGCGACGAGAAAAGCAATTCATAGCGTCCATCTCGAACACCTCCGTATTTGACACCGCTGCTTCGGACGTCGCAGCAGGAACACTCCTCAGTGATCGGTGCAAACGCAACAGTGAAGCTCTGACTCCCTGGACCTCTGACCCGTAACCAAACGCAAGCGCCCGAAACCAAAGGGCACAAAAATCAACTTGCGGTTAGTATAGCATAATCCACAAAGTCAAATCCGCGAAAGCAAACGCTGGTCGTGTTTCGGTTTGAACTTGCCGCGGCGATCCCGCGTCCGCGGGGGCGCCACGTGACCTTGCAAAGCCGCCTCTACGCCCAACTGAGACACTCCCGAGCCATGGCACGGAGTGTTCGAGATTCGAAAAGAAAGCGGCAGCTCCGCCGCCGCACTCCCCACCCAGGCCCTTCGCCCTCGTACAGGAGTTTCCGACAGCGGTCCGCTGTAGCCGACTATTTGTCATTTTCCCGGCCTCGCCTTGCCGCTCGGAAACTTTGGCTCGTTTGCGCAAAATGTGCTGTTTTTGCTCCTTTCAGCGCATAATTTGTGCTAATTTGCGCGCAAAACGCGCATAATTTGCAGCACTCAAAACAGTGATGTCATTTGTTTTCAGGTACTTCGTTGAGTTCGTTCCCACTATTTTTCATTTTTTGTAGTTCCCTACAATCCCCCGTAGTCAGGACCCTTCCGCTTTCCGTTGCGCCCCGGCCCGCCGAGGCGTTAGTCTGCGACAATGTGTCCACAACAACACCACCATTGTAGGCTATCACAAGTCCCTAAAGTTGTCAAGTGAAAAATGCAAAAAAGTGAGCGAACCTTCCCGAATTTCCTCGCCCTGCCCGGCCAGACCACGACAAGATGAGTGACTACGACAAAATGTCGTTTGGCACCGTGACCGTGGCCGGAAAATGGGAACCTGCCCCCTCCCCTGCACGCCGTTTGTCGCCCCCAGATCACATCTACCGTTTGCCGTACCGTCAGGTGAAGTGTGATCGGCAAGCCCTACGGCATCAGGGAGCCCCTATTCGGCGATTGGTTGTGGAAAGGGCTGTGCTCACCGGCTAAAAGGCGCCCAAAGAACAATTATGTCACTATCCAGGATGGCGGCTTCCCAGGCCAAATCCTGAGTGCGATCCCAACTGTCCCGCTTGTAGCGATTTGCAACCAATCGGGCCAGACGCCGAGTTCTGCGGGGAATCGGATAATAGCCAGGAAGTTTAACTTGGTCGGTTCTCCGGATCACTGCCCCTTCAAACGTGCAGTCCAGCCGGTGATCAACGTGAGTGGGGAGGAGGTGCTGGAGGGGAATGAGTTGATCAGGAAGCGACCATCGGGAGCGACGGCGTACTGAAACCAGCCGAACATGGCTGTGGTGATGCGAGTCTGAGCAACAACTTGCGGCGGGCTGGCCGAAGTTTTTGTAGGGTTGAAGGCCACAACCATTAACTTTCGATCCGGCTGGACAAAGAATATCTTCCTGCCGTCATGGCTCCAACGTGGCTGCGCGGACCCGGGTACATTTGAGATTTGGACATGAGCGCCGGGGCCGGGAAAGGGCTGAACAAGAATCTCACGCTGGGGCATTCCGACGTAGGCGATCCATTTCCCGTCTGGGGAGAATTGAGGTTCCGCACCGAAGTTCATGAATCGCCTGGGTTTGTGATCCAACGGAGAGTAGACGTCCAGACTCGGGAACGCGCCTCCTTCCAAACTCATATAGATCAAATGGCCATCTTGAGACCAGTCGCAAGGGATGATGTTGGTCCCGGTCACGAGTGGCCGTGGAGGACCCGAGGCGTCGGCGGGAACTTCTTCGATGTTCATGGAAGTGTCGCGAAAGGCAATAGATTTCCCATCGGGGGACCATACGGGGTTGCTCTCATTCCCACCGTCGGTAAGGCGGGTGCTGATTCCGCGTTGGAGGTCATAGATACGGATAAAGTGCTTGCCGTTGTGTTCATCATCCGAGTAGACCGCTAGCGACCGACCGTCCGGAGAAAACTGGGGACCCTCATAACCAATCTCGGGGAGCTGACCGAGCTCCTTCCAGGTGGAGTCGTACCAGACAAGCCGCGAGGGGGCATCGGCGGCGGACTGGAAAACCAGCTTGCCCTCCTGTGAAGCAGAAAAGCCGGACTGCCAGAAGTCGAAGAACTTATCCACTTCCTGTTGTGTCAGCGGAAGTGGCGGTCCGGTGGTTTGGAGGCGGCTGGTATCGAAAGGTTGGGCCATGACGTTGCGGTCGCGGACATAGACCAGATTGCCCGAGGCAAAAAGCACGTTGCCGATGATATCAGCGGAGACCTGTTTGCGTGTGTCGGTCCCGAGCGAGGCCACGTAAAGGCCATTGCGCTGGAGGTTGGTGGAGTCGCTCCAATTCACGAAATACAGGAAGTGTTTGCCGTCGGGCAGGAAAGAAGGCCAATGTTGAGACTCGGTGCTATTCGGGGGAAGCTTGGTGACTGCCTCGGGTACACCGCCAGCGGCGGGGACACGGTAAAGAGAGCCCGTGATTCCGGGAGCGAACACGATGACGCCGTCTTGGTTCCAAGTACCGCCGAAACCCGGTGCGGCATCACAGATGGTCTGAACCGCAGAATTTGCGAGATCGATGGTCCTGAGTTGTCCCTGGGCGAAGAAACCAACACGGAGACTATCAGGTGACCAGAAAGGATAGATTGCACCCTCTGTGCCTGCGAGTTGCTGTACGTTGGAAGAGGATAGCCCCCGCACCCAAAGAGCAGTTTTGCCGTCCGGCCCAAGGGCGACGAAGGCCAAGCGCCTGCCGTCCGGAGAAATTGCGAAGTTGTACGGAAGGAAGGACGCGTATGGAGGTGGCATCAAGGAAGACCGTACCAGGTCCGGCTGCAGCCTCGGGAGGTGGTAATAGCTCAAGGCTAGCAGTAACAAGGAGAGTAGGGCCGCAGCCGCCCACCCAACATATTGGCGCTTTCTCCGGCGTACAGTGACCTTCGCCGGAACGCCCGCCCCCGTGCCACCCTCCAGGACCCCCTGAAGCTGAAGCTTCACGTCATGTGCCGCCTGCCAACGCTCGTCGGGGTCTTTGGCGAGACACAACTTCACCAGACGCTCGAGGGCCACTGGCGCCAATGGCTGCACCGCCGTGAGCGGTTGCGGTTCCCGTTCCAGCACCGAGGCCATCACGCTCACCGGGTTCGTCCCCTCGAAAGCTCTGCATCCCGCGGCCATTTCGTAAAGAACCGCACCCAGGGCGAAGATGTCCGAGCGCGAGTCGGCATCGCTGCCCCCCAGTTGCTCTGGCGACATGTACGGGAAAGTCCCAATCAGGGTTCCTTGCTCCGTCAGTGGATTACTCGCGGTGGGCAGGGTTTGGTAGGACTCTTGGCCCTCCCGCATAAGCCCAAAGGACCGCTTTGGGTGTATGGCCTTCGCCAGGCCGAAATCGAGCAGTTTCGCGCCCGACGCGGTCAGCATGATATTTCCCGGTTTGAGATCGCGGTGAACGACGCCTTGGCGGTGGGCTTTCTCGAGCGCGTCGGCGATCTGAATTCCATAGCGCAGCACTTGTTCGGTGGGCAGCGGTCCGCGCTTGAGGCGTTCCGCCAGCGTCTGGCCCTCGAGGTACTCCAAAACCAAATAGTCCGTCTGATCCTGTCGGCCGAAATCGTACAGCGTGCAGATGTGCGGATGATTGAGGCTGGAAATCGTCCGGGCCTCGCGCTCGAGGCGCCGTCGTAGGTCCGCGTCGGCGGAAAGTTCAGTGGGCAGGACCTTGATGGCGACGGTACGGTCCAAGCGTGTGTCGCGACCGCGATACACCTCGCCCATACCGCCCGAACCGATCAGCGAAACCACCTCGTATGGTCCGAGTTTTGTGCCTGGTGTGAGTTGCATGGCTAGCCCTGATTATACCTGCAACCCCTGGGATCAAGTGAGGGAATGCGGGCCATGAGTCTGGTAGTCGTGCGCTGCGAAACCGTTTGGCTTCCGGCATACTTGCTTCGAGACATCTTCAGCCTCGCGAATTCATAGTGCTTATAAGTATACCAAAAGCGTGCCGAGCAATATTGCGGTGACTTTTCTTTGCCGCGCCGTCTATGCCAAGTTAATTCAGTAGCTCACCGGATAGCTATTGAGAAAGCCCTTCGCGCGACCTAAACGGGTATGGAACGAAACGCCCTTTGCGGACACCAAAAGGGCGCGTCCTGGACCCCAACGGTGGACCTGCGCTGGTGCGCGCGGGGCGCTTGGAGTACAATCCGCACAGTTCGGCTCGCCGCTCGCCGCGGACCAACCGCCATGGCGTGGCCGGTACGGACCAAGCCGTCCCGGAGGTCCTATCTTGGAGACCCAAGGCGTCTACATTCAGGATGTGATTCTCCCCCAGGGCCTTGTGGTGGTGCTGACGCGCCGGGAGATCGCCAACCAGGAAATCGAGACTTTCATCATGTAGCAAAAGGCGCAGGAGCAGCGCGTCGCTACGGAAGCCACCACCGGCAAGGCCGATATGCAGCGAGATTTGGCCAAGTCCTCCATCGGAATCGAGATCAACAAGAACAACGCCGATGCGCGCGTGCAGCAGGCGCGCGGCGAGTCGGAGTATATCAAGCAGACTGGCACGGCGCAGGCCGATGTGATCCGCGCCCAGGGCACGGCCCAGGCCGACGTGATTCGCGCCCAAGGACTAGCCAAAGCGGAGGGTTTCAGCGCTCAGAACGCGGCCATCGGGGCCACCAGCACGACTCTCGTGAACATCGCCACGGTTTTGGCCGAAAAGGGCGCCCAGTTTATGCCCCAAATCCTGGCGGTCGGCGGCAGCAGCTCGATTGATGGCCTCGCCGCCACGTTGACCAAGGTTCTGGCAGGCCAAGCGAACTTGCCTTCCCCGCCCAGCCTGGCGGCTGCCCCGGAGAAGACCCAAGGATAGGTTCGCTTGCCAGGGAAATGCGCGAAGCGCCTTGGAGTGCGGCGGCTTGACGCCGCCTTCGGACGGAACCAGCCGGGCTTTTTGGCGAGAAGATCTCGAAAGGGTAAGCCCGACACGTTGTGCAGTTCCGCGCTTTGCTGTAATTGCAAGGCGGCGTCAAGCCGCCGCACTCCAAGGTGCCTTCGGCACTCATACTTTCAAAGCAGCGTTTGAGTTTTATGTTTGACGCGTCTGGTCTCGCACTCAGCCCAATAGACAGGTAAAATTGAAGTGAATGGCTTTGTTCAATCTAGATCCGGACATTACCCGCCAACCGCCGTCCGGTGTGGAACCGGGGCGGCCAGAAGGCAGGTCCCAGGTTTGGGTCTGGTTGCTTCTAGTGTTGCTGGCTGTGCTGGTCTTTTTCTTCGTGCGCGCTCTAAGGCAGGTGCGGATGGAAGTCGCGCAACTGGCGCGGCAAACGGAAGAAATGAACCGGCGCCTGAGCGAGGTCGAGCAGCGATCGCATACCGAGGCGCAGCAAGCGGCGCAGGCGGCGCAAAGCGCACAAGCAGCCGCTCAACAAAGAGATCAGGCGGATGCGGCTCGAGCCCAATCGCAAAACCAGGCCCAGCAGGCGCAGCAGCAGGCGGCCGTAGCCAAGCAGGAGGCAAGCCAGGCCGAGCAGAAAGCGGAAGAGTACCGGCGGCAGCGCGAACAGGAACTCGCCCACCTGAAGGACGTCCTGAGCCACATCGCCGACACGCGCCGAACAGTTGATGGCTTGGTTGTGACGCTTGGCAGCAACTCAATTCGGTTCGATTTTGACAAGTCCGACATCAAGCCGCAATACCGAGAAATCCTAAGCCGGATCGCCGGCGTCTTGATGAGCGTCGAAGGATACGCGATCAGCGTCTACGGCTACACCGATGACGTCGGCACTGCGGACTACAACTTAAAGCTTTCGGAAAGGCGCGCCCAGGCTGTGCGTGATTACCTCGTCGAGTCAGGGCTCGACCTGAAAATTATCACCACCAAGGGTTATGGCAAGTCCGACCCGAGGGTTCCCGGCGACAGCGCCCCGGCGCACGCCACCAACCGTCGAGTTGAAATCGGGATTGTCGATACAACGCTTCGACTGGAAGGGCCTGCAAATTGAAAGCGCCGGGCAGGTGAGCAAAGTCGTGACGCAACTTCGTTAGGCGGCCGCAGAATCCAGCGCCGATGCAACCGTCACACGGTTGCGCCCGCGGCGCTTGGATTCATACAGGGCCTTGTCAGACGCCTGCATGACCTCCTCCAGCGTCCCGCCGTGTTCCGGAAAAGCCGCCACTCCAATGCTTACCGTCACGGTGGGTATGGGCTTCTCCGTGTTGGAAGGCACCCTCATGGTCATTACGGCTTCTCGGATGCGCTCCGCCACCAGCACGCACGATTTTGCGCTTGTCTCGGGCAGCACCACCAAGAACTCCTCTCCACCGTAACGCGCGATGAGGTTCGTTTCCCGGATCGATCCGGTGACCGTCTTGGCAAAGTAACGGAGGACGGCATCGCCAATTTCATGCCCGTGGGCATCATTTAGCTCTTTAAAGTGGTCCAGGTCGAGCATGGCCACGCCCAGGGGCTTCCCACTGCGCTTGGCAATGGCGAATTGCTTTCGAGCATACTCCTCCGCGAATCGGCGATTATAGAGCCCAGTCAGCATGTCGAAATTAGCTTGCGCTTTCATCGTATCGCGCATGCGTAGATTGGAAAGTGCCGTAGCCGCGCCGCTCAGATAACTCTCGACCAAGCGCTGGCGGTCGGAGGTCCAGATATCCGGGGCAGCTTCCATACGGGCGGAGCCGATGATAATGCCGCCCGCGATCAAGGGCCCGCAAAAGTAGCTTCCTTCGGAGGGCAGAGCAAACTTGGAGGGGCACAGCGCCTGGACCCGTACGTCGTTCACCACGAAGGAGCGCCCGGAGCGCACAGCTTTGCAATTGTGCGGATCTTCGATGACTGGCTGGGTTCCGGCATCCTTGGGCAGCGGCGCTAGCGTGGCCACCGCCTCCAGAAAATTCTCCGGGGTTTGCATCTTGAAGATAATGATTTGGCCCGGTTGGAAGCGTTCTTTCAGAGCGTGCAGAAGCAGGTCGTAAACTTCCGGCTCCGAGGTGCACTGGGTGACCGCCTCAGAAAACCGGTTTAAGGCGGCCATTTCCTCCCGTTCGCGCCGCAGCGCGTTGGTCATCCGGGAGAAGCTTCGAGAGAGAGTACCAAATTCGTTGGCGGCCGTGGGGGGCAAGGTGGGCGCAAAATCACCCCGCCCTACCTGCTCGGCAGCGCGGATGAGTTGCTGTACCGGTGCCACAATCAGGCGTGTCCACGCCCCGTTCACGAAAACCAAAGCGCCGCCCAGGAGGACGAATAGGCTGGCTCCTACCACGAGCATTTGCCACATCATCTTCTCCGCACCGAGCATCTGGCTTGTATTCCCCGCCTCTTCCTCTCTCCGCAGTTTAGACATCTCAGACCCGATCGCGTTCCTGCGTTGCAGCCCATCCGCCATGGCCGCATTGGCATCGTAGTTTCCACCGGCACGGGCCATCGCGATGGTGGGCTGAGCCCACGAGGCCCGGAACGCCGCGAACTCCATCCGCATTCGAACAACCTCTTGCAGCTTCCCTTGATCAGGCGCTTCCAGTTCGTCCAGAGCGTTGAGATCCGCCATCCCATCCATCACCGCATTATCGTAAGTCACCAGAGCGTCGCCCTGGTGCGCGCCGGCGTATCGCTTTACGGAATCGAAAGCCTGCACGACGTGCCCATAAAATGACTGAAGTCGCGCCACTCTATCTTTGGATTGCTGCGCCGCTCGGTTAGTGTTGGCGACACTGCGGTACGCAACGAACACGAGACCCACCGCGCAGAACAAAACAACCAGAGGAGGGAGGGTCATCAAGAGGATCTGATTGCGAATTTTAAGATTGCGGATTGAGAAGGCCATAAAAGAAGTTCGAGCGGCCGAATTTCCGAATTCTCCACCATGCAAAATAGCGCGATTTGCGAGGCTCGTCAAATCGACCATCGGCAATTGACAATCATCAATCGTCAATCCCGAGTCCCGAGCCCGCGTCTCTTGGCGATGGTGTGGATCGGTTCGCCGAGCAGCACATCGGCGGCTTCCATCCAGGCCTCGGCGAGGGTGGGATGGCAGTAGACGGTCTGAGCCAGTTCGGTGGCGGTGAGCTCGGCGCGGATCGCCGTGGTGGCTTCCGCGATGAGGTCGGTGGCCTGGACGCCGATCACCTGCGCGCCCAGCAACTGCTCGGTCTTGGCATCGGCAACCCACTTGACGAAGCCGCTCGCGTGGCCGATAGCCTGAGCTTTTCCTAGTGCCCCAAAATTGAATTTGCCGGTCTTGATTTCCCTGCCTTGCTTCAACGCATCCTGCTCTGTCAGCCCGACCGCCCCGACTTCCGGCGAGGTGAAGATGCAATAGGGAATGAGTTTTTCATTTTTGCGCCGCTGCCGAGTGCATGCGTTCGCGGCGGCCACCAGCCCTTGCGACGTGGCGGCATGCGCCAACTGAGGACCTCCCG
>Ga0310038_10002145_pt1 | contig 14550 bp, 10 predicted proteins | sample Sb_taG_6_FD_200461 | JGI IMG/M metagenome (GOLD analysis project Ga0310038, IMG submission 200461) | Peat soil microbial communities from Weissenstadt, Germany - Sb_50d_4_PS metaG (v2) (version 2) | ecosystem: Environmental > Terrestrial > Soil > Wetlands > Peat | place: Germany: Weissenstadt... | reverse complement strand
AAGAAGGCTCGGTTATGCCGAGAGGAAAATGGTGGATCGGGATGTATCGAGTAGATGCACAAGACGGACGGAAGCAGGTGAAGGTCAAACTCGGTCTGCGGAGTGAGATGACGCGCAACGCTGCGAAGACAAAACTGCGTAGCATCATCGGAGGTGATACCACGCCGAGGTCATCGGCTCCGAAGATTGCGATGTCGTTTGCAGATGTAGTGACAAAGTGGAAAGAGATCAGGGGTCCGTCGTACAAGACCTCTACCTTCAACAATTACGTCAACACTCTGCGAGCGTGGGTGACGCCGGAGCTAAAAGATGATGACATAACGGCGATCACCAATGATGACCTTCAGTTGTTCTTGAACGAGCAAGCCAAGGTGCGCTCTAGGAGTTCGGTGCGCAGCATGAGGGTAGTGCTGCAACACATCATGTCCTACGCGCTGAAGAGTGGTTTGATCACGTCAGACCCCAGCAAGGGTTTGACGATTCCCCAGCAGTGTGTGACGACGGGCTGCGTCGAGCGGATCGTCTACACACGTGAACAGGTTTTAGCAGTGGCGGATCAGTTGAAAGAGCCATATCGAACTTTATGGCTATTTTTGTTGGCTTCAGGGTTGCGGATCAGCGAAGCCGTCGCCATCAAGTGGACGGACTTCGATGGAAACTTGCTGCGGGTCAGGCGACGGGTCTACAACCGCAAGGTCGATGACCTGAAAACCAAGAAGAGTGAACGTCTGATTCCGATCCAGAACGCGGAATTGTTGGAATCCTTGCGCTCTTTGGGTGAGGGGCGGGAGTGGGTCTTTCGAACCCGCGCCGGGACACCCGTCATCCCCAACAATTTCATGAAGCGTTATCTGCGCCCGGCGTGCGAGGCGGCGGGGGTCAACCCCGGTGGATTCCACGACAGCAGACACACCGTCAACACGCTGGTGCAATCCCTTGGATCGCGCTCCCGTGTGGCTGCAGACATTCTCGGTCACACGACTGCGCAACTGGCTGAGAACCTGTACGACCATGCTTCGGTCGCGGAGATGAGGAAGGCACTCTCCTCCGTGGTCAACGAGTTGTTACCAAACGGTAACAACTCAACATCTGGGCAGTGAGTGAATATGCGCTAAGCCCGCATAAACACTGTTGAAGATGGTGAGCGCGGTAGGAATCGAACCTACAACCTACTGATTAAGAGTCAGTTGCTCTGCCAATTGAGCTACGCGCCCGGGAGAAGTCCCCACTACGAAAATACCACGGTCTTCGTTCTGCTGTCTCCCCGTGCGCCAATTTTCGGGGATCAACCCAGAAATGACCAATCCGTCACCTAACCCACGCAATATGGCACAGGCCCCCGAGCAATTTTAGAAACCAAGGATAGAAACGATCGTACGCGCTGGCTGGTCGGCGGAATCGCCTGGCCGATTACTTTGGAAATTTCCGCACGGTTACTGACGGTGCATTCAAAGTTACGAACGTGGAATGTACAGCCCGCTCCTCTCGACGTAGGATCAGTCTTGATTTTGGCAGTTCCGGGAGAGGGCTGCCAGGGCGTCCTGGACGGTGAATGTTCAGGGCGCCTTTTTCTTTGTCAATTCTTCCAGCCGGATCACACCCGCGCATGCCTAGCCGCCAAGGCCGCTTTTCCTCCTGCTTCCGTCTTCCGTATACACTTGACCCATGTCCACGCAGACCCTCAACTCCCTCTCCAAGGCGTCTTCCGCCTACCTGCGCTCGGCCATGCACCAGCCTATTCGGTGGCACGAGTGGGGGGAGGAAGCCTTTGCCACGGCGCAGCGCGAGAACAAGCCTATCCTGCTCGACATCGGCGCGGTGTGGTGTCATTGGTGCCACGTCATGGACCGCGAATCCTACGACAGCCCGGAGATTGCGGCGCTCGTCAACGAACGTTTCATCGCGGTGAAAGTGGACCGCGACGAACGGCCCGACATCGACAGCCGTTACCAAGTTGCTGTGAGCTCGATCAGCGGACAAGGCGGCTGGCCGCTGACCGCATTTCTTACTCCCGACGGCAAGCCTTTCTACGGTGGAACTTATTTCCCGCCCGATGATCACTACGGCCGTCCCAGCTTCAAACGCGTGCTGCTGGCCATATCCGACGCCTATCGGGAAAAGAACGGCGATGTGATCGAGCAGGCGAAGATGGTAGAAAACGCCATCGCCCACGCGGAGTCATTCGCTGGGAAGAGCGGTGAATTTTCTCCGGCGATCATCAAAGCGGTCGTCAACTCCGCGCTCAGTATATTTGATCCTGAGAATGGCGGTTTCGGCAGCGCGCCCAAGTTCCCGCATCCCGCGGCGCTGGATTTGCTCATCGACCAATACGCGCGCACCGGCGATGAGGATCTCCACAAGGTATTTGTTGCAACTCTGGAGAAAATGGCGCGCGGAGGTGTATACGATCAACTCGCGGGTGGATTTCATCGTTATTCCGTCGATGAGCACTGGATCGTTCCGCACTTCGAGAAGATGTGCTACGACAACTCCGAATTGCTGAAGAATTACGTTCATGGCTACCAGGCCACGGGTTCGGAATTCTTCGCGTCCGTGGCCCGCGACATCATTCGCTGGATGGACGAATGGCTCAGCGACCGGGAGCGCGGCGGCTTTTACGCCTCCCAGGACGCGGACTACTCGATGGACGATGACGGGGATTATTTCACCTGGACACTGCAGGAAGCGCAGGCCGTTCTCACCGAAGACGAAGCCCGCGTTGCCACCCTGCACTATGGCATCAATGAGATCGGCGAAATGCATCACAATCCCGCCAAGAACGTGCTCTACGTTCGGACTTCGGTCGAGGAGATTGCAAGGCGAATGAATCTGGCGTTGCCCCAGATCGAGGCGCTTCTGCAATCGGCAAAGCAAAAGACGTATGCGGCACGCCTGCAGCGCCCGACTCCGTACGTGGACAAGACTGTATACGCAGGCTGGAATGCGCTGTGTATCTCGGCATACCTGGAAGCGGCCAAAGTACTCGACCTGGATACCACTCGGCACTTTGCGCTACGTTCACTGGACCGCATTCTTGCGGAGGGCTGGAGCGCAGAAAGCGGTCTGGTGCACGTGCTGTCCTACTCCGACGAAGAAGCAGAGCGGCGTCGGATTCCAGGCGTGCTGGATGATTATGCTTTCGCGACCCTCGCGTGTCTGGATGCCTATGAATCGACCGCCGACCTCAGTTACTTCCAATTTGCCCGGCGCATTGCGGACCACATGGTGGAACACTTCTTTGATCCGGTTTCTGGCGGCTTCTTTGACACTGCATCGGTTGCGGGTGAGAAGTCTCTCGGCGTTCTGGGCACACGACGCAAACCTTTCCAGGACTCGCCGACTCCTGCCGGCAACCCGGTGGCCGCGATCGCACTGCTGCGGCTTTACGCCTACACCAACGAACAGAGCTATCGCGACAAAGCCGAACAAACCATCGAAGTGCTTGCAGGAGTTGCTGCGCAATACGGACTTTTCGTGGCCACTTATGCGCTGGCGGCAGTGCAGCTCTCGCAGCCTCACACGCAGGTGGTTGTCATCGGAAGTGATGGCGTGGCGGAGAAACTTTACCGGACGGCGGTGGCATCCTATTCCGCGAGCAAGAGCGTGCTTTGTTTTACGCCAGGAAAAGTCGTCCCTCAGAACCTTCCGCCAGCTCTGGCTGAAACGCTTCCTAACTTGCCGGGGGTAAGCGAGGGTAAGACAGCGGCGATCGTATGTTCTGGTTTCGCGTGCCTGCCGCCCATCTCAGAACCGGAAGAGTTGAATCGAAGCTTGTTCCGGACCGCCTAAGCACAGAAGCCTCGATCCAGAGATGCCAAGACAAAATAAGGCTGGTGCTGCTTCGTCAAGCAAACACCAGCCAATAAAACTCGAGCGCCGACTGAGCGGCAGCTCGGCACTTACAGTGTCGGCAATTACCGACAGTTCCCGCCAGAACCAGGCGGGCACCACGGCGGTGGCGCTCCTTCTTCTGCGAAGGTGGCCACAGGTGTCACTAACGCCGTGTACGTGCAGAACATCCCTACCATCAGGATGAGCATCCTGAGCGCACGTTTCATGGGTTGTTTCTCCTTGTGCGGGTCCCCTGGGAGCGGAAACCCTTGATGGGCAGAAATTATACGCTTCCGTGTCAAGTCCTAAGGTGATCTTGGTACCGGCGTACCGTGTTTAATGTATCTGCGTTTGGAGAGTTATCGATTATCTATAGTATTTTCAATACGATGGGTGAGATCACGTGCAGTATTCTCGAGGCAGCACAGCGCCGGATAGACGGCGCAACCGTCCAAGCCTGAGACGAAATAGCGGCACTACCTTCCAGACGAGGCGCGCGAAGCTGCAATCTGCGACGGTAGCTTTGGAGTGGAGAATTGCCGGCCCGGGGCTTCAGACTCAGGTTCACCGCCGGTGCGGGAGAATGCGCGATCCACCATCCCCTCGAACATCGGGATAAGAGAACCAGCAGCGGCGGGCCGCTGCAAGTCGCCTAGGCTCTGTTCCCAGCGCTGGGATGCCAGCAAGCTCGCAGACATATCCCGGGCTGGCGCCTTCAGGGCGGCGTACGCAACCCAGGTCAGCACAGCGCAGGTGTACGCGGCGGGATACAAGAAATTAGTGGCCCGGGAATTGACTTGGCCTCCTGAATATAGAGCGTTGCCAACCAGTTGCACGCTGGCATAACTGCCGAAGCCGAGCACGATACCGAAACTATGCTGCCGCCACGATACTCCCAGATACTTGGAGAAAAACAGCAGGAACAGCACCAGTCCACACTGAATGACCTTCACGCATCTCTGCACCGTCGCCACCGCTTGCACCAGTGGAGACTGTCCCTCGGGACTGGAGGCTGCTACCACAATGGCGACGAATATCATGACCAGCGCTGCCCACTTGAATAGCACGGTGCCCAGATCTTTCAAGGTGTGATAAGGCCGAAACACATCCAGGAAGACCTCGTGGATGACTGCGAAACCCAAGGCCAGGGTGACCATGGCGCCGATCCAGTAGGAATAAAAGTAGAGGTCATACCCGCCGTACTGGTGAATTGGAAACAGGATGGCAAAGTTTGCGATTTGAAAGACGATGTAGGAAAAGAACAGAGGGAACTTGTGGTGCAGCTTACGCCAGAGCATCACTCCGACCAGGGGCAGTTCCAGGACGGGTTGAGCGATCCACAGCGCCAGCTGGACCTTGGCATTCATGGGGTTGATGTAGTCCGCAGGCGACAGGGGTACAGCGACCCTTCTCCCGCTTTGGTAACGTTAACAGTTTTGGTTCAATGGTCAATGTACCAAAGTAACTAGGCGTAACCGTTACCGGTCACGTTGCTTAAACCTCAGGCAGAGTGGGTGTTAGCGCCAGGGATCGGCGCGGTTCGAGGTGGCGGCGAGATGAGAAAAGGCTACATCTCCGGTGACGCCTGGATGTAGGCGCGCATCATGCGGACCTCGTGGTCCTTCTCATTGAGGTCATGCAGCAGGATATCGCGCAGAGAAACGACCCCAAGCAGCCGCTTGCCTTCGCAGATCGGCAGGTGGCGAAAACCGTGTCGCCGCATGAGGAGCATGCAGTTCTCCACGCTCTCGGTCGGGCTGACAGTCAGGGGATCTTCGGTCATCACTTCTTCAACCCGCGTAGTCCGCGGATCGCGTCCCTCGGCCACCACGCGGCTCATCAGGTCGCGTTCGGAAAATATTCCGGTCAGAAAACCGTCACGCAGCACGGGCACGGCGCCGATGTTACGCGTGACCATGTCCTTCGCCACCTCGAGCACGGTTTGCTCACCGTCCACGCGATAGGTTTCCTGGTTGCTGATCAAATCGTAAATTTGCACTGGCCACCTCCGGCGATCACTCCACAAGACGCGGAGTATATGCCGAAAACCCACCGAAGAAAAGCGGGAAATCGCTGTATCTGCGATACCCGGAGTCGGTAGGCTCCGTTTCGGTCACGCCGGGGAGCCGGATTTGGAGCCGGACTTCTCCTGGCCGATAAAAACAAAGTAAGACGAGGCCCAGAGGGCGGTCGGAATCGTCCCCCGCGGCCGTGCCGTCAGGATGATGTTGTACTCGTCGGAGGCCTGAAGCTGCTCGACCACGGAGGACGCCGGCTCCGGCTTGACCACCGCCAGGTAAGCCAGGAAACGATAGATGTCTGGCCCTCCCTGGTAGCCCTGGGCGGCGAAGGAGATTTCGGTGTTGGCCCGTGCGAAATGCCAGCTTAAGGATGCCGCCAGCCGGACCGCATCCTCGTACGCCGCTTCAGACACCACACCACTCGCGAGATTGTCGAACACGATACGCAGCTTGCGCTCATCCTCGCGGCTGAATTCCCGCACCTTTAGCGATCCGGACTTGGCGGTCGCCTTCCAGTCCACATGGCGCGCCGAATCTTCTGGCATGTACTCGCGGATGCGATACAAGTCATAGCCGCGGCCGCGGGCGAAGATTTCGAATTCCCCGGTGATCAAAGGCAGCACTTCAAAAAAATCATCGGTCGGATCAACCCGCGGATACACGATGATTTCGCGGGCCAGGGATATGCGGCGCGACTTGGTCAAAAAGGCAAACGGAAAGCGCGTGGCGAGAGTAAAACTGTCCTGCTGGTAACGCCCGCGGCGATCAAAACGCAGTTCCAGATCGGCCTTGAGAACGTCGTCGGCGGGAATGTAGGGAAAATACGCCGACCCTTCAAGAATGTCAGTGGCGGGCTCGCTGGTGCGAACGCGACGCAGCTTGCGGTCCGGCAGTTTGATCCATTGTTTTTCCGGAGGACGCCCCGGAGGAAACGCGAAAGTTGCGGGCATCCAGTTCCAGTGACTGGCGGTTCGTTCCTGATTGTGCGCGGTCACACTGATGGAGAACGATGGCAGCCAGCGCCGCGGATTGTGTAATACGATTCGGCCCAGCGTCGGCCGGGTGGCGAACACGTGCTCCGGGAGCCGGACATCGAGTTCCAGCTCGCGCAGCACCAGAGCAGAAGCGAATCCGGAAACCAGAATTGCGGCCAGCATCGCCGCCACAATGATGTAGAGCAGGTTGTTGCCGGTATTTAGCGCCGGAATCGCAACCAGCAGGATGGCAATCACGTAGAAGATGCCGACGCGGGTCACGTCGTAGTCGAAGGCGTCGCGCAAATGGGCGGCCGAGACACGCCGCGCCAGGTAGGGAACTGTGGTCAGCCCGACAATGACTGCCAGCAGCAGTGCCGCCGAAGCCAGAATCAGCGTCGCCCAGAGATTGCCGGATTCTCGCGATACGGTCGAGAAGAGCGCAGCCGCAAAAGCCAGAACCAGTCCGACGATGGCCAGCAGGAAACGCACCCAGACTTCAGGGAGATCCACGTGCAGCCCGCGGGTGATTCGCTGGATACCCGAGAGCGCTGGCTCAGCCGTCTTGGAAGAAGCGTACATCCTGGCGATTGAGCTGAGAGTAGCACCGCGAAGGCGGGGCGGCAATCAGTGAGGTGGTTCGGAGCAGAATTTCTGCACCGTGTGCTGCCGGTGAAACCAGCCCCGACAAACTTGTCATTCCGAGGGGGCACAAGCGACGAGGAATCTGCAGTTTTGTTGAGAATCTCCGAACTGCAGATCCCTCGCTTTGCTCGGGATGACAACAAAGAAATATTGATGGTTGGCGCGATCATTTGCGCTTCGAAGCGAGAAACTCCCCCACGGCGCGGTTGAATTCCTCCGCCGCTTCTTCGTAGGGCAAGTGGCCAACGCCATCGAAGGTGAGCAATCGGCACTGACGAAACTCCTGTTTCAACCGAACCGCTGACACCGGGTTGACGGCGCCATCCAGGCTTCCCCAAATCAATAGCGTCGGAATGTCCGCGATCTTTGGAAGCGACAATCGCAATTGCCGCAAGTCGCGGTTCCACGAGCGCAGCACACTCAAGCCGTAATCGAGAGAACTCGGCTGACGCTGCATCGGCTTGAGATAGCCCTCTAATGAGTCTGGCGGGATGCGTCGCGAATCTCCGTAGAGCCGCCGAAAGTAGAACTCCTGCAGAAGCCGAAGGTGAGGGCCGAAGGCAAGCAAGGTCGGCGCGATCGGAGGACTGGTAAGAAAACGAGACAGCCATGCCCCGCGGCCAGACCAGGGATTCACCGGCGCGGCCAGAATCATTCGGCGGACGCGTCCGGGATTGAGCGCGGCTGCCATCATCGTCACCGCTCCACCATGTGAGGTACCGAGCACATCGCAGTGGTCGAGCCCCAGCGCGTCCATGAAGCGCAGCAGACGCTCGGAGCAGGCGCGCATGGAGCAGTCCAGACTGCGCGGGCGATCGGAGAAGCCGGTTCCCGGCATATCCATCGCGTAGACCGTTGCCTGGTGCGCCAAGGCGGGGATTGTGAAACGCCAGGAGAACGAATAACCCAGCAATCCGTGAACGAGAAGCAAAGGCGGGCCTGAGCCGGCGCGCTGATATCGCCAGCCGACGCCGTCAAGAGTCAGACGGAGTTCCTCGATGTTGTTACGTTTCGTGACACGAGACGGTGTGCGGTTCACGGAGTTTTTTCTCTTCGGACAACCCTTTGGAGGCGGCGGCAATCTATGTAAGTGATCGCCTCTGTCGCTTCTGTGAGGGAGAGTTTCGGCTCTCCCTTTTTTTGTTGGACTTCCCCTCAGCGGCTAAAGCCGCAGCATGAAACGAAGCGGCAATGCAGCGCTGAAGCGCTGCTCCACCCAAAATCAAATGACTCAAGACTTCCTGCGCTTTTTCCCCAACAACTTCTTCAGCACGCGCACGCCTTTGTCGACGTGCTTTTCCTGGAGCAGAAATGGAGGAAGGAATCGCAGCACCGTATCTTGGGTACTGTTGAACAAAACACCTTCGGCGAGCGCCTGCTCGACAATCGGACGCGCAGGTACTGTAAGCTCCAGGCCTTGAATCAATCCGCGGCCGCGGGCTTCCTGGGCAGCCGCAAAGCGCTCAGCAAGCGTTTTCAACTGCTCTTGCAGGTATGCGCCCACGCGCGCAACGTTCTCCAGAAGGCGCTCTTCTTCCACGATTGCCAGGTATTCGAGAGCGACCCGGCAAGCCAGCGGGCCGCCACCGAAGGTGGTGCCGTGCTGTCCTGCAGAAATGGCCGAGGCGAAATCTTCTCTTGCCAGGAAAGCGCCGAGCGGCAGTCCGGCCGCGATCGGCTTGGCAATCGCGACGATGTCGGGCACAACCCCAAGAGTCTGAAAAGCGAAGATGGTTCCGGTGCGGCCCAGCCCGCATTGAATCTCATCAAAGATCAACGCAGCACGATGACGATCGGCCGCCGCGCGACATTCCTGCAGAAACTCAACCGAGCACTCACGGATTCCGCCTTCGCCGAAAATCGGCTCGAGCACGATGGCGCAGGTATTGTCGTTGACGGCGGCGCGCAGCGCGGCAATGTCGTTGCGCGCAACGAACGTCACGTCTTCGAGCAGAGGCTCAAAGCCTTTCCGGTATTTGTCCTGGCCGGTGAGAGACATCGCGCCGAACGTGCGTCCGTGATACGAGCCTTCGAGCGCCACCAGCCGGCACTTGGCCTCGCCGCCAGCGCGGTGGCCAGCCAGGCGCGCCAGCTTGATGGAGCCTTCGATCGCCTCGGTGCCACTGTTAGAGAAGAACGCGCGCTGCAGGCCGGAAAGGCCACAAAGCTTCTCGGCCAGGAGACCCTGGTATTCGTTGTAATAAAGATTCGACAAGTGAATCGCGCGAGCGGCCTGATCGCGAATGGCCTTCACAACACGCGAGTGAGCATGGCCCAAGGCATTGACGCCAAGCCCGGCCACAAAGTCGAGATAACGTTTGCCATCGAGGTCAAAGAGGAAGACGCCTTTGCCTCGCGCGAAGACAACAGGGTAGCGGTTGTAGGTCTGAAGCAGGAATTGCCGCTCGCGTTCGATCACATCTTGGCTGGTCATAGAAAGGCAATTCTAACGGAGACGCAAGTCGAAGGGGCCGAGTCAGCTTTCAAGACAGTGGAACCCTGAAACGCAGAGAGCGCAGAGCACGCAGAGGAAAGAGGGTCGGCTGAACAATAAGTCTCTGGTGACCACAATAAGCTGCTTTCAACCAAAGACTTACCAAATATCACAGCATATTTCCAAAAACCATATCTTTGCTATGGAAATCGCTCTATAATTTTGGAAGCTGATGTTGTGACGTGACTTAACGCGCCATTCAGGGCCCAGGATCATGGCAGCGAACGTGCAAATCCCGGTTCGGGATACCCTCCTCCGGCTCACGGAGCCCCAGCAGTCTATGAACAGGGACTTCCAAGTCCGTTTTACCGCCAGCCTGCTTGCCCTGCTGACCGCGGCGGCGATGGTTTATGCCGTCTACAACTTCCAGGTCGAACGGGCCTACCAGGTGCCTTACGACGGGGCGTGGTGGGTGGAGCACAGCCGCAAGCTGATCGCCGATCGCGTACCCGCAGATGGTCCCGGGGCGCGGGCCGGCATTAAGGTCGGCGACGAGCTCACGGCGGTCAACAAGCACGCCGTAAATAGCACCGCCGCGCTGACCCACCAGTTGTATCTGGTTGGAGCCTGGTCGAAGGCCACGTACTCATTGGTGCGAGCATCCGTGCCGGTGGACGTAGAAGTGATTCCGGTTCCCGCCGATCGCTCGCAATATAACTGGCTGCGTTTGATTGCGCTGATTTACCTGGGCATCGGCCTGTACGTCCTGCTGCGGCGCTGGACGGCCCCGAGTTCCACGCACTTCTACATTTTCTGCCTGGTTTCGTTCATCCTGTACTCGTTCCACTACACCGGGAAATTCAACGGATTCGATTGGACCATCTACTGGGGGAATGTCGTCGCGGGGCTGCTGCAGCCGGCCCTGTTCCTGCATTTCGTGCTGACGTTTCCTGAGCGACACCCGTTCGTGCGCAAGCACCGCTGGGCGGTCCCCGCGATTTATCTGCCCGGTGTGGCGCTGCTGAGTTTTCACATCGCGGCCATCGTCTTCCTGAAAGCCAGTGAAGTGTTGCGTTGGAACCTCGATCGTCTGGAGATGGGCGAGCAGTCGCTGTACTTCGTGGCCGCGGCCGGCGTGCTGCTTTACAACTATCGCCACGCTGGCACGCCCATCCTGCGGCAGCAGTTGAAGTGGGTCACGCGCGGGACCATTCTGGCGATCACTCCCTTCACTCTTTTCTATGTCATCCCTTATATGACCGGCACGTTGCCGACGGTGGGGATGAGAATTTCTGTGTTGTCGCTGGGGATTCTCCCGTTGACCTTCGGCTACGCGATCTTCCGCTACCGCCTGATGGATGTTGACCTGATTTTCAAGCGAGGCATGGTGTACACGCTGGCGGCGGCGGCCATCGCCTGTGCCTATTTCGCCGTCGTGGCGGGAGTCGCGGAACTGGTTCATGCTCGTGTGCCCAGCTCCGGGCCAATCGGGTTGGTGCTGGCCATCGTCGTGACCGCGCTGCTGTTCGACCCGGTGCGGAAGTGGATTCAAGAACGGATCGACCAGTTTTTTTATCGTACGCGGTACGATTACCGCAAGACGCTGATCGAGTTTGGCCGGGAACTGAGCGCGGAAACCGATCTGGACGAGATGCTGAGTTCGGTGGTCGATCGCCTGTCGCGCACGCTGCTGGTGGATAGAATGGCAATCTTCCTCTTGGCGAGCGAACCGCCTCACCCGTTCCTGCTGGCTAAGTCTTTCGGCATGGCCCAGACCAGCGGCCTGGATTTGAGCTTCCTCAGCAAGCCACGGCCGGAGCTCGACGCCGGACATCTTTTCTTCGACAACACTCACCAGGTGCCACGCGAGACTCCGAGCGCACAGCAGACCATCGCCCGGCTGGACTTGAACTATTACATCCCCTGCCGTGCCCAGAAGCAGATAGTGGCTGTCATGGGCCTGGGCAAGACGGTCGAGGGTGACTTTCTCTCCAGCGAAGACGTCGAGTTGCTGGAAACGCTGGCCGGATATCTGGGAATTGCGATTCAGAACGCCCGCCTGTACGCTTCGCTGGAACAGAAGGTCACGCAGTACGAACGGCTGAAAGATTTCAACGAGAACATCGTCGAGTCGATCAACGTCGGTGTACTAGCCGTGGACCTGGCCGACCGCATCGAATCCTGGAACTCGCAGATGGAGGTGATGTACGCTCTGCCCCGGTGGCAGGCGCTCAACCGGCCGATCAGCGAAGTTTTCCCCGCTGCCTTTGCTGAGGCGTTCTATCGCGTGCGGCAGAACCCGGGCATTCACAATCTGTACAAGTTTCGCTTGAACACGCAGGCCGGCGAAGCCCGGATTGTGAACGTCGCCATCGCTCCGCTGGTGACCAAGAAGTTCAACGTGATTGGACGTCTCATCATCATGGACGACATCACTGAGCGAGTGGAGTTGGAGGCGCAACTCTTCCAGGCTGACAAACTGTCATCCATCGGCTTGCTGGCGGCCGGAGTGGCGCACGAGGTGAACACCCCCCTGGCGGTGATTTCGTCTTACGCGCAGATGCTATCCAAGCAAATTCGCGGAGATGAGCAGAAGAGCGCAATCCTCGAGAAAATTACCCGTCAGACTTTCCGCGCCTCCGAGATCGTCAACAACCTGCTGAATTTCTCGCGGACCGGCAGCAGCGAGTTTACCGAAGTCGATGTCAACAAAATTATCCAGGATACGCTGGCCCTGCTCGAGCACCAGTTCAGGACATCCAAGGTGAAGATCGAGGATCAGTTGTGCCAACCGCTGCCCCCGATCAGCGGCAACGCCGGCCGTTTGCAGCAAGTTTTCCTGAATCTGTTCCTGAACGCCAAAGATGCGATGGCCAACGGAGGAACGCTGATGGTTGCGACCGCTAACGGCGATGGAGTCAGCGTGCGGGTTTCCGATACCGGCACGGGCATTGCGCAGGAGCACATTCACCGCATCTACGATCCGTTTTTCACGACCAAGACTGCGCGTGACGGCCAGCCACGAGGTACCGGGCTGGGATTATCGGTGAGCTATGGGATCATCCAGGAACATGCCGGAAAGATTCGCGTTGAGAGCCGTCCGGGCGGAGGCACTACTTTTTATCTCGATTTTCCGCCGGTGAGGAAGGCCGTCAATGTCTGAAGCCGCAGTCATCACTCGCAACGACCTCAACGGTGGGTCCTCTGCGTCTGCGGGGTCAGTGTTGATCATCGACGATGAGACCGAGATTCGCGAGTCCCTGGAAACTTTGCTGGGACTGGAAGGCTATTCCGTCGAGTCAGCCCCCAGCGGCGAAGAAGGTTTGCGGCGGATCGGAGCGCGCCCGTTTGATCTCGTGCTACTGGATCTGGCTCTGCCCGACCGCAATGGCATGGACCTCCTGAGCGAAATTCAGGTCCAGGACCCGAGGCTCTCCGTCATTATGATCACCGCATATGGGACGGTGGAGAATGCGGTGAAGGCGATGCAGACCGGGGCGGCGAACTTCATTCAAAAGCCCTGGGACAATGAGAAGCTGCTGGCCGACGTGCGTGCGGCCATCGCCTGGCGGCGGGCGGAAGAAGAAAACATCCAGCTCAAGCGCGCGCTCAAGCAGCGCTACAACTTCGAGAACATCGTGGGCAAGAGTGAGCCCATGCTCAAGATTTTTGACCTGGTAGCCCAGGTCGCGCCCAGCCGTTCCACGGTACTGTTGCAAGGCGAGAGCGGGACAGGCAAGGAACTGGTGGCCAAGGCCATCCACTTGAACTCGCCGCGACGCGACCGCCCGTTCGTCCCGGTCAACACTGGCTCCATGCCGCCCGATCTCTTGGAGTCCATCCTGTTCGGGCATGTGAAAGGCGCGTTCACCAGCGCGATTGCCTCGAAGAAAGGCCTCTTTGAAGTGGCTGACCGGGGCACGCTCTTCCTGGATGAAATCGGCAACATGGGGCTGGACACGCAAAGCAAGATTCTGCGGGTGCTGCAGGACCGGAAATTCATGCATCTGGGCGGCGTCAACGAGATGCAGGTTGACGTGCGCATCATCGCCGCTACCAACGTGGACCTGAAGCAACTGGTGCGGGAAGGGAAGTTCCGCGAAGACTTGTTCTATCGCCTGAACGTCATCACCATTGACCTTCCGCCCTTACGCCAGCGGAAGGAAGACATTCTGCTGCTGACGAATTTCTTCCTGGAAAAGTATGCCAAGGAAAATCACCAGAGCGCCCGGCGCCTCACACCGGAGGCCCTGCGCCTGCTCCTGGCCCATCCCTGGCCAGGGAATGTGCGCGAACTGGAGAACGTGATCGAGCGGGGAGTGGTTCTTTCTACCGCTGAGGAAATCGGGGCCGAACTTCTGCCCGACTCGATCTTGGGACGCACAGCCGCCTTTCCCATGCTCTGAACCATGCAGATTCGTCGCTGTTCGACATCATGGACGGCTTGCAGCGGCACGTCATCGTCGACATGCTGGAAAAATGCAACTGGAACCAGACCGAGGCGGCGGAACGCTTCCACGTTCCGCTCTCCACCCTGAATCAGAAGATCAAGCGGCTCAATATCGAGATTAAGAGGAAGAATAGAGACAGCTAACAGCTATCAGCTATCAGCTCTCCGGGCGGAAAGAGCGGTGGCGTGAATTCG
>Ga0310038_10002137_pt1 | contig 14591 bp, 9 predicted proteins | sample Sb_taG_6_FD_200461 | JGI IMG/M metagenome (GOLD analysis project Ga0310038, IMG submission 200461) | Peat soil microbial communities from Weissenstadt, Germany - Sb_50d_4_PS metaG (v2) (version 2) | ecosystem: Environmental > Terrestrial > Soil > Wetlands > Peat | place: Germany: Weissenstadt... | reverse complement strand
GGGCGAGGTATAGACGTGCACGCGCTTGCCGGCCGCTTCCAGGATCGCGCGCATGAAGGCGATGGTCGAGCCTTTGCCGTTGGTGCCGGCGACATGGATCAGCGGCGGCAGTCTTCGTTCCGGATGATCGAGCGCGGCAAGCAGGCGCTCGATACGATCGAGCGACAGGTCGATGCGTTTGGGATGCAGCGCCAATAGCCGCGCCAGGATGGCGTCCACCGTCCCGGCGCCGGAACGCGCGCTCACGCCGGCGCCGGCAGGCTCGCGCGCGGTTGCGGCACACTCGCGGGCGCCTTGGTCAACAGCCGGCACAGTTTTGCGATCGTTGCCCGCATCTCGAGACGATGCACCACCATGTCGACCATGCCGTGGTCGAGCAGATATTCGGCTTTCTGGAATCCGTCGGGCAATTTTTCCCGGATGGTCTGCTCGATGACGCGCGGCCCGGCAAAGCCGATCAGCGCGCCGGGCTCGGCGATGTGCACGTCGCCGAGCATGGCGTAGGACGCGGTGACGCCGCCGGTGGTCGGATTGGTCAGCACGACAATGTAAGGCCGGCGCGCCTCGCGCAAGCGCTGCACCGCAATGGTGGTGCGCGGCAATTGCATCAGCGCCAGGATGCCTTCCTGCATGCGCGCGCCGCCCGAGGCCGCGAACAGCACGAACGGGCAGCCCTTCTCCACTGCAGTGTCCAGTCCCTTGATCACCGCCTCGCCCGCCGCCATGCCCAGCGAGCCGCCCATGAAATCGAAATCCTGCACGCCGATGACGGCGGCGAGCCCGTCGAGCCGGCCGAAGCCGAGCTTCACCGCGTCGTTCAGCCCGGTCTTGCTGCGCGCGTCTTTCAGCCGGTCGACATAGCGGCGCTCGTCGCGGAATCTCAGCGGATCGACCGGCACTTCCGGCACGGCGATGTCGAACCAGGTCTGGTTGTCGAACATCGTCTTGAGCCGCGCCGCGGCGCTCATGCGCATGTGATAGTTGGAGCCGGGAATGACGAATTGGTTGGCCTCGACGTCCTTGTAGAACACCAGTTGCCCGGTCTCCGGACACTTGATCCACAGATTGCCCGGCGCCTCGCGGCGCAGGATGCTGCGGATTTTCGGCCGCACGACGTTGGAGATCCAATTCATCGCGTATACTCACCCGGTGACCGTCACAAGAATATAGGCTCGAGACCTGTTTGCGCAATTCGTCAGGCGCGTCTTTAGACGAATATCTTCCGCTGCCCCGTCAGCGCGTCACCAGCGCGACGCCGATCGCGACAATGACCGCCGCCGTGCCCTTTTGCGCCAGTTCGCGGCCGGACAAATCCTCGCGGCCGAGGCCGGGAAGGAAAACGCTTAGCACGATGCCGAAGGCGAACACAAATAAGGTCGTCGTCGAGCCGATGGCCTGCACGATACTCAGCGGCGCGAACAACAGCGCATAGCGATTGCCCAGGCCGCCGCCGAGATTGATCAGCTCGTTGGAGGCGTTGATCGACAGCAGCGCCGCGGTGTTGGTGCGAAGCAGCGCGATGAATTGCCGCCGATACGACGGGATCATCAACAGCGCAACGCCGAAAATGCCTTCGCCGACGAACATCCAGAACGTGGTGGTCCAGAATTCCACCTTCAAGGCGAAGACTTTGAAGATCAGGCTCGACAACGCCATGATGAAGCCGCAAGCCACCATCAAGATCGCCAATCTGGTCTTGAACATCTTCATGCTTTGGCCAAGACGAATCGAGACGAACAACGCGCCGACGATAATCAAAACACCGCCGAGCATCTGCCGCGGCGACAAGGTTTCGCCAAGCACGAGATAAGCCAGCACATAGCCGAACAGCGGTCCGGTCTGAAAAAATGGCGCCACCACCGACGCCTCTTCGCTCTGCAAGGCGCGCAGATAGAACAGCATCCCGGTCATGTAGAGGATGCCGGCGAGCACGATCAGCGCGATGCTGCCGAAGCCCGGGTTGAGGACCGTCGGCTCGAAATACCAGATGATCGGCAGTGCCAGCACGACGACCAGCGCCGTGAACAGCACCATGATGGCGACGTCGCTCGCCTTGAAGAAGCGCTCGACCAGATACTTGTCCAAATGCACAGAGATGGCCCACAGTACCGGGCCGGAGAATGCGAAGAAGAGCCAGGACAGCGCTCACTCTCCCGTGGCGCGGTGGCCGAGCGCGTGGCTGGCTTGGCGCTCCGACGGCGGATCTACATGCAGGTCGATGACGCAGACGCCGCCTTTTTTCAGCACGTCGACGCCGCGCGCGATTGCCGGCGCAACGTCGGACGCCTTGGTTACCGGTCCAATGCCGACGGCGCCTTGCGCTTCGGCGAGCTTGGCGATGTCGGGCATCGGGTCTTCCAGCCGCAGGCCGATCCAGCGGTTCTTGACTTCGCGGCCGCGGGTGCGCGCCACGTTTTCCTGGTGCAGCTCGTCATTGAAATAGGAGCGGTTGTTGTTGACCAGAACGAGCAGCGGAATGCGATGGTGCGCCGCGCTCCAGATCGCGGTGGCGCCCATGCAGAAGTCGCCGTCGCCGAGCATCGAGATGGCGTGTCGGCCCTGGTCGTGCAGCGCCAGCGCCGCGCCGACCGACAGGCCGGGGCCGGAGCCGAGCCCGCCGCCGCCATCCTTGCCCAGATAGGCCAAGCCGTTCTGCAGCGGCCAGATGTCGAACGGCCAGCCGCGGCCGAGCGTGCAGAAGGTGACGTTTTCCGGGTTGTTGAATTGATCGCGCAACGCGGTCGCGACCTGCTCCATTGAAATGGCGGCGCCGTTGCCCGCCTTGGTCTTGGCAGGCACTTTCACTTTCCACGGATTCTTGCGGCCCGAGCCGAGCGCATCGTTCAGCTCGGCGACCACGACATCGGCAGTCGACGCCATCGCCACATCGACCGGCGGCAGCGCCTGATATTCCATGTTGGCGCCGGTGTGCAGGTTCTGATCGAGCGAACAGGCGATGATTTTGGCCTTCACGTCGCCGACATTCTTGGCCTGGCGCAGCGCGCCGCCGAGATCGACCCAATCGAGCGCGACAATGACGTCGGCTTCGCACAACAATTCGCGCGCGTCCTTGCCGAGCACGTTGAACGGCGGACAGTAATGCGCCGGATGATCGGTCGGGAACGTGGCGCCCTGCTTGAGATCGGTCACCACGCAAGCACCGAGCCGCTCGGCGAGTTTTATGCGCGGCGCCCAGTATTCGGGCTTACGCGAGCCGCGGCCGAACATGATGACGGGGCGCTGCGCGCCTTGCAGCAGCGCCAGCGCCTCATCGACCGAGGCTTTCGACGGCCGCGGCGGCGCCGGCGGCTTGAAGCGTGTCACGTCGGGCCATTCCGGTTCCTTGTCGAGCTTTTGCTCCTGGAAGCCGGCGTCGAGACAGATGTAGACCGGCGCGGTCGGCGCCGAGCGGGTCAGCATGTTGGCACGCATCATGGATTCGACCAGCGCGTCGGGCGAGGTCGGCTGATCGTCCCATTTGATGATGGAGCGGATATAGGCGCCCTGGTCGCGCGAGGTGTGAATCCAATCGATCCACGGCCGGCGCTTTTCCGCGGCCACCGGCCCGGTGGCGCCGAGGACGAAGAGCGGCGCGCGATCGCACCAGGCGTTGAACAGGCTCATCATGCCGTGCAGCAGGCCGACATTGGAGTGCAGCACGCAGGCCATCGGCTCGCCGGTCGCCTTGGCGTAGCCGTGGGCGATCGAGACCGAATGGTCCTCGTGCAGGCAGAGGATGATGCCGGGATTTTCGTTGCCGAGATGATTGACCAGGCTGTCGTGAAAGCCGCGGTAGCTCGCGCCGGGGTTGAGGCTGATATACTTGATGCCGAAACGCCGCAGCATTTGCGCTGCGATATCGCTGCCCCAGGCCACGCGGCTGTCGGGGTTTCCTTCCAGTCGGTCGAGACGCATTCGTAAGCTACTCCATCAATGCAAGCCGGCGTCGCCGACGCGAGCATAGCCGGCCGCGACGAAATACGATACCAGACAGGCAAGACCAAGCGGGACATGGGGAGCAAGCGTGGCGGGCAGTGACAGCGTGTTGCGGTCGCCGGCGAGTATGTTAAAGGCCGCGTCCGTGGCGATCGTCGGCGCCTCGGAGCGGGCGCGCTGGGCCAGCCAGATTTTCGGCAATCTGCGCCAGAACGGCTATGCCGGCAAAATCCATCTGGTCAATCCGCGGCAGCAGACGGTTTACGGCGAACGCTGTTTGCCGTCGCTGCGCGACATCGGCGCGCCGATCGATCATGCCATGGTGATCGTGCCGGCGGCGAATGTCGCCGACGTGCTGACCGACGCGGAGGCCGCCGGCGTCAAATCGGCGACGATCTATGCCTCGGCTGTCGGCGACGGCGAGAGCGAGCCGTCGCGGGCGCGCGGCGCCTGGCTCAAAAACTTTCTCGCCGGCAGCAAATTGCGCGTCAGCGGCCCGAACTGCATGGGCTCCTATAGCTACCGCGAAAAACTGTTCGCCTATCCCAACACCGAATTGTGCAAGGTGCCGGCAGGCCCCGTCGCTGGGATTTTTCAGTCCGGCGGCACCATGCAGTTTTGGCTGAAAAGCGCCTCCGATCGCGGCTTGCGCTTTTCCTATGCGGTGTCGTCGGGCAACGAAGCCGATCTCGATCTCGCCGACTTTCTCGATTTCATGGTCGACGATCCGCACACCAAGCAGATCGTGCTGTTCATCGAAGGCATCCGGCGGCCATCAGCTTTCATGCACGCCGCCGGACGCGCGTTGCAGGCCGGCAAGCCGGTGCTGGCGATCAAGACCGGCGCCACGCAAAAATCGCGAACGGCGGCGCGCTCGCATACCGGCGCCATCGGCGGCGACTACGCGGCGTATCTGGCGATGTGCGAGCGCTACGGCATCGTCAATTGCCGCTCGCTCGACGATCTTGTGGAATGCACGCTGGCGTTCCAGTGCGGCCGGCTGCCGAAGGGCCCGCGCATCGGTTTCGTCACCACCTCGGGCGGCACGGTCGATCTGCTTTATGACTATGCCGAGACCGAGGGCGCGGTGGTGCCCGAATTCAGCGCCGCGACCAATGCCGCGCTGATGCCGCATATGCAGGAAGGCATTGCGCCGAAGAACCCGCTCGACGTCGGCATTCCCTCGACGCTCAAGGTGGCCGCCGACCAGTGCGCCATCGTGGCGCGCGATCCCGGCATCGATATCGTCGCCTGGGCGTCGTCGCTGCCGGGCAAGGGCGGCGTCTGGGACGACGTCGCCCAGCTGCGCCGGCTGTTGAGCGAGACCGACAAACCGGTGCTGGCGTTCGGCCGCATGATGCATCAGGTGACGCAGGAAGGACTCGATATCCAGGACAAGGCCGGCTTTCCGTTCCTGCAAGGCCTCGAGCCGACGCTGCGCGCCATCAATGCGCTGTGGTTCTTCGCGCAGCGCGCGGACCGTGCACCTGCCGTTGTGGAGCCGGCGCCGCCGAGCGACCTGACGCCGGCCAATCTTGATGCAACGCTTGCGCGCTACGGCATCACGCAGCCGCAAAGCCACGCGGTGGCAAGCGCGCAGGAGGCAGCCGACGCCGCGACCGCGATCGGATTTCCGGTGGCGCTGAAAATTCGCTCTACGGGCATCGTGCACAAGACCGAAGCCGGCGGCGTTGCGCTCAAACTCGCCAACCGCCAAGACGTGCTGGCCGCCGCCGACGCACTGGTGGCGTCGGCCAAAAAATCGCACCCGAACGCGACGATCGACGGATTTCTGGTTCAGGAAATGGTGTCGGGCGTCGAGGCGATCGTCGGCGCCCAGTCCGATCCGCTATACGGCCCGCTGCTGCTGATCGGTTCCGGCGGCATCATGGTCGAGCTGATGCGCGACGCGGCATTGCGGCTGCTTCCGGCCGGCGAGCGCGACGTCGCCGCGATGATCGATGGCCTCAAGCTCAACCAACTGCTCGCCGGCTATCGCGGCAAGCCGCCGGCCGACCGCAAGGCGCTCGAAGCGGCCGCGCTGGCGCTCGGCCGCTTCTATCTCGATCATCGCGCCCGGATCGAAGAAATCGAGATCAATCCGCTGATCGTGCGCCCGCAAGGCGCAGTCGCGGTCGATGTGCGCGTCGCTTGGCGCAAGGAGAATCGCTGATGGACTTCGAGCTTCCCGAAGAGCTGCGCATTTTCAAGGACTCGCTGCGCCGATTCGTCGACAACGAGATGATTCCGGTCGAGCGCGAAGCCTCGACCGACACGGAGAAACTCAAACCCGAATATTACGAGCGCTTCTGCCAACGCGCCAAGGATTTGGGCTTCTGGAAGATGGACATCCCCGAGGAATACGGCGGCGCTGGATTTTCGGTGCTGGCGCGCTCGATCGTCGAAACCGAATTGTCGCGCTCGGTGGCACTGCCGGCGCGCGGCATGGGCGGCATTACCGGGCCGAGCGTGCGCGCCATCCTTTATGCGCTGACCGGCGAGATGAAGCAGAAGTATCTGTTGCCGTCCGTGCGCGGCGAGAAGAAAGCCTGCTTTGCCCAGACCGAGCCTGACGCAGGCTCCGATCCCGGCGGCATGCGCACCGTGGCGGTGCGCGACGGCGATCATTACGTCATCAACGGCGTCAAGCGCTTCATCACCGGCGCCGGTGAAGCCGATTTCATGCAGCTGATGGCGGCGACCGACCGCGCCAAGGGCTCGCACGGCGGCATTTCCTGCTTCATCGTCGACATGGACACGCCCGGCGTAAAGCTCACCACGCAATACAAGACCATGATGGGCGACCAGCCCTGGGAGATCGTGCTGGAAAACGTGCGCGTGCCGGTGAGCCACCGCGTCGGCGAAGAGGGCGACGGTTTCCGCCACGCCCAGCAATGGCTCGGCGCCGGCCGGGTGCGCCACGGCGCCCGCGCGCTCGGCGTCACCGAGCGCTGCCTCGAGCTCGCGGCCTCCTACGCCAAGCAGCGCTCGACGTTCGGCCGGCCGCTGGCCGACCGCCAGTCGATCCAGTGGATGCTCGCCGACATGTATGTCGAGCTCGAAGCCGCGCGCATGCTCGTCTACAAGGCCGCCACCCGCCTCGACAAAGGCGACGACGCCCGCAACGACGCCTATGTCTGCAAATATTTCGCCGACGAGATGGCGTTCAAGGCCGCCGACATGTGCATGCAGATCCACGGCGGCATCGCGCTCACCACCGACCTGCCGATCGAGAAATTCTGGCGCCAGCAGCGCAGCTTCCGCATCACCGAAGGCGCCACCGAGGTGATGAAGATGGTCATCGCCCGGCATGTGTTGAAGACGTATGGGTAATACGTTTCCCGGATTCGGTGCCGCAGTAGGTATTACTTTCGTCGCTCGGCGAGCAGCTTTTCTGCACGCTCCAGATTGTGCTGCACCAGGCCGAAATAGTGGGACGTGCTCTGGGGCGTGAATTCTTCAAGCGCCTTTCGGTAGGCGGCGATGGCCTCTTCGAGTCGCTCGGTTCCGCTCTCGCGTTCGCCGAGAATTTTAAGCGCATTGCCGAGGTTGTTCTGGGTGCTGGCCCAGTCGAGCGGCACACGCTCACGGGTTCTTTCCTTCAGCGCGTTGCGAAAGGCGGCGACTGCCTCGCCGAGCCGCGCGGTGCTGCTCTCGCGCGCGCCAAGCCTTTGGAGCGCACTGCCGAGATTGTTCTGGCTCATGGCCCAGTCGAGCGGTGCGCGCTCGCGGGTGTATTCTTCCAGCGCTTCGCGGTGGGCGACGACCGCCTCTTCGAGCCGCGCGGCATCGTTTGCGCGCACGCCGAGAGTCTGAAGTGCAGCACCGAGATTGTTCTGGGTCGCGGCCCATTGGAGCGGCGCACGCTCGCGGGTTCTTTCCTTCAGGGCTTCGCGGTAAGCAGCGACGGCCTCTTCGAGCCGCACAGTCCGGCTCTCGCGCTCGCCAAGTGTCCAAAGCGCAGTCCCGAGGTTATTTTGGGTTACGGCCCAGTCGAGCGGCACACGCTCGCGGGTCCATTCCTTCAGGGCAGCGCGGTAGGCGGCGACGGCCTCTTCGAGCCGTGCGGTGCCGCTCTCGCGCTCGCCGAGAGCGGCAAGCGCATTGCCGAGGCTATTTTGGGTCGTGGCCCAGTGGAGCGGCACACGCTCGCGTGTTCTTTCCTTCAGAGCGTCGCGAAAAGCGGCAATGGCCTCTTCAAGTCGGGCGGTGCCGCTCTCACGCTCACCGAGAAATCGAAGTGCCTTGCCGAGGCTGTACTGAGCGGCAGCCCATGATAGGCGATCAAAAATGCGGCCTTCTTTTTCCATCAACTTAATAACTTGGCGCCAAGCGGAGACGGCTGCTTCAAGCGGCTCCCGATCGGCAGCGGTTTCAGCAATTTCATCGGCAACTTCTGCAGTTTCCTGCCAAACGGCAATGCTTTTGCTTTGCTTGGCCGCAGCCCGCAAAATCTTCAGAGCCTCGACGTGGTTTCCCGCAAGACGCAATTCGCGCGCCTTTGCCAACGCGGTTTCAGTCGCAGTCTGCTTTTGTCGGTGCCGATTGAGCGCCTCAGCCATTGCAACAATCTCGCTACGATGTCGCTCAATCGTCGCACCGATTGTCGCAGCCTCTGCAACCTGCACAGGATCGTGTTGGGCGAGTTGCTTCGCGTGCAGGCGCGCCAAGAACAATGGATCACGAATCGTTTCCGGCGCACCGACGCTCAGTTCGCGTAGCAAATGCAGGAAAAGCGAGTCTGCATCCTGGCCGATCAGCAGTGCTGAGTTACGGCTTGTCGCGAGTAAGTCACGCGCTTTGTCGCTGAGCGCCGCCGGATCGCTCCCATGAAGAGCCCAAAAGAGCCGCTTGTCGGTGAAGTGGCGAGCGGCATTGATGAGCAGGTCCATAACACCCGTTTCGCGGCCGCCATAACCGACAACGACGAAGACTCGCAGCTCCTGAAAAAGCGACTCGATAGCGGCGATTGCCTGTGCGTCATTGAGTAATGCGGCTAAGTCTTCGGGTGCATTGCGAAGACGATAGGTGTGGCGCGAACCATGCAGCTCGATGAGCTGCGGATGCCGCGGCGTACCGCGAATTCTGGTCAGCGACTCGATGCCGTCACAGACGACGGGAAGCACTCCGGAGCGCACCAGACCAGCCAAAACGAGTTGGTCAAAATTTGTCGTGATGATCGTCGATACAAGTCTTTGTTTGGCTAGCTCGCCGAGACACAAGTGCGCCCAGTTGACGCGACCGTCAGCGCCCTCGACAAACTGCGAGAAAATCTCACGGGCATCATCAGGCGTATTATAATGTTCCGCGAACAACGCGTCATAGACGCGCGACCAATCGATCGCGCGAAAATCGCTGGTGCCGTCCTTGGGGCGCTCTCCTATTTGGCAATCAGAAATTCTTCCACCTTGCAACAGCCAGCGAAAGGCGCCCTCCGGATCGCTTGGCGCACTCCCCCGGACCATGGAGTGCCGCCGCCAGCTTGACAACAAGATCGTGCGCCATGTCTGGCACGAGAGGAATCCCCGCCGATTTGGAACAGCCGGCGCCAATGAGAAACACCGTACGCCCGAGGCCGACGTTCTCCCGGCCCGCCGCAAGCCGCATGGCTGAGGCGACCTCACCTACGCTGCCGATTCTAGGTTCTTTGCTTGCCACAGTGCGCGCACTTTGCCGTTGCTGCACGGCAGAATAGCATAATCGAATACAATACAACCTGATTTAGGACGTTTATATATTGCAGTAATAGTCGATCACGTTCCAAAACGGCTTCGGCTGGTAATTCGCGTCGAGCGGCAGCGGCCGGTTCGGCAAGCCGTCGCTGCGCTTATTCCAGGTCGGTACCCAGGTGTAACGGTCGGTAATGCCCCAGGTGGCGACGCACTCGGGGCGGGCGGCGGCAAACACTGGCTCGAGGAAATCGTTGGCGCGCGTCGCGACGATGGCGTCGCGCACCACGGTCGGTCCCGGCAGTTCCTTGTCGATCACATCCATCTCGGTAACGCGGACCGCGAGACCAAGAGAGTGGAGTTCCGCGACGAAGTCGTACAAGCCGTCGCGGTCGATCTCGTATTGCCCGCGGATGTGGCCCTGCAAGCCGACGCCGTGCAACGGCACGCCGCGGTCGAGCAGATCGTGGATGAGCCGGCGGAAAGCCTCGCGTTTCTTCGGCGATTTGCCGTCGAGACATTCGAGATCGTATTCGTTGACAAAGAGCCGCGCGGCGGGATCGACGCGATGCGCAATGTGGAACGCCAGATCCATGTATCTGTCGCCGAGGTTTGACAGCCAAACGCTCGGCCGCAGACCGGGCGTGTCGCCGTTGGCTTCGTCGATCGGCTCGTTGACGACGTGCCAGGTTTTGATCTTGCCGCGATACCGCCCGACCACTTTTTCGATGTGCTCGGTCATCGTTCGCTCGGCGTCGGCTGAGCCCTCGATGTTTTTAGTCCATTCCGGCATCGCGCCGTACCAAACCAGCGTGTGGCCGACCATGGTCATGTTGTTCGCCTCGGCAAAGGCCAGCACGGCGTCGGCGTAATCGAAGCGGAATTGCGCCGCGGTCGGCCGCAGCCAGCCCCAGAACAGGCCGGCCTCCGGCGTCAGCTGCTGACAATAGGTCTGCAGGGCATTGCGGTAGTCGATCTCGCTTTGCAGCGGCTCGAAGCTGACGCAGGCACCGTAAGGGATGCGCTTCGGCGAGAACGCGCTCACCAGGCTTGCCGCCGCGGGGCGCGGCGCCAAGGCGCCGCCGGCCAATCCGGCGACCGTGTTGGCGGCGGCTATGAGCGCTTGTCGGCGCGACAACATCGTTGCGGCTCATATCCAATTCGCCGTCGGCTGATGCCACGGTCGCCGCCGCGAATGTATGGGGTGCACTTACGGGCTGCCAGGATCGCAGCCATGAAATGCCTCATTAACCTGAATCGCGACCGTAAAAATTAATCCAATTTAGATTCGACCAATAACCTTTATCGAACAAATGACCGCGCCGAGCCGGGAAATGCTGTACACGCGATGTGCAGGCCATCCAGCTCTTCGCAACTTTCATTTTCAGACGCGCGGCATGAAATATCGTTCCGATATCGACGGACTGCGGGCCGTGGCGATTCTGCCGGTCGTCGCCTATCACGCCGGCATCGCGCTCGTGCCCGGCGGCTTTGTCGGCGTCGACGTCTTTTTCGTCATCTCTGGATATTTGATCTGCCGGCTGATCAACGACGAGATCAGGGACGGCAGCTTCACCGTCGCCGCGTTCTACAAGCGCCGCGTCATGCGGCTGTTTCCGGCGCTGTTCGCGATGCTGTTGGCGACCAGCGTATTGGCCTACCTTTATCTGCTGCCGATCGAGCTGAAGGAGTTCTCCGACAGCATGATCGCCGCCGTGACCTACGTCTCGAACGTATTTTTCGCATTGACGACGGGTTACTTCGACGCGCCGGCCGAGACCAAGCCGCTGCTGCACACCTGGTCGCTCTCGGTCGAGGAGCAGTTCTACATCGTTTGTCCGCTGTTCATGCTGGCCTGCCACCGGTTTTGCCCGCGGCGCCTCAACGCCCTGATCGCGAGCGGCGTGCTGCTGTCGTTCGCCGCCGCCGTGCTGGCCTACACGCGAAACCCGACATTCGCATTTTTCCTCACCCCATTCCGTGCCTGGGAGTTGCTCATTGGCGCGCTCATCGGGCTGCGCTTCTTCCCGGCGCCGGCGACGTCGGATCTCAAGAGCGTCATCGGCGGCGCTGGCCTGGCGCTCGTGCTCTTTGCCGTATTCGGGTTTTCGCGCGATACCCCGCTGCCGGTGGCGACAGCGACCGCGTGCATCGGCACCGCGTTGATCATCCATTCCAGCGAAAACGGCATTTCGGTCGTCGGCCGCCTGCTGTCGTGGCGGCCCGCGGTCTTCATCGGCCTGATTTCCTATTCGCTCTACCTCTGGCACTGGCCGATCATGGTGTTCCAGCGCTCCGACGGATTTTTGTTCGCGCAGGCGTCGGTGGCGGCCAGGCTCGGATTGATCGCAGTCTCGATCGGTGTCGCATACCTGTCGTGGAAATTCGTCGAAATGCCGTTCCGGACCAGGACCAAGACTATATCGGTGCGGTTTGCCTTGGGCGGCGCGCTGGCTAGCATGGCGGTCGTGGGCGCGCTCGGCGCAGCCGCGCTCGCGCTCGGCGGCGCGCCATATCGTTTCCCGCAGTCGGTCGTCGCCATCGGCTCGTATCTTGGCTACAACCCGGCGGCGGCGTTCCGCCAAGGCCGGTGCTATTTGGGCGCCAACCGGGAAACTTTCGATGCCAAGACCTGCCTGACCAAGGACGCGACGCGGCCGAATTACCTGCTGATCGGCGACAGCCACGCCGCGCAATTGTGGCTCGGGCTGTCATCGGTGCTGTCTTCGGTCAACCTGATGCAGGCGACGGTGACGATGTGCCGCCCCGTCCGCATGGACGTTGCGGCCATCGATACGCGCAAGTGCCCGCAGCTGATGCATTTCGTTTTCGACGACTATCTGGTGAACGAGAAAGTCGACAAGGTGCTGCTGGCGGCCGCATGGAAAGAGGAAGATCTGCCGAAGCTCGCCGCCACCCTCGATTATCTCAAGGAACACGGCATCGCCGCCGTCGTGTTCGGCCCGATCGTCGAATACGACTACGCCCTGCCGCGCCTTTTGGCCGATGCCATTCGCTATCACGATCCGCAGCTCGCCGACCGGGAACGCACGGCCGCGGTTCCCGTGCTCGACCGGCGCATGCGCATGCTCGTGACCGGAAGAGGCGTGACCTACATCTCGACCTACGACGCGATGTGCAAGAGCGGCAGCTGCGACAAGTTCGCGACCGGCAATATCCCGTTTCAGTTCGATGCCGGACATTTGACGGCGGAAGGCTCGATCGCGCTTGCGGAAAAATTGCGCGACAACGATGCCTTGCCGTGAACGCGGCCTCGGCACCGGCCTCACGAGCCGCGCGCATCATCGTTAACGAATAAATCAATTAACCGTTAAAAGCGGAACCGCTTCAGTCGCGCGACGGCGCGTGGCATTGCTATCCGATTCAATGGCGGATTTGTTGCCGGAGGCCGGTTATGAACATTCTGGAATTGACGCGGCTCGGCGCCCATCACGTCCGCAACGCCGTGGCCGAGGAAATCTATCTGCGCACCGGCCGCGACGCCACGATCCCGGTTTCGATCTACGGCGAAGTGATCGAGCGCTGCAATTACAAATGCCGCTATTGCGATTACTGGAGGCGGCCGAACTATCGCGACGAAATGTCGATCGAAGAGTGGCAGAAGGCGCTGCTCGATCTGAAAGACTTCATCGGCCATTACCACATCGAGTTTTCCGGCGGCGAGCCCTATATCAAGAAAGGCTTCGTCGACCTCATCACCTTCTGCGGCGAGCAGGGGCTCAAATGGGGCGTCACCACCAATGGCGGCGCCTTCGGCAACGAGAAGGTGGTCGACTGGACGGTCAAGGCCAAGCCGTTCAACGTCAATATCTCGATCGATTCGCGCGATGCCGACGTGCACAATTATTCGCGCGGCATCGAAGGCTCGCTCGACGATATCCTCGTCGGCATCCGCGCGCTGACCCGCGCCAAGGCCAGGCACGGCGCCGACTTTCCGATCATCATCAAGGCCGTGGTGCACAAGCTGAACTTCCGGCGCTTGCCCGACATGGTGGACTGGGTGCGCGATATCGGCGCCACCGCGATCAATTTCCAGCCGGTCGAGCAGGTCACCGACGAGGCCAAGGACGAGTTCTGGATCGGCCCCGACGATCTCGACGATCTCATCACGGTGAAGGACCGGCTCCTGGAGATGAAACGCCAGAGCGGCCCGATCCTCAATTCGGATCTCTTGCTCAATCTATGGCCGAATCATTTCCGCCGCGAGAAGGCGCCGCGCGAGGCGATGCCGTGCCGGATCGGCATGCGCAATTTCTTCATCCGCTCCGACGGCCGGGTCGAGATGTGCTGGAACTTTCCTCCCATTGGCAACGTCCGCACCCAGACGGCGCGCGAGATCTGGTACGGCAAGGACGGCACCGAACGCCGCAAGGAGACCGTGGCCTGCGAGACATTGTGCCTGTTCACCTGTCTGTCGCAGAAGAACCTCAGCGATAAATTCAAGATGGGAATGAAGCTGTTACGCAAGCCGGCGGCGTGACGGCACAGCCCGGTTCCATGGCCCGGAACCCGCCGAGGCCCGCGCCGGCCACCAAGAGACCCCCACACCGGCTCAATTTCGCCTTTGTTACCAATAGAGTACGCGACCACGGCGGGGCGACACTCGCGACTTACCTCCTACTCTCCCCTCGCAAGCGGTGGTAGAAAGAGGGTAAGACGAACGTAACCATAGTCTGTGTAGTGTCGGATCAGCGAACGGCAGCCGCAAACGCGCCGACGCCAGTGAGGCCGGAACAATGATCAAAACTATCGTCGCAGCATGCTTTGCCGTTGCTGCTCTGGTCACGGCGCAATGCGCCGCTGCGGCCGACCTCTCGGTCGCGCCGCTCTACAAGGCGCCGCCGCCGGCGATGGCGCCGGCCTATAACTGGAGCGGCTTCTACCTCGGCATCAACGGCGGTGGCGGCTGGGGCCATTCCAATTGGGATACCAGTTCCGATCGCATCGGGCTGTCAGGCGGGCTCG
>Ga0310038_10002132_pt1 | contig 14598 bp, 10 predicted proteins | sample Sb_taG_6_FD_200461 | JGI IMG/M metagenome (GOLD analysis project Ga0310038, IMG submission 200461) | Peat soil microbial communities from Weissenstadt, Germany - Sb_50d_4_PS metaG (v2) (version 2) | ecosystem: Environmental > Terrestrial > Soil > Wetlands > Peat | place: Germany: Weissenstadt... | reverse complement strand
CCGGCCCACAAACCTGGTGGGGTTGCCCAGACACCGGTATGCTGGAATGACAGGCGACCGGGATGACGCAGCCCCCACTCCATGTAGGAGGTGCTTCGATGGAGGCGCTCTTTGATGCGAACGACCCTGCCGTGAACGAGAAGATGCGAGGGATGATGCACATGATGGGGCCGCAAGTCATCGATCAGGAGATCAGGCAAGCCATCTCCTTGTGCTGGACGATGCTGCCGGAAGGGAAGAAAAACGTCGCGAACGTGGAGGCCGAAATCCGGCGCGTCGTTGAACGGGCGCTGAAAGACCTGCGAGACGATGCCGCCGCTTTCGGGATTCCACCCGGACAACCGCCTACCTCTCCTTAATGCGGATTCAAGCGACCTGTTGTTCGACCCCTGCCGGCAAGCCGGCAGGGGTCGGGAGAGGGCCGGTGGCCCGGTCTAGCTGGCGACCTGCTTCACCTGCCGGGCAAGCCGGCAGGGGTCGAGCAAGACCTTCTTTGCCTCCGCATTAAGGACAAAACGCCCCGGGAGAGAACACCTTCAACGCCCGATGCCGTTGCCATCGGCTACAATTATCGTGGTCGCCCGGCAGTCTCCTTCCGGTTCGTGTCGCGGAGGTAGCGGGATGTTGCGCGTCGTTGGCGGGACTGGGTCGAATTGTGCGGGAACTACGCGGCGGAATTTCGTGCAGGCCGGCCTCGTCGGTCTCGGCGGACTGGCCCTGGGCGACCTGTTCCGCCTTCAGGCGGCGCCGGGCGGGATCCGCGCCCGCGACGCCAGCGTCATCCTCTTCTGGCTCAGCGGCGGCCCGGGGCACATGGAAACCTGGGATCCCAAGCCCGACGCCGTCGCCCAGTTCCGCGGGCCGTTCGGGGCGATCCGCACTTCGGTCCCCGGCATCCAGTTCGGCGAATTGCTGCCGGAGCAGGCGCGAATCATGGACCGCCTCGCCGTCCTGCGCACCGTCAACCACGGCAGCGGCGACCACACCAAGGCCAACCACTGGATGCTGACCGGCTTCCCCGGGCCGGACTTCAACGCCCCCGACTTCATGGTCCAGCGGCGGCCGTCGATGGGCTCGGCCGTGGCGAAGCTGCGCGGCGCCAACCGGCGGGGGCTGCCGCCCTACGTCGCGGTGCCGCACCTGCGCGGCGGCACCGACAACTTCTTCCACTACGCGACCTACCTCGGCGGCGCCGCCAACCCGTTCATCGTCGAATCCGACCCGAATACGCCGGAATTCCGCGTCAGGAACCTCGCCCTGCCGAAAGACCTGCCGCTGAGCCGCCTCGAAGACCGACGGCACGTCCTCGACGCCCTCGACGCCCTCCGCCGCGACGGGGACCGCAAGGTCGCCGACCTCGACCAGCACTACCAGCGCGCCTTCTCTCTGCTGACCGGCCGGGAGGCGGTGCGGGCCTTCGACATCACTGCCGAGCCGGAGAAGGTGCGCGACCGCTACGGGCGGCACACCTTCGGCCAGAGCGCCCTGCTCGCCCGCCGGCTAGTCGAGGCCGGCGTCACCTTCGTCACCGTCAACTGCGTGCCGTGGGACCATCACGGCACCGGCGGACGCTACCGCACCGACGTGGGCGGCAAGCTGCTGATCCCGCCGTTCGACCGCGCCCTCGCGGCGCTGGTCGAGGACCTGGTCGAGCGCGGCCTGTACGAGAAGACGCTGGTCGTGGCGATGGGCGAGTTCGGCCGCACGCCGCGCATGAACGCCGACGGCGGCCGCGACCACTGGGGCGATACCTTCAGCGTCCTCATGGGCTGCGGCGCCATGAAGATGGGCCAGGTCGTCGGCAAGAGCAACGCCCGCGGCCAGTACCCGGTGGACCGACCCGTCAAGCCGCAGGACGTCACCTCGACGGTGTTCCATCACCTGGGCATCGACGCCTCCGCGGTCAGCTTCCCCGACAGCCAGGGGCGCGGCGTCGCCCTTGTCGAGAACGGACAGCCGATCCGCGAGTTGCTGCGGTAAGGGATGTCGCTTCTCCTTTCCACGCGCGGATGAACCGATGGAACCACTTGCGAACGTCAACGGCGTGCCGATGCCGCTGTCCGAGGTCCGGGTGTCGGCGCTGGACCGGGGCTTCCTGTTCGGCGACGCCGTCTACGAGGTGCTGCGCGTGTACGGCGGCAAGCCGTGGCTCGAGGAGGAGCACTTCCGCCGCTTCGAGCGCAGCCTGGCGGCCATCCGCATCGCCGGCGTGGACGTCGGCCGCCTGCGCAGGCGCATGCACGACACGATCCGGGCGGGCGGCTTCCGCGAAGCGACGGTGTACCTCCAGGTGACGCGCGGCGCCGCCCCGCGCGGTCACGGCTTCCCGGCCAACGTCACTCCGCTCGAGTTCCTGTACGCCCAGGAGTTCCACGACTCCTACGCCCCGGCGCGCGAGCGCGGCACCGGGGTCGTCACGCAACCCGACATCCGCTGGGGCCGCTGCGACATCAAATCGACGAACCTGCTGGCGAACGTCCTGGCGGTGCAGGCCGCCAAGGAGGCGGGCTGCCTGGAGGCGCTGTTCTACCTACCCGACGGCACGCTGACGGAGGGGACGCATACGAGCTTCTTCGGCGTGCTGCACGGTACAGTCCTGACGGCGCCGAACAGCACCGACATCCTGCCGGGCATCACGCGCGGCCTGATCCTGAGCTTGGCGGCGCGGGCCGGCGTCCCGGTCCGGGAGCAGGTGCTGCGCCGAGACGACCTGGCGGAGGTGTCGGAGTTGTTCCTGACGGGGACCACGTCGGAGGTGCTGCCGGTGGTGTCGGTGGACGGCCGGGTCGTTGGCGGCGGCCAACCCGGGCCGGTCACGCGGCGCTTGCAGGAAGCGTACCGCCAGGCGGTGCGGGAATTCGTGGGCGGGTGAGCGGCCCGCCGGGGCCGCCGCGAGAGGACCCCGGCGAGACACCCCGCCCCGGGCCTTACACGGCGCCCCCGCGACGGAAACTTAGCGTCAGGCCAGCGCCGCTGGCGATCACGCCGAGGATGCCGACTCCGACGAAGGTCATCCCCCATGTCCGCAGATCCGGATCGACCGGGGTCGCGGTCACCCCCGCGACGCCGGCATCGACCTGCACCCCCGCCGGCGGGGCTTCGGAGCGAGCCAGTTTCACCGACCCGTATATCACCAGCACGAGACAGAGCAGACCGAGGGCGATCATCGCCCAACGAAAAGGCTTCATGTTACCGACCTCCCATTACAGGTTATTTCAGGGCCGCTTCGACCTTGGCGGCGTAGTCCGGCGGGATCTTCCACTTCCCGGTGGCGGAGTCTTTCACCGCCGGCACGTCGAACAGGGTCACTTTCCTGGAGCCGTCGTCCGACTTGAATTCCAGCGCCTTGAACCTGCCGCGTGACGGATCGCTGGCGTCCACGGTGAATTGGCTGTCTTTCTCCTTTCCGGTCAGGCGGTCCAGGATGGCCTCGGTGGCGCGCACGGCCACCGAATTCAGCAGCTGGGCCCCGGCGTAGACGAAGAACCGAATGGCCAGTTCGGCAACGGGCTTGGCCGCGCCGGAGCAGCCGAGGTTGCCGATCAGCAGGAGCAGCGGGAGTGCCACGCGCAGGGACATCGGGGGGGACTTCATTCGGACATCTCCTTCTTTGTGAGCGGCGAGGCCCAGACGACCCGGCCACAGGGAATCACCAGCGAAAGCCCGATCAGGCTGAGGCCCAGGAGGGCGGCCGAGCCGAAGTGTCGCAGTTGGTCACCGAGGGCCGGGGTGAAGGGCGCCGCGTACGGCCACCAAAGCCGCCAGGCCGCCGGCTCCGCCCCCCGTCCCCCAGTAAGGGCAACGACGAGGAAGAGGACCACCGGTGTCAGCAAGCCGACGAACGCGGTCAGCGCCCGCCCCACGGCGGAGCGCGCCCGGGGGCCAACGAGCAGCACCACGGCGCCGGCCAGGAGCAGGTGGGCGAGGGCGCCGAGAGGGGGGACAAGCATCCCGCGCCACGGAAGGCCGTGCCAGGCGGCCGCAGCCCAGGCCCAGCCGCCCCCGACGACGCCGGCGGCGACCACCGTGGCCAGCAGCCGTCCGGCCCGCGCCGCCGACAACTCGCGCGGCGAACACGGCGTCAGGCGCAGCCAGAGCGTATGGCTCACCCCGAAGCTGGACGCCAGCGGCAACAGGGCGGCCGGGAGGAGGAAGGCGACGCAACCGATCGTCCAGGCCCAGGAGAACATTTCCCCCAGCAACAAGACTAGGGTGGCGGTCCGATCCCCCCCGACGCCAAACCCGTCGGCCGGCATGCCGGCGACCGTTGCCCGTTGGCCGTCCCAGCCGACTCCTCCGAGCGCCAGCGCCAGGCCGGCCATCCCCAGCAGCAGGAGCCTTCCGGCATACCTCCCCAACCCGTGACACTGATAGCGTGTCAGCGCGATGACCCGCCGGACGACACGGCTCTTGCAAGCGTCAGGCATGGTTGCCCCTCCGGGCGGTCAACTCGATCCGCGACGTTTCGGCGGCGCAGGCAGCCCGCCCCAGCAGGTTGACCAGTTCCCCGCCCGGAAGGCCGTCGTACTCCTGGCACTCCCCGTTGACTGTCAGGGCGCCGTGAAAGCCGTCGCCCCCCACGGGGAATAGCCGGCGGTCCCGCAACTCGAATACCTCCGCGCCGAGCGCCGCCAGCTCCTCGAAGCGGTGTGAGATCCACAGCACCGCGGTGCCGTGCAGCCGGGTCGCCTGCGCGATCTGCGTCAGGATGAGGTGGCGGCTGCGGCGGTCGAGTCCTTCGGACACCTCGTCAGCGATCAGCAGGCGGGGGCGTTTGCCCAGCGCCAGCACGGTCTGGAGGCGCTGGAAGTGGCCCTTGTTGAGGGCGCCGATGGGGCGGCGGCGGACGGCCGGGTCGGCTAGGCCGAGCGCCTGTTCCAATTCGTCGGCGTCCGGCACCTCGAGGCCCGAGGCGGCGAACAACTCCCGATGCGCCGCCAACAAGCGGCCGACCGGCACTTCCGCGGGGAGGGCCGCCACCATCTCCGCATGCGCCGATGGGTCACCGATAAACGCCAGCTGCGAGGCGTGGTCACGGCCGGAGGCGCGGCGGCCGAATAGCAGCACCTCTCCCCGCCGGGGCGCGATCTGTCCCAGGGCCAGCCGCGCCAGCGTCGATTTCCCCAAGCCGTTGTCCGCCACGACGGCCCGGATCTCGCCAGCCGCGATCTCCAGGTTGACCTCGTCGAGCAGCAATTCCCGGCTGCCGGGGTAGGCGAAACTTACGCCGGAATAGCGGAGGACCGTCGTGCCGTGTCGGAGCGAGTCGGGTGGCAATTGACCCATGTGCGAGACTTCCTGGTGCATGAACAAGGGACCTGTTGTTGGACCCCTGCCGGCTGGCCCGGCAGGTGAAGCAGGTCGCGGGCTAGCGCCGGCGGCGCCCTCTTCCTTCTGTTCCCCGACCCCTGCCGGCTGGCCCGGCAGGTGAAGCAGGTCCAGGGGCTAAACAGTGGCGCGCGACTCTAGCCTTCGACCTGCTTCACCTGCCGGGCCAGCCGGCAGGGGTCGAAGGCAGCAGCGCTGCGCCACGACCTGTAGCCTTCGACCTGCTTCACCTGCCGGGCCAGCCGGCAGGGGTCGGGGTAAGGACCGCCGCAGGGGCTTATGGCGGGAGCCGTGGGCGAGACGGCTCCCGCCCGCTGATCGGTGAGGGCTGCCCACCGCCGCCCGCCAGGGCCGGCGCGAGGCGACCCTTGATGTCCGACTCGAACGGCTTCGTCCGCCGCTCAAGCGATTGGTCGTAGTCACGACTTGTAGATCGAACGAACGGGGGGAGCGAAACCTTACAAATCCCCAGCAGAATCTGTACGAACCCGGAAGACCGGGAGGTTAACGCCCGTCCAGAGGCTTGACCGGCTACCGGCGCAGGCGAAAAATGTTGTTAGGTTATCCCTCTCTGGAGCGTACTACTCATGTCGGGCACATCGGGATCAGGCACGCGCGCGTCGCTGATCGAACGGATTCGTGGCGGGGACGGCTGGAAGGAGTTCGTCGATGTTTACGGGGGCATGATCTTGCGCTGGTGCCGGGACAACGGTGTGCGGCCGCAGGACGCCGAAGACATTACGCACGACATCCTGGTCTCGATCCACGCCAGGATCCAGAAGTACAAGCCCGACGGTGACAGCGCCAGCTTCCGCCGCTGGCTGAAGGCAGTTGTCCTGAACCGGTGGCGGGACATCAAGAAGAAGGGCGACGGGCGCATGGCGCACTTCCAGGACGGCGCGGAACTGGAGAGAGCGTGCGAGGAGTTAGTGGCCTACGTAGAGCCCGTTCATCGCCGCCTGGTCGTCGAGGAGCTTCTCACCCAGGTCGAAGCCCGGCTCACCAACCCCGTCGAGTGGGTGGTCTTCTACCTCTGCGATGTGGTTCATTGGAGCCCGAAGGAAGTAGCCGACCTGCTCGGCGTCAAGCTGACCTCGCTGTACGCCTACAGGTCTCGTGCGAAAAAGGTCGCCCAAACAGTCTTCGAGCCGGCGGACCTGGCGGGATAAGACGAGGCGGGAGGCGCCCATGAACTGCGGGGTTTCGCGGGGCGAATTGCGGCGTTTTCTGGAGGAAGACGGCGACGTGGCGTCCCGAGGGGCCCTCGCCGAACACGTGACCAGGTGTCCGGACTGCACGCGGGCGCTGGACGAAATGACCGGCCTTGACGAGTCAATTGAGTGGCGGCCGTTACAGGACGCAGCACCCGCGCCCCCGCCCGACGACGAGGCGCGGCGCAGCCTCGAGCGCCTGCACGAGTCGCTGCCCTCACCGCCGCCCTGCTTTCCGGGTTCCCACGACGCCGAGGCTCTGTTGGGATCTCTGGGTCAGTTTCAGGTCCAAGCGCTAATCGGGGCGGGGTCTTACGGTTTCGTCTACCGAGCGCACGACACAAAGCTCGACCGTCCAGTGGCGCTAAAGGTGCTGGCGCCCGATTTGGCTAGGCAGCCAGCGGTCGTCGCGCGGTTTGAGGACGAGGCCCGCGCCGCGGCCCGGGTCAAGAACCCGCATGTCGTCATCGTCCATGACGTCCCGGCAGCAATCGCGGAGTTCCCGTACCCGTTTTTCGTGATGGAGTTTGTGGACGGCCCATCCCTTGCTAAGGTGCTGGCGGTGGAGGGGCCTCTCGACCCCCGGCGCGCGGCCGAATACGGCAGGCAGGCCGCCCTCGGGCTGGCAGCGGCGCACGGGCGGGGACTCGTCCACCGCGACGTCAAGCCCGCTAATCTGCTCCTGGACAAAGACCAGATCAAGGTCGCCGACTTCGGCGTCAATCGTGCCCACGATGGGCCGCGCCGAGCGGGCGGCAGCGTTCTGGGCACGCCCGATTTCATGAGCCCGGAACAGTTCAACGACCCGACCAACGTCGATCCCCGTAGCGACATCTACAACCTGGGTGGCACGCTCTACCAATTGGTCACCGGCCGGCTACCGTTCGAGGCCGCCCCCGACGCCTTGAAGCGCCAGGTCGTCGGATGCGCCCCGGTCGCCGTTTGCGAGCGTGTTTCGGGCCTGCACCCTGACCTGAACGCGATCATCATGCGCTGCCTGGAAAAGGGGCCGGAAGACCGATTCGATACCGCCGCCGAGTTGGCCGAAGAGTTACGCCGCTTCCTTGCCGATGAGCCGGTCCTCTCGCGGCCGGCAGGCCGGCCGGAGCAGACCTGGCGCTGGTGTCGGCGCCACCGTGGCTGGACGGCGCTGCTGACGGCTGTGCCCCTGTTCTTGCTCCTGCTGACGGGGGTGTCCGTCCCCCTTGCGGTGTGGGCGGTGCGCGAGCGCAACCGAGGTGAGCGGACCGTCGAGGTGGCGCGCGAGTTTGCTCGTGAGTTGTCCGCGTCGGGAGTCAACTTCGTCGCACTGGGGGAGCGCGACAAGGCGCGCCAACTCCTTGAAAAGAACCTCGCCCTCCACGAGCGCCTGGTCGAGCAGTTTCCCGAGGACCCGGCCTTGCGCCATGACAGGGCTCAAGCGCGAATGAACCTGGGCAACTGGTACCTCATCGATGGGGAGCACGCGGCGGCGCTGGAGTTATACGAACACGAACAATGTGAAGCGGAACTACGCTCGCTCTTCAAGAACGGCCCGCGGCCCAACGTCTATCGCCACACGCTGGCGCACCTCCTGGATAACAAGGGCCGGGCCCTTCTGGCCCTCAGGAAGCCGAAAGAAGCGGAAGAGAGCCACCGCGAGGCGCTGACGCACCGGCACTATCTCGTCAAAAAGGTCGATCAGAAAAAGCCCGAATACCGCGCCTTCCTCGCCAGCACGCTCAACCACCTGGCCAACGCACTCCAGGCGGGCGGGCATCCAGACGAGGCTGCCGGTCGGTACGATGAGGTGATTGACATTCTGGCGGGACTGGCCAAAGAGCAACCGAAAGTCCCGTCGCACCGAGAGGAGTTGGCGAACGCCTGCCTCAATCTGGGACAACTCTACCGCACGGCGCGGCCGGACGAAGCCCGTAAGTTGTTCGAGCGCGCCGTTCGCCACCACCGGGACCTCTACGAGGAGAGTCCTCAGATCCCAGATTACGCCGCCGAACTCGCCGTGGGATTGGTCGGTCTCGGCGACCTCGACGCCGATCAGCAGCAATTCGGGGAGGCGCTCGGCTGGTACGACAAGGCGATCGAGCCCCTGGGTCAGGTTTGGAAGCGCGACCACAACCATCCCCTGGCTATGCAACAGTCCGCCGAAGCACAAGCAGGCCGAGCAACCTGCCTACTGCGCCTCGGCCCGCGCGAAGAGGCGCTCAAGGCCGCCGACAGTGCCGCCGAGTCCGGGGCCGGCCCGGCGGTGCCAGCAGACACGCTGGTCCGCGTTGCTCGCGCCCTGGCCTTGGCCACGGCCGGCGACGAGTCCCGGGACGCTAATCGCCGGGCGGCAGACGCCGTCAATTTGTTGCGAAGGGCCCACGAACAAAGATGGTTCGAGGATTCTGACAACCTAAAGCTTCTCGATACCGGCAAGGACTTTGACCCCCTGCGCCCCCGTCAGGACTTCCGCCAATTCCGCGGCGAGCTACGACGACCAGACTGAACGACTGGCCGTTCCGCGCACGTGTCGGGACCCGAGAGCCGCAGTCGCCGCCGGTTGCTCACCCACCGTGCCTGCCTCGCACTTGCCGGGGGTGGTGTTGTAGCAACCCGGCGGGCCCTCCCGCCCCGGCGGCGCCGGCCTGGCTCGGCACCGGTGGGGGCGCCTGCCCGGGCCGGCGGTGTCGGCGCAGCCCCTACATATCGAGCCCGTTGTCTGAACTTTCGCGGTTTTCCATGAACAAAAGGCCAGACATGGCGGAGGCCACGGGGTGAAAGGGAAGTCGCAGTTTCCGTCAGTCCTTCCTCCCCTTCGGCTCTTCCTTCTCCTTGAGCACCTCCTCCGCCTCCGCTCGGAAATTCCGCAGCTCCTCGACATAGTGCGGCGGCGGATCCTTCAGGGCCTCGGTCCACTTCACGGCGCGGTCGAAGCAGTCCTTCGCCCGCGCCGGGTCGCCGAGGCGGGCGTGACACATCGCCAGGAAGTAGAGGTCGAAGCCGTCGGACCGGCCCTTGCTCGCCGCAAGGCTCTTGTCCAGGGTGACGACCGCGGCCGCGTACTGGCGATTGCGGTACTCCGCGACGCCGAGGGTGTTCAGCAAGAGGGGGTTGTCCGGCTCCCGCTCGAGCGCCTTCTGAATCAGCCCGAGCGCCCGGGCCGGGTCGCGCGCCCCTTCCGGCCCGGTGACGAGGCGCCACGCCTGGTTGTTGAGCCGGGTCGGGTCGCTGGCGCCGATCTTGAGCGCCTTCTCCCGATCAGTCGCGGCCTTGTCGGTTTGTCCAAGCGCCTGGTAACAGTCGGCGCGCCGTTCGTACAGCTCAGCGTCCTGCGGGTAGGTGGCGATCACGGCGGTCAGGTCGTCGGCCGCCTCGTCGTGGCGCTTGCGGGCGCGGTTGAGATCGGCCCGCAGCAGCCGGGCGTGGGTGTCGTAGGGACATTTCTCCAGGAAGCGCGTGGCGTCGGCCGCGGCCTCGTCCCAGCGCTTCAGGCGCGCCGCGGCCTCGGCACGGAGCAGGTAGGCCGTCTCCAGGTCGGGGCGGAAGGCGAGGGCCGCGGTCAGGTGGGCGTGAGCGTCCGCGAACTGTCCCGACTCCAGAAGCAAGCCGCCGAGCCGGTAGTGGGCATCGGGGTCGAACGGGTTGAGGAAGAGTCGTTCGACCGCCTTGCGGCCCTCGTACTGGGCCAGCTTCGGCCGGCTCAGGCCCCACTCGGCATCGAGCAATTTTACCTGGAGCGGGGCATCGACCGCCGGCCGGGCTTCCTCCGGTTTGCGCGGCGGATAGGGTGGGGCGTCCCAGTCGAGGTCCAGTTCCGCCAGCTGTTCGCGGATGCGGCGCAGGTCGAAGACGTACAGCGCCCCGCTCTCCGCGCCGCTGGCCAGCAGAAGCGTGCCGTCCGGGCTGAAGCCGTTGGGCGAGATGGACCCCGTTTCCGGGGAGGGCAGGCGGGCGATTTCATTCTCCGCGTCGGGGGCCAGCAATCGAATCGTGCCATTGCCGCTGCCCTCCGCTCGGAAACCGCCGTCCGGGCTGAAGGTGCCGCCGATCAGCACCCGCTCCCTCCGCCAGCCCTCCTCCCAGGGGCGCGCGTTGGCCGGGGCGATGTCGCCGGCCGGGCGGACGGGGATCGCGGCGAGGGAAGCGACCTCCAGCCGTTGACTTTGCTTGCCATCGGAGTAATGCAGCCAACGGCTGTCGGGGGAGAAGCCGCCGAGTTCGGCCACGTCCGGATAAGGCAAGTTGGCCACCAGCCGGCCGGTGTCGGCGTCCCACACCTTGAAGCGGCTTCCCGACTCGTCGTACCAGTGACTTCCGGTCACCACCCAGCGGCCGTCGGGGCTGACGACGACGAGACGCACGTCATGCTGGGGACCCAGGCGAAACGTGCGCCGGGGCGGGCCGCGGTGGATCACGAAGGCCCCGTCGTTGCGGAGCGGCACCACGGCGATCCGCCCGTCCGCGGAGCACGAAAAGCCGCTGTCCACCACGTTCGCGGGCTTGTTCGCCACCCACTCCGGCGGGCCGACGCGCAGCCGGTCCGGGGAGTCGGCGGAAGCTCGTACCGGCCAGCGCAGCAGGCCCGCGTTCCCGAAGACCCAAAGCGCGCCGGTGCCGTCGAGCCTTACCCCTCCCCAGCGCATGAAGCTCCCCGGCACGAAGTCGAGTTCCTCGCCCGTGAGCAGGTCCCAAAGGCCGCAGCCGCTCGCCGTGTGGACCGCCAGCAAGCGCCCGCCCGGGTGGACGCTGACCGAGAGGATCGGCTCCGGGCCGTGCGGCGTCGGCCGCAGGAGGGTGCGCATTTCCTGGCCGCCGGCCAGGCGGACGAGGCGATTCACTTCGCCGGTCCCCGTGATGCCGAGTGACTGGTCGTCCGAGCTGAAATGCAACCCGCCCGCGCCCGACTGGCTGAGGAGCAGCTGCCCCGTGGCCGCGTCCCACAGGCGCAGGACGCCGCCCCAGTCGTTGCTCACGACCCGGTCGCCGGCGTGGCTAAACGTGAGACGGATGCCATCAGTTTTGTGGCCTTGCCAGGGGCCGGTGAGCAGCCGCCCGGATTCCGCGTCCCAGAGGTGGATCTGATAGCCGCCGGAGCCGACCGCCATGCGGTGCCCGCGCGGGTGCCAGGCCACGGCGGAAACGCTCGCCGGGTGGCCCAGGCGCAGGAGTCGCTTTCCCGTTTCGATGTCCCAGATGACAACTTCACTGCCGTTGGCGACCGCCAGGCGGGGCAGACGGGGGTGGTAGGCCAGGCAGTAGGTCGGTCCCGGTCCCGGCGGCAGGTCGCGGAGCCGGCGCCCCGTTTCCGTGTCGTAGACGGTCACCGTCCCGTCGCGATGCCCGAAGGCCACCTGGCGGCCATCGGGGTAGAACGCCGTGGCATCCTCGTGGGCGCCGTCGAGGTCGTCCAGCACGCGGACGGGCCCCCGCCCATCGATCCGCCACACGCGGGCCGGCACCGTGTCCGTTTTGCCGCCGGTGTACCCCCGAGTCCCCAGGGCGACGAAGCGGCCGTCCGGACTGTACCACGAGTCGCCGCGCAGCCCGTGGACGGGTGGGGGCAAGCCGGCGAGGGCGTACGCGGAGAGGAGGTGGCGGCGGAAGACCGGATCGAGGCCGTCGGGCAACGGCTTGTCAGGACCGGCGGGCCACTCCAGGCCCGGCTCCATGTCGGGCAGACACAGCGCCGCCACGGCGATGTTGCGAAGGCGTACCTTGTCCTCGTCGCGCAGCCCGATCTCGCGGCCAACGTCGAGGGCGTCCCGGACGCGGCGCAGAGTGCCAAAGCGCTGACCGGGACGGCGGCTCATGCGGATGGCGTCGGCCTCGGAAACGTAGGACTCGAAGAGTTTGCGCTTGCCCTCGTGCTCGGCCGCGCGGGCCCGGTCGCGGTCGTCCTTGGCTTGCCGTGTACTGGCGTCGGCCCGGACGGCGAAGGCCGACGCCACAATCGTCCCCAGCACCAGCGACAGGGCCACGGCAGCCAACAGGCACGCCACCGCGGGATTGCGCCGGCACCAGCGCCAGGCCCGTTCGGCGTTGCTCGCCCGCCGGGCCCGGATCGGCCGATCCGCCAGGAAGCGGCGCAGGTCCTCGGCCAACTCCTCCGCGGTGGGGTAGCGCTCGGCGGGGTCCTTGCGCAGGCACTTCAGCACGATCGTCTCCAGGTCGCGCGGCACGCCGGGGTCGATACGGCTGGGCGGCAGCGGGGCCTCGTGCAGCGACTTGTCGATCAGCCGGGCCCGGTTCGTGTCGTCGAAGGCCGGCCGCAGCGCCAGCAATTCGTACAGCGTCAGCCCCAGGCTGTAGACGTCGCCGCGCGCGTCGGACTGCCCCTGGAAGCGCTCGGGGGCCATGTAGCGCAGGGTGCCGACGATGTCGCCGGTGTGCGTCAGGTTGTCGCCGTCGGTCGAGGCCTTGGCCAGGCCGAAGTCGGTCACCCAGACGGTGCCCTGCGTGTCGAGCAGCAGGTTGGACGGCTTGATGTCGCGGTGGAAGATGCCCTGGCCGTGGGCGTACTCAAGGGCGTCGGCCACCTGGATGCCGATGCGGGCCACGCTCTGCCAGTAGTGCCGGCCCGATTCGCTGACGGCCGACGCGCCGGACTGGCCGGGCAGGACCACCGAGGAGGACGAGTTGACCCGCGGGGGGCGCTCCCCGGTCGGCAGGGTCGGGGGCGATGGGTACGTCGCAGTTGGGGACTTCCCCGTGACGGGCGGCCGGCCGTCGTCGGGAGGCGTGCCGGCGGCCGCCGGCGGGACCGGCAGACGAAACTGACCGGTGACCAGCGCCTCGGCCATGCCGGCGGCCGACAGCGAATCGCCCTCGGGGGCCGGGCCGGGCGGGAGGGGGCTGCCCGCCTGGAGGGAGGCCCCACTTTTGGCCCGCCGCAGCCGTTTCAGCTCCACCAGGACGTCGTCGAGGCCGAGGCCCTGGATGAACTGCATGACGTAGTAGTTCAGGCCGTCGTGCTCGCCGACGCCGTAGACCGGCACGATGTTGGTGTGGTGCAGCCGCGCCGCCGCCCGCGCCTCGCGCTGGAAGCGCTTCTGCTGCTGCGGGTCGAGCAGCGCCTGGCTGGGCAGCACCTTGAGGGCGACGCGCCGGCCCAGCGATTCCTGCTCGGCCTCGTAGACGATGCCCATGCCGCCGCGGCCGACCTCGCGCAGGATGCGGAAGTCGCCCAGGCGCTCCAGCGACTTGCCGGTGCCGGGGCGGGCGCCGTCGTACGCCCCGGTGACGTCGATGGTGGGCGGCTTCAGCTCCTCCATCATGACGAGGGCCGGGAAGAGGTCGCGGATCTCGTCGGCCAGGTCGGGGTAGCGGGCGGCGTACTCCTCGACGGACGGTCGTTCCCCCCGGCGGTGCCGTTCGAGGAACTCCTCGGACAGTTTTTCGACCGGGTTCCGCTCGGGAGTTGGGCTGGGCATGGCAAAACCTGTTTCTGAAGAAGATCGTTCCCCTCGCCCCACGGGCGGCTAGTGGAGGAAGCCGGGCAGGCGGCTCACCACGTCCTTGAGCCGCTTGAGTGCGCGGATGTAGAGGTTACTGGCGGAGCCCCGGTCGATGCCGAGGACGTCGGCCGCCTCGTCGTTGCTGAGTTCCTCGAAGTGCCGCAAGGCGAGTATCTCGCGGTCGAGGGCGTCCATGTTGTTGAGCGCCTCCTGGAGGCGGACCTGCTTTTCGGCCTGCTCCTCCGCCGGGCTGGCGGGGGCGAGCCGCCCCAGCAGCTGGGCGGCCAGGGAAACCGAGTTGGCCAGGGGCAGGGCCCCACGGTAGAGCGAGACTTCGTGGCCGGCGTCGCCCATGCGCGGCCCGAGCAGCTGCTGGTGCAGCGCCTGCAGCCGCTGGCCGGTCACGGCGCGCAGCCACAGGAACGGCGGCACCCCCGCGGCGACGGCGAATTCGCGGGCACGCTGGGCGGCGTCGGCACAGGCCTGGCGCAGCACCTCGGAAGGATCGACGCGGCCCTGAAGGCGGCGGTCGAGGCGCAGGCGCACCATGCGCCGCAGGCGTGTGCGGTAGCGCGTGAACAGGTCGGCCAGGGCCTGGGGATCCCCGCCGCCGGCACGGCGGA
>Ga0310038_10002131_pt1 | contig 14598 bp, 17 predicted proteins | sample Sb_taG_6_FD_200461 | JGI IMG/M metagenome (GOLD analysis project Ga0310038, IMG submission 200461) | Peat soil microbial communities from Weissenstadt, Germany - Sb_50d_4_PS metaG (v2) (version 2) | ecosystem: Environmental > Terrestrial > Soil > Wetlands > Peat | place: Germany: Weissenstadt... | reverse complement strand
CCGTGTCGAAGGTCGTTACGCCGGACCGAATACCAAACTCGGCATCTCTGTCGTTGCTGTCTGGCACATCACCGACCACTACGGACAGCTTGTCGAGTACCTGCGCTTGAATGGTATTGTCCCGCCGATGACGCAGAAATACGGGGTGAAGGTTCGGTGACTCGTTGTTCGACGCCGACTCTGACATCCCCATCCTGAAGCAAGCCAAAGCCGAGATACGCGAAGCTGCAATAGCCTGCCTTGAAAAGGCTTCTGTTCTTGCAGATAATCGCATTCGCCCATGCCGAGAAGCACAATTGACTTCGACACCGTACGGAAGATCGGCTTGGCGTTGCCCGGCGTGGAGGAGAGCACAGCCTACGGGTTACCCGCGCTCAAGGTTCACGGAAAACTTTTGGCATGTGTGCCTTCTCATCGTTCGGCTGAGCCGGGTTCACTTGTGGTTCGCGTTGACTTCGCCGACCCGCGCCGAACTGCTAGCAGCAGACCCAGATGTTTACTACGTGACCGACCACTATCTCAACTACACGTCCGTGCTGGTTCGCCTGTCCCGCGTCACACCTGATGTCCTGCGGGACTTGCTCGGCATGGCTCACAAGTTTGTGACCGCGAAGAGGGCATGATGCATCGAGAGCGTGCGCTGAAGGTCGTGCTTGTATTTGGTGGGACTGCTCTTTACCGCAATGGTCTATCCCTTGGTGCTGTTTGTGAAGCAAGAGCCTGCGTTTGGCGATGATGCTTAGCCTTTATGTCACGCTCGGCATTTTTTTGCTGGTGTCTGTCCGAAACCCCTCTGCGAATCGCAGCCTGATCGCCTTCACTGCATGGTCGAGCTTCGCCCACGCCGCTGTCATGTCGTACCAAGCGTTCCGAAATCTGGTCGCACGCGGAGAGCTGTTAGGCGTAGCTGCCCTCAATGTGATCGGTGTAGCCCTGATTGTGCTGGCTCCGGCAAAGCCGTCAGGCGAGCGGGTATCGGCAGCCGGAGTGTAGGTAATTGGATATGCCGATTACCGCGTGGGTCATCCTCCTTCTGCTGCTCGTGGTCGTTCCCATCCTCCTGATCCGCTTGCGCAAAAGGTGGGTAGCAGCCTTCAACTTGGCTGTTACGAACCGGATCACGAGCCGATTCGCCGCCCGTTTGCCCGGCTTCGGCATTCTGACGCATATAGGTCGGAAGTCAGGCACGGTCTACCGGACGCCAGTGAATGTTTTTCGAGCGCCGGAGGGGTTCCTGATTGCGCTCACCTACGGACGAGAAAGCGAATGGGTCAGGAACGTAATAGCCGCTGGAGGATACGAGCTTGAGACTCGTGGCGTCCAGTATCAGCTTTACTCACCAACCATCGTGCATGATCCCACTCGGCGACGATTCCCGATTCCTGTGCGGATCGTGCTCCGGCTCATCGGCGCGGACGATTTCATGCAGCTTTCAGCTTCTCGATGACTCTGCTAGGGTCGCGCCTCGCAAACAGCCGGGTGGCAGCAGGTGTTCAAGGGACAACGAACTCGCAGAACAGACTGGAATCGTCCACCTCAGTAATGCGAGGTGTAACTGCCAGACTGGCAGCAAGTTTCTCAAAACTCGCCCTATCCGCAGTTGTTGCGCGAAAACCGTCCTTGCAGACAATCATTCCATTGCCTGTGGCTTGGTAGTCGATCTCGCCGATCAGGTGGTGTGCGGACTGAATTTCAAACCATTCCAGTCGATGCTTCCAGAATTGAGGAGTGTAGCTCGAAAACATCACGAGCCCGCCTGATCGGGTCACCCGAATCGCCTCTCGGAAAAGCTGCTGTTGATCAACCGCGAAGGCACAGATGCCATTCTGAATGCAGATCGTCAGATCGAAGGCGCGGTCCCGAAAGCCCATCTGAACGGAGTCCATGCAGGCAAGGCGTAGTGATGGATTGCGTCCCAGATAGTCCAGCGCCATGCGGAGGCTGGACGGGGACGTGTCGATTCCGAACGCCACGCGCACTCTGGGATGAAGCCGCTCAAGAACCCGTCCATAGCCGCAGCCCAGTTCCAAGGCGAGCATGGAGGGCGTCGTTTTTGCAAGGACGAACTCGATCTCCGCTTCAAGGTACGCTTTGGTGCGAGGGGGAGCGAGATCATAGCAAGCGCGGAGACGTTCGGCAGCAAGCCTCTCAGTGTAGTAGCCGGGCATGGCGCGATCTCGCCATGATAAAAGAATGCCTCTCCTACCTGTCACCTCCGCTGGTCATCACAGGAGCGAAGCGGTCGCGGAGCTCGATAGGGTTATTGACCAGCCTCGATAGTGCTGGTTCCGTCGAAACAGCCAGCCGACCGAGCTTCTGCCGCGGTGGCGTAGGGCTTGCACGCTTCGAAAACGGCGACACGACTCAGAGCACGTGGCAAACCTCTGCGAAGCCTAGGCGCGGCGCACGGGGACGCACTGATTTTGTGTCCTCAATCCCAATCTGCATGAGCAGCGGTTTGAGGGCCCAGGTCACGATGTTGTAGTTGTCCAGCGGGTGACCGGTGCGCGTGGCGAAGAGCAAGCCTTTCCGCTCGCCGATGAACGCGGCTAGGTGTTCTGAAAGCGCCGGGGAAATCGGGAATGACCGCACGGCATTTTCCGTCTTGGGGGTTTGCAACTGCGCGCGCCATGCCGAGCGCTTCACGTGGATGAACTGCCGGGCCAAGTCCACATCCTCAGCGAACAGGCCGCACACTTCACCGCCGCGTATGCCGGTTTCCGCGATGATCCAGAATAGCGACCTGTAGGGCTCAACGGCTAGCCGGATAACGTCCCGCGCCTGCTCGGACGTGAGCGTAGGTTTCCGCGTGAGTCCCCGGCGTGGCAGCATGAGCCCTTCGAAGGGATTATGCGTGACATAGCCCCAGGCGCGCGCCGTCTTCCAGATTATACGCATCGTGGCGAGAATGTTTCGCGTGGTCTTCGGCGCGATCTTCCCGGCCCACACCGTCACAGAGCGCTGTATGGTCTGGGTGTCAATGTCTGAGATTGGAACATCGCCAAAGGCAGGCACCAACCATTTAGAGATGTGGGCACGTTCTGAAGTCTGCCCGCTTGCCTTGTGATGGATGAGAATGTCTGTCTTCCACCGCTCGGCAAACTCCATCAACGTGATGACATGGCGCGGGCAGCGCAGTCCCGCATTGATAGGGGCTAGGATCTTGTCCAACTCGCGCCGCGCTTGGCGTTTCGTCAGCTCATTTACAGGGCCCAGAGGAGCAGACTTGTGCCTCTGGTGTACGGTGCCGTCTGTTCGGATTTCGTCTTCAGGCCAACGGCCAACCCAAAGCAGCTCTCTTTTGCCGCGTTGTAGCAGTGTTCCCTTCTGGTATCGTCCTCTCATCAGCAGTGACCTTTCCACTGCTGATTCCGCGAGGGGCATGTTATCAGACGCTTCGGATTGGGGTAAAGTGCTCATCTAAACGGTGCCTAATCGCGGCTAAACGATGCCTTAACCAAGTGGTAATAATTTCTCAAGTAATGTTAACTACGTTATCACTATAGAAAAGCTATCGAACATGCGTTTGAAGGGCTGCGGGTCGGCCACTGATACACGTTAACCGCGTGATTCATGTCCGTGAGGTCGTCTGCCACGGCGGGATTGCCCTTAGCGGCTTCGCGCAACCGCTCGATGGTGGTCGCAAGGACGGTAATCGCAGTCCGCAGTGCGGTTCGTCTATCGTCGGGTGAGAACACCGTATTATTGACCCTTCGCTTCCAACGCGGTTGCGATGCGCTCGAACGCGTGTGTCAGAGGCAGTTGACCGTGCTTGTTCTTATCCATGATGTAGTCGATTGGCTACAGCTCGCCAATCGTCAAAGACGATACGCGTTCATCCTTCCTGTCATCGGTTACTTCGATAGCCATCTGTGATTCCTCTTTTCTGCCGGTTGTCCGGCGGTTCAAAAATCTATCCGTCCCCTGGTCCACAATTCCAGCTCACTCACCACTACGAAGAACTTTAGTTCGTAGTAGTGCGTGAGGAGTGGATACGTAGAGTTATGGTGTCCTCTTCTCCTGTTTGTCTAAGGAGGACGGACAAAAATTACTCCGCTCCCGCCGCGGGCACGACCCCGTTATTCTTTTGCATCAGCTCATAACGGCGCTCACTGACCCGAAATCGCACGCCCCTTGCCGAGCAGGGTTTTCGCGTGTTCCCAATCGTCCCACGGAACAAGATGCCGTTGGGCCTGACCGAAGGTGACCACTTTGACGCGTCCGCAACGGACCTTGAGCAACTGGAGCTTTGGAACCGCGACTGCCCTAACGTCAACGTAGGCATTGCCCCGGACGAGAACTTCTGTTTCTTTGAAACGGACTCCGAAACGGAAGTGAAAGTGCTGTGTGCGGACCTGGACCCGGAGATTTGGAATACCACTCGCTTCCCCAGCGGGCGCCCTGACCGCGCTTGCTACGTCTTCCGCCAGACGATGCGAACACGTAAGGCTGGGAACCTGACGAAGACGCGCAAGGGTATGGATAACCTTTTCGAGTTTAAGCAATTCCGTGTTCTGGTGGTGGGCCCCGGCAGCACCCACCCGAAGGTAAACCCGCTGACCAACGAACACTATGTTTACAGGGCAGACTGGCGGACCATCCCCGCCATGCCGGACGCGCTACTCAATCGCGCCTGTGAAATCTACGGGGCACCATCGGCAACCGAACAGCACAAGATGGACCCTGAAACGACGCGACAGACCGCGTTGCTGGACAAGTTCCTTGAGACTTACGAAGTGGCCACGTCCGGCGATTGGTTTCCCAAAGGCAAGCAGTGGTTTCGCCAAATTGTCTGCCCTTGGCTGGCCGAGCACGAAAACACCAATCAGGGCACGTCAAGCGGCTCAAGCCCGCATACGTGTTGGTTGCGGTGATTGTCGGTGCGATTGGGGTGCCTCTGGCCATACCGGAAGTGGAACAGAGTCCTCGTCATTGCGACCTTGGTTGTGACAACTCTGAGCACTGCGAAGCTATCTGCTCAGAAACAGAATGACGACCCACTACTGCGTGCGCGCGAAACGGTATGGCGATCATGGTTTGCAGGCGACACGAAGACTCTTGCGGAATTGGTGCCGCCTGAGACCATTGTCATGAGTGGCGGCGAGGAAAAATGGGAGAACCAAGCCGATGTGCTTCGAACTGCCATGGAATTTTCATGCCACAGGCGGAAAACTTGTCCGGCTTGAATTCCCCCGAACTGAAATTCAGCACTTTGGCGATGTGGCCATCGTTTGGAGCAGCTATGTCGTGGAAACGGAAGCTGACGCCAAACGATCGTCAAGTTCGGGCCGAGTGACGGAGATCTTTGTTTGGCAGCACGGGCGGTGGACCAATCCGGGCTGGCACACCGACAAGGAAAAATGAGGGCGCACGCGGGTTATGGACGTGAACAGGAATCCAGAATGGAGGAGAACAACAGTGACAACCGTGGCTGAAAGAAACGTGGCTTCTGCGGAAGCCTACTACAAAGCGATGAACGACAAGGACCTCTCTGGCGTGGCGGGGCACCTGCACCCCGACGTTCGGTTCCTCGGACCGCTAGCGGACCTGACCGGAAAGGAGGCGGACTTGAAGCCGCCAAGCGATTTGTAAACCTCACGAAGAGCCTAAGGGTACGCGCAAAGTTCGGTTCCGACAACACGGCAATGTTGGCGTACGATGTCGATTTTGGCGAGCCGATCGGGGTTTGCCGTACCCCAGTGCTTATGACGTTCACTGATCGCCTGATCGCGCGCATTGAGCTTTTCTATGACGCCCGTCCCTTCGAGAAGAACCTGAAAAAGGATGCAATCTTCTCCTCGCGCTAAGAACCCGAGCGCATGCAGGTTCACCTGACGGATTGTGCCCGAGTCACGGGCTACCCTTACCTAACCCGGTAAGGTAAGGTTGGCCGACCATCCAAGAGTTAACCCGTCGCTACCTCCGCCCGTCGCGGCCTTACATGGCGCCGGATGCTGAGTGCTCGGGTCATTGTCTGTTCTCCGACACGAACAGGCTCGACACCTGATAGTAAGCGGTGTAGGCGTAGGACCGCAGGTCGTCTGTGACGAAAATCTCTCGCATGGACAGGAGTCCGGTGCGGTCGGCCGGCGCAAATTCCTTTAGGGGCGTTCGGCGTCCGGTCGCGAGATCGACACGCTCGAGGCGGCAGGGAATCTCAGCGCGGCGATAAACCAACATCGACCGTCCGTCCGTACTCCACTGGGCAAGAGTGTCCGCCTCCGTGAGCCCCGGCACAGGCTGCGACGCTCCTCCCGCGATCGGGTAAACGGAGTATTTCCCTTCCGGTCCGCGCGCCAAAACGAGCTTCCCGTCCGGGGAGAGACGGCCGTCGCGGGTACGCTCCGGAGTCACCGGCCGGGCAACGCTCCCGCCGGTCTCACCGACCTCCTGTACATAGAAGCGCGTGCCCTTTCCGGGTTCGTTGCCGTTGATGAGAACGCTCTTGCCGTCCGGGAACCACTGGGCGGTCACATAGTTCTCAATCTCGCCCCGTTTAAGTTGCTGCGTCTCGCCGGCCCCAGTGGAATAGATCACGAACTGGGGCGGACGGGATTGCACCACAGCCAGCACCAACTTGCCGTCAGCGGACAGGTCCGCGGGCCATCCTTCCCCGAGGCGGACAACAGGAGAGCCGCCGGGCGAGCCATCAGTCTTGCGCAGGCAAACGGCGTAATTGGTTCCGAGGCCGGTTTCGGCGAACAGAAGCGTGTGTCCATCCTGGGAGAGTGCGCGCGCATGCGATGTGTTGAGCCACGAGAGGTCTCGGTCGTCATCCTGACTTCGGTCTCGGCCGGCAGCGCCGGGAGTATGGACCATCGCCGCATAGCGGTAGTCCAGGCGCGTCGCCAGCCACCGTCCGTCGTGAGCCAGGTCCTGGATCGTAAGCCCGCCGGGCGACTGGTAGGCAATGCGCGTCCTGCCGGACAGCGTCACGGCGTACACGGTGAAGCTGCCGCCACTCTGGCTTGCGGAAAACAGAACCTCCTCGCCACTCGGTGACCAGGCGAGCCCCCGTTCGCTCCAGTAACCATCCGAAAGCACGAAGTTGTTTCCGGCGAGGTCTACGATGTTGACCGACCCCCGATCGTCCCACTTGCGGGGATGCTCGAAGTACGCGATCCGGTCTCCCCGCGGGGAGACACGCACATCGCTCATGTAGCCGCTGACCTCGCGGAGCACATGGCCGATGGGATATTCGAGCCGGTCCTTGCCCCCGACCTCGCGGATGATGGCGAGTTGCGAGCCGTCCGGCGACCAGTCGGCCTGCCGTACTCCCTCCTGGATTTCGCGCGGTGCGCCGCCGTCCAGGGACATGCGCGCCAGCGTTCCGGTGAAGAGCCGGTACCATACGTACTTGGCGCCAATGAGAACGGCGAGCTCACCCTTGGATGAGACGGCGAGCAGCTGCATGCCCGGCGGGCCGAGCGGTTTCGGCTCGGGATAGTCGGGCCGCACGGCAAAGATCTGCGGCGTGTTGCCCGAGGCCGCGGCACTGTAGACGACAGTGTCTTTCTCCGCGAAAGCGGCTTGAAAAACGGCCTCGCGGCGGAAGTTCAGCTGATGGAAGGCAAGCGGCTCGGGAGCGCGCCCAGAGAGTGAAGCACGCAGCAGTGCGGCCAGTGCCAGGGCGGCAAACCCCGCGGCGAGAATCCACGCGATCCGCGGACGGATGGCTCGCCGTGCGGCAACCGCGATCGGCATTCCGGTTCCGGTGTGCGAGCTGCCCTCCGCGATCCACCGCAGTTCCTTGCAGAGATCGCCCGCCGACTGCCAGCGGGCGTCCGGGTCCTTGGCCAGACAAACTCGGATGGTGCGGTCGAGCGCCGGCGGCGTCAGAGGTTGCAGTGAGCTGATCGGCTCCGGATCTTTCACCAGGACGGCCGAGGCGACACTAAAATCGCTCTGGCCCCGAAACGCCCGCCCACCCGTCACCATTTCATACAACACGGCGCCCAACGAAAAAATATCGCTGCGGCCGTCTACTTCCTTGCCTTCCACCTGCTCGGGCGACATGTAGGGGACAGTCCCGACAACCGCGCCCTCTAGCGTGACCGGATTCGCTTGCGCCGCGTTGGTCAGCGTCGCGGTCGCGGCCGGCGACGAAGCAGCTTTGGCTAATCCGAAATCGAGCAGCTTGGCTCCGGACTTCGTCAGCATGATGTTGCCGGGCTTAAGGTCCCGATGCGTAACGCGGTTCCGGTGCGCCTTGTCGAGAGCGCTCGAGAGCTGGATTCCGTACTCCAGCACCTCCGCCGTGGGCAGCGGCCCTTTTTCCAGCCGCACTGCCAGGCTCACACCCTCTACATATTCCATGACAATGAAGTCAACGCCGTCTTGCCGGCCAATGTCGTACAGCGTGCAGATGTGGGGATGATTCAAGCTGGAGACGGCTTTGGCCTCGCGCTCGAAGCGCTGACGGCGCGCCGCATCGTCTGCGAAATGCGATGGAAGAATCTTGATGGCGACACTACGGTCTAGGCGCGTATCCCGCGCCTGATAAACCTCACCCATCCCGCCCGCGCCGAGTAGCGCGATAATCTCGTAGGGGCCAAGTTTTGTGCCAGAGGTCAGGGCCATGGGTAGGGCCAATTATATAGGCTGCCAGGAAATGCCATGACAAAACGCGTCACCGATCCCCTGAAATCAGGTTGCGGGAAACCGGTTGCCGTTCGACTTGGCCCGCACAGTGAGAGTGGCATAGACGCTCCCGATGCTCGCGCTCTACGGATTGTGCCCGAGTCACGGGCTAACCGGCAATAATCCGCCCTGAACGAAGGGACGAAGACTGGCCGCCTCAGAATTTGCTGATCAAGTGGCGAAGTCACGCTGGCTGCGGATTCAATCTGTCAACCATGTGTTTGCTCTGACACTTACGCTACATCACGAGAAAACCGATTCTTCAGACCACCTCAGAGAGGAAGTGAGAGCCGCTCTTATTCTATCGACAACTGCTCGCGCGTTGGCTCTTGTAAGAAGCCAGTCGGTGTCACCGAAATGGCGACGATCGCCGCCAGCGCGGATTAGAATTGGAATTCATGGCTCGGCAGGCAGAGACGACGCCTTATGGGCACTGGCCACAGTTGCTTGAAATAATGGCCTCGCAGATTGAAACGCGAGGCCTCATTTCGTCACCTGCCGTTCGCACTAGCTTTCATGTGACCCCTGCGGTCTGTTGTTAGTGTAAACGCGATTTTTCGCCCGCAACCGCATAGTTCTCGGTTTGCCGACCATACATCCACTATCTAGCCGACGCGTTTCCAATAGACTGTTATCGGAAATTCCCGCCGCTATCGGCAACCGACTGTCAACTCGGCTCGCACGGCGATCATTTACGCTCAAGCCTGATACCAGCGTGGACGTTGAGTGTCCAAAGCGAGACAATAAGGAGCGTCAGGAGGGTTTTTCGAAATGGATACGGCTTCAACTTCTGCGGTTGACACATTTCGGCCACAGCTTCTCGATCGGCGCGTTCGATTGCTGGCGGCCTCCGATGCGGTTCCGGCTGCCTACTTCAACGAGCTTATTGCTGAAATCGATGCCGCCCTGGGAAGAATCGATAACGGCTCATATGGCCTGTGCGAGACTTGCCGCGATCCGATCGAAGCGGACAGGCTCGCGCAGAATCCGTTGGTTCGATTTTGCCTCGACCACCTCAGTCAAGCAGAGCTAGAGGCTCATCAGCAGGATCTTGAGTTGGCTGCGCAAATCCAGTCAAAACTCCTGCCACTGCGGGACATTGCCCCGGAAAACTGGGACACACAGTATCGGTACCAGCCCGTCGGTGCTGTGGGTGGCGATTATTGCGAACTCATCGTTCTGGGCAATGGCAAATCGCTCTTCTTTGCTGTCGGTGACGTTGCCGGAAAAGGAGTGGCTGCGTCGTTGCTGATGACGCACCTCAGTGCAATCTTCCGCAGTTTATTATCCCTTGATTTATCGCTCGCGGATGTGATTTCGCGCGCCAACCGCCTATTCTGTGAGAGCACCGCGCCGGCCCACTACGCAACTCTGGTGTGTGGTCGCGCAACGGCAAGCGGAGTGGAACTCTGCAACGCGGGCCACTGTGCGCCGCTGCTATTGAAACAGGACGTGACACAGCGGCTTGATTCCCCAGGATTGCCACTGGGCCTCTTCTGTGTCGGTCAGTACACCGTACGGCACGTTAGCCTCGATCCCGGCGATAGTCTCGTTTTATATTCCGACGGTATCACGGAGTCGCAAAATCCGGAGGGCAATCAATACGAAGAAGACCGCTTGATTCGTTCACTTTGGGATCATCGTGACCAAACTACGGAAGCTATGGCTGACGGTGTTTTACAGGATGTTGCCCGGTTCCGCCAGACTCGTCCGCCAAGCGACGACATGACTTTGCTCATTGTGCGTCGCCGCCATTGACGCGATTACACTAACTGAGAAATTGCGTTTCCGTCCCCGTGCCGTTTCCGTGCCGTTAGCGCGGAATTGCACGCAACTAGCCGCGCGGGCGCAGCGCGCCGGGCGAAACGACTGAAGGCCGCGAACCGCTGAACCGTACTTGGGTAAGACTTGGGCAAAGAACCCCTTAGTTTTTTAGGGGTGTTCTGCCTGATGAAAGAGGCTAACTTTTGCGGAATCAGCAGTTAGGATTTCAACGTGCTGAGTTAAGCGCCCGGCCGTTACTGGTCAACAAGTTGCGCTACGTAATTCTAGCATCGTGGGACCCTTTGGGGCCAATAATGCCACAAGGCTGGGTTGCGCCTGTTTCTTCTGTTCGCCAACTGCCTGAACATACCTGTCCATCGTGATGCTGACATTGGCGTGCCGCATCATTTCCCCGAGCCGAGACTGGCATAAAAGGCTCGCAGCACAGGCACCAGTGATCCACATCACCGCGCGGCAATTGCCCAACCCTTTAGACTGTCGTTGGACGGTCGGCTATTTACCGCTAGCCTGCAGCCCGGTTTTTGCGCCAGTCGAGAGGTACTTCCGTGAAGCCTTCTTCGGTTGGCCGTTTCCCCCGCGGCTTGTTCCTGATGTGGATCGTCATTGGCGCTGTTCCGATCAGCCTGAGTCAGTCTCTCGCCTCTCAACCCATACCTAATACGGCCATTCGCGCGTGCGGGCCCAACTGCGACCGACAGCCACCCCCGCTCCCGACGGCTGACCGGATTGAATACCTCGGGGTCTATTCGCCCGACGGAAAATATAGAACGACGGCACGAACCGATCGTAACAACGTCCGAGGCTTTGCCTCGTCCGCTAACTCCTCGCGGGATTGGTCGCGCCCCAGCGAGGTTCCCGATTTCATCAATCTTCATCCCAGGGAGCGGGTCGAAGAGAACTATGAACCTCCTGCCCATGCTGCGAAACCGATAAAAGGGCAGTCGCTGCTGGCATCGCTTCGGGACAACATTGTCACCCTTGTCTACGGACGGGAACGAATCCTGCTGGCACCCCATCACGTTACGGTTGACTCCCGCGGACGCATCCTCATTGTTGACTCTGGCATCCGTGCCGTTCACGTCCTCGGGAACGGCAACTCCTTCCGCATCGCCGGGGGCCCGAATCGCCGCCTGCGGTTGCCGAATGGGATTGCGGTGGACGCAGCCGACAACATTTACATCGTCGACTCTGAGCGTGGACTGGTTCTGGTGTACGACGCCGACGGGAAGTTTCTTCGCTACATCGGGAAACGCGGAGACGAGACTTTGTTTCACTATCCAACCGCGATTGCCATTGACCGCAAAAGCGGCCGCCTGTTTCTGCTCGATTCGCCTCGTCACGTTCTGTTTGTGCTTGATCTCGAAGGCAACATCCTCAAACGCGTCGGCCGGCCTCGCCCCCATGCGATCGGAACCGTCAGTGGCGACACCATTCTGATGGACCTTGACAATCCAACCGAGATCGCGATCGGGAACAACGAACTTGTGGTGGTGGACTCAGCCAATTCACGCATCCATGTCCTGGATCTGCAATGTCAGCCCGTGGCGCAATTCTCTATTTCTGCCACCCCAGACCCGCCCAACATTGACGAGGTCGGACTTGGCGTGGACCTGACCGGCAAGATCTATGTGAGCACCGCCAGGGACTCGCATATCAGAATTTACGGCCGCGATGGCTCCCTGCTCGGTTCTTTTGGCCAGACCGGCACCGAAATTGGAGAGTTCAATTCTCCCGCCGGTCTATGGATTGATGGGACAAACCGCCTCTATGTTGCGGACACGAACAATGGGCGGGTCCAAGTGTTTCAACTCAGCCACGATTAGGCCGCGAGAGAGCGTGAGGATGGCACTCTACCGCTGACTTGAGCGCCCACTGAATGCGGGGGTGCTATTGTAACAAATCGTGCCCCTCCTTTCGGCATCCACCCAGCCTCTTGACCGCCTTCGCCGCTCCCGATAGCCTCTTCCCATCGCCCTTATGGCTGCTTCCGACATTCCCGACGCTCGATCCGTAACTGATTCACGGGAAAACACTTCCGCGCGCCTTCCTGACCCCGAAAACGCGCAACTTTCTACCCCGGACGGGGTTTCTACCAATGTGAGCAGCGTGGCCATTGATCGCGGGCTGCTGAACCTTGCAGGATCGCCCCGGTCTACGCCCGACACCATGGCAAATTCCATCGTCAGCGCAGACGCCGCCTTTTCTGACGTCGACCTGATGCTGCGGGTGAAGACTGGCGACGAGTCCGCCTTTGCTTTCCTGGTCCAGAAATATCGCCGGCCGATGGTCGGCTTCATGTACCGCTTGTGCCGCAACCCGTCGACCGCCGAGGAACTGGCGCAGGAAGTATTTCTGCGCGTGTACCGCTCGCGCACCAGTTACGAGCCAAGCGCCAAGTTCACGACCTGGCTGTATCGCATCGCGACCAACCTGGCCGTCAACTACACGCGCGATACGCGCCACGAGCGTCCGGCAAATACCGTCCGCCTCGATGAACCGGACCAGGAAACGGGCAAGACACCCGACCTGGCCGACGATTCGCTCACCGCGGAAGAGCAGATCTTGAAGCGGGAGCGGCTGGCGGCCATCCGCAGCAAAGTGAACGCGCTGCCCGAGCGTCAGCGCATGGCGGTCATCATGCACAAGTATCAGCAGATGGATTACCGCGAGATTGCGGGCGTGCTGAAGCTCAGCGAGTCCGCCACCAAGTCGTTGCTGTTCCGCGCCTACGAAACATTGCGCGAGCAGCTGAAAGAGTTTGTTTCGGGGAAGTAGAGGAAAGCCGTATGAATTGCAACGAAATTCGCGAACTGTTGCCGGGCTTAGCATCTGCCGCGGGCATGGACGCTGCGACCCCGGAGGTCAATCAACACATCGCATCCTGTGACGCCTGTGCCGCTCATCTGCGTGACCTGCAGAAAACCATGGCGCTGTTGGATGAATGGCAAGCGCCAGAGCCCTCGCCGTATTTCGACACCCGTCTGCAGGCGCGCCTGCGCGAAGAAATGGCGCGCCCCGCTGCGGGATGGCTCAACTGGCTGCGGCGTCCGGCATGGGCCATGTCGCTCGCTGCCGTGATTTTTGCCGGAGTGCTGGTCGTCGGCAACAAGTCGTACATCTCTCAGCCCGAAACCATCGCGACCAAGCCTCCATCCCTCGGTCTGCCGGTTGAGCCGGGAACCGCTGTCGGCGATCTGCAGGCGTTGGAGCGGAACGACGAGTTGTACGCCGATTTCGATGTGCTCGACGAACTGCAGGTGCAGGACGACGTGACCGCGAATCCGTGAGATTCGCGAATTAGCAGGAGACCAAAACATGTTAGGACGGGCGACAATTACGGGCTGTCTGGCAGCGCTGCTGCTGACTCCGTCGTTCGCTCAAGTCCGGTATTCGCAGCCGCCGCCGCAACAGCAACAGCATCCGCAATCGCAACATACCGACGGGCAGTGGCACCACTTTCAGAAAGAAGGTCGTCCCGGCTCCAGCCGCCCCAATGAAGCCCGTCCGCCGCAGAATCAGCCCGGCCACGCCGGAAACTGGCTCCGCCGCTATAAAGATCTGCCGCCGGCGCAGCAGCGCCGTGCGCTCGAAAACGATTCCCAGTTCCGCAGGCTTCCCCCGCAACAGCAATTCCGATTGCAAAACAGGTTGCAGCATTTTTCCAGCCTGCCTCCGCAGCAGCAGGAGCGGGTGCTCAATCGCATGGAAACCTGGGAGCACCTGACTCCTTATCAGAAGCAGCAGGCGCGCCAGCTCTTTCAACAGTTCAAGCAGTTGCCGCCCGATCGCCGGCAGGCCGTCAACCGGGCGATCCGCAGCATGCGCGGCCTGACGCCCTCACAGCGCGACCAACTCATCAACTCCGACCAGTACAAGAGAGCATTCTCGCCGCAGGAACGCGGCCTGCTCGCCGGAGCCTCTCACCTTCCGCTCGCCCCCGGCGAAGGCCTGCACCCCGAACCGCCTGAATAATAAGAAGATTAGAGAGAAAAACAGGCGTCCGCCAAGTCAGCCGGAAGTCGGAAACTGAGAACTGACGGCTGAGAGCTGACAGCCACCTACCGCCTGATCAGCGCCATCACCCATCCCGCCAGGAAAACTCCACCTACGAACAGGGCGAAGCAATAGAGACAGTAACGCAGCTGCTCCATCGTCGAATTGCGCTGCGTGATG
>Ga0310038_10002125_pt1 | contig 14615 bp, 14 predicted proteins | sample Sb_taG_6_FD_200461 | JGI IMG/M metagenome (GOLD analysis project Ga0310038, IMG submission 200461) | Peat soil microbial communities from Weissenstadt, Germany - Sb_50d_4_PS metaG (v2) (version 2) | ecosystem: Environmental > Terrestrial > Soil > Wetlands > Peat | place: Germany: Weissenstadt... | reverse complement strand
CTTGAGCCGGGTGCTCGGAAACGGGCACGCCCTGGTTCTGAGGGGGGCCCGGCACAGCAATGTGTCGGGCCTACCCGTCCGAGGATCAGTACCGCTGGCCCGAACGTGACGAGCTTGTGCGCGTCCAGGCTCCCGCCGATCAGACCGGAGACGGCATGGCCGCCGAGCGCTCCGGCGATCGCACCCATCAGCAGCGTGGCGTAGACCTGATACGCCGTCGGCCGCCACCGCGTCCGGCGCGCCCTCAGGAAGGCGCGCACCTCCCGCGCCCGGTCACGCGAATCCGCTCGAACGCCGATGCTCACGACGACCCGAGCCCGCCGATGAGGCCGCCGTCGACGACTTCGTCGTACGGGCCGTCGGCGACGACCGCGCCATCGGCGAGAACCACCGCCCGGTCGGCGACCCCGCGCGCGAAATCCAGTTGGTGCGTGGTCAGCATCACCGCGACGCCGGCGCGCTTGGCCTCCAGGAGCAGCTCCCGAAGCGTTTGCTGCGACGCGGGATCGAGGCCGACCACGGGCTCATCCAGCACCAACAGGCGGTGCGGCCGGATCAGCGCGCAGCCGAGCTGCACCTTCTGGCGCATCCCGCGCGAGAGCTCACCAGGGCGCGCGGCGCGCTTGTCCTCGAGGCCGAGGCGACCAAGCAGCAGATCGATCCGTTCGTCGAGATCGTCGCCGGCCACGCCGTGGGCGACCGCGACCAGCTCGAGATGCTCGCGGACGGTCAGGTCGGGGTACAGCGACGGCGTGTCGGGAACGACCGCCATCGCGGCCCGAGCCTCGATTCCCGCCGGCTCCTCGTGGACGGTCGAGCCGGCCACCTCCACGATCCCGGCGCTCGGCTCGAGCAGACCGGCGATCGTCCGCACCGCGGTGGTCTTGCCCGAGCCGTTGTGACCGACGACCGCGACGCACTCGCCGGGACCGATGTCGAGCTCGAGCTCCCGGAGCGCCTCGAACCCGCCGTACCTGCGACTCAGCCCGCGAACGCTCAGGTTAGGTTAGGTTAGGCGCGCCCTGCATACGTGGGACCGTAGCGCGCGGCGCTGATCGCCGTGGGCGACCGCGCGGTCAGTTGACGACGCGGTACTTGATGTGCGTGACGGTCGGGGAGGCGACGACCTTGATCGGCTCGAGCCTGGGATCGCCAACGTTCTCGAGCAGGCGCTCGCCCGCCCCGAGCACGACCGGAACGATGTGCAGATAGAGCTCGTCGAGCAGGCCGGCGGCGAGGTACTGCTGCACCGCGGCGGCGCCGCCGGCGATCGTCACGTCCTTGTCGCCCGCGGCCGACCGGGCCTGCTCGAGCGCCGACTCGATCCCGTCGGTGACGAACGTGAACGTAGTGCCGCCCTGCAGCGGCAGCGGCTCGCGCGGGTGGTGCGTCAGCACGAACACAGGCACATGGAAGGGCGGGTCCTCGCCCCACCAGCCACGCCACGCCGGATCCCACGCCCCGTCGCCGCCGCCGAACATCCTGCGGCCCATGATGTAGGCCCCTACGTTGGCGACGGCCTCGGCGGCGATTTCCGAGTCGGGGTTGGGCTCGCCGCCCTCGCCCCCGTGCTGGCGTCGCCAGGCGGCGGTCGCGAACACCCACTCGTGCAGGCGCATCCCGCCCTCACCGAGCGGGTTCTCGAGGCTCCGGTTCGGGCCGGCGACGAAGCCGTCGAGCGATATCGAAATCTGACAGGTAACTGAGTTCATGCCCTTAGGACGTGATCCGGGGGCGAGACTCGTCGCTCGCCGCGACGCGATGATGCTTAGCCATGACCGCGTTCGCCGAACCTCGCGCGATCGTCGACGCCTTCGAAGCCGGCCGACAAGCCTCCCTCCGGGGCCGCGGTGCTCGTGTCCGTCGCGCGGCGCGACGCCGACGGCTGGCAGGCGGTCGCCGCCACCAACGTCAACGACACGGCGCCGCCCGCCTCATAGGGCGTGCACGATCCAGACGTTCGGCTCCCAGTAGGAGCCGCGGTCTCGGTCGTGGTCGATCTCGACCGGCGCCAGCCCGTCCGGGAAGGTGTACTGCCCGTCTCCCGGGAACCGCATCCCGGTCCATTGCTCCCACTCGGCGACCGTGCCGGCAATCGACATCGATCGCGGGACCGGCTTGGCGATCGTGCCGCCGCGGCGAACGTGAACCCGGATCCATGGATCGAACGGCTCGCCGTTCTCGCGCGTCCACGTGAGGTACTGCTCGATCGGCGTGATCGGGTATCGGTGCTTGAGGCTCGGGCGGACCGGGGCGATCAGGTGACCGAGACCGGCCTGCCGGCCCATCTCGGACATCGCGTCGAGCATCCGGTCGGCGAGACCGCCGCCCTGGAACCGCGGCCTGACCTCGGCGGCAAGCGCACACAAGGCGGTCGGCGGACGACCGGCTGCGCGCGCTTCGAAGGCCGCGACGATCATCGCGTCGATCCCGTCCCCCAGTCCCTCTGTCGTCCCGTCCCAATCGCACGGCACTGTGTGGCCCTCGGCGATGACCTCCGCAGCCTCCCCGTCGAACAGGGCGAACTGATAATCCGCGAACTCGTCGAACAGCCGCCCCCAGTAGGGTCCCAGCACGTCGCCGTGCTGGTTGTATTCCGGCCATACCTCGTGCGAGATGTCCGCCGTGTCCTCCCAGAGCGCGGGGCGCTCGGAGTACCGGATCACCGTGAAGGCCATGATCGCTCGCGGCCGATCAACTCGCCTAGGGTCCGCCGCTGAGTTCCGCCGGCGTCCAGGTTGTCCGGGCCGAGCCACGCTCGGAAGCCGGCGCGCACGGCCGGCCACTCGTCGTCGGTGATCGCGAACCAGGCGGTATCGCGATTGCGCCCTTTGACCACCATGTGCCGGCGAAACACGCCCTCGAAACGAAACCCGAACCGCTCCGCCGCGCGGCGGGAGGCCTGGTTGAGCGAGTCGCACTTCCACTCGAGTCGGCGATACCCAAGGTCGTCGAACGCATGCGCGGCGAGCAGGTAGATCGCCTCGGTGGCCGCCGCCGTCCGGCGGAGCGACGCGCCAAACCAGATGTGCCCGATCTCGATCACGCCGTGCTCGGGCGTGATCCGCAGATACGACGCGACGCCGGCGGGCTGGTCCGCGGGCAGCGTCACCAGCGCGAAGAACAGCGGATCCTCAGAGGCCGCGGCGAGCCGAAGCGCGTCGCGCAACTCGGCGGGATCGCGATAGGGGCCGCTTGGAAGGTAGGTCCAGAGACCCGGGTCCGCGGCCGGCGGATGCGACTGCGCGTGCAGGGCCTTGGCGTCGCGGTCGCCGTCGAGAGGCCGCAGCAGCACGTGCGTCCCGCGGAGCTCGCCGCGCGCCGGGCGCTGCGCGGGCCGCCAGTCGACGTCGGCCCCGACCGGCCGCGCGGTCGCGATCGGCGGTTCAGTTGCCATCCGCTGATCGAACCACACCTGTGCGCGGCACGCCACGCAGGTGAGCGGCGGGCGACCGGGGGACGCGCACGGCCGAAGTGGCGAGCGCCAGCCCGGCGAGGATGATCGCCGCGCCGGCGAGCTCGCCCGCGTTCGGCGACTGGCCGAGCGCGATCCATGCCGCGGCGATCCCGACCGGCGGCACGAGCAGACTGGCCGGCGCGACCCGCGAGGCGGGATGCCGGCGCAGCAGCCAGGTCCACGTCCCGAACCCGAAGCCGGTCGAGAGGATCACGACATAGAGGAGCGCCAGGAGCCCGCCCGGGCCGAGGTCCGCGAACGCGGCGCCGATCTGATGCGGCCCCTCGAACGCGAGCGACAGCGCGAACAGTGGCAGCGGCGGGACCAGGCTCGACCACACGAGCAGCGCGAGCGCATCCGGGGCTTGAGCGCGACGGTTGCAGATGTTGCCCACCCCCCACGAGGCCGCGGCGCCGATGCACAACAAGAGGCCGCCGAGCGGCACGTCATGGGCGCGGCCGGCGGCGATCAGCGCGACGCCGCCGACCGCGACCGCGGCGCCCGCCAGCTGCCCGCGTCCCGGGCGCTCGCCGAGGAACGCGACCGCGAGCGCGATCGTGAACACGGTCTGGGTTGGAAGCACGACCGACGCGAGTCCCGCCGGCAGCCCGTTGTGGATCGCCACGAACAGCAGCCCGAACTGCCCCGCGCTCATGAACGTGCCGACCCCGATCACCCACCGCAGCGGGACCGGCGGCCGGCGAACCACGAGCACGGCCGGGAAGGCGACGAGCGTGAAGCGCAGCGCGGCGAACAGCAGCGGCGGGAACGAGCCGAGGCCGACGTCGATCACGACGAAGTTGATGCCCCAGACCACCGCCACCGCGACCGCGAGCAGGACGTGACGGGTCGGCATGTCCACGACTGTGACGCCGCGATTAGCCAAGTTCGACTAGACCTTCTTGACCGAACTCGTAAGCTGCACTTCATGATCGAGCTTCGCCGTCTGCGAGCCTTGCGGGAGCTCGCCAATCGCGGCACGATCGCCGCGGCGGCCGACGCGCTATATCTCACCCCCTCGGCGGTGTCGCAGCAGCTTGCGGCGCTCGAGCAGCAGGTGGGACAGCCGCTGTTGATCCCAAATGGACGCACGGTCCGGCTGACGCCGGCGGCCGAGGCCGTCCTCGGCCACGCCGACGCCGTGTTCAGCGAGCTCGAGCGAATGGACGCGACGCTGGCCGCGCTCGCAGGCGGCGAGCGGGGCCGCGTCCGGATCGGGTCGTTCGCGACCGGGATCGTCGGCCTGGTCGTGCCCGCGGTCGGGTTGCTGCGCGAACGGGCGCCGGGGGTTGATCTGGCCGTGCAGGATCTCGAAAGCCCCGAGGTGTTCCACCTCCTGGCCCGCGGCGATCTCGACCTGGCGATCTCGATGGAGTCGGACAGCGCGCCGCGCCACGACGACGAGCGCTTCACGCGCACGCCGCTGATGCGCGATCTGCTCGACGTCGCGCTCCCCCACGATCACCGGCTCGCGCGTGAATCGGCCGTCCCGCTGGCCGCCCTCGCGCGGGAGCCGTTCGTGGCGCCGCCGCGCGGCTGGTCGTGCGAGGACGTGATCCGCGTCGGCTGCGCCGCGGCCGGCTTCTCACCCGCGGTCGCGCACCGTTCCGCCGACTGGACCGCGGTGATGGCACTCGTCGGCGCCGGGCTCGGTGTCGCGTGCGTGCCGCGACTGGCGCAGGACGAGCCGCCGCCGGGGGTCGCGATTCGCCCGATCGCCGGCGAGCCACCCTGCCGCCACCTGTTCATCGCGTGCCGCCGCGGCGCCGAGGAGCACCCCGCCCTGCTGGCCGTGATCGAGGCGCTGCGCGTGGTCGCATCGCGCGTAACGTCCGGCGGCGAGAACCACGGCGACGCTTCGCTATCGCTGGCGGTCGACGGCTAGCCACCCTCCGGGGCGATCGGCCAGAGTTCACGCCGTGGCGTTCCTCCACGGTGGCTGCGTGGGTTTGCCTGCCCGGCCGGCCGTCCCGAAGAGCGGTCCTTGTGCGGAAGTCTGGCGCCCGCACCGGTCGGACGTAAGTACCCCTTGGGGTGGTTGCGCACACCTGGCCTCGATAGGCTCGCCCCCACCGCCGGACCGCAGTCGACGACCACCACCAAACGAGGGGAGCCTTCAATGGCAGACAGCGTCTACCGCGTCACCGAAGTGATCGGCGTCAGCAGCGACTCGTGGGAAGCCGCGGCACGCAACGCGGTCGAAACCGCAGCCAAGACCGTCCGCGACCTCCGCGTCGCCGAGGTGATACGGCAGGACGTCACGGTCGAGAACGGGGCGCTCGTCAACTACCGCGTGCGCCTGGGGATCTCGTTCAAGTACGACACCGGGGACTGACGCAAGGACCCAGACCGGGGCTGAAACCCCCACCGCTCGAGGATCGGCCGCGACCTAGCGCCGGCCTGCGCGATCAGCGCCGGCGCGTCGGCGGCTCGCGCGGGTGCCCGCCACAGCGGCTCGCGCGGGTGCCCGCCACAGCGCCTCGCGCGGGTGCCCGCCACCACTCCTTGCCCGCACGCTCCACCGGTGGGATTCTTTGGCCCTGTTCGAGCGGTTCACAGAGCGGGCCCGCGAGGTCGTGGTCCTAGCTCACGAAGAGGCGAACGGGTTCAAGCACGACTACATCGGGACCGAGCACATCCTGCTCGGACTCCTCCGCGAGCGGGACGGGACCGCCGCGCACGTCCTCGGCTCGTTCGACATCACAGTCGAGCGGGTGCGCGGCGAGGTCGTCCGGACTGTCGGCGTCGGGCAGGCGGCAACCGCGGGCCACGCCCCGTTCACCGAGCGGGCCAAGAAGACGCTCGAACTCGCCCTCCAGGAGGCGCTCGGCCTCGGCCAGACCTACATCAGCACCGAGCACATCCTGCTCGGGCTGGTGGCGCTGAACGAGGGGCCGGCCACGCGGATCCTCGGCGATCTCGACGTCAGCCCCGACAAGGTCCGCAGCGAGATCATCCGGAGGGTGTCCAACACCGGCCCGCCGCTGCGCGCGGCCGCCGAGCAGCAGCGGGAGCAGCAAAGGTCCGGGTTCGAAGAGTGGATCCGGGTCGGCCCGGGCGCCGGCGCACGCCGGCTGCTGGTCCTCGCCGCCGGGCGAGCGCTCGACGACGGCCGCGCGGAGATCGAGTCCCGCGACGTGCTGCTCGCGCTCACGCGCGATGAGAAGATCGCGCCGGTGCTCGCAGATCTGGGAGTCGACGAGGCCGCGGTGCTGGAGGCACTCGCGCGCCGGCGCGGCCCCCAGCCGCCGCCGGCGTCAGCCGACGGCCACTAGCGCCGATCGCGGACGCACCACAGCCCGGAACAGCCGCAACAGCCGAAATCGCAAGGAAAGCGTCAGAGCGCCGGCGCCGACCTGCAAATCATGCGAATTCGCGTATCTGGGACGGACCGTGGCACATCAGGCATGTGGGGCAGGCGCAACATGACACGGTCCGGCGCAGACGCGTCAAATGGCAGCTTTTGCAGGTTGTTGAGGCCCTGGCCGCCTCCGCCAACGGAGTCGCTGCACCCTCCCCCAGGCGCCCGCCGTTCGTAGCGCCGGCTACCGCCGGCGACGGGCGACGTCGATCTCGCCCGTCTCGACACGGTGGCCGGCGGCGCAACGCACCTCGACGCCGACGGTCTCGCCGCAGTCTCGGTGGAGCAGTTCGAGCGGTCCGCCGCGCTCGTCGAGCCACCGGTCGCCCCACTGCATCAGCGCCACCAGCACCGGGAACAGCTCGGCGCCCTTCTCCGTGAGCCGGTACTGCTGGCGGGTCCGCTGGCCTGGCTCGCGGTAATCCTCGCGCTCGAGCAGGCCTTCGTCCACGAGCTCGCGCAGCCGCGCCGCGGTCACGGGCTCGCTGATCCCGACGCGCTCGGCGAACTCGTCGAAGCGGGTGGTGCCATAGAACGCCTCGCGGAGGATCAGCATCGCCGAGCGGGTGCTGAGGACGTCGACGGCCTTCGCGATCGTGCAACGCTCGGCCCTCCACCCCTCGCGGGGATCGAGGACGCCGGTCAGTCGGACGGTGGCGGGTTCGGACATACGCACATCATAGCTGACTTTTGACTCCATAAGCCAGCATTGCTAGGATGCCTGGCTATGCCCTCTCTAAGTCAGCTCTCCCGGCGCGATCGCAAGCGAGCGAGCGGATCCTCGCGAACCTCGAACCGGAACCCGAACCGGAATCCAAACCCAAACCGGAGCCCGAACTCGAACCGGAACCCGAATCCGAACCCCACCCCGAACCTCGTGCTGGTGATCGTCTGCGCCGGCGTCGTGCTGGCGAGCCTCGACCTGTTCATCGTCAACGTGGCACTCCCGCAGATGTCCCGGAGCTTCGGCTCCACCGGCCTCGACGGCCTCTCCTGGGTGCTCAACGGCTACGCGATCGTGTACGCGTCGCTGCTCGTGCTGTTCGGTCGCCTCGCCGACCGATTTAGCCGCAAGCGCGGGTTCCTGCTCGGCGTCGCGGTGTTCGTGGCGGCGTCGGCGGCGTGCGCCGCCGCGACCAGCCTCCCGATGCTGGTCGGCTTTCGCGTGCTCCAAGCGGCCGGCGCGGCGTTGCTGACGCCGACCTCGCTGGGGCTGATCCTGGCCACGTTCCCGGCCGAGCGCCGCCAGGGCGCGGTCCGCACCTGGACCGCGGTGGGCGGTATCGCCGCCGCGCTGGGCCCGGCGGTAGGCGGCTTGCTCGTGGCCGCGAGCTGGCGGTGGGTGTTCCTGGTGAACCTGCCGATCGGCGTGGCGGCGCTGATCGCCGGCTGGCGCCTGCTGCCCGAGGTGCCCGGACACCCGATCCCCTGGCCCGACGGGCTCAGCGCGGTGCTGATCACCGCCGGCGTGGGAGCGCTCACGCTCGGGCTGGTCGAGGGCGGGAGCTGGGGCTGGGGAGACCCGCGGACGATCGGCGTGCTCGCGCTCGCCGTCGTCCTACTCACCCTGTTCGCGGTTCGCACCGCCCGCCATCACAATCCGCTGATCGACCGCGCGCTGTTCCGCGTACGGCCGTTCACGGGTGCCTCCGCGGTGGCGGTGCTGTTCTCAATCGCGTTCGGCGCGATGTTGCTCTCGCGGGTCCTGTGGGCGCAGGACGTGTGGCACTGGTCGGCGCTGACGACCGGCGTGTCGATCGTCCCGGGCCCGATCATGGTGCCGCTGTTCTCGTTCCTGGTCGCCGGCCCGCTGATCGCGCGCTTCGGCGCCGGCGCCGTGATCGCGGCCGGGTCGACGATCTTCGCCGCGGGCATGGCCTGGATGGCGCTCGCGGCCGGGCTGGACCCGGACTACGTCGGCGACGTGCTCGGCGGGCTGCTGCTTACCGGGATCGGCGTCGGCCTGACCCTGCCGACGATGATGGGGACCGCCGCCGCGTCGCTCCCGCCGACCTCGTTCGCCACCGGCTCGGCCGTGGTCAACATGCTCCGCCAGGTCGGGCTAGCGATCGGCGTGGCAGTCCTGATCGCGGTGCTCGGCTCGCCTCATTCGCCGGCGCAGGTGCTGGCCGCGTACCAGCGCGGATGGACCGTCACCGCCTCGATCGCCTTCGCCGGCGGCGTGGTCGGATTCCTGCTGCTCGGGCGGCGGCGTCCGGCGCCGGCGGTCGTGTCCGAGCCGGCCCCGATCGCAGCCACCGGCCTCGTCGCCGCCGGCAGCGAGAATGTGTGATGCACTCCGCGGCGATGACCGACCAACCGACCGGCGCGAGCGAGTTCATGCGCCTGCTCGAGATCGAGTTCGACAAGCGCGGCCCGACGCACGTGACCGGGTCGGTCGCCGCCGATGAGCGCCACCACCAGCCGTGGGGGCTCGTCCACGGCGGGCTCTACACGACCGTGATTGAAACGTTCGCGACGACGGGCGCGTTCGAAGCCGTCAAGGACCAGGGCATGCAGGCGGTCGGCGTCTCGAACCTCACCGACTTCGTCCGTCCTCACCGCGGCGGCCGGCTGAACGTCGAGGCCACCGCGATCCACCAGGGACGCACGCAGCAGCTATGGCAGGTCGAGATCCGACGGCCCGAGGATCGCAAGATGATCGCCCGCGGTCAGGTGCGGCTCCAGAACGTCGAGCGATCCGGATGAGCGACGATCGAACACTCACCGTGGACGGTTGGGGAAACCCACGGAGCAAGACCGTCAGCTGGTACGACCCTGCAATCTCGGCCGCGGCCGGCGCTTCGATCACCGGGCGCGAGCATCTGCAGGCAATCATCGACGGCAAGTTGCCGGTCCCGCCGTTCGCCGCCCTGGTCGGCGCCCGGTTGTCCTCGGTCGCCGAGGGCGAAGCGGTGTTCCGCTGCACGCCCGACGAATCCACCTACAACCCGGCCGGCATCGTCCACGGCGGATTGCTGTGCATGCTGTTGGACTCGGCGTGCGGTTGTGCGGTCCAGTCGCTGCTCCCCGCCGGCGTCGCCATCAGCTCGATCGAGATCAAGGTCAGCTTCCTGAGTCCGCTGCGGTCCGACAGCGGCGAGCTCGAGATCACGGGAAAGGCGCTCCGCGTCGGCCGGCAGGTGGCCTTCGCCGAGGCCGATGCCCGCAGCGGCGAGGGCAAGCTCGTCGGGCACGGGACCTCGTCGATCGCCCTGTTGCCGCCGTAGGGCGACCGACCGGCTGAGCCGCTACTCGTACTGGAGCGCTTGGAGCACGTTGAGGCGCCCGGCGCGCCGCGCGGGCCAGATCGCCGCGATCAGCCCAGCGATCACGGCGGCGATCACGAACACGATCAGCGTCCCGACTGGGATCGTGAACGTACCGAAGTTGATCGTGGCGCCGATCAGCGCCGCCAGCAGGATGCCCAGCGGGATCCCGAACGCCGCGCCGAGCAGCGCGGTGATGACGCTCTCGTGGCGGATCATGCGGCGCACCTGACGCCGGCTCATTCCCAGCGCCCGGAGCATCCCCAGCTCGCGGGTCCGCTCGAACACGGTCAGCACCAGCGTGTTCACGATCCCGAACAGGCTGACCACGATCGACAGCGACAGCAGCACGTACAGCAGATTGAGTAGCAGGGTGAGGCCCTGCAGCTGGTTGTTGATGAACTGCGACTTCGTCTGGAGCTTGGCGTCCGGGAACCCAGCCAGGGCCGCGCTGAGCGTGCTGGTGTTGGCCTGGGTGACGCCGCCCTGCATGTTGACGAACGTGAACAGGTTCTGCGGGTTCTGGTACTCACGATCGAACAGCGCCTGGGAGATCGAGACGTCTCCGTACGGCGACGCGCCCTTCGGCGGGTTGGTGATGCCGATGAGCTTCAGCTGCAGGAACCGACCGGTCGGAGTCTCGACCGACAGCGGGGAGCCGACCTCCAGGTGCTGGGCCTTGGCGTAGGCCTTGTCGACGAACGCGCCGTCGTTTCCGAGCTGCGCCGGAATGCCCGGGCCGCCCGCCTGCCAATCGACCTTGATCGCCTCGCTGGCGTTCGGGGGAACGCCCGTCACGTTGATGTGCGACCCGAACGCCTTCCCGTCGCCGGCCCGCACGCCCACGACGCCGGTCACTCCGGGGACGCTCCGCACGGCCTGCTCGGAGGACAGGCTGATCGGCGAGAAGTTGTTCGTGGCCGTGATCGCGTAGTTCGCGACGAACGCCTTGTTGACGCTGTTCTTGAATCCGGTCCGCAGGCCGGCCGCCAGCACGCCGACGAGCGTGACGAGCGCCAGCCCGATCATCAGCGCCGAGGCGGTCGAGGCGGTCCGTGCCGGATTGCGCGCCGAGTTGCCCTCGGCGAGCTTGCCCGCCGAACCGCCGATCTTCGTCGCGGGCCAGCCGAGGACCTTGACGAGCGGCGGCACCAGCTTCGGCGCGAGCATCGAGAAGCCGATGAACAGCGCGACCGCCCCGACGCCGACGGCGAGCAGCCGCAGCCCGGTTGACAGGCCGCTGACCAGCAGACCGATCAGCATCAACACGAATGCGCCGATAACCGTGCCTGCTGCCGCGTGCGGGCCGTACTTGGCCCAGCGCGACGGCGGCAGCAGCGCGCCCTCGCGCGCGGCGGCGATCGGTGCAACCCGCGTCGCGCGCAGCGCCGGCCGGACCGCGGCGATCATCGTGATGACGATCCCGACCAGCAGCGAGATCACGATCGTCCGCGTCTTGAACACGGTCGACGCCTGCGGCAAGTTGATCCCGAACGACACCAGCAGCGAGTTGAGCGCCTTGGCCAGCAGCAGGCCGAGGAACAGCCCGACGATCGACGCGAGCGTTCCGATCGCGAACGCCTCGAGCAGTACCGAGCGGAGGACCTGGCGACGGGACGCGCCCAGCGTGCGGAGCGTGGCCAGCTCCCGCGTGCGCTGGGCGATCGTGATCGACAGCGTGTTGGCGATCACGAAGCTCCCGACGAACAGCGCGATCCCGCCGAACGCGAGCAGGAAGTCCTGGAAGATGTTGAGGAAGCCGCTGGTGTCCTTCGTCGCCTGCTGCGCCTGCGCCTGCCCGGTTCTCACCTGGGCGCTCGGCCCGAGCAGCGGCTTGATCTGGTTCACGACCTGCTGCGGCGTGTAGCCGTGCTTGGCGGCGACGCTGATCGTGTCGTACTTGCCCTGCTTGTTGAACAGCTGCTGCGCCTTGGGCAGCGTGAAGATCGCCATCGTGGCGCCGCCGAGCGAGGAGACGCCGCCGATCTGGACCGTCCCGACGATCCGGAACCGCTCCACGGGTCCCCGCGCGACAACCCCGATCGCGTCACCGACCTTGTAGTTGTGCTTGCTCGCGGTCGAGGCGTCGATGTCGATCTGTTCCGGGCTGGTCGGGAAGCGGCCGCTGGTCAGCGTGAGCGGGTTGAAGTGCGCACCAGCGGGCGAGTAGCTGAACGCCAGACCGGGCGCGCCGCCGCTCGAGATCACCTTCCCGTTCCGGCCGACGAGTTGAGCGGTGTCCGAGACGCCTCCCGATGCGGCGCCGACCGACGGGAGTGCGCGCACCTGGGTCAGGAGCGACGCCGGCAGCGAGGGCGTCGTCGGTCCATTGCCGTTGTTGTTGCCCGAGATCGCGCTCTTGCCGCTGATCACCGCATCGGTGTTCTGGTAGACGGTGGTGAACACCGTCGAGAACGCCGCCTTGATCGTGTCGGTCAACACGAACGTCCCGCTCACCATCGCGACCCCGAGCACGATCGCGAACGCCGTCAGGGCGGCGCGGAGCTTGCGTCCGAGAAGCCCGCGTAGCGCGACCCTGGTCACGACTGCAGCGTGCTCATCACTTCGAGCACCTGGGCAGCATCCGTGTCGGTTAGCTCCTTCACGATCAGTCCGTCAGCGAGGAACATAATGCGATCGGCGATCGCGGCGGCGCGCGCCTCGTGGGTCACCATCACGATCGTCTGGTTGTAATCGCGTGCGGAGTCGCGAAGCAGCTCGAGGATCTCGCCACCGGTCTTCGAATCGAGATTCCCGGTCGGCTCATCGGCGAACAGGATCGTCGGCTTGGTGACCAGCGCGCGGGCGATCGCCACGCGCTGCTGCTGGCCGCCCGAGAGCTCCGAGGGCCGGTGACGGCGCCGGTCGGCGAGCCCGGTCTTCGCCAGTAGCTGCTCGAGCCACGCCCCATCCGGCTTCTCGCCGGCGATCGACAGCGGCAGCAGCACGTTCTCCTCGGCGCTCAGCATCGGCAGCAGGTTGAAGAACTGGAAGACGAAGCCGATGTGATCGCGGCGCAGGCGCGTCATCTGAGCGTCGTCGAGGCCGGTGATCTCGGTGCCGGCGATCGTCACGGTGCCGCTGGTCGGCTTGTCGAGCCCCGCAAGGATGTGCATGAGCGTCGACTTGCCCGAGCCCGAGGGGCCCATGACCGCCACAAGGTGGCCGCGCTCGACCTCGAGGGAAACGCCGCGCAGCGCGTGTACCGCGGTCTCACCCTCGCCGTATTGGCGTTCCAGTTGATGCGCCTCTACGACGACTCCGCCGACGGCGGTTCCCACCGAAGCGGCGACTTCGGTTTCCTCTGCCGACACCTCTCGGTGTATAGCACCCGTAACGTGTTTCAGTTGTTTCCGGGCAGGACCAATATTGGTTTTCTCACGAGTACCAATTACGTGGCACTCACACCGGCGTCTTCACGAACTGGTCACGCAGCGCGGTCTTCTTGAACTTGCCCGTGGCGGTTCGGGGAATCTCCTCGATGAACTCGACCCGCTCGGGCAGCTGCCACTTGGCAAATCCGGTGCCCAGGTGCGTGCGCAGATCGTCCGCGGTCGCCTCGGCTCCCTCCCGTAGCACCACGACCGCCATCGGCCGCTCTCCCCACTGGTCGTCGGGAATCGCGATGACCGCTGCCTCCGCGACCGCCGAGTGACCCATCAGCAGGTTCTCCATGTCGACGGACGAGATCCATTCGCCGCCTGACTTCACGAGATCCTTGGTCCGATCGGTGATGCGAATGCAGCCGTGGCGGTTGATCCGAACCACGTCGCCCGTCTGGAACCAACCGTCGTCGGTGAACTTCTCCGCGCCGCTTCCCTGGAAGTAGGCAGCGGCGATCCATGGTCCGCGCACCTCCAGCTCCCCCATCGCGTCATCGTCCCAGGGGATCAGCTCGCCGTCGTCTCCGCGCGCGCGGATGTCAACGAACGCGGCGGGCACGCCCTGACGCGCGCGGTATTCGAACTGCTCCTCGTCCGGGGCGCCGTCCAGCTCCGGGGGCAAGATCGCCGTGCTGGCGAGCGGTGACGTCTCGGTCATGCCCCAGCCCTGCACGATGAAGAGACCGAGCCGCTGGTAACCCTCGATCATGCTCTTGGGAACTGCCGAGCCGCCCACCAGGAGGCGGTTCAGGGAGCTCAGATCCCAGCGCTCGGACTCGGCCTCGATCGCCTTCAGCATGGCCATCCACACCGTCGGAACGCCGGCGGTGAGCGTCACGTGCTCGTCGGCAAGCAGGTCGAGCACGCTTTCGGCATCCAACCGCGGTCCGGGCAGCACGAGCGACGCGCCGACCATGCTGGCGGTGTAGGGGATCCCCCAGGCGTTGGCGTGGAACATCGGCACGACCGGCAGCACGGTGTCGCGCGTGGAGATGTTCATCGCGTCGGGCAGCGCGGCGGCCATCGAGTGCAGGACGAGCGCGCGGTGGGAGTAGAGCACGCCCTTGGGCCGGCCGGTGGTGCCCGACGTGTAGCAGATGGCGGCCGCGCGACGCTCGTGCGGGTCCGGCCAGCTCATCGGCTCG
>Ga0310038_10002123_pt1 | contig 14621 bp, 10 predicted proteins | sample Sb_taG_6_FD_200461 | JGI IMG/M metagenome (GOLD analysis project Ga0310038, IMG submission 200461) | Peat soil microbial communities from Weissenstadt, Germany - Sb_50d_4_PS metaG (v2) (version 2) | ecosystem: Environmental > Terrestrial > Soil > Wetlands > Peat | place: Germany: Weissenstadt... | reverse complement strand
GGCGCGGCTGCGGGACCGCATGGCCAGCGAGGACCCGCTGACGGCGCTAACCGGGCAGGAGAAGCGGGTGCTCGAGCTGATCGGCCAGGGACTGACCAACCGCCAGATCGCGGAGCGCATGTTCATTGCGGAAAAGACCGCGAAAAACTATGTGTCCTCGCTGCTGGGCAAGCTCGGCATGCACCGCCGTTCGGAGGCTGCCGCCTTCGCCGTCCGGCACGGTCCGGACCACGGCGGCTTAACGCGGCCGGCGTGACGCCGAGGCGATCACCTTCCTCGCCCCGGCCGGCCCGGGGGTGCCGTGGGCGTCCTCCTCGCCGTCGTCCGCGACATTGGACGCCGGACTTCGATACCCGATCGGACCGGGTGGGCGGGCCGGATGGCCCGGGCCGAATGGCCCGGGCCGAATGGCCTGGGCCGAATGGCCTGGGCCGAATTGCTGTGAAAATAGGGCCGTTTGACTCCCGGCCCGGGGCACCTTGATCACGTATAGTGACTAATTAACTACATGAAGTGGCTCGCCTCAAGGAGATGTCATGCCTGCGACGAGAAACACCCAGACCGGCACCACCGGTCAGCGCCATCTCGGTCGTGGCCGGCGGCCGCGGTCCGGGGCTGCTCCGCACGGCCCTCCTGATGTGGGCGTGCTGGCGAGGGAGGCTGTGATCAGCTTCCTGCAGGACGCATCGAAGGCCACGGCGGAAAGGGAAGCCCTGCGGGCGGGCGCGGCCGCGGCCGGCGCCGAGGCCACCGACACGGCGGCGGAGGAAGACACCGCCGGGGACGGCGCGAGCGTGGCTGATGGGATCCTCGCCGCGTCGCCGGAACCGGAGGCGGTGCCCTGGGATGCGATCTTCGCCGCCAGCCCTGCTGCCGAGTCGGAGGCGGGGCGCCTGGCGGCCATCAGCGCCGCCGCGCTGGACCGGATCGAGGCGGCGGCGGCCAAGGTGGAGGCGGATATCGCCGTCGCTCACCGGGCGTATGAAGAACTGCAGGCCGGAGCCGGAGCCGCGGCCGAGGCCGCGGTGCACGCAGCGCAGTCGGCCATGGAATCGGCGGGCACGGCCGTCGAGGCCGAGCGGCAGGTAAAGATCAGCCTGCGCCAGGTCAGGCAGAATGTGGTGATTACCGCCGTCCTGGTGGCAATCGTGATCGTCGTCCTCGTGGTGGCAACATCCCCCGTCCACTGAGACGGCCCCAGAATATTTACGCCAGCATTAGCAGCAATTTGTGACAATTGCTGGCGCGTGCCCCGGTTTGGTTCCGGCATGATTCCCTAGCAGATGATCACCTAATTACCATAAGACTCTTAGCACTTCCGGGATTGACGCAACCTATGTAATGTAACTGTACGAAAGCTGATCGTGACTACCGCCTCGGGGGCGGGCGGGCACGTGAGCGACACGGTGTCAACCGGCCTGATCGGTGCTGGTTCGCGGTAGGGGGTTCTCATGACGGCGCACGCGGACGGTTCACCAGGAAGATCTGGGACCGTCCGTCCAGAGCACCCGGGCCACCGCACCGCCGGGCTGGAGCTCCTGGCCGCTATCGTCGGCTCATCGGACGACGCCATCTTCAGCAAGACGCTGGACGGCGTCGTCACGTCGTGGAACAAGGCGGCGGAGCGGATCTACGGCTACCGGGCCGAGGAGATCATCGGGCGTTCCGTCTCGCTCCTGATGCCGCCAGACCGTCCTGACGAGCTGGCCGAGATCCTCGACCGGATCCGCATCGGTGAGCGGGTCGGTCACTACGAGACCACGCGGCGCAGGAAGGATGGCGCGACCATCGAGATCTCGCTCACCGTTTCGCCCGTTCATGATGCGGCTGGCGGAATCGCCGGCGCGTCATCGATCGCGCACATCATCACCGAATCCGATCGCCGTCGGGACTTCACCGAGCTGGACCAGGCCCGCGAGTTTTCGGAAACTAAGGCGTTCCTGGACAACATCCTGCAGAGCGTCACGAAGTACTCGATCATCGGGATGGACCTCGACCACCATATTCTTTCCTGGAACAAGGGAGCGTCCCGCAACTACGGCTATGCCGCGCAAGAGGTCGTCGGCCAGGACTCGAACATCCTCCATACGCCGCACGATGTGCAATCCGGTGCCGTCAAGCGCCTGCGGACGGCCGCATACGAGGATGGTATGGCCGAGGGTACGTTCGAGCGAGTCAGGAAGGATGGCTCCCGGTTCACCGCCAGCGTGGTCGTGACCCGGCGCGACGACACCCTGGGGCACCCGGTCGGCTTCCTCGTGATGAGCCATGACATCTCGGAGAAGCAGCTGGCCGAGGAGAAACTCCGTTCGACGGCCATGTACTCCCGCAGCCTGATCGAGGCCAGCCTGGACCCGCTGGTGACGATCAGCCCGGAGGGCAAGATCACCGACGTGAACGAGGCGGCGATCCGGGTGACCGGGGTGACACGGGCGCAGCTGGTCGGCACCGACTTCTCGGACTACTTCACCGAGCCGGACCGGGCCCGCGAGGGTTACCGCCGCGTATTCGCGCAGGGCTTCGTCACCGACTACCCGCTGACCATCAGGCACACCGACGGCGGCTTGACCGACGTGCTCTACAACGCCTCGGTGTACAACGACGAGGCCGGCCACGTGCTGGGCGCATTCGCCGCGGCCCGCGACGTCACCGCGCAGAGGCGAGCCGAGAGCGAAGTAGCGAGCCAGAGAGCACGGGAACTCGACAGGCTCGCCGAGCTCGAGCGCTTCCAGAAGCTCACCGTCGGACGTGAGCTGCGCATGATCGAGCTCAAGAAGGAGATCGAAGACCTGCGAGCCGCAGCCGAAGGTACATGACGGATGGGCGCTGTCAAACCGACGGGAACGGTCTCTGGTTATGAGCCGAATTCCGCGGAGGAGGGGCAACGGCTCAGGGATATGCAGCTTGCCATCCTCAACATCCTCGAGGACGCGACCACCGACCGCCTCCGGGCGGAAGCGGCGGCCAAGGCGAGCCTGAACATCCTCGAGGATCTCAGCGACGCCCGGGCCGAGATCCAGATGCTCAACGCGGACCTCGAGGCCCGGGTCGAGCAGCGTACGGCGGAGCTGGTGGTGGCGAACAAGAACCTGGAGGCGTTCACGTACTCGGTCGCCCATGATCTGCGTTCCCCGCTGCGGGCGTTGAGCGGCTACAGCGAAGCGCTGATAGAGGACTATGGCGACAGTCTCGACGAAACCGGCCACTGGTACGCGGAGAGAATTCAGGCGGCCACCGAGCGGATGGGCGCGCTGATCGATGACCTGCTTCTCCTGGCCCACGTATCACGCGCGGAAATGAGCCTGGGACGGGTCGATCTCAGCGCGGAGGTCGCTGCCATCGCGGGTGAACTGCAAGCCCGCGAGCCTGGCCGCCGGGTTCGCTTCGCCATCGAGACCGGCGTCTGGGCCACCGCGGATCGCATGCTCATCCGTAGCGTGCTGCAGAACCTGGTCGATAACGCCTGGAAGTTCACGGCCAGGCGCGATGGGGCCACCATCGAGTTCGCCAGCACCGCCGCGGAGGACGCAGAAATCTGCTGTTATGTGCGCGACAACGGGGCCGGCTTCGATCCGGCCTTTATGGGCAAGCTGTTCCAGCCGTTCCAGCGGCTCCATTCGGTTACCGAGTTTCCTGGCAGCGGAATTGGCCTGGCCAGTGTCCAGCGGATCATCGAACGCCACGGCGGGCGCGTCTGGGCCGAAGGCGCCGTGGGCGACGGCGCCTCCTTCCACTTCACCCTGAACGTGAAGGAGACACCATGACACCATTGTATAACTTTAAGTCACTGCTAAAATACAGATCGTGACACAGCGGACCTCGCTCGCCGACGGCATGTTCGTCGCGCTCCTGGAGGCGGCGCCTGACGCGATGGTGTGCATGGCCGCCGACGGCCGGGTCGTCCTGGTCAACGCCCAGGCGGAGCGGCTGTTCGGCTACGAGCGTGCGGAGCTTATCGGCCAGCCGGTCGAGATTCTGGTCCCGGACGCCGCCCGGGCCGTGCATGCGGGGCACCGGGCCGGGTATGTCGCCGACCCGCGGCACCGGCCCATGGGTGCGGGCTTGTCGCTTGCCGGGCGCCGCCGCGATGCCAGCACGTTCCCGGCCGAGATCTCATTGTCCGCGATCGACACCGATGAAGGCATCCTCGTCCTCGCGGCCATCCGGGACGTAACCGCGCGGCTCCGGATGCGGGACCTCGAGCGTTCTAAGCAGAGCCTGGAGAGTTTCCTCTATACGGTTTCCCACGACTTGCGTGCCCCGCTGAGGGTACTCAGCGGTTACAGCGAGCTCCTGCTCGAGGAGTACGGGGGGGGTCTCGGCGAGGAAGGCCGCGGTTATGCCGAGCGGATCGTCGCCGTCAGTCAGCAGATGGGGCAGCTGATTGACTACCTGCTGCAGCTTTCGCGCATCACGCGGGCCGAGCTCCACCTGCAGCCGGTTGATCTCGGCGTGGAGGCGGCCCAGATCGCCGAGGAAATCCGGCGCCGGGAACCGCTCCGGGACGTCTGCTTCACGATCCAGAAACAGGTCCAGGCCCGGGCGGACCGCCGGCTGATCCTGACCGTCCTGCAGAACCTGCTGGACAACGCCTGGAAGTTCACGTCCGGCCGGGACGACGCGTCGATCGAGTTCGGGGCGGCACCGAGCGGGGACGCCGCCGTGTGCTGTTACGTGCGCGACAACGGCGCCGGCTTCGATCCGGCCTATGCGGACAAGCTGTTCCAGCCGTTCCAGCGGCTGCATACCGCCCGCGAATTCCCCGGCGCCGGCACCGGCCTGGCCAGCGTGCGGCAGATCGTGGAACGCCACGGCGGCCACGTCTGGGCCGAGAGCGCCGTCGGCGCCGGCGCGACTTTCTACTTCACCCTGGACGAGAAGGAAAGCGCATGACAAGCCAAACGATCTTGCTGGTAGAGGACAACCCCGACGACGAGGCAGTGACGCTCCGGGCCTTCAAGAAAAGCAACATCAGCAACGAGATCGTCGTGGCGCGAGACGGGGCCGAGGCTCTGGCGTACCTCTTCCGACGGCGACGGCGACGGCGACGGCGACGGCCACGACGCGCTGCGTCCGGCCCTCATCCTCCTCGACTTGAATCTCCCGAAGGTCGGCGGGCTGGAGGTCTTGCGCCGGATGCAGGCCGACGCACGGACGCGGCTGATCCCGGTGGTCGTCCTGACCAGTTCCAAACTGGAAGAAGACATCCTGGACAGTTACCGCAGCGGCGCCAACGCGTACGTGCGCAAGCCGGTGAAATTCTCCGAATTCGCCGAGGCGGTCCGCACCCTCGGCGTGTTCTGGCTGCTCTTGAACGAGCCCGCGCCCAGCCGCGCGCCGGAATCGGATCGAGGTAGGACATCCATGAGCGACCAGCAGCAGCGCCACGAGCCGGAGGCGGGCCCGCCGGAGACCATCGCCATTCCCAGGCAGGCAAACGCCGAGACCGGAGGCGAGGCGGACTCAGCGGGACGCCGCGCACGCATCCTGATTCTGGAGGACGAAGCCTGGGACGCCGCGCTGGCCCAGCGCCTCCTGGTCAACGCGGGCCTTAGCCTCACCGCCGTCGTGGTCGAGACCAAGGCGTCATTTATCGAGCAGATGGCCGATTTCCGGCCAGACATCATCCTGTCCGATTACCACCTGCCCGGCTTCTCCGGCCAGGAGGCGCTCAAGATCGCTCAGGAACTCCACCCGGACATACCGTTCATCATCTGGTCCGGCGTGCTCGGAGACGAAGCAGCCGTCGAGCTCATCAAGCAGGGGGCCACGGATTACGTCCTGAAGGACCGGCCCGCCCGCCTGCCCTCAGTGGTCCTGCGCGCGCTGGCCGAGGTCGAGCAACGGGCACGCATGGCCTATCTCGAAGACCAGTTGACGCAGGCCCAGCGCCTGGCCAGCCTCGGCCAGCTGGAAGCAGCCGAACAGGCGATGAGCCGCATCCGCCACCTGCTCAGCGCCGCCCGCGGCGAGGCAAAGGTCACAGAACCCCGATCCTGAGGGCTTGCGTCCTCCGGGCACCCGGACACGGGGACACAGTAAAGGGGACAGGTAATGCGCGCATGGGGGGACCGTCACGTCGTCGCCGGTTATCGCGGCGTTGCCTCACCCCGCTGGCGTCCGGCGGCCGCGGTGGCCGCTGCCGCCGCGCTGCCACTGGTGATCTGTGCGGCCGCCGCGCGGCCCGCCCTGGCCGCGGGCGGCTACATCGTGACCGCCACCATCGAAGTGGGCACCGGCCCGGACGGGGCGGCGGTGGACCCCACGACCCACACCGCCTACGTGACCAACGTCCACGATGACACGGTGTCGGTGATCGACGAGACGACCGGCACCGTGACGGCCACCATCGGAGTGGGCGGCGGCCCGCTCACGGTGGCGGCGGACCCGACTACTCACACCGCCTACGTGACCAACGGAGGCAATGGCACGGTGTCGGTGATCGACGGGACGACCAGTACCGTCACCGCCCTTATCAAGGTGGGCTCCGGCCCGGACGGGGTGGCGGTGGACTCCACGTCCCACACCGCCTACGTGGCCAACGGAGGCGCCGGCACGGTGTCGGTGATCGACGGGACGACCAACGCCGTGACCGCCACCATCGCCGTGGGCGCCGGCCCGGACGGGGTGGCGGTGGACCCCACGTCCCACACCGCCTACGTGGCCAACGGAGGCGCTAGCACGGTGTCGGTGATCGACGGGACGACCAACGCCGTGACCGCCACCATCGCCGTCGGCGCTGATCCGGACGGGGTAGCGGTGGACCCCACGTCCCACACCGCCTACGTGGCCAACGCGGGCGCCGGCACGGTGTCGGTGATCGACGAGACGACCCGCGCCGTGACCGCCACCATCGCCGTCGGCGCTGATCCGTCCGCGGTGGCGGTGGACCCCACCCTCCAAACCGCCTACGTGGCCAACCTCGCTGGCACCGTGTCGGTGATCGACGAGACGACCGGCACCGTGACCGCCACCGTGCCCGTCGGCGCCGACCCGTCCGGGGTAGCGGTGGACCCCACGCTCCACACCGCCTACGTGACCAACGAGAACGCCAGCACCGTGTCGGTGATCAGCGTGGCCCAGCCGGCTCCGGTCACCACGGTGACCTCGTCACGAAATCCGAGCACCTTCGGCCAGGACGTCACCTTCACCGCGACGATCGGCCCGGCCGATGGCGGCACCATAACGTTCAGCAGCGGCTCCACCGTGCTGTGCCGCGCCGTGTCCCTGACCAACGTCAGCGGCAGCACCTACCATGGCACCTGCACCACCAGGATCCTGCCGGCCGGCCGCGACACGATCACCGCGGTCTACCCCGGCGACGCCAGCTACGCCACCTCCACCGGCGGGCTCACCCAGATCGTCGCCCAGGCCCCGACCGCGCTGACCGCGCGCATCCGCCTCAGCCCGCGACTGGCATTGATCCTCACCGCGAGGCTGACCGCCGGCCGCCCGCTCAGCGGCCAGCCCGTATCGTTCAGCACCGGGCACACCCACCTGTGCACCCCGCGCACCAACACCCGCGGCGTGGCCACCTGCGTGCTCGCCGGCCCCCAGATCTGCCTGCTCGAACCGGACAGCCACCCCATCCGGGCCAGCTACCCAGGAAGCGCCGACTACCGGCCATCGTCAGCGACCGCGACCTGCCGGCCATGGTTCCGGCGCCAGCTCAGTTTCGGAGCGTCATGAACGGCGTCATGCTCTACATCGACGACAACGAGGACAACGTCTTCCTCCTCCAGCGCCTGTTCAAGCGCAGGTACCCGGACATCGAGCTCCACACCGCCATGACCGGCCGCGACGGCATCAGGGCGGCGATCGACGGCCAGCCAGCCCTCATCCTGCTCGACAACCGCCTTCCCGACGTCAACGGCAAGCAAGTCCTGGGCCAGCTCGCCGCCACCCCAGCCACCGCCGCGATCCCGGTCATCATCCTCAGCGGCGACTCGGACCCGGCGACCGTCGACGAACTCCTCGCGGCGGGCGCGGCGGATTTCCTGGTCAAGCCGTTCGACATTCACCGGCTTCTGGCCGTCGTCGGACGTTACCTCCGGTGACCGCCGTCGGCCGCGGCCAAGGAGTTGGAACGGCAGAACGCGGACCGTGGACCGCCGGGCCCGGCTGAGGACGGTTCTTATGCCGAACGGGCGTGGTACCCGCCCCCGGTTCCGGTTCGTGCGGCGCCGTCAGTACACGCAGGGGATGCCGTACTTCGCGTTCGCCGTGACCGTGACCGCGCCACCCGTCACGCCGTTGTCCGCGCCCGCCGCGGACGAGGGCGAAGGCGCGGTGGACGGGCCGGGCGACGTGAGGCTGGCGGGCACCGCGGTCACGGTCGAGCCGAGCAGCACCTCCACGTGACCCGAGGGCAGCGACGTCAGCGCGGTGGCCGTCGCGCCGAACTTGGCCGCGATCTTTGCCGCGTTGGCCGACGCTCCGGTGCCGTAGAACACCTGGGTGCCCGGCTCGGGCGTCTGCGACTGCACTGACGCGTTGGCGACGGCTCCGGCCTGGTAGCCCAGGGCGGTGAGCGCCTGCGAGACGTCGCCGGCCAGCCGGTTCACACCGCTGCCGTTGTATACGTCCACCGTGACCGTCGAAGGCGGGGGCGCCGGGCCGGTCTTCTTGGTGCCTGCCTTGGTCTTCTTGACGGCTGGCGGGTTGAAGGCGTTCTTCACGAACTGCTGGATGTAGGGCACGTTGATGAGATTGACGTCCTGCGCCGAGCCGTTGAGCGGCATGTCGTTCACCTGGCCGGAGATCGGCAGGGTCCGGAACGTCAGATGGCTGCCGCTGAACGCCCGCAGGTTGGTGGCGAAGGCGAACGGGTCGAAGGTCGAGTCCGTGATGAGGTACTGACTCGCCGTGCCGAGCAGCCTGTTGAGCAGGCCGAGGTCGCTGAATGCGCCCTCGTTCTTCAGCTTCCAGACTACATAGTCGACCACCGCCTGCTGCCGTTTCGTACGGCCCAGGTCGATCCCGGGGAGCGTGTCGCGGGCCCGGACGAACGCCAGGGCCTGGGCGGCCGCGAGATGCAGATACTGGGCACCCCCCGGGCGCAGGCGGTAACCGTCCTCGACCGCATTCCACCCGGAGGCCGAGTCGTATAGGTTCCCGCCGCCGTTCCCGCTCCACGGCATCACGCAGACCTCGATGCCGCCGAACGCCTGGGCCAGGTAGTAGAACCCGATCAGGTTCGCCTCGACGAAGTGGTCGACGTGCACCCCCGTGACCGCCTCCACCGTCGCGATCTCGAACGCCTGGCCCGCCTGGTTGGCCTCGAGGTAGCGCTCGTTCCGGCTCATGGACGAGCCGTAGGTCTGGCCCAGGGACTGGTTGTAGGCGAAGTCGTAGGCCTGGTCGATCTTTCCCTGGGTGACCCCGAGGTAGGTCGGATGCGGGTAGGTGACCAGGTCATCGCGCGGGATCGAGAAGCCGACCGCCTTCTGCCCGCCCGCGAAGATGTGCACGAGGATCAGCGTGTCGGTGTCCTGAGCGCCGACCTGGCCGGCCGAGACGGATCGTACATTGCCCGAGTGCGTCTCGTTGAGCTGGTTGACCGACAGCGTCTGGCCCTCGTAGTTGGTCCGGCTCTCCAGGCCCATGACCAGGATGTTCATCGCCCCCACCGTGGGGCTGCCGTTGATCGCGATCCCGGTGCTGGTCGATCTGACGCGTCCGACCACCTCGTGGGCGTAGCCCGATACGACGAGCGTCACCGCGGCCACGAGGCAGGCCAGGACATATCCCACCTCACGCGCGACCAGGCGCGACGTGGACATTGCCGTCCCTCTTCCTCTCGCCGAGGCCGCCCGCCGGACCAGCTGAGCGGTGTTGTCCTGCTCTGGCTGTTTCTGTCACCGTTGCCGGCCACGCTACCGAATCGAACTCGTCGAGGACGGCCACTCCCGCTACCCCGGGAGTAACACCGATAACATGAGTACCATAGGCGAGGTCCGGGAGGACGGCGGCTAACGGGGGGCGCCATGGAGCGGATCGATCATTGGATCGTGCTGATGTTCGAGAACCGGTCCTTCGACAACCTGCTCGGCTACCTGCCGCACATCGACGCCGGCTGCGGGATCAGGGACCGGGAGATCACGCTGCGCTATCCCGGCGGATCCGTGCGCGTCGCCCCCGCCACCGACTTCCGCGCGCCGCTCCCGGACCCGGGCGAGGCGTACGGCAACCTGAACGTGCAGTGCTACGGCCAGTACCGGCCGGCCGCGAACGCGGGCAAGGCCGCGTACCCGATCTTCGGCGACTTCATGGCGCCGCCATACAACGCGCCGCCGTCAGGTACCGCGGCCACCATGGACGGCTTCGCCCTCGACTACTACTGGAACTTCAGGTGGGAGAAGGAGCGCGCGCCGACCCACGCGCAGATGCAGGCCATCGGCGGCGTCTTCACGCCCGCCAGTGCGCCGGTCATCAACACCCTGGCCAGCGAGTTCGCCGTCTTCACGCGGTGGTTCTGCGAGGCGCCTACGTGCACCACCCCGAACCGGAACTTCTTCTTCTGCGGCACCAGCCTCGGGCGCCTGGACAATGAGCTCATCGTCAACTACGCGTGGGACTTCACCGCGCCGAGCATCTTCTCCCTGCTGGAGGACAAGGGCGTCAGCTGGGCCGTCTACTTCGACCGGAGCCAGGTGGTGCCGATGTGCTCGCTGAGCCTAGGCGGCGCGCGGCACATGGGTTTGTGGCGGCCGCACTCCCGCTCGCGCGAACAGTTCTTCAGCGACTGCTCGGCCGGGACCCTGCCGGCCTATTCCTGGCTCGAGCCGAACATGCTCTTCGGCGACCTCGACGACTATCACCCCCCAACCGACATCAGGACCGGGGAGCGCTTCCTCGCGCGCGTCTACAACGCGGTCCGGGCCTCGCCGGCCTGGAAGCGGACGGCGCTGATCGTCACGTTCGACGAGGCCGGCGGCACCTACGACCACGTACCGCCGCCCGCCGCGCCGGTGCCCGACGACTCACCCGGCGCGCAGGGCTTCGCCTTCGACCGGTTCGGCGTCCGGGTGCCCGCGATCGTGATATCCCCTTACACCCAGCGCGGCACGGTGATCCGGGATCTGTTCCACGCCGACGCCGTGCTCGCGACCATGCGGGAGCGCTTCGGTCTCGGTCCGGCACTGACCCGCAGGGACGCGGCGGCGCCGCTGCTCGGCCCGGCCTTCAACCTCAGCGACCCGCGCCGGGACGTGCTCTGCCGGATCGAGCTGCCGTCGCTGGCCGGCGTGGACCGCTCCCGGGGCGGGGACCCGGGCGACAGCCCGGACGCGAAGATGTTCGTCCACAAGCACGCCGAGCATGCCGGGGAGCAGATCTCACAGCTCGGCTACGTCGTGCTGCGCAACGTGGCGAGAATGGCGGCGCACGACATCGGCGATGTTCCGGTCGGCCTCGACGCCGTGAAGGGCTGGCTGGCCGGCCAGGTCCGCGCGCTGCGCGCCGCGGCCACATTACGCGGCGGTCCAGTCGACCAGCACGCAGGCGGCCGGCTGGCGTGGTGCTGGTCATCATGCTGCTGTTCGCACTGTCCGGCGCCACGTGAACCGACCGAGATATCGGTTTCACCCGGCATGAGGCTGTTTCGACCGGTATAACCATGGGCGTGAGGTCACGATTCGCAGCAGGCGCCGCCGTGGTGCTCGGCGTGAGCGTGCTGGCCGCCTGCACGAGCGCCAGCAACTCGGCCAGCACCACGCCGACGAGCAACCCCACCGGCCCGATCACCATCGGCGCGTCGCTCTCGCTCAGCGGCGGCCCCAACGACCCCTTCCAGGCGGATGGCCTGGCGTTCGAGAAGGGGTACGACCTGTGGGAAAAGGACGTGAACGACCACGGCGGCCTGCTCGGCCGGAAGGTTGTGCTGAAGATCCTCAATGACGGCGGCTCGCCGAACCAGGTGGTCACCAACTACCAGAGCCTGTTCGGCAAGGACCACGTGGACCTGGCCTTCGGGCCGTTCTCCTCGCTGCTGTCCGGGCCGGCCTCGGCGGTGGCGGCCCGGTACGGCTACGCGTTCGTGGAAGGGGCGGGCGGCGCGCCGTCGGTCTTCGACACCCCGTCCAACCAGGCCGACCACGACACGTTCGACGTGAGCCTGCCGATCGCGGACGAGCTGGTCCCGTTGGTGAACTGGATCCAATCGCTGCCGGCGAGCGAGCGGCCGAAGACCGCGGCCTACCCCATGGCGCAGGACCCGTTCGCCGACCCGCCGGTCCAGCTGGCCCAGACGCTGCTGTCGAACCTCGGCGTCCGCACCGTGTACTCGAACATCTTCGCCGAGACGCAGTCGGCCTACAAGGACCCGGCCGCAGCGGTGGCGGCGAGCGGCGCGCAGCTCGTGGTGCTCGGGTCCACCGACGTGCCCACCGTCCAGACCTTCATGCAGGTGTTCGAGCAGGACCACTACACGCCCAAGCTGTTCATCGCGGCGTCCGGGCCCGACCAGGGCAACGCGTTCACCTCCGCGGTCGGCGTGGGCAACGCCAACGGGGTGATGGTGCCCAACGGCTGGTATCCCGGCTACGGCAACGCGGCGAGCAAGCAGATGGTCCAGGAGTACGTTGCCCAGTACGGCGGCACTACCGACGGCGTCAATGCCGACGTGGCGGAGGCCTACTCGGTGGGCCAGATCCTCGCGCAGGCGGTCAAGGCCACCGGCGGCACCAACAACGCGGAGATCATCGCCTACCTGCACAGCGGCGTGACGCTGAGCAGCGTCCAGGGTCCGGTAAGGTTCGACGCGCTGGGGGAGAACGGTGCCGCGGCGGCGTTCGTCTTCCAGTGGCAGAACGGCAACTTCGACCAGGTCCTGCCGGGCAACATGGCCGGCTCGCAGACGATCCTGGACCCCAAGCCGCCCTGGACCAACGCGGGCACGACGTCCCCGCCGGCCTGAGCCCGTAGCTACCCGTATGACAACTCCGATGGCCCGATTTCCGGTTAGGTCACTAGATCAGCATTTGCCGGATATTTCGTACGCCGTCCCACTACAGTGGGTCAGCTGCGCCGGACGTGCGGCGGCTCAAGCGGCGGAAAAAAGCGCGTAAGCAGGCGAGGAACATCAGCGATGGGGAACCATAGGGTGGCGAGCGCGGTACCGCGCGCCGGTAATGCCGACCAGCACGCCGCCGACCCGGCGACCTCGCGATTCATCAGTCCGGGGGCGCTGACCCTGCGGAACTGGCCGGTGTCCACCCGGCTGATCGCCGTGATCGTGCTGGCCCTGCTCATGGGCCTGATCTTCGGTGGCCTGCGGGTCGCGTCGGCGGCGGACAGCGCGGCCGAATTCGGCCGGGTGTCGCAGCTCGCCGCCCTCGGACAGCAGGTCACCGGGCTGGTACAGGCCCTGGAGAACGAACGCGACCAGACGACCGGGCTCCTGCCCGTCGCCAATCCCATCCCCAAGAACCTGAGCGACGCGTACGACGCGACCGACGCCGCGGCGGCCAAGGTCCAGTCGCTGGCCGCCGGGATCGGCGGTTCCTTCCCGGCCAACATCCAGTCCCGGGTGGCCACCGTGGTCTCCGAGATCACGAACCTGAAGGCCCTGCGGACCTCGGGCCAGTCCGCGCTGGCGGTCATCGCCGGCTACGCCACCCCCATCAACAACATGATCGCCCTGGACGACCAGATCGCGCAGGGCACCTCCGACGCCACCCTGGTCAACGACGTCCAGACACTCAACTCGCTGTCCCTGGCCAAGGACCAGGCCGCGCAGCAGCGCGCGCTGCTGTTCAACGCGCTCACCCAGCAGATCTTCGCCGACGGCGTGCAGCAGGCCCTGGCCACCGCCGAGTCCGAAGAGCTCACCGACCGGGCGGCGTTCAAGACGACGGCCACCGCGGCCGAGCAGAACACGTTCAACAACACCGTGGCCGGGCCGCGGGTGAACCAGGCCCAGGAAATCGAGATCTACGTCGAGGGCCTGCCGCTGGGCACGATCGGCCTGGACATCGGCGCCGGCGCCCTGGGCTTCGGCCCGAAGGCCGCGCCCGTGGTGTGGTACGCGGCCCAGTCGGGCACGGTCGACGACATGCAGCAGGTTGAGCTGGGCGTGGCCCAGAGCATCGTCGCGCGGGCCCAGTCGCTGCAGAGCAGCGCCAAGAGCGACGCGCTGTTCACCGCCATCGTTACCGCGCTCATCCTGCTCCTGGTGCTGCTCGCGACCGTCGTCGTGGCCCGGTCCCTGGTCGGGCCGCTGCGCAAGCTGCGGGAGGGCGCGCTCAACGTCGCCACGGTCGAACTGCCGGAGCGGGTCCGGCTGCTGGGTGAGGCCCAGGATCCCTCCACCAGCACGGAGGTGGCACCGATCGACGTGCTGTCGACCGACGAGATCGGCCAGGTCGCCCGGGCGTTCGACCAGGTCCACTCGGAGGCGATACGGCTGGCCAGCAACGAGGCCATGCTGCGGAACAGCTTCAACGCGATGTTCGTCAACCTGTCCCGGCGCAGCCAGTCCCTGATCGAGCGCCTGGTGCGCATGATCGACTCCCTCGAGCAGAACGAGGGAGATCCCGAGCGGCTGTCCAACCTGTTCGCGATGGACCACCTGGTCACCAGAATGCGCCGCAACTCGGAGAACCTGCTCCTGCTGGCCGGGC
>Ga0310038_10002118_pt1 | contig 14634 bp, 10 predicted proteins | sample Sb_taG_6_FD_200461 | JGI IMG/M metagenome (GOLD analysis project Ga0310038, IMG submission 200461) | Peat soil microbial communities from Weissenstadt, Germany - Sb_50d_4_PS metaG (v2) (version 2) | ecosystem: Environmental > Terrestrial > Soil > Wetlands > Peat | place: Germany: Weissenstadt... | reverse complement strand
TGTATGAACCGCCACGAGACATGAAATGGGCCATTGCGCCGGGAAACATTCAGGACACAAGGGGTCGTTGCTGACCACGCGTTACAAACCAAGTGGGGCGGGCAGTTAACGTGGAAGGCAGAATACAGGGTCGCTTATTCCGTCGCGGGCCGCGAATATGCGGTATGGGTAGACTCCTATCCGAGGCGCGGACGAAGCTGACGTGCGGTTGGCCTTGCCGCAATCTCGCCCCTCGTGTCGGGTGCATTACAAGCCCCAAAGACCGGAAGCGTCCGTCGCAGACTGTCGATGAAAACCAAGCGGGACCGAGTAGCTGGCGAAATATCGCCATCACACTCGTTGACTGAGTTGTGAGCGCGATGGCTTGCGTTGGCAGTATTCATCGCTCGATTGGGGAAGGCGACCAGAGCTGGGTCATTGTGCCAGAAGATTCTGCAAGGCTTGGCGGGCTGGCGCAAAACCCGGGTCCAGTTGCAGAGCGCGCTCGAAGGAACTTCGATTGTAAAGCCGAACCTGCCTACTGTTTGTCAATCTTGCTGGCGACTTTGACCCCGCTCAGGCCGCTGACATATTTGGCGATGCCGCGGTAGAGGGATTCAGCAATCTTCTGGCGATATTCGGAAGTTGCCAGGCGGCGTTCGTCGCCGGGATTGCTGACGAAGGAGATTTCCGCCAGGATCGATGGCATATTGGCACCGATGAGAACGATGAACGGTGCCTTCTTCACTCCCCGGTCGCGCACACCGGGATTCTTCGCGGCGAGGCCGCTGTGCAGCGAGTTCTGCACGTCGGAGGCGAACTCTTGCGACTCGTCGATCTTCTCTTTCAGCGCGATCTTCTTCACCAGATCCTGCAGTTCGTGAATGGATTCTTCTGAGACCGCGTTTTCGCGGGCAGCGACTTCAAGCGCGTCGGGAGACGAGGTGAAATTCAAATAGTAGGTTTCGACGCCGCGAGCGTCCGGATCGTGGCTGGAGTTGGCGTGAACGGAAACGAAAAGATCGGCGCCTTCCTGATTGGCGATGGCGGTTCGAGTCTCGAGCGGAATGAAGGTATCGTCCTGGCGGGTATAAATTACTTCGGCGCCCAGACGGGTTTGCAGGAGCGTGCCGAGGCGGCGGCTCACGTCGAGAACCAGATCTTTTTCTTCGAGGCCATTGGGGCCGATCGTGCCGGTGTCGTGGCCTCCGTGGCCGGGATCGATAACGATTTTTCCGATCTTCAGGCCCAGCGCGCGGGTTAGAGAACGCTCTCCGCTGGCCGTGGGTTGGGCTTCGCGGACGTCGGGATCGGCGGTTGGCGTCTTGCGCTTCTTTTTTGCGGTGCTGGTCTTGGTATCAACAGGCGAAGGCGGGCTCGGAATTGTGCTGGCCGGCTTGGTCTTTTCAAGGTCGAGCTTTAGCGGGTCGGGCTTTTCAGGGTTACGCTTTTCCGGGTTGATGTCGGCAGAGTCAAGCTTGGCAACGGTGTTTTTGTCTTTTGCTGCGGAGTCTTTCACTGCGGGTACTGCGGACTCCTTTGCTGGAGGCTGATCATCGTCCGCGTCAACGATGGTCTTTTTGACGCCGTTACTGACCATCACGGTGTTGCGGCGGACCGGCTTCTCAGCCGTCGCCTTGGCGGCTGGAGAAGGTTCGTCAGGGTTGTCCACCGAATCCTGTGCGGGTCTGTCTGCGGGAGTTTTTTCGTCGGTGATCTCGGTTGACGATGCGGCCTGCTTCAAAAGTGCTCTAGCCGCCCGCTGGTCGTGTGCGATCTGATCGTGAGGGTCCTGATTGTCCTTGCTGCGAATATCAGTCTTTTGCGTATTAGTGTTACGAATATTAATGATGAGGCGCGGTGGATTTGAAAGCAGGGAAGCTTCAAACTTGGAGACCTGATCCAGATCGAGCACGACCCGCGTTCGCCCGGCTTTGAACTGTGCCATGCGGATATCTTTTAGCAGGCCGTCGCTCACGTCAAAGGTCTTGCCTGACAGCTTGGGATCGAGCTTTGTGTTAAACAGATCGAAGAAAACCCGATCGGGATTATCGATTCGTTGCGACTCATATTTGACGCCCTGCTCGAGATCGATGGCAACGCGCGTGTAATCTGGCGTGGACCAGTGGCGGATTCCGAGGACTCGCGCGGGCTTGCCGTTCTCGGCTTCGGCGGGCGCGCTGTTTTCCTCGCTCGCATTGTCTTTCGTTGAGTCTGAAGCTACGGCTGGCGCGTCGTTGTCCTTGTCAGGGTTTTTGTCGGGATCGGAGCTTGGCCTGGACGCTGTGGAGTTCTTGATCGCTACCTTGCTCGTGCCTTTCGATTTCAGACTGGCCTGCTGCTGTGCGGGTTCGGCTAGGGCATGGCGTGCGGCGTCGGCGAACTGGTTGCGGGGATAGCGGCGCAGGAATTCCTCGAAGGTTGCGTCCGCGCGAGTCTTGTCGTGAAGGTCATCTTTGTAGATTTCGCCAATCCGGAACAGGGCGTCGAAACGGAACTTGCTGCCGGGATACTCGCGGCGGAGGAATTCGTATTGCTGGATAGCAAAGCGCAAGATGTCTGGGTCATTGAAGCGTCGGCCCATTTCCTCGGTCATCTGGGCAGCGGCAACCACGCTCGGGTCGGCGCGGCCTGAAGTCGGAGCTCCGAGGTACACGCGACGATAGGCATCGATCACGTGTTCATAGTCGCTGCGGCTGCGGCTCTCGAGGGGCCGGCCCTCCAGTGCCTCTTGCATCTGTTCGGCGGCGGCAAATTGGGAATCAGCCCAGGTTGCGGATTTGTGCACGCGGGCATGGGCAAAAATCGCAGGCAGCAGCATGAACACAGCCGCGCTCCAGCGCAGTGCGCGTTGAATTCGAGAATTCTTCAATTGAACTGCCCGTAATCGCGTTTACAAAAACTTAAAGATCTGGAGAACCATTGCCTCAGGGGCTCAAGCCCGCGTTTTTGTTAGTCCTAGTGGCACGGCTAAAGCTATGCCCTTCCCAAGGTTCACTCGTCCCAAGAACTACTCGGTGTTGCTGATGTGGAGCACGCCCCTTGCGTCCCGCTCCACATGAATCGGATCGTGCATAGGGCCATCCAGGAAGTGGGAGCCCGGATCCGATCCTTCGTAATACAGTTGCGTGATCCGTTTCACGTAGTTGCGGGTCTCGGTGAAATGCGGGACTCCGCCGCTCCGCGCCACGGCTCCCTGACCTGCGTTATAGGCGGCCAGGGTCAACTTCACGTCGCCTCCGTAGTTCTCCATGAGCTGCTTTAGATGACGAACCCCGGCGTCCACATTTTGTTGCGGATCAAAGGGATTGGCCACATTCAGCTGCCGTGCGGTCTGCGGCATCAGTTGCATCAGTCCGATTGCGCCCTTGCGGGACACGGCATTGGGATTGAAGTTCGACTCCACCTTGATGACGGCACGCACCAGGTTGGGATCGACGTTATGGCGCGAGGCCGCCTGGTCAATGGCGGCATCGATGTCCTGCGGAGAGAATGACTTGCCACGAACAACGCTTTGCGATGTGCTTTCGCCGGGTTGTTCGCCGAGGTATTGGTTGACTTCCGCCGCCGCCGAGCGGGCCGCCCGGACGTTGGCAGATGGAACTGGCTTCCAGCGGTGTTCCGTGGTGCTCCAGAATGCCAGCGAATTTCGCCGGACTGGAGCCACGGAACGCTTGCTCGAGACTACTGGAAAGGATTCGTTGACGTAGACTTTCCGGCCGTTGTCGTCGGTGCTGGTGATTGCGGCGGTGGTACCGGCTTCTGCCTGCACGTATGGCGTGGTGAACGAAAGGAAGGTCGCGATTACGGGACTAGCCATCAGGGCGAGTTGCAGGTTTTTTCGCATAGCCGGGTGCCAACGTCACGCAGACGGCTGACCGTCAACGCGACGAACTCCGACGCGGACGAAAAGATCCGCGCCTGCCCACCCGGAACCTGACGGAGAATCCTAAAACCAGAGTGCGATAATTATAGGTAGGTACGGGGTGGGGGGCAACTTACCAAAGGGTTATTGAACCACGCTGGTAATATGTGCAAATAACTGAGAATACTAGTGTTGTTACAAAGTAACAGGCCGTATGGAGGACGGGCGTCCCCGCCTGTCTGTTGTTTCTGGTCGGGTTCCTCGCGAACTGTGAATTTGGACGGGCCGGGACGCCCGTCCTCCACAAAGTTCGTTTCGTGTAGTAGGCTGCCTGTGATTCCTCATGAGCGAATTGCAAATTGCTTCCCGCCAGACGCCGGACTCGCTGATGCTGTTCGGCTTCTGGTATCGCGCGTTACCCAGTGCGCAGATTTCCAGGAACCGTCTGCATAAAGCTATGCTCCTCGATGCGCCTCTGGTGATCGGGCGCGATCCCCAAGGGAAGCCGTTTGCCTTGCGCGATGCCTGTCCCCACCGCGGGATGCCGCTTTCGTGCGGGCGGTTTGACGGGCAGGAGTTGGAGTGCAACTACCACGGGTGGAAATTTGATGCTCACAGTGGGCAGTGCCAAGTCATTCCTTCTCTGACTTCCGATCAGGAATTAAAAATAGACCGTATCTATGCCGGGAGTTACGGGTGCGAGGAGCATGACGACTACATTTGGGTATTCATTCCCGAACCGCCTCTGCCGGGAGCCGGTTTTACCAAGGCGGCGGAGCCGTCGTCGCCCGCTCCGCGCGTTCCAACTTTTGGCGGAGGGTACAAGATCGCCCATTTGACGGCGGAGTTGCCGTGCAGTGTGGATCACGGAATCATCGGACTGATGGACCCTGCGCACGGACCGTTTGTCCACCAAGCGTGGTGGTGGCGCAGCCGGCACAGCATTCACGAGAAGCGGAAGAATTTCGAGCCCATCCCAATGGGCTTCCGCATGAGCGCGCACACGCCCAGTTCGAACAGCGCACCTTACAAGCTGTTGCGGCTGTACGCGGATGCGGATTCGATCACGACCACCATTGATTTCGTTTTGCCCAACTTGCGCCTCGAAACCATTCGGGCAGGGAAGTATTGGTTTTCCAGCCTGACCACCGTTACGCCCATTACCCGAAGCCATTGCCGTATTGATGTGGTGGCTTGCTGGAACATTTTCCGCTGGGTGCCGTTTGGACCGGCGCTGCTGAAATTTGTTTTTGCAAAGTTTGTGGAACAAGACCGCCAGACGATGGAGAATCAGTCGGAAGGCTTGAAGCATAATCCGCATCTGATGCTGATCGACGACGCGGATCGTCCGGCGAAGTGGTATTTCCAGTTAAAGGCGGCGTATCTGGAGGCGTGCCGAACCGGCGGGGAGATGAAGCATCCCATGGCTGGACCGGTCACGTTGAAGTGGAGAAGTTAGCGTCCGGCGGCGCGACCGTAGCATCGAGTCGAGATCGGTAGACCTGCGACAGAGAGAGGACTCGACCAGGAGATGAAAGAACGACAAGTTGAAATTTCCGTGCGCGAGGGAACTTCAGAGGTTTTTCTTTATTGCCCAGAGGGTGATGGGCTCTGGCCGGGCATTCTTTACCTGACTGACATCGGCGGCATTCGGGCTGCGAATCGGGAGGCAGCCAGCCGACTGGCGAATGAGGGTTACGCGGTTCTGATGCCTAATGTTTTTTATCGCACTGGCCGAACGCCGCTGGAACCACCGCTTCGATCGTTGAGCGGGGAGGCGGCTAAGCAGCGGCTGGCGAAGCTTTCGCAACCGCTGACGCCCGAAGCGATGGAAGAAGACGCGGCGGCTTACATCGGATTTCTCGCATCCCAGGATTGCGTTCGCCCAGATGCGATGGGCGTGGTGGGATATTGTTTTACCGGAAAAATGGCTTTACGCACGGCAGCCGCGCTGCCCGACAAAATTGCCGCAGCCGCTTCCTTTCATGGTGGAGGACTCTTTACCGACGCGCCGACCAGTCCGCACCTGACGTTGCCTCGCATCAAAGCGCGCCTGTACTTCGGGCATGCCACAAATGATCGCAGCATGCCGGAAGAGGCGATCACAAAGCTAGACCAGGCGCTGAAAGCCTGGGGTGGGAACTATGAGAGCGAAGTTTACAAGGATGCGTTTCACAGTTGGACGTCTTCGGACAGCCCTGTCTACAGCGCGCCGCAGGCCGACCGGGCTTTTCAGAAGCTGACGGAGCTGTTCACTGAAACTTTGAGCAAGCGCGACGGTCGGGCTGAAGTGGCTTAGGGGAAGTTGCGGTTCAGCTGGCTACGCGGAGTTTTCACGCCGGGGCGGTGGGGGAATCGTCTTGCACCAACCAGTCCAGCGCCTCTTCGCGGGTTTTGAACGTGGGCAACTCGCGCCGGGAAAAATTCTTGATGTGTTCGTAAAACACACGCGGCAGATTTTCTGTTCCCACCCACGCTGACTTTTTCAGATGAGGCCGATCGAAAACCGCACTCTCTTTCATGCTGGTGATGGCTTCGCGATCGAACTCGGCTCCGGTGAAATCAGCCAGTAGCAGGACGGAGCCGCGCGGCTCGGGCATGACGTAGAGTGGAACCATACGTGAAAGTTTCAGCAGTTCGGCAGCCGAGCAGTGGGATGCATCGACCAGCAGGATCGCCTTACCCTTGTGCGTGATGAGCCGTATGCGGTCTTCCATGGGGACTCCGAGCGCAGTCGCTCAGGAACGGAACTTACTCAATAACGTCTCGCCACTTTATATACTTCAGCGAGGGCCGAGTCCAGCCGTGCCGGGGATTCCACGGCGTTGAGCAGGACGGCCGTGTCCGGACGCAGTCGCGCCTCGGCGACGTCCCGATAGCAGGTCTTCAACCTCGTCGTGCGTCAAGGGTCTCCACCAGTTTGGGTCGAGGACTTGAATCTTGCCCTTCAATGTTCCCAGCATACGTTTCTTGCGTGTTACCTTTTTCATGCGCATGATTTCCAATCGCCACATCTCTGCGGCATCGGACAGGAGTGTCCGCCCTACCCCAGCATGGACTCTACCACCCCGTACGCATCGGCCAAGGCCGCGTCGAGCGCAGAGGGATCCTTCCCGCCTGCCTCGGCCAGATCCGGCCGTCCTCCACCTTTGCCGCCTACTCTCTGCGCTACCGGGCCGATGACTTTGCCGGCCTGGATTTTCTGCGTGAGGTCTTTGGTGACGCCCACGATCAGCGCTACGTTGCCATTTGTGGCCGAGCCCAGCACCACCACACCCGAGCCCAGCTTGTCGCGGAGCTGGTCGACCAGCGTTCTCATCTGGGCCCGTTCGAGATTGTCTACGCGGTGGGCCAGGACTTTGACGCCGTGGATGTCTTTGATCTTGTCGGTGACCGACGCTACCGTCGAGGACGCCGACTTCATGCGGGCCTGATCGAGTTCGCGTTGCAGACGCTTGATCTCGGAGTCTTTCTTGTCGAGTTCGAGCTTCAGCGCTTCGGCGGGAGAGACGGCGTCCGAATGTGCGGCCAGGCTGGCCACCACGCTTTCCAGTTTGTGATCTTTTTGGAAGTGATGCAGCGAGCCTTCACCGGTGACAGCCTCGATGCGGCGCACGCCGGACGACACGCTGCCTTCTTTCAAAACTTTAATCAGGCCGATTTCTCCGGTCGCGCTGGTGTGTGTGCCACCGCAGAGTTCGGTGGAGAAGTCGCCGATTTTGATGACGCGGACCCGGTCGCCGTATTTCTCTCCGAACAATGCCATGGCTTTGTATTCGTTGATGGCGACATCAATCGGCACATCGGGGATGACCTCGACCTTTTCGTTGCGAAGAACTTCTTTGTTGATCAGGTCTTCGATGTCTTGCAGCTCTTCATCGGCAACGCTGGTGAAGTGCGAAAAATCAAAGCGCAGATGGTTGGGAGCGACCAGCGATCCCGCTTGCTTGACGTGCTTGCCCAGAACTTCGCGCAGGCCCGCTTGAAGCAGGTGCGTGGCCGTGTGGTTGCGCATGGTGGATTCGCGGATGTCGGCGTTGACGACGGCATCGACTTTGTCCCCTATATGAATTGGTTGCTTGGCGATGACCTGGTGCGCGCGGACGCCTTGAATCGGGGAGTAACAGCCTTTTACTTCGGCGACGACGGTGTTGTGATCGTCGGAGTAGAGCCATCCGCGGTCGCCAACTTGGCCGCCGGATTCTGCGTAGAAGGGCGTGTGATCGAGGATGATTTCGCCTTCGTCGCCGGGCTGGAGTTGCTGCGCGCCTTGGCCGTTGTGGATGATGGCGAGGACTTCGCAATTGTCGGAACGGGTTTGTCGGTAGCCTTCGAACTCTGATTTCGGCAGCTGCTGGTATGCGGGATTGGCGGTCTGCTTGGCTGCGCCTTTCCAGGACGCGCGGGCCCGTTCGCGCTGTTCTTTTAATGCCTGATCGAAACCAGCCTGATCAAATCCAATACCTTGGTCGCGCGCGGCATCCTGCATGAAGTCAAGCGGCATGCCGAATGTATCGTAAAGTTTGAACGCCTCCTGCCCGGATAGCCGGCTCTCGCGCATCAGGTCTTCAAGCTTCTCGAGGCCAACATCCATGGTGTGGCCGAATCGCGTTTCTTCAACAAGGACAGTCTTGGATACGCGCTCACCGGTCTCCTTTAGCTCCGGATATGCATCCTGCATCAGATCGCGAACTGCAAAGACCATCTCATTGAGAAAGGGCTTCGTTTGTCCAAGCAGCCGGCCGTGGGTCAAAGCACGGCGGATGATCTTGCGCAACACATAGCCGCGGCCTTCGTTCGAAGGCAGGACGCCATCTGAAATCAGGAACGTCGCAGCGCGCGAGTGGTCAGCAATAACCCGCAAGGAAGCCGCGGATTTGTGGCCACTTCCTTCTGCCGAGCTTTGCTCGGCTGGACGGCCGGGGGCGGGCGTCCCCACGTGACCCTTGGCGGTTCCTGTCAGTTCTGCTGCTCTTTTTATTAGCGGCGTGAACAAATCTGTGTCGTAGTTCGAAATAACACCCTGTAACACTGCGGTCACGCGCTCGAGCCCCATCCCCGTATCAATCGACGGCTTGGGCAGCGGGTTCAGCTTGCCGCTGGCGTCGCGGTCGAATTGCATGAAGACCAGGTTCCAGATTTCGACGTAGCGGCCGCAGTCGCAGCCGAATGCGCAATCGGTGTGGCTTTGGTCGGAGGCGGCTGGGCCCATGTCGTAGTGGATTTCGCTGCAGGGGCCGCAGGGGCCGGTGTCGCCCATCTGCCAGAAATTGTCTTTCGCGCCAAACTCGAAGATGCGGTCTTTTGCCACTCCCTGCGCGGCCCAGAGGTCGTAGGCTTCGGCGTCGCGAGGGACGCCGTTTTCGCCTTTGAAAATCGTTACGTAGAGTTTGTCTTTTTCTATGGCAAACCATGAAGCTGACGTAATCAGTTCCCAGGCGTAGGCGATGGCGTCTTTTTTGAAGTAGTCTCCGAAAGAGAAATTGCCCAGCATCTCAAAGAACGTGTGATGACGGTTGGTGAAGCCGACGTTTTCGAGGTCATTATGCTTGCCGCCGGCGCGAACGCATTTTTGCGAGGTCGTGGCGCGTTTATACTCGCGCGTTTCGAGGCCTAGGAAGACGTCCTTGAACTGGTTCATCCCGGCATTGGTGAAGAGCAGCGTGGGGTCGTTGGCCGGAACGAGCGAAGACGAGTGGACCTCTTTATGTACGTGCTGGACGAAATAGTCCAGAAATTTGCGCCGAATTTGGGAGCCGGTCAGCATGAGATGTGGCGTAATCGCGTCATTTTGATTCTAGCATCCAGCCCAATTGTGAGTGGGCGGCGGAAGATGAAGTTCGATGAGACTATCCGAAGTCGCGTTCAATATATTTTGCTGATACTGGGGACGTTTTTGGTATAGTTCCCCACTGTTATGCCGCGCTCGGCCGCGAACGAAGTGAATCATCCTGACTCGGCCTTATCTACGTCTCTCACGCGAAATCAGATTCGCGGCTTTTGGGCGTCGTGGGGCGGATGGACGCTGGATGGCATGGACTCCTTTGTTTATGCGCTGGTCCTCGTGCCCTCGCTGCGGCTGCCTGGCGATGCCATGGCTCGCCGAACAGATGGGACGACGCGGCGCGCTGGCGGTTTTCTTTACCCTGATGATGGTGTTCATCGCGCTCACCTTCGGCAAGGTCTTCTATCTTGGAGCGGTTGCGCTTCCATGGTTTTTCGTTTGTCTCTTTTTTCTGGGATTGGGCGGTGCCAACTTCTCCGTCTATACCCTTTGGCTGCCCGAGCAGTACCCCACGGAATGCCGGGCCAGCGCATTCGCGTTTTCCACTTCGTTTGCCCGATTCGGCGATGCTGGAATCACCTTTCTGGTGGGAGCGGGCGTTCGGCATTTCGGCTCGCTAGGAACTCCGGTCGCGATGACTTCGATTGCTTTTGTGCTGGGACTGCTTCTGATCCCATTCGGCGTGGAAACACGCGGCAATCGTTTGCCCGCGTAGTTCGGCAGCATGTACCAGGGGCACCCCGCGCCTGGGCGTTGCTGATGTTTCGTCTACACCGAAGGCCGAGCCTGCCATCCATTCCACGGCCTCTAAAGCTCCACTGAGATTTCGCCGATAAACATCTTGTCAAGGACATGCCCTCGTGCCATCTGGCCGAAGCGGCCTGAGGCCGAGCGATTGTTACGCCATCTCACGGCTCAAGCGCCGTCCTGATCAAGGAGAAACGATGACTACATGGAAGAACGCGTTTACCTCTTGTCTGACCGTCCTCATCTGCGCGGTCGCAAGTTTTAGCCAAGCTCCGCCAGAGATCAAGTCCAAGCTGGATGCCAAAATCAAACAGTTGTCCTCGTTCAGCACCGACCCTGAGATTGTGAACGCGGTGAAGGCGCACAATGCCACACCCCCCGCCGGCGAAGCACTGACCATGACCAATGAGCAGTGGCACAGCCTTACCGTGCTCGATCCCTTTGTGCGGACTACGGCAAAGACACCGCTGTCCGAATATCTGAAAACCAAAAAGAATGCTGACGACACAATCGCGAAAGTCTTTGTCTCGGGAGCAGATGGTTCCAAGGTCGGATTCGACGCCAAGACCGAACACTGGACGCACAAAGGCTTGCCCAAACATGAAGTGCCGATGACCGGGGCGACCTGGATCGGCCCCGTGAAGGTGGATGACTCCACCGGGCAACAGCTTATTCAGGTGGGGTTGCCTGTGCTCGATGGTGGAAAGCCGATTGGATCGATCGTGTTCGGTTTGCGGGTTGACAAGCTGCGTTATGGGCAGGCGCCTGGCGCTGAAAGTCTGGAGCGGAGAGTTTGAACGATGGGAAATCAGGGTATAGCTCGCCGCATGGCCTTCGTGGTAGCGGCATCGGTCGCGATTACGGTAGCGGCGGTTCTGGGATTGGCGTATCTGCTCCACGTTTCCGCGGATTCGGCCCGAAGCGTGGCTGCTGCGGCGCGCGAACAGACGCAGCGCTCCTTCGAGCTTTTGAATCTGGCGGTGAGGGTGCAAGGGACAACGCAGAAACTGGTGCAGGCGAGTGATCCCGACGTGATGGAATCGTTGATCCAGCAAAACCAGTCGCTGGTGAAGGAAGCGCAGGCGAAAGTCGAGCAGGCCGCCGGGGACGACGGCGCGGTGAAGACCGCATTTCTGTCGCTGGTTCGGGCCAACCAGCAGGTGATCGATCTAGTGTTGCAGGCTCACAATGCCGAGTCGCATCAGGCAATTATCGAAAAATCGAATCCGGCGTTTGAGGCCCTGCTCGGGGCCATTAGCAGCTACCAGAACCAGGTAGCCAAGAAGCTGGGCGACGATGCGGCGGGAGTTGGAGTTCGCTCAGCACGGCTTGAGTCCACAATCTTTGCCGCAGTGGTCGTCGGAATTTCCCTGTTGGTGGTCTGGGGGTTGGCCCTGGTGAGGAGCGTTTCTAAGACTCTCGGCAACATGCTGAACATGGTTAAAGATCTGGCGGAGGGTGAGGGAGACCTGACCAAGAGGCTGGAGATTGTCACTCACGATGAACTGGGCGAACTGGCGAAGTGGTTCAATACCTTTTTGGATCAGATTCACCATATTATTTTCCAGGTATCTGGAACGGCGGAACGTGTAGCTCGTGCAAGTGAAGAGCTAAATGCCACCAGTCAGCTGATCACCGCAAACTCTGAGGAGACCTCGGCGCAGGCGGACGTGGTTTCGCAAGCCGCAAAGGCTGTCAGCCAGAATCTGCAGACTGTCGCCATTGGCGCCGAGGGAATGGAGGCGAGCATTAAAGAGATCGCCAAGAACGCCAGCGAAGCGGCTAAGGTGGCGACCTCGGCGGTGAAGGTGGCCGAGGCCACGACCATCACCGTGTCCAAGCTGGGCGAGTCATCGTGCGAGATTGGTCAGGTCATTAAAGTCATCACTTCAATTGCGCAGCAGACGAATCTGCTGGCCCTCAATGCGACCATTGAAGCGGCGCGCGCCGGCGAGGCGGGCAAAGGATTCGCCGTGGTGGCCAATGAAGTCAAAGAACTGGCCAAGGAGACGGCAAAGGCCACGGAAGACATCAGTCGCAAGATCGAGGCTATCCAGACGGACACCAAAGCGGCGGTGGATGCCATCGCATCGATCAGCGGGGTGATCAATCAGGTCAGCGACATCTCGGGCACGATTGCCACGGCGGTCGAGGAGCAGAGCGCGACCACGAAAGAGATGTCGCGCAATGTGAGCGAAGCGGCGCAAGGCAGCGGCGAGATCACGAGCAACATTGCGGGTGTGGCGGAAGCAGCGCAGGGCACAACACGCGGAGCCACCGATACTCAGAAGGCATCGCAGCAACTGGTGGAGATGTCTACCCAACTACGCAGCTTGGTGGGCCAGTTCAAAATCAACCCGTCCGGCACAGGAACGACGGTGGACGCGAGTCCATCCGTCAAGGCCATGGCAGCTCACGCGTCCGCGTGACAGGGTTTGCGTTCACGCGGCGCAACCCGCCTGAAGCGAGAGAGGCTCTCTTCGAGAAGAGAGCCTCGTAGTGTTTATTCCTGCCGCGAGTTCTGCTACGCCACACCTCGCGCCTTTACGGGCGTGGTCATCTTGACTGACTGGGACAGACCCGTGTTCGATTGCTCGACAGTGCGGGCAGCCACCGGCTTCAGCCAGAACAAGGCCAAAAACGCGGCAATCAGGTCGCAGGCAATCATCGCCCAGAAGACCTTCGTCCACGAACCGGTTTTCTCAAACAACCAGGCGGCACCGAAGCCGGCAAAGATCGCGCCAGTTCCCTTGGCGGTGTAGACGATGCCGTAATTTGTAGTCGCCCAGGTCTTTCCAAACAGGTCGCCGGTGATGGATGGGAACAACGAAAAGATCTCGCCCCAGGCAAAGAAGCACAAACCCGAGAGCGCAATGAACCAGACTGGACGGCTAATCAATTGGAGCAGCGCAAATACGGCGATCGCCTCCAGGGTAAAGGCGATGAACATGGTGTTTTCCCGGCCGATATGGTCAGAGACCCATCCCCAGAAGGGCCGCGTCAGCCCATTCAGGTAGCGGTCGACAGTGATCGCCATGACCAGGGCCGTCATTCCCCAAGCGACGACGACTTTATCCACGTGGTAGGAGACGGCCATGGGGTTAAGTTGGGCCGTAACTACCAAGCCGCCAAACGACAACATCGTCATCATCAGGTATATGACGTAGAAGGAGGGTTGGCACAGCATTTGCCACGGAGTCATGTCCACGGCCGAACTGCGAACGTGTTGCTTGATCTTGGCTTCCTTTTGCGCCCAGTTGGGAGGTGTCCAGCCCACGGGCGGCCGGGCCATGAAGAGGGCGGCAAACAGCACCACGGAACCCTGGATGATTCCCCAGAACACCAATGTGTGCTGATAGCCGGAAGTCTTGATCATCGTGGCAATCGGGGAAACCGTCAGCGCCGTTCCGATACCGTAGGCTCCGGCACTCAGACCCACGCATAGACCGCGGTGGTCAGGGAACCATTTCAATGCGTTCCCAATGACTCCTCCGTAAACGATTCCAGCGCCAACTCCGCCCAGGCAGTACCAAAAATACAAGCTGCGCAGAGTGTCGGCATGACCAGCAAAGATCCAGCTCAGGCCAACCAGAACGGCACCAGCGCCCAGCATCAAGCGTGGTCCGATCCGGTCCACCATGTATCCTTCGAACGGGACTAACCAAGTCTCGAGGAGGATGAAGAGACTGAATATCCCCTGGATTGCCGCCAGCGAGACGTTCAAGTGGGACTGCATTGGTTTGGTGAAAAGGGTCCAGGCATACTGAAGGTTCGCGATGGCCATCATCGCGACAATGCCAGCAATTAACTGGATCCAACGATTGGGAATACGTGAGGGGTGAATCAGAGAGGCTGTAGGTGCAGCCATTTAGTTATACCTCCGTGACGGCGTGCTAGACTTTAACAGCAACCTGAAAACTTACCAGCCCTCAATTATTGACCGCGACTCCGTTCCGCATAATTGTGGGCGTCGACTAGCTGTAAAAACGAACTATGCTACACTGGTCCAGTGATCGAACCAGTTTGCGGCAGCGAATTTATCACCCTCCTACCCGAATGTCAAGGACTCGTGAACGCTCTCAGCGGCGAGGTTTGTCTCATCGAACCGACGAGCAAAAGGCACATCGCGGTGGGGGTTGCCGACCCGGTCCGCGTGCTATTCCTGGACAGCAGGTTCCAACAGCGCCGGTCGTTGCCTGGCAAGTAGTGCGAGACGCCACCGATGGACGAGAGCCTGCAAGCGCAAATTAAGACTTAC